>Ga0302311_10004996_pt1 | contig 14147 bp, 15 predicted proteins | sample III_Palsa_N1_3_FD_200449 | JGI IMG/M metagenome (GOLD analysis project Ga0302311, IMG submission 200449) | Peat permafrost microbial communities from Stordalen Mire near Abisko, Sweden - III_Palsa_N1_3 | ecosystem: Environmental > Terrestrial > Soil > Palsa > Peat permafrost | place: Sweden... | reverse complement strand
GAGCCCGCAACGGGACCGCCCGGAGCGGCCCCTGGGGAGCACGGAGGCCCCGCCGCCACGCCGCCCGACCGGAACGCCCAGACGGGATCGACCGTCTGGGCGTTCCGACGTTCCCGACGTTCCCGATATTCCGGACGTTCCCGATGCCGGAGCCGGCGGCCTGGTCGAGGAACGCCGACCCTGCCTGGCCGACCGGAGCAGCCGACCGCTCCCCCGCCGTCGCCCTCGCCCGCCAACACGGCTGAACCTGGCCGTGCTGACTGGGATTCAGCTAAGGCCTTGTGCAGACAGCTTTGCAATGCAAACATCATGCGACCGCAGATCACTCTTACCCACAGAGACGGTGAGTCCATGGACGACGCGGAAGCAAGCGCACACGAGCTGCTGGGCCTGGCCGAAGCGGCACAGCGGCGCACCAGGGAGGCGAGGCGCGGGCGGTTCTGGTTCCCGCTGGTCCTGTTCGGCGCGCTGGTGATAGCCGCCGCGCCCTGGTACCACCAGTCGCAGTCGACCTCGCGGAGCTGCCAGGTCGGCCTCTGCCCGGTCCGGATCCCGGCGGGCACCACGCACGGTGCGACCGTCTACTGGACCGTCGCCGTGATCCTCGGCTATGCCGCGACCCTGGGCTACTACCGCTGGCGCGCGACCCGTGTCGGCGTCGCCAGCCGGGTCTGGCCCTACCTGGCCGTGGGCTTCGGCCTGTTCGCGGCGGTGGCGGTGGTGACACTCCCCGGCGACCTGTCGATCCGGGGCATGGTGCCGCTGCTGGCACTCGTGCCAGGGCTCTTCGTGCTGGCCTGGCTGGAGCGCAGCCTCCCGCTGGCCACCTTCGGCGCGCTCTTCCTGGCGGTCGCACTGATCTCCAACCTCTACGATGTCGAGAACCAGACACCGCTGATCGGCTGGACCCCCTCGGCCGAGTGGTCCCTGCTGCCCAACCTCTGGCTCTCCGGGTTCACGCTGCTGCTCGGCGGGCTGGGCTTCGCTCTGGCCACCGTCCCGCAGCGCCGGAGGAGGACCGGGTGACCCACCCCACACAGGACCTCGACGACACCGTCCACCAGCGGGTCCGGCTCGGCATCCTCGCCGTGCTGCACGAGACGCCACGCGCCGAGTTCGCCTTCCTCCGCGAGGCACTCGACCTGACCGCGGGCAACCTCTCCCGGCACCTCCAGGTGCTGGAGGAGAGCGAACTGGTCGTCATCGACAAGGGCTACCAGGGACGCCGGGCCCGCACCTGGGTACGCATCACCCCAGCCGGACAATCTGCCTTCGACAAGGAGATCGCCGGCCTGCGCGAGCTCATCCGCCGCGCCGACCAGGCCGGTCCCGCAGACGAATCCGGCACCTGAGGCCGGGGCACGGCCCCGCCCAGTCGCTGGGCACTCCCTCAGTGATGACGAGCTGTACCGCCGCCTGCCTCAGGCCGGGGACTACCCGTACGAAGACGCGTTCTCGCGGGCCACGGGTGCCTGGAACGCCGGGTACTCGCGGTTTGACGAGCAGAAGACGGCGGGCACCGTGGTCGCGAGGGAGCACGGCTCGGAAGACCGGTACCCGGAGGCCGTCCGGGCGGCGCGCAGGCGTTCGACCTCCTGCGCGACGGCCTTGGTGCGTGCGGCTGGGGCGTTCCTCCCGGATCAGCGCGCGGGCCGGCGGAAGATGCGGCACAGGTCCCCGCAGGGTCCGCCGGAGATTACCCGCTCGTACCGCGGACAGACCGGCGCCCGAAGACCGCCGGTCTCTACGCTGCCGACTGGAGAGGCCGCGGGGAGGTCATCTGCGCGGCCTCTCCCCTTGCCGGCACCCGGGCACCCGGGCACCCACCATGGCGCAGCGCCGAGCCCCCGCCCGCCGGACCCGTCCTGTCCGCCGACCCGTTGCACTACAGCCAGACCTTCGAGCAGTGCCCCACCGCAGGACTCGACGTCGCGTACCTGTCCCCCGCCGGACGGGAGGCGGTGTCGGTCAGCCTTTGGCAGCGGTGGGCTGCAGCCGGGCTTCGGTCACCCGGTAGAGGCCGACGAGCCAGTCGGCGACGCGCCCGAGTTCGACGGCTTGGGGCAGCCGCCTCTCCAGGGGGCGCAGGAGTTCGTGACCGGCGGTCAGGTGGTGCTCCAGGCGCTGTTCGATCCACTCGCGGCTCGCTCCCAGGGCTGCGGCGTTGAGCCCGGTGGCCTCGGTGCTGTTCTCCCGGTGGGCGGTCTGCTGGTCGTTGGCCAGGCGGACGGCGCGTTCGAGCTGGTCGACGGCGGCCAGCAGGGTGTCAAGGTGCTCGTGGATCTCGGGTCCGGCGCAGGACATCCACCACGCCACGCAGATCATGCCGAAGCCGACGCTGTGGTGGTGGGACAGGTACCGCTCCAGCGTGGGCGCCTCGCCGGTGAGCGCCAGGGTCCGGCCCGCCGTCCACTCGAAGCGGCAGGAGTCGAGCATCAGGTCCAGGCGGCGCAGCCACAGGTCTCCCAGCGCCGGGCCCTGCGGGCACGCCCGCAGCGCCGCGGCGAGGGAGGCCAGGGCCTGTTCCATCGGGTCCTCCGCGGCGGGGGTGCCGCCTGCGGCGACCTCGCGGCAGCGCCGGACGAGCTGGTCCACGTCCTGCTGGGTACGGGCGGTCACGTCGAAGCGGTCGTCGACGGTCTGGGCCCACACCACGCTCATCGCCGCCGGCAGCAGCCGCTCGGGAGGGCTGGCCGGTGCTGCGGAGGCCAGCGACAGCGCGGCCATCTCCGCGACCTGCGGCACGAAGTCCGACCCCAGGGTGGCCGACCAGGCGCGCAGGCCCCGCAGGAGCTGGATCACCCGCGCGCCCAGCAGGGCCGAATCAGCGACGGGCACGGTGCGCGCACGGGACTCGCTCCCGTGGGTCGCGGCGCGGGGCCCGGTGATGGGGCTCAGCGGGCCTCCTTCGCTCCGTTCAGCCTGCTCGACGAAATCAGCCATCGCCCGCGTCTCCCTCGCTTACAGCAACCGCGCTTCAACGTTCCGTAGAGGAGATCCAATCACCGAAATCCAGGCCCGGTGGGAAGGATCGACAAGCGGTCACCCGGCTGCTGGACGAGCCGCACTGTCACGGCCTCAGCTCCGGCCGCGCTGAGCTGCGGCGTGGTGCGCCAGGCCGTCCGCGATGAGGGTCAACCCGGCCTCGAACGCTGATTCGCGATCGAACCCGTCTCGCACGCACTGGTCCGGCTCGCCCGCCTGCGCCGACAGCGCGAGGCGCTCGTAGCCGACCACGGCGAGGACATCTACCACCACGTCGAAGCCAGCCTTCACTGGGAGGCGTTCCAGCTCCTGGGAAAGCTGCAGCCGGTCGTCTATCTCCTGCGGCACCGCCGGCACTGACGGACTCGCCCACGACAAAGCCGAAGGGGCCCGGGCATCGGGGACGGTTCTGCCGGGTCAGCCGTCGTTGTCGATGACCAGGAAGGCGTCCAGGTCGGGATCGTAGTGGTCATGGTGGCGATGGCCGGTTGCCTGGGTCAGTTCCCATGCGCGCTGTCCGGAGCGGTGGCCTTCCTGACCGGGCAGGTAGGCGACGACGGTGCCGCCGGAGGCCGGACACTGACGGCAGCGGGTGGCGAGTGTGGGCATCACGATCCCCTCTCAGCGATGGTCACGGTCGCATGAATGACGCATGCCCCGTATCCGCTCGGTGATACTCCGCCATGTGGCGTCGGACCGGCCGCCTGGTTCCCTTCCACGCCGCGGCGGGGACCGTGCGGTTTGTGTCGCTGAGGAGCGACTCCGAGCTTCCGTGAGAGGTTGGAGGGGACGACCTGACTGCGGCTCAGGGCGATGACCTGGTCTCCCGAAGGGTGACGGACGATGACCGGCAGGGAACCCGCCGAGGCGACCAACCTCGACCGCTACGACAACCCGGCGCTGCCGTGGAGCAGGGCCGACGAAGCGCTGGGCGCATCCATGCCCAGCCAGACCGTCACGTCCTTCCTCGGGACGGTCCGCCCGGACGGACGCCCGAGCGCCGCGGGCGTCGGGGCGGTGTGGCTCGATACCCACGTGTATTTCACCAGCAGCCCCGACGCGCGCAAGGCCCGCAACCTGGCGGCGAATCCAGCGTGCACGTTCTCGGTGCGGCTGGAGGGCATCGACATCGTGGCCGAGGGTGAGGCCGCGCGTGTCACCGACCAGGACACGTTGAAGAAGGTCTCGGCCATCTACCGGGAGGCGGGGTGGCCCGCCGAGGTGACGGGTGATGCGTTCACCGCGCCTTTCAGCGCGCCCAGCGCCGGCCCGCCGCCGTGGCATCTGTACCGGATGCGGATCAGCACCGTCTTCGGCGTCGCCACCCGCGAACCCCATGGTGCGACCCGCTGGCGGTTCGAGGACTGAGGACGGCGGCTCAGGCGAAGGTACGCCGCAGCTGCGCCGTCAGCCGTTCCTCGGTGGCCGGGTGGAACCGGCCCGAGAGGTAGCCGTCGGGGCGGATCAGGAAGGCCTCGCCGTCGCGCGGGGCATAGGCGTCCTTGAAGCCGCCGGCCCGGTCGCGGATGCGGGGCGGGCGCAGCCCCGGCGGGCGCGCGTCGTCGGGGACGTCCGCGTCCAGGACCATGTAGGCGTCGAGCAGGCCGTGGGCGGCGCGTTCGGCCGCGGCGGCGCAGGCCCGGATGCGTTGGGCGCCGGCGCCCGAGGCGTGCTGCGGCCCCGCGTACAGCAGCAGCGTGTGCCGGGGGCTGCGGAGCAGGTCGAAGAGGCGTTGCGGGTACTGGGCGAGGTCGCCCAGCAGGCCTCGGCAGTCCGGTGCCCGCTCACCCGCGACGGGTCCACCCGCCGCCTTGCCGTCCGGTGGGCCGGGTTCGGCCAGCGGCGTGTCCGGGTAGCCGAGCAGCAGCTGCGCCTCGCGCAGCATGACCGTGTCCGCGTCGTCGGCCCCGTAGCCGGAGCGGGCATGGTGGACCGTGCGGGCGACGACCTCCTCGCCCACCGGATACCGTTCGGCGTGGTAGCTCTCCAGCAGGCCGTCGGCGGCCAGGCCGCGGACGGCCAGGGCCAGCTTCCAGGCGAGGTTGTAGGCGTCCTGCACCCCGGTGTTCATGCCCTGGGCGCCGGTGGGCGGGTGGATGTGGGCGGCGTCGCCGGCGACGAACAGGCGGCCGTTGCGGTAGCGGTTCACGAGCCTGTGGCTGATCCGGAAGGTGGAGGACCAGCGCAGCGTGGACGCGGTCGCGGGCTGCGGCGACAGCCGGTCGAGCACGGCCTGGATCTGCGCCAGATCCGGCCCGCGGCCGCTGTCCAGCCCGTGGGTCACCCCGTCTCCGGAGCCCGTGCCGGAGCCCGTGCCGTCGTCCTTTGGGAGGGTCAGTTCCTGCGGGACCGTCATGGACATCCGGTACCGGCGGTCCCCGGGCAGCGGGATGCACACCAGCAGATCGTCGGTCCTGCCGTTCGCGTCCCGGTGGGTCGACCGTACGGCGTAGCCGGGGGGCAGGTCCCAGTCGACCTCGACGTCCCCGAGCATGTACTGCTCGGGAAAGGCATCGCCCTCGAAGGTGAGTCCGGCGGCCTTGCGGACCAGGCTGTGCGCGCCGTCGCACCCCACCAGGTACTGCGCGTGGACCTGCTCGATCCCGCCGTCGCCGGTGAGGGTGGCCCGGACCCCGTCGGGGTGCTGCTCCACCTCCTGGAGCGTGGTCCCGCGCTCCACTGCCGTTCCGAAGCGCGCGAGGTGCTCGGTGAGCAGCCGCTCGGTCGTGTACTGGGGCAGAGCCGCGAAGGTGTAGGGAACGTCGGGCGGCAGCCGCAGGTCGATCCGTGGCCCGGGCTTGCCGTCGACGAAGAGCAGCTGCCCGAGCAGCGGCACAGCCTCGTCGAGCGCCTCGCGGACCAGGCCCATGGCGTCCCAGACCTCCAGCGTGCGCGGCTGGACCCCGACGGCCTTGGCGTGGTGCTGCGGTGCCGGCAGGGTGTCGACGATCCGGCAGCGGACGCCGTGACGGCGTAGTTCGGCGGCGGCCGTCAGGCCCACCGGACCCGCCCCCACCACCAGAACATCGACATCGGCCATGATCAGGCTCCTCGTCGCCCGGGCCCGGTACCCGAACCGCACCCTTCCAGGTTGCCCCCACCGCCCCGGGCCTGCCACCCGCAAGGGTCCGCCCCCGTGGCACTGCGTGCCCGCACAGGTGCGGCCCGGGCGGCGGCGCGCGCGGCGGCGACTACGCCGAACAGCGGGGCGGATCGGTTGCCCCGGTCCCGGCGTCAGGTGAAGCTGGCCGGGAAAAGCCCGGCGAGGAGCGACCACGGACGGATCAGGCATGGACCACGCTTCCGGCATCACCGTGGTCTTCACCGCAGCCGACCACGGGGTCGGCTCCTGGATGCTGCTGGCCTTCGTGGTCACCTTCGTGCTCACCCGCCTGATCACCCGTCTGATCCGCGCGGGCCGGGGCCCCTTCGGCAACATGGAGGTCGGCGGGACCCATATCCACCACGAGGTGTACGGGATCATGGCCATGCTGGTCTCCGGGGCGATCGAGTTCGCCGACCGTCCGCAGGCACCGGCCGCGCAGATCCTCGGCGCGCTGTTCGGAGCCGGTGCGGCGCTGACCCTGGACGAGTTCGCGCTCTGGCTGCACCTGGAGGACGTCTACTGGGCCCGTGAGGGCCGCAAGTCAGTCGACGCGGTATTCGTCGCGGCCGCCGCCGGGCTCTTCCTGCTGATCAGCGGCAACCCGTTCAGCAATCCGGGCGGAGAGAGCCACCTGACCTTCGGCATCATCCTTGCCGTCAACCTGCTGCTGTGCCTCGGCGCGATCCTCAAGGGCAAGACCGCCTTCGGGATCATCGGCCTGTTCGTACCGTTCCTGGCCCTGATCGGCTGCCTGCGGCTGGCCAAGCCCCACTCACCCTGGGCGCGCTGGCGCTACCGCCCGGACTCCCGCAGCGCCCGCCGGGCACTGCACCGCTACCCGCCCGGACGGCGCACCCGGCTCGACGCCTTCAAGGACTTCCTCGGCGGCACCCCCCAGGACCCGGACTGACGTCCGGCCCTGACCGGGCCGTCCCGTGCTCCCCGCACCGATCGACATGCGGGCCCACCCGAAGGGCATTACGATCCAGGTCCACCGGCCCGGCGGGCGCCCGCAGGGGTGTCCCGCAACGGCTGCGCCGAGTCGGATCGCTCACCGGCAGGCGTACCGGAAACTCCTCGAAAGAAATCCCGGCGGCGGTGTCGGATCGGGGCGGGGGTGTTCGTAGTAAGGGTGAGCGGTCGCCCGCGAGGGGTGTCGCCGAAGCACAGGAGATGATGCGAGATGCAGTACCTGGTTTCCGTGATCACCGACAGTACCGACCTCGCCTCCCCGGACGAGGATGCTGCGATCGACGTGTTCAACGACCGGCTCCAGGCCGAGGGCCACTGGGTCTTCGCCGGCGGCCTCGGTGGGCCCAGCACGGCCACGGTGATCGACAACCGGGGTGCGGACGCCCTGGTCACCGACGGGCCATTCGTGGAGTCGAAGGAGTTCCTCATCGGCTTCTGGATCATCGAGGCGCCCGACCTCGACGTGGCGCTCAAGCTGGCGGCCGAGGGGTCGAAGGCCTGCAACCGGAAGGTCGAGGTGCGGCCGTTCCTGTGAGCGTGACCGACGTCCAGGCGGCGGTCACCCGGGCCCACCACGAGGAGTGGGCCCGCGTGGTCGCCGCCCTGACCAGGCGTTTCGGCGACCTCGACATCGCCGAGGAGGCGGCCGCCGAGGCGTTCGCGACCGCAGTCGAGCGGTGGCCGGCCGACGGCGTACCGCCCAGCCCCGGCGCCTGGCTGACCACCACCGCCAACCGCAAGGCCATCGACCGGGTCCGGCGCGAGAACAAGCGCGGCGACAAGCAGAAGGAGGCTCAGCTGTTGTACGACGACGACCCGCCCGAGCCTGCCGGTGCCATCGACGACGAGCGGCTACGGCTGGTCTTCACCTGCTGTCACCCGGCGCTGGCGATGCAGACCCGGGTGGCGCTGACCCTGCGCATGGTCGGCGGTCTGACCGTGACCGAGATCGCCCGCGCCTTCCTGGTGCAGGAGAGCGCCATGGGCCGGCGGATCACCCGCGCGAAAGCCAAGATCAAGGCGGCTCGCATCCCCTATCGGGTGCCGTCCGTGCAGGATCTCCCGGCCCGCGTATCCGGCGTGCTGGCCGTTCTCTACCTCGTCTTCAACGAGGGCTACCTGGCGACCGGCCCCGACACCGATCCGGTGCGCCACGAGCTGACCGCCGAGGCGATCCGGCTCACCCGCCTGGTCCGTACCCTGATGCCGGCCGACGGCGAGGTGACCGGGCTGCTGGCGCTGATGCTCCTCACCGAGGCCCGCCGTACCGCCCGGGTCTCCCCGAGCGGCGACCTGGTCGCCCTCGACGAGCAGGACCGCGGGGCCTGGGACGCGGGGCTGATCGCCGAGGGCCACCAGCTGGTACGCGAGCGCCTGGCCGCCGGTACGGCTCCGGGCCAGTACCAGATCCTCGCCGCGATCAACGCCGTGCACACCTCCGCCCGCGACATACGCGACACCGGCTGGTCGCAGGTCGTCGCCCTCTACGACCAGCTCGCCCGCCTCGACCCCTCACCGGTCATCGCCCTCAACCGGGCCATCGCGGTCGCCGAGCTCGACGGCCCGCAGGTGGCGCTGACGGCCGTCGACCGTCTTGAGGACAAGCTGGCCGGCTATCACCTCTACCACGCCACCCGCGCGGACCTGCTGCGGCGGCTGGGCCGCGGTGAGGACTCGCGCGCGGCCTACGGCAGAGCCATCGAGCTGGCGGGCAACACCGCCGAGATCGCCCACCTCAGGCACCGCCGCGACCAGCTGGGGTAGCGCCCTTCCGGGAGCTGAGGCGGGCTCAAAAGCACGGCGGCCGCCGACGCCGGGGGCGCGCGGTGCTCGTCCTGGCGCCGTGGCCTTCGCCTCCAGATCTCGTATGCTCGGCGGATGGCCAAATATTTCGACGTACATCCTCAGACTCCTCAGCAGCGAGTCATCGGCAACGTGGCCGACATCATCCGGTCCGGTGCGCTCGTCGCCTACCCGACGGACTCGTGTTTCGCCCTGGGGTGCCAGCTGGGGAACCGTGACGGCCTGTCCCGGATCCGGTCGATCCGGCAGCTCGATGATCGTCACCACTTCACGCTGGTGTGCCAGAACTTCGCTCAGCTGGGTCAGTTCGTGCATGTCGACAACAACGTGTTCCGCGCGATCAAGGCGGCCACGCCCGGCAGTTACACCTTCATCCTCCCCGCGACGACGGAGGTGCCACGACAACTGCTGCACCCGAAGAAGAAGACCGTCGGGGTCCGAATTCCCGACCACGTCGTCACTCAGGCCCTGCTCGCCGAGCTCGGCGAGCCGCTGCTGTCCAGCACGCTGCTCCTGCCGGGCGAGGAGGAGCCGATGACGCAGGGGTGGGAGATCAAGGAACGGCTCGACCACGTGGTGGACGCCGTGGTCGACTCAGGGGACTGCGGCACCGAGCCGACCACGGTCATCGACTTCTCCAGCGGCAGCGCCGAAATCGTCCGCCGAGGGGCCGGCGACACCACCCGGTTCGAGTAGCCGCTCCGGACGTCAGCGAGATCGAGCCCGGTCGACTCCTCGCACACCGGATCGGATCGCTATCCCGCGTTGCCCGGCGACAGCCGCACTGTGATCCGGTCGAACAGCTCCGACAGCGGCTCGCCGACGTCCCGGCCGAACTCGGTCAGCCCGTAGGTGACCTGGGGCGGGGTCGTCGGCTCGACCTCCCGCCAGACCAGGCCGTCCTGGACCAGCGCGCGCAGGGTCTGGGCGAGCATCTTCTCGCTGATGCCCTGGATGCTGTCGCGCAGCTCGTAGAAGCGGAGACTGTTGCTCCGCAAGGAGATCAGCACCCAGATGCCCCACCTGCTGGTCACGTGGTCGACCACGTCACGCGCGGGGCAGTCGGTGTGAAACACCTCATACCGCTTCGCCGCCTCGGCCCGTGTGGGCTGCACGCTTCCCGTCATGTGATGAGCTTACCCCCAGGTATGTCCTTACCAAGAGTTAGCCCGGCTCCTAGCGTGAAGGCCACAGGAGAGATGCGACAAGGAGCTGATCATGATCGTGGTGACCGGGGCTACCGGAAATATCGGCCGTCCGTTGACGCGGGCACTGGCCGAGGCGGGCCAGCAGGTGACGGCGGTGTCGCGGCACGCGGCGGCGGTGCCGGACGGCGTCCGCCACCTGGCGGCCGACCTGGCCGAGCCGGCCGGCCTTGAGCCCGCACTGGCCGGAGCGAAGGCGCTGTTCCTGCTGCTCTCCGGCGACCTGCACGCGGCCGGAGCCAGCCCGGCCGACATCATCGGCGCAGCCGAGGCCGCCGGGGTCCGCCGGGTCGTCCTGCTCTCCACTCAGGGCGTGGCGACCAGGCCCTTGGGAGCGACGCGGATCGCGATGCGGGCACTGGAGGACGTGCTGCGGGGGTCCGGCCTGGAGTGGGCCATCCTGCGGCCGGGCGGCTTCGCCTCCAACGCGCTGTGGTGGGCCGAGTCCATCCGCACGCAGCGGGTCGTCGCCGCGCCCTTCGGCGACGTCGGGGTGCCGATCATCGACCCGGCGGACATCGCCGAGGTCGCGGCGGCCTGCCTGCTGGATGACCGACACAACGGCGGCGTGTACGAGCTGACCGGCCCGGAGGTGATCACGCCGCGCCGGCAGGCCGAGGCCATCGCCGCCGCGCTGGGCTCCCCGGTGCGGTTCCACGAGCTCACCCGCGACGAGGCCAAGGCCGGCATGGCCCAGAGCATGCCGGCGGAGCTCGCCGAGGACACCCTGACCATCCTCGGTTCCCCGAACCCGGCCGAACTGCGCGTCAGTCCGGACGTCCAGCGGGTACTCGGCCGCGCCCCGCGCCCGTTCGCCGACTGGGCCGCCCGCAATATCGCCGCGTTCCGCTGAGACCGGTCACGCCCCTGGGCGGTGCGGGTAGCCGGTGGTGTGCGCGTCCCGCTCATGACCGCGTGGCTGCCCGCACCCAGGTCGGTGTCCACTTCGCCGCGGGCGTCCAGGCCGGGCATCCAGATTCGGTGTCCGGCGAGTTGCCCCGGCGTGACCGCACGGGCGTTGGCGAGCCGGTGGCGCGGTCCGACGAGCAGTTGGTGCCGGTCGTCGAGCACCTCAGTGGACAACGGATGGTTGTGGACTGCCGCTCAGGCAGTTGTTTGACCTGCGGCTGTGTCATTCGCTTAGCTCTCACTGGTCAACCTCGGTCTGTCCAAGTGAGACGTCAAAGGGAGTCGCTGAGCATGGGGGTCAGGAGACCGCTGGGTCGGCAGTTCGGCTGGCTGTGGGCGGCGTACGCGGTCAGCGCCTACGGGTCCGGGCTGGGGTTCGGGGCATTCCCGCTGATCGCCGTGCTGGCGTTGCACACCGGCCCCGCCGAGGTGTCCGCGCTGTCCGCGGTGGGGCCTGCGGTGGGCGCGCTGATCGCGCTGCCGCTCGCGCCGTGGGTGGAGTTCCGGCGCAAGCGCCCGGTCATGATCGCCATGGACCTGACCCGGTTCGCGGCCATGGCGACCATCCCGGTCGCCTACGCCTTCGGCCGGCTCAGTTTCGCCCAGTTGCTCGTGGTCTCGGCCGTGATCGCCGCAGCCAGGATCGCCTTCAACGCGGCCAGCGGCACCTACCTCAAGGCCCTCGTCCGGCCCGACGACCTGCTCGTGGCCAACGCCCGGTTCGAGTCCACGAACTGGAGCTCCATCGCGGTCGGGCCGCCGCTGGGCGGGGCGGCGATCGGCCTGTTCGGGCCGGTCACCACCGTGGTGGCCGACGCGCTCAGCTACCTGCTCTCCGCGCTGGGCATCACCGCGATTCGCGGCCGGGAGGAAGCACCGCAACCGACGGGGAAGAGCCCGACCCGGGCGGGCGCGTTGCTTGACGGCTGGCGCCACATCCTGAGCCATCGCGGCCTGCGGGCGCTCTACTTCAACAACATGCTCGTCGGCGGTCTGATCATGGCCACCGAGCCGCTGCTGGCCGTGCTCCTCCTGCGCCAGCTCGGGTTCCCGCCCTGGCAGTACGGCCTCGCCTTCGCCGTCCCCTGCGTCGGCGGGCTCATCGGCTCCCGGCTGGCCCGCCGGGTCGTGGCCCGCTACGGCCAGCACGCGGTCTTCCGAACCGTCGGCACCCTGCGCGCCGTCTGGCTGATCGGCCTGGCCTTCATCCGTCCCGGCATCGTCGGCCTCGTCACCGTGATAGCGGTCGAGCTGGCGATCATCATCAACATGAGCCTGTACAGCCCGGTGCTCGCCACCTACCGGCTCGAACACACCCCCAAGCACCTCGTCGCCCGTACCCTGTCGGCCTGGTCCATCGGCCAGCAGGCGTCCATCGCCCTCCTCACCGCGCTCGCCGGGCTGCTCGCCGACGCCACCAGCCCACGCACCGCCCTCACGGTTGCGGGACTGCTCATCCTGGCCACCCCGCTGCTGCTTCCCCGGCACGACCACACCCCGCGGCACCAACCGGAGGCGGCCCTCAGCAGCTCGTGACCCACCGCGGCTCGCGGCGGCGGCAGTGACCCTCTCCAGGATCGGGAAGTGATGGACAAGCTTTGGTTCGCCGGCCGTGACGGTGCCCGGCTGGCCTACCGCGAGACCGGATCAGGGCGCCCGCTGATCCTGCTGCACGGGTTCATGGGCAAGGGATCGGACTGGCTCGACCAGGGCACCGTGGGCATGCTCGCCGAACAGGGCTTCCGCCTCGTCCTGCCCGACTTCCGCGGTCACGGGGACAGCGCGAGACCGCATGATCCGCACGCCTGTCCGACCGACATCCTCGCGGACGACGGGCTCGCCCTCATCGGGCACCTCGGGCTCGCGGCGGGCGAGTACGACCTCGGCGGCTACTCGGTCGGCGGCCGGATCGTGGTGCGCATGCTGGCACGGGGCGCGGAACCCGGCCGTGCCGTCGTGGCCGGGCAGGGGCTCGCGAAGGTCAGCGGGCCGCAGGGCGGCGGTGCCAAGCGCCGCGCCCTCATTGCGACCGTTGACGGGACTGCCCTGGACCCGAACTCGCGCGACGCGCAGGTCGCCCACTGGGTGGCGAAGCTGGGCGCCGACCCCCTGGCGCTGCTGCGTGTGCTGGACTCCCTCGTCCCCACCCCGGAGGACGTCCTGCGTCGTATCACGACCCCCACGCTCGTCGCGATCGGTGACCGGGACGGGCGCTCCGACGCCGGCGAGCTGGCCGCTCTGCTGCCCGCCGGGCGCTACGTCTGCGTGCCCGGCGGCCACGCGGGTGCTTTCACGGCGCCCGAGTTCGCCGCGGCGATCAAGGCTTTCCTCGGATGTCACTCTCCGGGGTGAGCCCGGAGCGGGGGCGCCAGATCCGGCGCGACGCGGCGAGCGGGTCGGTCGCCACTGACGGCTCGGCGTCCCAGATCCGGGTGAGGGCCTGGTCGGTGGAGAACTGCGGCCAGCCGGGGTCCCCCGTGGTGGCGAAGGAGATCCAGGAGGACCGGAGCCGTTCGGACAGGCGGAGGTAGTCCTCGGAAGGTGGCCCGCCGCCGAGCAGGAAGCCGGCGAAGGGACTGTCGAAGTTGCCGAAGGTCGCCGGGATGTCGATGGTGTGGCAGGCCCCCAGGGTGCCGCCTAGGGCCGGGCTCGGCCAGGTGAAGTCGTAGAGGTATCCGCGGCCGCCCGCGGCCGTGTGGGCTTCGGCCAGCCAGGTCGCGGGCATCCGGAACAGGGAGTCGGAGAACATCACGGTGTAGAGCTGGGCGTCGGACCTGCCGGGGTGGGCCGCCCGGTACTGGGCGGGCGCCGTGCGGTCCAGGCCCAGGGTCGCGGCGGTGTCGTCCAGGTTCACCGTGCGGATCCGGCCGGGTGATCCTCCTGCCTGCGGTGGCTTGCCCCGGCGGACGCGGTCGCGGACCATGCCGGCCAGAGCCGGGAGGGACTTGACCATGGCCGGCAGGCCCGGTCGTACCAGCCCCCGCCGCAGCGCGAACAGGGTGAACTCGTCATGGGTGTATCCGGAGACGAGGTCCACCCCGCGTGCCGCCCCCGAACGCAGTGCCAGCCAGGGCTTGTCCACCACCGTGACGCCGTCGATGACGGGCGTGGACGAGGTGATCGCCTCCGGGGTGGTCCAGGCTCCGGGGTCGGCGGCCATCGCCGCG
>Ga0302311_10004995_pt1 | contig 14147 bp, 16 predicted proteins | sample III_Palsa_N1_3_FD_200449 | JGI IMG/M metagenome (GOLD analysis project Ga0302311, IMG submission 200449) | Peat permafrost microbial communities from Stordalen Mire near Abisko, Sweden - III_Palsa_N1_3 | ecosystem: Environmental > Terrestrial > Soil > Palsa > Peat permafrost | place: Sweden... | reverse complement strand
CCGAAAACTCGCGATGGAGCACCATCCGGACCGCAACGGCGGCTGCGAGGATGCGTCGGCGCGGTTCAAGGAAATCAACGAAGCCTATTCGGTGCTCTCCGACCGGCAGAAGCGCGCCGCCTACGACCGCTTCGGCCACGCCGGGGTGCAGGGCGCGAACGGCGCCGGCGCCGGCTTCACCGACGTGCACGACATCTTCAACGAGGTGTTCGGCGACGTCTTCGGCGACATGTTCGGCCGCGCCCAGCAGCAGCGGCGCCCGAGCGGCCCGGCGCGCGGCGGCGACCTGCGCTACGACCTGGAGATCAGCCTCGAGCAGGCCTACGCCGGCGCCGCCGTCGCGGTGAAAATTCCGGCCGCGCTCAGCTGCGACGACTGCAAGGGCTCCGGCTGCGCGCCAGGCGCCAGCCCGCAGACCTGCGTCAGCTGCAACGGCCTCGGCCGGGTGCGGGCGAGCCAGGGCTTCTTCACCATCGAGCGCACCTGCCCGCGTTGCGGCGGGGCCGGCCGGCTGGTGCTGGATCCCTGTAAGGGCTGCGGCGGCCACGGTCAGGTGCGCCGCGAGCGGGTGCTCGAAGTGCGCATCCCGCCCGGTGTCGATGATGGCGCGCGGATCCGCCTGGCCGGCGAAGGCGACGCCGGCGCCCGCGGCGGGCCGCGTGGCGACCTCTACATCTTTCTGTCGGTGAAGCCGCACGAGCTGTTCGAGCGCGATGGCCTCGATCTGCTGTGCTCGGTGCCGGTGCCGATGGCGATCGCGGCCCTGGGAGGCGCGGTGGAAGCGCCCTGCCTGCTCGGCGGCGACAACTGCGACGGCGAGTGCAAGATCGAGGTCAAGGTGCCCGAAGGCGCCCAGACCGGCCGCACCGTCCGCCTGAAGGGCCGCGGCATGCCCTCGCTGCGCTCGCGCGAACGCGGCGACCTGGTGGTGGAGCTGTTCATCGAAACCCCGACCAGGCTCTCGGGCCGCCAGAAAGAGCTGCTGCGCGAGTTCGCCGGCCTCTGCGGCGAACAGCAGCACCCGCGCACCGCGAAGTTCTTCCACAAGGCCAAGCGCTTCTGGGAAGACATCACCGGCGGCGAAGCGCACGCCTAGAGGAGTCGGCCGGCGCGTCGCGCATAGATCGCCACCGTCACCGCGGCCAGCACGGCGCTCGCGGCCAGGGCCCAGCGTCCGATCTCATGTTGCGGGATCGTGGCGACGGCCGGCGGCGCGATCAGCAAGGCGAAGCCGGCGATCTGCAGGGTGATCTTCACCCGTTCGAGCGGGCTCACCTTCGCGCCGAAGTCCGGCAGGGTTTCGCCGAAACTCGCGACCACCAGGTCGCGCGCCACCAGGGCGACGCCGGCGGCCATCCAGGCGCCCGCCAGCGCGCCGCCGGCGATCAGGCCGCCGACCACCGCCAGCGTCAGCAGCCGGTCGGCGATCAGGTCGAGCATGGCGCCCAAGCGGGACACCTCGCCCAACGCCCGGGCCACGCGCCCGTCGAGTACGTCGGTCAGCCCCGCCAGCAGGAAGACGCCGAGCGCCGCCCAGTGCGCCGTCGCGCTAGCCTCAGCCAGCAGCCACATCAGCGGCGCCAGCAGCACGATGCGTGCAATCGTCAGGGTGTTGGAGATCATCGCGCCGACAGCTTGACCGACGCCGCTTACCGAACCGCTACCCTGCCAGCGTGCCGATATCCCGCCACCGGTACGCCGTCTCGGTGAGCCCCTCGCCCCAGCCGCGCGAGGCGACTTCGGCGAAGGCTTCGCCGCCCAGCCGCTCGTAGAAGCCGCGCGCCCGCTCGTTGCGGCTGAGCACGAAGAGCATCAGCGATTTCGCGCCCTCGGCCCGCAGCACCCGCGCCGACGCCGTCAGCAGCGCCCGGCCGACGCCGACGCCCTGGGCGGCGCGCACCACATAGAGGGTGAAGACCTCCGCGTCCGCGCCCCGCCCGTCGCCCCTGAGCAGCGCGCCCGAGGCATAGCCGACCGCTTCCTCCGCATCCTCGGCGATCAGCGTCACCTGGCCCTTCTCGGCGCGCATCAGTTCGTGGCGGAAGCGCCGCGCGTGCATCGCCGCGCTCATCCGACCCAACGCCGCCTGCGGCAGCACGCCGGTGTAGGTCTCGCGCCAGGCGCGCACGTGCACGCGGCCAAGTTCGGCGGCGTCGCCCGGCCCGGCGGGCGAAATGGCGTAGTCGAGCAGCCCTTCCACAGGAAGAAGGTCGGGTGTGCGCGCGCCGCCGTCAAGGCGGGTTCAAAGCCCAGGCCCAAGCGGCTAGCGTGGCCGCCATGAACGCGCCGATTCCCCCATCGGAGACCGCCTTCCCGGACGCGACCAACGCCTCGCCGGTGATGACGCAATTCTTCGACGCCAAGGCGCGCCAGCCCGACGCGCTGATCTTCTTCCGCATGGGCGATTTCTACGAGCTGTTCTTCGAGGACGCCGTCCGGGCGGCGGCCGCCATCGGCATCACCCAGACCCATCGCGGAACCCACGCCGGCGCGCCGATCCCGATGGCCGGCGTGCCGGTCCACGCCGCCGAAGCCTATCTCGCCAAGCTGATCCGCGCCGGCTTCAAGGTGGCGGTGTGCGAGCAGATGGAAGATCCCGCCGAGGCGCGCAAACGCGGCGGCAAGTCGGTGGTGCGGCGCGACATCGTCCGGGTGGTGACGCCCGGCACCCTGACCGAGGACGGCCTGCTGGAAGCGCGCGGCGCCAACCGGCTCGCCGCCGTGGCCGTGCGGGCCGCCCAGGCGGCGGTGGCGAGCGTCGAGCTTTCCACCGGCGAGGTCGAGTGCTTCGCCGTCGGCCGCGAGGCCCTGGGCTCGGCCCTGGCGGCGCTGGCGCCGTCGGAGATCCTGACCCCCGACCGGCTGTTCGCCGACCCGGTGATCGCCGCGGCGCTGAAGGCGGCCGGCGGCCTGGTGCAGCCGATGGCGCAGGCGTTGGCCGAGCCGGCGGCGTCCGAGGCGCGGCTGAAGCGGCTCTACGGCGTCGAGACCCTCGATGGCTTCGGCGCGCTCACCGGCGCGGAGATAGGCGCGCTCGGCCTGATCGCCGCCCATCTGGAAGCGACCCAGGGCGGCCGCGCCCCGGCGCTCTCGCCCCCGCGCCGCGCCGGCGAGGGCGACGTGATGGCCATCGACCCGGCCACTCGCACGAGCCTGGAGATCGAGCGCGCCACTGGCGGCGCCCGCGAGGGCTCGCTGCTTGCCGCCATCGACCGCACCGTCACAGCGCCCGGCGCGCGGGCGCTGGCCGCCCGGCTGGCGCGGCCGCTGACCTCGCCCGAGGCGATCGACGCTCGGCTCGACGCGATCGAGTGGTGGCTCGCCCGCCGCGCCCTGCGCCAGAAGCTGCGCGCCGCGCTTAAGGGCGCCGGCGACATGGCCCGCTCGCTGTCGCGCCTCGCGCTGGGCCGCGGCGGTCCGCGCGACCTCGCCGTGCTGCGGGACGGCCTGGCGATCGGCGTCGGCCTCGCGGACCTGATCGCGGACGCCGACGATGCGCTCACGCCGCCGCCGGCCGAGCTGACCGAGACCGTCGCCGCACTGCGCATCGCCCCGCCGCTGGCGTCATTCGCCGAGACCCTGACGCGTGGGCTCGCCGAAGAGCTGCCGCTGCAGGCGCGCGACGGCGGCTTCGTCGCGGCGGGCGTCCGGCCCGAATTGGACGAGGCGCGCGCCCTGCACGGCGACAGCCGCCGGGTGGTCGCCGCTCTTGAGGCGCGGCTGCAGGACGAGAGCGGCGTGCCGCTCAAGGTCCGCCACAACGCCGTGCTGGGCTATTTCCTCGAGACCAGCGCCGCCAGGGCCGAGCCGCTGCTGCGCGCGCCGCTCTCGGCCCATTTCATCCACCGCCAAACGCTCGCTAACCAGGTCCGCTTCACCACCGTCGAGCTGGCCGAACTCGACGCCAAGATCGCCCACGCCGCCGACCGGGCGCTGGCGATGGAGCTGGAGACCTTCGAGACCTGGCGCGGCGAGGCGCAGAGCCTCGCGGCGCCGATCCAGGCGGCGGCCGAGGCGCTGGCCCGGCTCGACGTCGCCGCCGCCCTGGCCGAGTGGGCCGAGGAGGCCGGCGCCTGCCGCCCGCGCGTCGATCGCTCGCTCGCCTTCGAGGCCGAGGCGGCGCGCCATCCGGTGGTGGAGGCGGCGGTGAAGCGCGCCGGCGATCCCTTCACCCCCAACGATTGCCGGCTCGACGCGGCAGGGGAGGTTGGCGCGCGACTCTCGATCGTCACCGGGCCGAACATGGCCGGCAAGTCGACCTTCCTGCGCCAGAATGCGCTCATGGCCATCCTCGCCCAGGCCGGCTCTTACGTGCCCGCCAAGTCGTTCCGGCTCGGCGTCGTCGACCGCCTGTTCAGCCGCGTCGGCGCCGGCGACGACCTGGCGCGCGGCCGCTCGACCTTTATGGCCGAGATGGTCGAGACCGCCGCGATCCTGACCCAGGCGACGCCGCGCTCGTTCGTCATCCTGGACGAGATCGGCCGCGGCACCGCCACCTATGACGGCCTCGCCATCGCCTGGGCCTGCGCGGAGGCGCTGCACGACGTCAACCGCTGCCGCGCATTGTTCGCCACCCACTATCACGAGCTGGCGACGCTTGAGGGCCGCCTCGCCCACGTCTCCAACCTGTCGCTGCGGGCCAAGGAGTGGAACGGCGACCTGGTCTTCTTGCACGAGGCCGCGCCGGGGCCGGCCGACCGCTCCTACGGCGTCCAGGTGGCCAAGCTCGCCGGCGTGCCGATCGCCGTGGTGGCGCGGGCGCGGCAGGTGCTGGACCGGCTGGAGAGCGAAGGCGTCTCTCACCAGGACCTGGCTGAACTGCCGCTGTTCGCCGCCGCCGCGCCCCTGACCGGTGCGCCATCGTCCGGCCCGAGTCCGGTCGAATCCGAGCTGGCGGCGCTCGATCCAGACGGCATGAGCCCGCGCGAAGCCATGGACGCGCTCTACCGGCTGAAGGGGCTTGTCGGCCGGTGACCACGCTGATCCTCGTTCGCCACGCCAGGAGCGCGCCCGACCCCGCGCTGCCGGAGCGCGACTGGCCGCTCTCCGAGGAAGGTCGCCGCCAGGCCGAGGCGCTCGCGCCGGTGCTGGCCGAGCTTGGCGTGGACGCGCTCGCCTCCAGCCCGTTCATCCGCGCGGTCGACACGCTCAGGCCCTATTCCGAGGTCGCGGGCCTGCCGATCGCCGTCGACGAGGATCTGCGCGAGCGGGCCCTGGGTGGCTGGCTCTCTGACCTCGCCGAGGTCGAAGAGGCCGTCCGGCGCATGCACGCCGACCTCGAATTCAAGCTCGAGGGCGGCGAAACCGGCGGCGCGTGCGTCGCCCGCTTCGAGGCGGCCTTGGCGCGGGTGGCGGCCGCGAACCCCGGCCGCACGATCGCGGTTGGCTCGCACGGTGGTGTGCTGGGTCACCTGCTGGCGCGCCACGACGGCGGCCTTTCCGGCGAGTTCTGGCGCCGCATCCGCAACCCCCACCTCTTCGTGTTCGACCTCCAGCCCGAGGTTCGCTGGCGAAGCGAGCGCACGCTCGACGGCTCGGCCGGGGTCAGGTCGCCCGCGATGAACGGCGGTTGAACGGCCCGCTCAGGTCAAGCTCAGGCGCACCGGCGCATCCTCCGCTCCAGAGTTCGCGATCCCGCGGGCTCGGTTGCGGAGATGAGGAGCGCGTCATGCGCGTCGATTGGGAGCTGCTGGACGACGCCGCCCAGCGCCAGGTTCAGGTCGGAGACCGGGTGAGCGTCGAGGCCGGCGGCGCGCCGACCTGGCGGGTGCTGAGGCTCACCGATGGCCGCGCCTGGCTGCGCGACGAGGTCCGCCAACTGGACTGCGTCTCCGCGCTCAGCCAGTTCCACTGGAAGGTCCACGCCTTCGAGATGTGATCTGGCGAGATGTGAGCCTGCCTCAGCCGATACAGTCGGCGCTGCCGGCGCGCTCGACGGTGCTCTCGGCCTTGTCGATGCGGCCGGAGCGCCGGCGCACGTAGGAGCCGGGATCGACCACCTGCCACTTCAGCGGACTGGGCAGGATGGCGATCAGCCGCGCGGCCTGGGCCGGGTTCAGGTTCTTGGCGTCGACGTGGAAGTAATGCTGCGAGGCCGCCTCGACGCCATAGACGCCGGGGCCCATCTCCACCGTGTTGAGATAGACCTCCATGATCCGCCGCTTGCCCCAGATGGCCTCGATCAGCACGGTGAAATAGGCCTCGAAGCCTTTCCGCACCCACGATCGATCCGGCCACAGGAAGACGTTCTTGGCGGTCTGCTGGCTGATCGTCGAGCCGCCGCGGATGGCGTTCGGCTTCTTCTCGTCGTGCTTCATCGCCTTCTGGATGGCGCCGAAATCGAAGCCGTGGTGGGTGCAGAAATGCCCGTCCTCGGAGGCGACGGCCGCGCGTGGGAGCGTCGGCGACATGTCCGAGAGCGGAACCCAGCGGTGGTCCAGGCCCTGGCCCTGGGCCATGCGCTCCAGCATCAGGATGGTCACCGGCGGCGGCACGACCTTGTAGACCAGCACCGCCGCGATCGGCCCCACGATCAGCACCGCCAGCACGGTCAGGACGAGATTGCCCAGCACGCGGCCCCAGCCGGATTTGCGCCCGCGCTTCAGCGGCTTCGGCGGCGATCGGCGCGGCGCGGGGCGGGCCGCGGCCGGCTTGGGCGCCGCCGCCTTCGTCCCGTTCCTGGCCGGCGTTCCGGTCATGATCGCCTTTCGTCCACGCCCTCCGCGGTGCTAGCGATGCGCGGCGCGGGCCGTGGGCGTCAAGCGCGATCAGGAGGGATCATGGACGTCGCCGAAGCGGTCCGCGGGCGTATGTCGGTGCGGGCGTTCAAGTCGGACCCGGTGCCGGGCGATCTGGTCCGCGCCCTGCTGGAGGCCGCGGCGCTGGCGCCGTCGGGCGGCAACCTGCAGCCGTGGCGCGTCTACGCCTTGGCCGGCGCGCCGCTGGCCGAGTTCAAGGCCCTGGTGGCGGCCACGCCGATGGAGGAGCCGGAGTACGAGGTCTATCCACCCAACCTCTGGGACCCCTTGCGCACCCGGCGCTACGTCTGCGGCGAGGACCTCTACGCCTCGATCGGCATCGGCCGCGACGACCGCCCGGGCCGCTTCCGCCAGCTGGCCAAGAACACCGAGTTCTTCGGCGCGCCGGTGGGCCTGTTCTTCTGCCTCGACCGCAAGGTCGGGCCGCCGCAGTGGTCCGACGTCGGCATGTACATGCAGACCTTCATGTTGCTGGCGGTGGAGCAGGGTCTGGCCACCTGCGCCCAGGAATTCTGGGCTCGCTATCCGAAGACCGTGGCGAAGTTCGTCGGACTGCCCGACGATCACATGCTGTTCTCCGGCATGGCGCTGGGCTACGCCGACGAGAGCCAGCCGATCAACCAGTGGCGCACCCGCCGCGACGCCTTCGACGTCTGGGGCGAGATGCGCGGGTTCGACTGACCTCAGCCCAGGCTCGCGCGAATTTCCTCCATCCCCGCGCCACCTTCCTCGTCGCCCCAGGCGACGCGGCCGGCGCCCAGCGCCAGGGCGGTGATCGGGGGGCCGGTCTCGGTCTTCAGCTCCTCGCGCCGCCCGCTGGTCACATCGGCGACCCAGACCCGGCCGTCGGCGAGCCCGGCCGCCAGCGCCGTGCCGCCCAGTTCCGCGGCGACGCGGGTGACCAGCACCGTCTCGTCGAAGCCGACCTCCATCGCCTGCTTGCCCATCGGCCCCTCCGAGCCGGCGAACGGCCAGATCACCACGCCGTTGGCGCCGGACGTCGCCAGCATCTTGCCGCCGTCGAGGAAGGCCAGGCTGCGCACCTTGGCCGGATAGCCGCCCATGCGCAGGTCCCGCGCGTCGGAGAGCCGCCAGCCGTGCAGCGAGTTCTCCTGCATCGCCGACATCAGGAAGCGGCCGTCGGGGCTGAAAAGGACGCCGATGTGCGAGCCGGCCCAGCGCAGCATCGACGGCTGCTGGTCGGCGATCCGCGCATACCAGAGCGCCGCGCCGCCGTAGGTGGCCACCGCCAGCCGCCGCGCCCGCCCGTCCAGCGCCAGGCCCGCCACCGAACGCTCGTGGGTGAAGGTGCGGGCGTAGCCGGGATCGGCAAGGTCGATCACCCGCGCCTCGCGTCCGGCGCCATAGGCCATCAGGCTGGCCCCCGGCTGCACCGCCAGGCAATCGATCCAGCGGCCTTTCGCCTCGGCCAGCACCTCGGTCCCCGCGCGGCGCGACCAGACCAGCCGCCCGTCGTCGCCGCCGGTGATCACCCCCTCGCCGGTCGGGTGCCGCTCGGCCGCCAGCACGGCGCCGTCATGGGCCGCCTGCCGCGTCCCGCCTTCCCAGGCGATCTCGCCGTTTCCCAGCGCGAAGACCGCCTCCCCGTCCGTCTCGACCAGGGCCGCTGTCACATAGGCGTCGAATTGCCAGCTCATGGTCAGGGGCATAGCCCAACGGGCGGCGCCTTGCCCAGCCGGGCGGGATTCTGAGCCGCCCGGACTTTACATCCGGAATTTTCCAGGCAATGGGTGCGCCGTTCGCGTGGCCCCGAGAGGCCGACGGCAGGGAGTAGGACATGGCGGCGAAGCTCGGCGGCAGTGGTGGCAAGAAGCCGTTCGACCTCGGTCAGAACGCCGACATCAACGTTACCCCGTTCGTGGACGTGATGCTGGTGCTGCTGATCATCTTCATGGTGACCGCGCCGCTCGCCACCGTTTCGATCCGGATCGACATTCCGCCGGCCACCAAGCCGACCAGCCCGACCAAGCCGCCGACCTATCTGTCGCTCGATCCCCAGGGACACCTCTTCGTCTCATTCTCGACCGGCCCCAACAGCACCGAGATGCGTCCGGCGACGCTGGACAACATGGCGGGCCTGATCGCGTCTTCGCTGGGCGTGGCCAACCCCACCAACGAACAGGTCTTCATCCGCGCCGACCAGCACGTGAGGTACGGAACCTTCATGCAGGTGGTGAACCAACTGCAGCTGGACGGCTACTACAAGATCGGCCTGATCAGCGAAGAAGTGCAGGACAACTAAGGGCTTGGCGCTCGCAGCGTCGATCGCGTCCTCTCTCGTAGTCGCTTTACTGAACGCCATATTGGGCTGATGCTCGCCACGCTCCAGGTTTCCGGAGCGTGGAGGCTTGCGATGACGCTATCGCTTGCTGGTTTCCCGGCCCGACCGGCGCCCGCCGTCCGACCCATCGGTCAGCTCAGCATCGTGCCGTTCGTCGCCGCGACGCTCGCCGTTTTGTCGCTGCTGATGGTCGCGGCGCCGGTCCCGACGACCGGAATCTATATGAGCATTTCGCCGGGCACGCTCGCAACGACCCGCATGGCGCCGGTCTACGTCTCGATAGACGGAAAAAATCGTATCTTCGTCTCATTTCGCAGCGGCCGCAGCAGGACCGAGTTGCGGCCGGCGACTCTTGAGAGCATGGGCGGCTTGGTCGCGTCGTCGCTGGACGTGGCCAATCCCACAAGTGAACTCGTCTTTGTCCGCGCCAGTCAGCGGGTGAAGTACGGCGCGTTCATGTCGGTGGTAAGCCGGCTGCAGGCGGACGGCTACACCAGTATCGGCCTGATCGGCGATGAAATGCCGGATAACTAGGCGCGCACCGTCGCTTGAATGCCAATCGGATCCTCTCGGTAGTCGCTTTACTGCGCGTCATATCGGGCTGATGGTTGTGGCGCTCCAAGATCACGGAGCGTGGAGGCCGCGATGACTCTGTCGCTTGCTGGTTTCCCGGCACGGTCGACGGCCGCTGTCCGACACATCGGCCAACTCAGCATCGTGCCGTTCGTCGGCGCGACGCTGGCCGTTCTATCGTTGCTGATGGTCACAGCGCCGGTCCCGACGACCGAAATCTACGTGGACATCCCTCCGGCCGCTTTCGGGCCGATGCCCAGAAAGCCGCCGACCTATCTGACGATCAGCGACGACGGCCAGATGTCGGTCTCGTTCGCGGCTTCCGGCACAAAAATCCCGATACTGCGCGAGGCAACGCTCGACAGTCTGGGGAGCTTGTTGGCGCAATCCATCGGCGGGACCAATCCTCGGAATGAAGAGGTGTTCCTGGTAGCAAACCCACGCGTGAGATTTGGTGTCTTCTTAGCGGCGATGAACCGTCTCCACCAAGAAGGATACTATCACCTCGGTCTCATCGATGAGAGGCCGTGGCCCTAGTCCCTAAGCCGCGCAGTTCTGGAAGCCCACCCGCAGCAGCGCCTCGTCGAGGTTGCGGCCGATGAAGACCATGCGGCTGGTGCGGTTCTCGCCGGCCTTCCAGTCACGCTGGAAGTCGCCTTCCAGGATCATGTGCACGGCCTGGAACACCAGGCGGCGCTCGTCGCCCTTCACGTCCAATATGCCCTTGGCGCGCAGGATGTCCGGTCCCTGGCGCGCCAAGAGGTCGTTCAGCCAGGCGGTGATCTTCTGGGCGTCGACCGGCTTGTCCAGCGTCAGGGCGACGCCCTTGATGTCGTCATCGTGCTCGTGGTCGTGATGATGGTGGTCGTGGCCATGGTCATGATCGTGGTCGTCGCAGTCCTCGTCGTGCACATGGCCGGGCTCGCCGTGCGCCGGGTTCAGGAACTCGGGCTCCAGGGTCAGGATGCGGTCGAGGTCGAAGCCGCCGCGGCCCAGGATGGCGTCCAGCGGCACATTCGAGCGCGTGGCGCGGTGGATCGGCGCCAGCGGGTTGAGGCGGCGCAGCCTGGCCTCGATCAAGGCCAGGTCGCCCTCCGAAACCAGGTCGGCCTTATTGAGCACGATCTGGTCGGCGAAGGCGATCTGCTCCTTGGCCTCGCGGCTGTCGGAGAGCCGCAGCAGGATATGCTTGGCGTCGACCACCGTGGTCACCGAGTCGAGCTTGGCCTTGCCGCGCACCTCCTCGTCGACGAAGAAGGTCTGCGCCACCGGGCCGGGATCGGCCAGACCCGTGGTCTCGATGATGATGCCGTCGAAGCCGCCGCCGCGGGTCTGGCGCTTCATTAGCCCCTGCACCACGCGGATCAGGTCGCCGCGCACCGTGCAGCAGACGCAGCCGTTGTTCATCTCGAACACTTCCTCGTCGGCGCCGACGATGAGGTCGTTGTCGATGCCGATCTCGCCGAACTCGTTGACGATCACGGCGTATTTCTTGCCGTGCTCTTCCGATAGGATGCGGTTGAGGAGCGTGGTTTTGCCGGCGCCGAGGTAGCCGGTGAGGACGGTGACGGGTATCTGAGCCATGGGCGTCTATTAAGGTACGCGACCGCCCGGTTCCAAGGGCGGCGTTGGTGCGCTGAGAGGCTGGAGGAGTCATAAAACAATCGACACGAAGGACACCAAGGAAGCTAAGGGCACGAAGATATCCAGTTGAACGCGCCAGCTCGGATTGCCGGTTAGCGGCTTGGTGTCCTTCGCTTCCTTGGTGTCCTTCGTGTTAGATGTTTTAGCGGCTTCGCCGCGATCTCGATCACCGGCGTTGGTTGCAAACCCACGCGGCGGTCGCTCGGCGTTGACTCGGAGCGATCGGTCGCTATAACGCCGCCTCCCTTCGCCCGCAGGCCCTCTCGCGGGCCTATTTCATTTTGCCAGGACCAAACGCGATGTACGCGGTGATCAAGACCGGCGGCAAACAGTACCGGGTGAAGCCCGGCGACGTGCTGGTGGTCGAAAAGCTGGCGGGCGAGCCCGGCGAGAAGGTCGCGTTCGACCAGGTGCTGATGCTGGGCGAGGGCGAGGCCGTCACGCTCGGCGCGCCGCTGGTCGCCGACGCCGAGGTCAGCGCCACCTTCATCGAGACCCGCAAGGGCGAGAAGGTGAAGATCTTCAAGAAGATCCGCCGCCAGGGCTATCGCCGCACCCGCGGCCACCGCCAGTTCGAGAGCGTGGTGCGGGTCACCGCCATCACCGGCGCCGGCATGGCCGAGACCTGGGACGGCGAAGTCGACCTGACCCCGCTGGCGGTGCTGAACCTGCGCGCCCGCAACCTCGCCCCCCGCGCCGCCGCCGAACTTCCGGCCGACATCGATGTGGAAACCGTGGTCGAGCCGAAAGGCCGCGGCAAGCCGGCGCGGGTGACGGCCAAGGTGGTCGAGCACGCCGATCCGGTCGCTGACGACGCGGCCGAAGCGGTCGAAACCAAGGATGCCGCCGCCCCCAAGGCGAAGGCCAAGGGCAAGACTGCTGGCACGCCGAAGGCCGCCCAGTCGAAGGCGCCCGGTTCGAAGGAAGCGCGCGCGGCCGCGCCCAAGCCGTCCAAGGCCCAAACCAAGTCGCCGGTCCGCCGCTCCGCCCCCCGCGGCGGCAAGGGCTAAGCCGCTAGCGTTCGAGGAGAGACCCCATGGCTCACAAGAAATCCGGCGGCTCTTCGCGCAACGGGCGCGACTCGCCTGGCCAGCGCCTCGGCGTGAAGAAGTTCGGCAGCGAGCCCGTGCTCGCCGGCAATATCCTCGTGCGCCAGCGCGGCACCAAGTTCTGGCCGGGCGAGAATGTGGGTATCGGCCGCGACCACACCCTGTTCGCGCTCAAGACCGGCAAGGTGACCTTCGTCACCAAGCGCAACGACCGAACCTATGTGGGCGTGGCCGAAGCCGAGGCCGAGTAGCGATTCGACCTTCTTCCCGGATCGCTTGAGACAAGCGATCCGGACGCGATTGAGCAGGCGGGATGTCCGGAGCGCCGGACCCCCGCCTTTTTCATGTCGCGCGAGGCGGGAGGCAGCGATGATCGAAACGGCGACGAGACCGGAACTGACCACCCAGCGCCTCTTGTTGCGTCCGCTCGGGATGGCCGACGCGCCGCGCTTGGCCGAGCTCGGTGACGATTTCGAGGTGGCGCGGATGCTCACTTCCTGTCCGCATCCCTATACGCTCGCCGACGCCGCGGCGCTGGTCCGCCAGGGGCGCGACGCCGATCCGGCCGGCGAGGTGATGTTCGCCATCGAGCTGCCGGGCGACGGGCCGATCGGCACGCTGGGCTTCGATCCGGACGGGGTGCTGGCGCGCGAGGTCGGCTACTGGATCGGGCGGCCCTACTGGGGCCGCGGCTATGTGAGCGAAGCCCTGGCCGCGACCCTCGTCTGGGTCGCCGCGGAGTGGGGCCGCCGCTGCGTCACCGCGCGCCACTTCGTCGACAACCCGGCCTCCGCCGCCGTCCTGCTACGCGCCGGTTTCCTCTACACCGGGCGCACGGAATGGCGTCACTGCGTCTCGCGCGGCGAAGCGGTGCTCAATCGGTGGATGGTCTGGCTGGCCTAAGGCGTGACATCCGCCCGCGCCTCGCCTATATCTACGTCAACATCGTCCGTTTGCGCTGGATAGCGCTTACGAGCGGCGGCTCCGAAAAGGGCCTGCCGCTTTTTTATTGGCCTGGAGAGGGTCGGCTTGCGCGGCAAAACCGCCGAAGATCTGAGGCTCCTGGAGCTGCTCGACCCCGTCGCCGAGGCGGCCGGCTACGAGATCGTGCGCCTGCGCCTCATGGGCGGCGACCATCGGCGCCGACTGCAGATCATGGCCGAGCGGGGCGACGGGACCATGCTGGTCGAGGATTGCGCCGCCTTGGCGCGGGCCGTCTCCGAAGTGCTCGACGCCGCCGACCCGATCAAGGACGAATATACGCTGGAGGTCTCCAGCCCCGGCGTCGACCGGCCGCTGACCCGGATCGAGGACTTCGACATCTACGCTGGCCACGAGGCCCGCATCGAGCTCGACCGGCTCGCCGAGAACCGCCGCCGCTTCAAGGGCGTGCTGGCCGGCGTGCAGGACGGCCAGGTGGCCATCGACCTCGAGGGCGAGGACGAGACCACGCTGATCCCGTTCGCCTGGATCGACGACGCCAAGCTGGTCATCACCGATCAACTGCTGAAGCGCGGCGCGGAGGCCAGAGCCGTCCGCCTCGCAGCTGAATCTCCTCCCCCTGGGCGGGAGGGGGACCACGAAGTGGTGGAGGGGTCCCCGGGCCCCGCCGCCGAGACTTTGCCTGGGCCGCAAGGCCCCTTCGGCCCTTCGGGCCACTTCCCCCACGGGGGGAAGAGAAAGAGGACTGCACGATGAGTGTCACCGGCATCTCCGCCAACCGTCAGGAGCTGCTCCAGATCGCCGACGCGGTGGCCCGCGAGAAGTCGATCGACAAGGAGATCGTCATCGAGGCGATCGAGGAAGCGATCCAGAAGGCCG
>Ga0302311_10004994_pt1 | contig 14150 bp, 16 predicted proteins | sample III_Palsa_N1_3_FD_200449 | JGI IMG/M metagenome (GOLD analysis project Ga0302311, IMG submission 200449) | Peat permafrost microbial communities from Stordalen Mire near Abisko, Sweden - III_Palsa_N1_3 | ecosystem: Environmental > Terrestrial > Soil > Palsa > Peat permafrost | place: Sweden... | reverse complement strand
GGTCGAACCGGCGCTGGCGACGCTCGACCTGTTGCTGGGCCAGGCGGTGGCGCGCCATTGCCAGGCGGAGGGGCCGGTCGGCCTGTTCCTGTCGGGCGGGGTCGATTCGACGGCATTGCTGGTGCTGATGGCCGATCAGAGTGCGGCCCCGGTCGAGGCCCTGACGCTGGGCTTCTCCCAGCCCGCCGAGGGCGGCGAACTGGAGATGGCACGCGAGATGGCGGCGGCGGTCGGCGCGCGCCTGACCGAGGTCACGTTCCGCGAGGCCGACTTCTGGCACCTGCTGCCCGAGGTCGCGGCCGCGATCGACGATCCGATGGCCGATGCCGCCCTGGTGCCGCAATGGAAGCTGGCGCGGGCGGCGGCCGAGGCCGGTTTTCGCACCATCCTGGCCGGCGAAGGCGGCGACGAGCTGTTCGGCGGCTATGGCCGCTACCGCGCCCTGCTGCGCCCCTGGTGGGCCGGCGGCAAGCTGCCGCGCTCGCGCGGCGCGTTCGACGGGCTGGGGCTGCTGCGCGACGACATGCATGGCTGGCGCGACGGCATCGTCGCCGCCGAGACGGCGCAGGCGGTCGGCGGCCGCACCCGTCTGCAGATGGCCCAGGCGGCCGATTGCCAGGATTGGCTGCCCAACGATCTCTTGACCAAGTTCGACCGCTGCCTGATGGCGCAAGGCTTGGACGGCCGCCTGCCGCTGCTCGATCGTGGCGTCGCCCAGTTCGCCTTCGGCCTGCCCGACGAGCTCAAGATTCGCGACGGCATCGGCAAATGGCTGCTGCGCCGCTGGCTGGATCAGCGCCTGCCGACCGCCGGCGCGCTCGCCCGCCGCCGCCGCGGCCAGATTCCGGTCGGCGACTGGCTGAAACGCCGCGGCCAGATGCTGGGGCCTTTGGTCGCCCGCCAGGACTGCGTGCGCGAATTGTGCCTGCCCGACACGGTCGAGCGGCTGTTCGCCCGCATCGAAAACAAACGCCACGTCTTCGCCGCCTGGAGCCTGCTGTTCTACGTGCTGTGGCACCGCGCCCATATCGCCCGCCTGGCGCCGGAGCGCGACGTATTCCAGACGCTGTCGAGCCACGGATAGAAATCGTGAGGAACGGCCGGCCCGCTGCCCGTGTTGAGACCGATCAACAACGAGGAGGGCGAGTCATGGCCGATACCACGATATCCGCGGCATTCAAGGACGCGACCGAGAAGCTGCATGAACGGGCCGTCGCCCTTGGCGATCAGACGGTCTATCAGGTGCGCAAGAACGTGCCGCGGGCCGAACGCGCGCTGAACGCCGGCTATGACGAGGCGGCCGATGCCGTCCGCGCCTTCGCCGGCAACAGGAATGCGCAGATCTGGGCGGCGACGGCACTCGGCGGGCTGGGCGTCGCGATCGGGCTGCTGCTGTTCAGCCGGCGGCGGTAACCCCACCATCCATCGTCATGGCCGGACTTGATCCGGCCGTGGCGATGGCCGGGACGTCGCGGAATGGCTAAAGCAGCCATTCCGCCGGCAGGGTCTCGTGCAGGGCTTGGGTTATGATTGCAGCCAGATGTTCGCCGGTGGGGCCAAGGTCCGGGCTGGCGCGATGCAGCACCAAGCCGAGTGACGGGAGTTCCGGCAAGCCGAGCGTGCCGGGGGCAAGGATGCGTACGGAGGCCGGCAGCCCGACCGGCGTACGCAGTGCGATGCCGAGCCCGGCACCCGTTGCTGCCCACAAGCCGCCGAGGCTGGGACTGACGAACGCGACCCGCCAAGACTGGCCATGCCGATCGAGATGGTCGCAGGCAATTTTGCGCAAAAGGCACGGGGCCTCCAGCGCTACCAGCGGCAAAGGCTCGCCGCTGCCGGGGCGCCAGGACGGGTCGCCCGCGGCCGCGCTCAGCCAGCGCAGCGGCAATGTGGCGATCCGCGCCGCCACGGCCGGTCGATCGCCGCCATCCCATGCCAGCGCGAGGTCGAGGCGACCGGTCGCGATCTTGTCGATCAGTTCGGCATTGCGCGCGATCCGGCCTTCGATCCGCACCTTGGGATGCGCGCGAGCGAAACGACCGAGCACCTGGGGCAACATGGTTTCGCCGAAATCTTCCTGCAGACCTAGCCTGATCCAGCCCTCGAGTTCCACACCACGCATGGCGCTGACCGCCTCGTCGTTGAGGTCCAGAAGCCGGCGAGCATAGGACAGCAGCGCTTCGCCGCCCTCGGTCAATGCCAACCCGCGACCGGACTTGCGGACGAGCGCCACGCCGGCCTGCTCCTCCAACTTCTTCAGCTGCGCGCTTACGGCGGAGGTCGAGCGCCCCAGCTTGTCGGCCGCGCGCGCGAAAGACCCCGCCTCCATTCCGGCGGCAAAGCTGCGGAGCGCATCCATATCGAGATTGGTGAAGCGCATCAGATCGTCCTGTTTTACAGAATCATATGTCAAAAATAATCTGATTTTTGGGACTATGGTGCTGCTCCATAGTGCGGGTGTCAATCACGGAGCAAGCTCATGCCATTCACCCGCATCTCTCTGCTGGCAGGCAAATCGCCGGAATACCTCGCCGCTATTTCGGACAGTCTCGACCGCGCGATGACCGAATGCTTCGACGTTCCGAAAGGAGATCGCTTTGCGGCTTTTCATCAGCACCAGCCCGGCGAACTGATCTTCGATCGCGGCTATCGCGGCGGCCCGCGCTCGGACGACTATGTCTTCTTCCACATCACCACGGGAAAGATGCGCTCGGATGAGACCAAGCGCCGGTTCTACCGCCGGCTCGCGGAATGTCTGGCGGCCGCACCCGGCATGCGTCCCGAGGATGTCATGGTGACGATCGTCAATGCGACGTTCGAGGACTGGTCGTTTGCGTCCGGGATCTCGGCCGCGGCCACGCCCACCCTTGCGCCCACGGAGGCGATGCGATGAGCAATCCGTTCCAGATGAGCGAGGCATGCCCCGATATCATGACCGTTCGCCGCGCCGGTTCCGGAATCATGCGTGCGCCGGATGGCGTCGCAACGAGGCCGTTCCTCGTGCAGATGTTGCTGTCGAGCCGGACGGACGGCGAGATGACCGCGATGCGCGCCTTCATCGATCCGGGCGTCATCACCCATTGGCACAGCCATCCGCGCGGGCAGTTGCTGTTCGTCCTCGATGGCGTCGGGCTTGCCCAGCGTGATGGCGATGCCGTCGTGGAGATCCGGGCGGGTGACGCTGTCTGGTTCGCGGCCGGCGAACGGCACTGGCATGGCGCCTCGCCGGACAGCCCGTTCAGCTATATCAGCGTCCAGGCGGTCGAAGATGGCACCGCCGTCAACTGGATGGAGCCGGTCGATCCGCGCTGATTAAGAGTCAGCGGCTGCTGATCGCCGGCAGCGCGTCCAGCGCCGGTTCGGACAGTTCCATCATCGGATTCTGTTCGACCAGCTTCTTGTCGATGCGGACGAAAATCGTGCCGCTGTCGTCGGCGATCAGCGTCAGCGGGCCGTCTTCGGCGGCGATGCGCAGCATCTGGCGCTCCGGGCGGTTGAAGCGCAGGACCAGGCTGTCGGCGGCTTCGGCGAACAGCCAGCGCATCATGCCGGCGAAGCGCTTGGTCATCTGATTGGCCTGCTGGATGCCCAGCCAGAACTCGCTATAGGCATAGCGGGTCGCCGGCGGCAGCAGGATGCGCACGCCGACCTGCAGCGACAGGCTGCCCTTCGGCTGATTGGTCAGCACCGTCGGATTCTCGTCGCGCAGATCTTCGTTGATCGGGATCGCGAAGCTGTTGTCGGTGGCGACCGGCACGTCGATCCGGCCGTTCTTCGACAGGATCGTGATGATCAGCGGCCGGATGACCAGATTGCCGCCGTCCGGGCGCAGGCTCTGGATCAGCGCCAGCCGGTCGCGCTCGCCCACGGCAACGTTCAGAAACGTCAGCGCGTTTGCGATCATCGCCTTGTAGGGCAATGTCGCGTACTCGTCGGCGGCGAAGGCCGGGCGGGCGACTGCGCCGCTCGCGAGCAGCGCCGCCAGACCCGTGCCGAAGCGCCGACGGTCGATCAGCCGTTTCTGGTCCTTGGGTGTCAAGATGGGTGCCGCGCTCAGGGCTCGACCATGCGCCAGCGGATCGTCTCGCCCGCCCGGAACGGCTTCACGCCGCCGACCGCCGCCCCGATGCTCTCGGGAATCAGCGTCGGCGCCCGCTCCAAGGTTACGGTGCCCTCGTTGAGCGCCAAGCCGTAGAAGCGCGGGCCGTTCAGGCTGGCGAATGCCTCGAATCGGTCGAGGGCCCCCAGCTCGTCGAAGATGTCGGCATAGATTTCCAGCGCGAACGGCGCGCAGAACACGCCGGCGGCACAGCATTCGGCCTCTTTGGCATGGCGCGGGTGCGGCGCCGTGTCGGTGCCGAGGAAGAAGCGGTCGCTGTCGGACGCGACCGCGCGGCGCAGCGCCTGGCGATGGCTCTCGCGCTTGGCAACCGGCAGACAATAAGCGTCGGGGCGCAGACCGCCGTTGAAGATGGCGTTGCGGTTGATCAGCAGATGATGCGGCGTTACGGTCGCGGCGATGCCGGAGGCCGCTCCGGCGACATAGGCCGCGGCCTCGGTCGTGGTGATATGTTCCAGCACGATCTTGACGCCAGGGACGCGTGCGCGCAGCGGGATCAGCACGGTCTCGACGAACACGGCCTCGCGGTCGAAGATATCGACGCTGGGGTCGGTCACCTCACCGTGGATCAGCAACGGCATGCCGATCTTCGCCATGCGCTCGAACACGGGGGTGAGCTTGGTGATGTCGGTGACGCCGAAGGCGGAGTTGGTCGTGGCCTTGGCCGGATAGAGCTTGGCCGCGGTGAAGCTGCCGTCGGCGAAGCCCGCCGCCAGATCGTCGGCATTGGTCGCGTCGGTCAGATAGCAGGTCATCAGCGGCGTAAAGCCCAGATCCGCGGGCAGGACGGCCATGATGCGCTGGCGATAGGCGCCCGCGGCCGCGGCCGTGGTCACGGGCGGTACCAGGTTAGGCATCACGATGGCGCGGGCGAACTGGCGCGCGGTGTGGATGGCGACCGCCTCCAACATCGCGCCGTCTCGCAAATGTACGTGCCAATCGTCGGGGCGTCGGATGGTCAGGCGGTCGGGGGTAGTCATACAAGGCCTCGGGTATGCTTGAATTGCAACTTCGTCGGTCGCAGACCCATCGTCAATATCGGTGCTGGCACCAGCGTCATTCGGTGTCGAGGCTGCGCCTTTCCGCACACAGGTCGGGGCTCGCCAGCCCGGACGGATGGTGATAAAGTTCCAAAATAGAACTGACAGGAGATCACCATGACCGCTTGTATCGTCGGCTGGGCCCATAGCCGCTTCGGCAAGCTGCAGGATGAGACGCTGGAGAGCCTGATTACGCGGGTGGCGACCGATGCGATCGCCGATGCCGGCCTGGCGCCGGCCGATATCGACGCGATCTATATCGGCACCATGAATGCCGGTTTCCAGCGCCAGGAGTTTCCGTCCTCGCTCGTGCTGCAGGCCGATCCTGCCCTGCGCTTCAAGCCCGCGACCCGGGTCGAGAATGCCTGCGCCACCGGCTCTGCCGCGATCCATCAGGCGATCAACATGATCGAGGCGAAAAAGGCGAAGCGGGTGCTGGTCGTCGGCGTCGAGAAGATGACCGACGTTTCCGGCGCGCAAGTCGGCGAGATCCTGATCAAAGCCAGCTATATCGCTGAGGAAGGCGACATTCCGGGCGGCTTCGCCGGCGTGTTCGGCCGCATCACCGACCAGTATTTCCAGCGCTATGGCGATCAGTCGGATGCGCTCGCCCGGATCGCCGCCAAGAACCATTTCAACGGCTCGACCAACCCGCTGGCCCATGTGCAGAAGGACCTGGGCTACGAGTTCTGCCGGACCGTGTCGGACAAGAATCCCTATGTCGCGGGCCTGCTGCGCCGGACCGACTGCTCGCTCGTGTCCGACGGGGCGGCGGCCGCGGTGCTGAGCGACGTCGATACTGCGTTGGCACTCGACAAGGCGGTCGTGTTCCGCGCGGCGGTGCAGGTCAACGACTTCCTGCCGATGTCGAAGCGCGACATCGTGTCGTTCGAGGGCGCGCAGCTCGCCTGGAAGCGCGCGTTCGCCGAGGCGCGCGTCGGGCTCGACGATCTGTCCCTGGTCGAAACCCACGACTGCTTCACCACGGCCGAACTGATCGAGTATGAGGCGATGGGCCTGACCCCCCAGGGTCAGGGTGCGCGCGCCATCCATGAAGGCTGGGTCGAAAAGACCGGCAAGCTGCCGGTCAACCCGTCGGGCGGTTTGAAGGCCAAGGGCCATCCGGTCGGCGCCACCGGCGTCTCCATGCATGTCATGGCGGCGATGCAGCTGACCGGCACCGCCGGCGGCATCCAGATCAAGGATGCCGACATGGTCGGCCTGTTCAACATGGGCGGTGCGGCGGTCGCGAACTTCGTCAGCATCCTCGAGCCGCTGCGCTAGAGATGGCGGGCTTCAAGGCCATCCTGCTGCGCGAACAGGACCGCAAGGTCTCGGCCGCCATCGAAACGCTGACCCAGGACCAGTTGCCCGCGGGCGACGTGCTGGTCCGGGTCAGCCATTCGACGCTCAACTACAAGGACGGCATGGTGCTGAACGGCATCGGCCGTCTGGTGAAGAGCTATCCCCATGTGCCGGGCGTCGATTTCGCCGGCGTGGTCGAACACTCGACCAGCCCGGACTGGCAGGCGGGCGACCCGGTCATCCTGACCGGCTGGCGCGTCGGCGAATGGTACTGGGGCGGCTATGCGCAATATGCCCGCGTCAAGGCGGAGTGGCTGGTGCGCCTGCCCGACGGGATGACCGCCGAGCGCGCCATGGCGATCGGCACCGCCGGCTTTACCTCGATGCTGGCGGTGATGGCGCTGGAGCGGCACGGGCTGAAGCCGGACGATGGCGACGTGCTGGTGACCGGTGCCGCGGGCGGCGTCGGTAGCGTCGCCGTCGCGCTGTTGGCGAAGCTCGGCCATCGCGTCGTGGCCGCGACCGGCCGGCCGGAAACCCATGAGTATCTGGCCCGGCTCGGCGCCGCCGATTTTGTCGATCGGGCGGAACTGGCGCAGCCGGTGACGAAGCCGCTGCAGACCGAACGCTGGGCGGCCGCGATCGATTCGGTCGGCTCGACCACGCTCGCGACACTGCTGACCCAATTGAAGTATCGCGGCGCCGCTGCTGCCTGCGGCCTCGCCGGCGGCGCCGATCTGCCGGCGAGCGTCATTCCGTTCCTGCTGCGCGGCGTCGATCTGCTGGGTATCGATTCGGTGCTGTCGCCGCTGCCGGAGCGGCGCACGGCCTGGGACCGGCTCGCCCGCGAACTCGATCCGGCTCTGATCGACGGCATGATCCTGGTGATCGGCCTCGGTGACCTGCCCGAATACGCCAACCGCATCCTCAAGGGCCAAGTGCGCGGCCGCGTGGTGGTCGACGTGCATGCTTAGAACCCAAACGCGACGCCGAACGATGTTCAGCGGGTCCAGGGCTCCTGAGACGACCAGAGCCTGAACGCGCCGGCAGCGATGCAGGCGACCAGAACCAAATTCACCAGCAACAGGGCGGTGATGCCTGCAAGTTTGAGGATGATCGCCCCCGTCGCAGCGCCGATGAACAGCAGCAGGGCGGATAGGACGCGGCGAATGAGCTGACCGGCGTTCCCGCCTGCCACCGCCAGATCTGAGGCGAGTGCCGTGATTGTTCCGGTGAGCACCGTGGTCGTCAAATCCGGGGTACGAAGGTGGCGGACAGCGGCATTCTGCAGCCCCATCGACGTCGCCAGCAGACCGATCAAGGCGTAGCGGAGTCCCGGCGCGTCGGGCTGCGCCATCAGCAGCGATATGCAGACCGCGGTACTGGCAAACCCGCATTTGGCCGCAGCGACGACAGCGATCAGGCGTCCACGGTGATGGCCAAACGCCGCGCCCAACCGACCGCCGACGGCGGCACCGAGAATGAAAGCTGCCAGCGCCGTCAAGTGGACCGAGGCGGAAAATCCTGCGACTCCCGCCACGTCGAAGCCGAGAAAAACAATGTTCCCTGTCATATTGGCAACGAACACCTCGCCCAGGCGCAGAACGCTCAGCGCGTCGACCATGCCGGTGAGGATGGTCAGTCCGACCAGGAAAACGGGCAGCGGCCCGTCCGCCTCATCGAAGACGAGTCTCGACAGGCGACGGAAGGTTTGGATGGCAATCGTCATCGGCATTCTCCCCGAACGGCCAAGATGGGGCGACCCGGCTCAGCGCGCCGCCCGCACCGGCACTTCGACGTCGCAGACAGAGAAATCCGCACCCTTGGCCGCGCGCGCCTTGGCGACCAGGGCGGCGAAGGCGGGGGCGTGCTCGTCCATCCGCTCGAAGCGTGGCCGGTCACGCTCAGGCAGATCGGCAGCCAAGCGCACCTGCAGCATCCGGTCCGGCACCGACGGGGGCTCGCCGACCGCGATGGCGCGGACCACGTCCAGCCCGACGACGACCCGGCCGAAGGCGGTATAGTCATGGTCGAGCCGCCGCGCCGGGTCGCGCATGAAGAAGATCTCGCTGTTGGCGCTGCCCGGCGCCTCCTGGCGGCCCATGCCGACCACGCCGGCGCAATAGGCGGCCCAGGCACCGACCCGCCCGTCCGGCCGCGGTGCGCCGCCCGCGATCGGCAAGGATCCGACGAAACCGGCGATGCCATCGGATGCCTTCGCGACGGGCAGATAGCTGCCGGCGTCGAGCCGGAAGCTGAACTCGGGTTCGAGGTCCGGATGGCTCGACGTGCCGCCGTCCTTGTTGTTGGGATTGCCGGTCTGGTCGACGAAGTGATCGATGACCCGGTGGAACAGCAGGCCGTCGTAGACCTTCTCGTGCGCCAGCAGGGTCACCCGCTCGACCGCGCGTGGTGCCAGATCCGGCCGCAGCTCGATCAGGATCCGGCCTTTGGTCGTGTCGATCACCAGCGTCCGGGCCGGATCGAGCGGATGCCAGGTCTGGGCCGCCGCGGGCAATGCTGCCGCGAGGCCGAGCAGGGCAGCGATGAGCGTACCGGGGTTCATGGATCGGCGCCTCCTCATGCCCCGCGACGCATCGCTTCGCGATAGACGATATAAAGTCCGCTGCCGATGACCAGCACCGCGCCGGCGAGGACGGCCGGCGTCGGCACGTCGCCCCAGATCAGATAGCCCAGCAGCGTCGCCAGCAGCATGTTGGCATAGTCGAACGGGGCCACGATCACCGGCGGGGCGAGCGAAAAGGCCTGGGTGAAGGCGATCTGTCCGGCCCCGCCCAACAGGCCCATGGCGACCAGCATGGTCCAGTCGGCGCTGGCCGGCGTCACCCAATAGAACGGCAGCACGGCGCCGGTCGCCAGTACGGCGAAGACGGTAAAGGAGGCGACGGTCGGCGCATTGCCGTCGGTCGCGGACAGCCGCCGGATCGTGATGATCGATATCGAGTAGGTGAGGGTGCCGAGCAGCGCCACCGCGGCCGCGATGCCGAGCAGGCCCGACCCCGGCCGCACCATAATCAGCACGCCCAGGAAGCCCACCAGGACGGCCGACCAGCGCCGCCAGCCGACATGCTCGCCCAACAGCGGTACCGACAGGGCGGTGACGAACAGCGGGGCCGCGAAGCCGATCGCGACCACGTCGGCGAGCGGCAGCAGCGCGAAAGCCTCGAAGAAGCAGATCAACGAGACGAAGCCGACGACGGCGCGCACGGCCTGCAGCTTGGGTTGCCGGGTCTTGAGCGCCCGCCAGCCGCCGCGGCGCCGGATCAGCCAGGCCAAAGGGATCAGCGCGAACAGGCTGCGAAAGAACGTCACTTCGACGACCGGATAGCGCGCCGCCTGGTATTTGATCAGTGCATCCATGAAGCCGTAAAGTACGACCGCCAGCAGCATGAAGCCGATCCCGGCGCCATTCTGGCGGGCGGTGGCGGAACGCGGTACGGCGATGGTCATGGGGAGGACTCTGGCGGTCGTTGCCCGTCATCCTAGCGCGCGTTCCGTTCGGATGGAATCATCCGAACGACAAGAACTCGCGCCAGACCAATAACGTCTGAGCGATCTTCGATCACAAGTGATCGAGAATCGCTCTAGCGGCGAAGTTCCGCCGGTGGCTAGCCCGGCCCGGCGTTTAGTAGAGCTGCACCGGTGGCCGCGGCGGTGTTTTCTTCGGCTGGGCATCGGTCCAGGCAGCCTTGAGGGCGGCCTCCAGATCGGCATCGCTCAGCTTGCCCAGGATGGCATTGGTCCAGCCTTGCCGGCCCCAGGCATTGTCGATCGCGCTGAACGCCTCCGGCATGCCTTGGCACTTCGTGGCCTGCTCGGCGGGCGTGAATTTGAAATGTGCGCTCAAGCCGTCGGGGGCGAGGGTGACATAGGTCCGCATGACCATGAAGGCGAGCTGATCCTGGTGCAGTGTCTCGATCGTGCCTGGCAATGCCAGGGCCAAGCGCCGCAAATCGTCAGCCGTCGCCATCGATACTATCCTTCCACCCAATCGCCATCCCCGCGAGGTCGGGATACCAGAGTGGCAGCAAACCCCCCGAAAAGCAGCCCCATTCATGCGGGAGCGAAGGCGGCGCCTAGGCAGGCCTGCGCCGCGTCTTCGGTTTGGGCAGGGCGCGCGTCCAGGCGGTTCTGAGCGCGCTCTCCAACTCGTCGGCACTCAGATGGGCGAGGATAGCGGTGGTGGCGCCGCGCTTGCCCCAGCCGTTGGGGATCGCTGAGAAGGCATCGGGCGCGGTTAAGCATTTCAGCGCCTGTTCGTCCGGCGTGAACATGAAATTGGCGGTCAGTCCGTCGGCGGCGAGCGTCACGTAGATGCGGGCGACCTTGAACGCGGTCCGGTCGAAATGCGGTGCCTCGGTCGTGCCCTCCAGACCCAGCGCAATCCGGCGCAGATCCTCTGCCGTGGTCATGGCATTTTCCTCCGTTGCATCGATCGGCCGGCCCGTGCTTCATCGCGTTCATGACACCCGAGGCCTTGCAGGCGCGCGTACTCTACCGCGACGCCGACATTCTGATCATCGACAAACCGGCGGGCCTGCCGGTCCATGCCGGGCCCAGGACCACGTCGGATCTGGAAGCGCTGCTGCCGGCGCTGCGCCTGGACGGGCGCGAGGTGCCGCGGCTCGCCCATCGCCTGGATACGGATACGTCCGGCTGCCTGGTGCTGGCGCGCCATGCCAAGGCGCTGACCCGATTGGGTCGCGCCTTTTCCGGCCGCGATGTCGAGAAGACCTATTGGGCCGTAGTCGAAGGCGGGCCGGAGGCGGATCTCGGCCGCATCGATCTGCCGCTGAAGAAAGTCAGCGACAAATCCGGCTGGAAGATCGTGGTCGATGCCAAGGGCCAGGCGGCGGTGACGGATTTCCGCGTGCTCGGCCGTGGCGACGGCTTTGCCTGGCTCGAATTGAAGCCGGCGACGGGGCGGACGCATCAGCTGCGCGTCCATGCGCGCGAGGCCGGCTGGCCGATGGTCGGCGACCCGTTCTACGGCAGCGGCAAGACCGCCGACCGTCCGTTGCATCTGATGGCGCGGCGGATCGTCCTGCCGCCGCTCGGCGCCAACCGGCCGGCGGCCAGCGCCGAAGCGCCGCCGCCGGACCATATGCGCGCCTTGCTTGGTGTGTGCGGGCTAAAGGAATAGTGCGTTGATCTGCGGATGGGTCATGGCGCCCTCGGCCAGCGGACCCGAGGCGCCCTCGTCCAGGAACGCCTTGGCCAGGCCGGCGGCACGGCCCCACAGCGACTGGCAGATGCCCGACCCGGCGCTGAGGCGCCGCACACCCAGGGCGGCCAGTTCCGCCGCCGGTGGCAGGCCTTTCCAGGCGAGCAAATTGACCGGCAGCGGCGTCGCCTCGACCACCTGCCGGATTGTGGCCGAATCGACCAGGCCAGGCACGAAGATGCCGTCGGCGCCGGCTTCACGATAGCGCGTGGCCCGCGCAATGACCTCGGCTAGACGTCCGGCCTCGGATCCGAGACCCCGCAGATAGACATCGACCCGGGCATTGATGAACAGATCGACGCCCTTGGCCGCGACCACGCGGCGGATCCGCTCGATCTTGGCGGCGAGCAGGTCCGGCGAACCGCCGCCGTCCTCGATGTTGATGCCGACCGCGCCGGCGTCGACCAGCATCGCAATATTCTCGCCGACCGTCGCCGGATCGGTGGCATAGCCGCCTTCGGCATCGACCGACAACGGGATGCCGACGATGCGGGTGATGGCGGCGACCACGCCGGCCAGATCGCGGATCGGCAGGGTATCGCCGTCCGGATAGCCCAGGGCCCAGGCGACGCCGGCGCTGGTGGTCGCGATCGCCGGCGCGCCGACACTTTCGATCAGGCGCGCGCTGCCGGCGTCCCAGGCATTGGCCAGGCGCAGCGGCGTCGTGTTCTGGTGCAGGGCGCGGAAGGTGGCGGCGAGGGTGCTCATCGAAGGCTCCTTTTCAGATAGGCCGGATCGGCGGCCCAGAGATGTTGTGCGGCATAGGCGCGCCAGGGGCGCCAAGGTTCGGCGCGGTCGGCGAGGGCTGCCGGGCTCGGCCGCGTGCCGTCGGGGGCGGCGGCACCGCGCAGCAGGCCGATGTCGCTCGCCGGAAACGCATCGGTCTCGCGCACGGCGCGCAGCGCGATGTAGTTTGCGGTCCATTCGCCGATGCCGCGGATCGCGCGCAGCCGCGCCAGCGTCTCCTCGATCGTGCCCAGCGGCTGGAACAGATGCGGGTCGGCCTGCGCCGCCTCGGCCAGCGCCACCAGCGCCGCGCGGCGGGCACCGGGCATGCCGAGGGCCCCAAGGTCCGTGGCGATGACCTGGGCCGGGGTTGGAAAGCCCAAGGCCAGCGCCGGATCGATGCGCTGCTCGGCCGGCACGGCGACGGCGCACAGAGCGACCAATTGGCTGGCCAGCCGCCGCGCCGCCTCGACCGTCACCTGCTGACCCAGCACGGCCCGCACCGCGAGCTCGAACCCGCTCCAGCCGCCGGGTGCCCTGAGGCCTGGCCGTTCCGCCACCAGCGGCGCCAGCAACGGGTCCTGGGCCAGATGGGCACCGATCATGGCGACGTCGGCGCTGAGGTCGAACACCCGGCGCACGCTGGCGACGATGGCGGGCAAGGCCGCGACGTCGGGAAAGCGGATGGTCGCGACCAGGCTTTGTTTCTGCGGCAGATCGCGCACCTCGATCGTGCCCAGGCGGCCCTCGTGCTGCACGGTCCGGCGATAGCAATCGTCCGTCACCTGCTCGACGCCGTCGATGGCGCGGCCGGCCAGGAATGAAAGCATCGCCGGCCAGTCGTAAGGCGGGCGGTAGCTGAGGCGCAACACCACGCCGGTCTCGGCGACCGAGCCTTCGGGTAACGCCTGCACGGCCTTGCGCCGAAGCGCGCTCGGCGGCCGATGGAACAGGTCCTGAAAGATCTCGTTGAAGCGGCGCACGCTACCGAAGCCCGCGGCCATGGCGATCTCGGTCATCGGCATGCGCGTGTCATGGATCAATTGCTTGGCGAACAGCACGCGCCGGGTCTGGGCGACCGCGATCGGCGAGGCGCCCAGATGCTGCTTGAACAGGCGGCGCAATTGCCGGCCGCCGACACCCAGGCGCTCGGCCAGCCGGTCGACGCCGGCCTCGTCGCCGTCGAGGGCACCCTCGGCGATCAACGCCAGCCCGCGCGTCACCGTGTTGGAGGTGCCGCGCCAGGCACCCAGATCCGGCGCCGTCTCCGGCCGGCAGCGCAGACAGGGGCGGAAGCCCGCCTCCTGCGCCGCCGCGGCCGAACGGTACCAGCGCGTATTCTCGAACTTCGCCGTGCGCGCCGGGCAGACCGGCCGGCAATAGATCCCGGTCGAGGTCACGCCGACGAAGATGCGGCCGTCGAACCGGGCATCGCGGGTCTGCAGTGCCCGATAACAGGCGATGGGATCAAGCTGTTCCATGGGCAGGAGAATGCCACCCGCCGGGAAGGGCCGCTCGCGCTTTTCGGACATAGTCAAATATTTGCAGCACGGAGCCGCCTGAGTGACCTTCAGGCAAAGGCGAGGGCGAACAGTTCGAGCGGCGCGCGCTTGCCGCGCAGTTCGACCAGACCCAGCGATCGTGCGCCGACGTCGGCAGGCAGGGTCAGTTCGGACAGCAGCGCTGCCGAGATGCAGATATCGATGCCGTGCTG
>Ga0302311_10004993_pt1 | contig 14151 bp, 12 predicted proteins | sample III_Palsa_N1_3_FD_200449 | JGI IMG/M metagenome (GOLD analysis project Ga0302311, IMG submission 200449) | Peat permafrost microbial communities from Stordalen Mire near Abisko, Sweden - III_Palsa_N1_3 | ecosystem: Environmental > Terrestrial > Soil > Palsa > Peat permafrost | place: Sweden... | reverse complement strand
TGGGCATGGTGTACACGGACGGGGGAATGTCCTTGCTCCGCTCCCAGTTGGCATCCATGTTCCGGTAGAAGCTGACCGGGCCGAAGAAGCCGCTCTTCTCGAAGGCGGCGGCGTAGACGTCGACGTCGCGCTCGGTGATCCAGGCCGGGAGCTGCGCCGGTGCCTCGGCCAGGATGTCGAGGAATCCGGTGCCCTCAGCCGGGACATCGGGCAGCAGGGGTGAGCCCTGCGACATGCCCTCCCCGCCGGCCGAGTACAGCATGGTGCGCAGGAAATGGCGGGGGTCGGCCTCGAGCTCGGCCTCGGCCGGGCCGACCGGTTGGAAGTAGAGGATGTAGAAGAACTTGCCCTCGAAGATCACCTTGAAGATCTCGGTCGGCGGGGCCGGGGAGTTCGAGTACGGCACGCTCATGTTGAAGAGGGACGAGACCCGATCGGGATGGAGCCGGCCCATCTCCCACACCAGCATGGCGCCCCAGTCGTGTCCGACGAAGGCCGCCTTCTCGTAGCCGTAGTGGTCGAGCAGTCCGCACAGGTCGCCGGTGAGCTTGTCCGATCCGTAGTCGCCGACCTCCTTCAGATGGCTGCTCCCCCCGTAGCCGCGCAGGTCGGGTGCCAGGGCGCGGTACCCGGCCTGCCCGAGTGCGACGAGCTGGTGGCGCCACGAGTACCAGAGCTCGGGGAACCCGTGGCACAGGACGACGGGCTTGCCGTCCACCGGGCCGGCGGTGGCGACGTGCAGCTCGATCCCGTTCGTCGAGATCTGCTCGTGGGTGATTGTCGGCGATGCAGTGCCGGATGGTTCAGACATTGGCGGTCTTGGTCGCTTTCTCTTCTTGGTGCTTGACGATGGCGGACAGGACGGCGTTCCCCGCCGCGCCGATGAATTCGGGGCGGTTCTCGGCGGCCCAGTCCCGGCTGGCGGTCAAGGTGCGGGCGGAGTCCTGGAAAGCGGGCATCACGTAGCGCGAGATGAGCTCGTAGGAGTGGCGGGTGGCGGCGGTGTCGGCCCACTCGTGGCCCATGAGGAGGAAGGTGCCGAAGCCGCCGGACTGCTGGCGCAGGCGCTCGATCTGGGCGATGGCGTCGTCGACGGTGCCGATGACGGCGAAGCCCGAGGCGATGAGGGCGTCGACCAACGTCTCGAAGTTGGTGGTGTCGGGCGCCAGCGGCAGGGCGGCCACGCGCTGGAAGTAGTCGACCCACTCCTCGAGGCCGAACGCCACATCGGCGATGGCCTGCTCCTTGGTGTCGGCGATGTGCATGGGCCCGACCAGGCGCCAGTTGGCCCGGTCGACATGCGTGCCGAACTCGGCGGCCCGTTCGTCCATGACGTCCCAGTGGGCGCCGAGGATGTCGAAGCCGCCCGCGGCCGACGTGGCACCGATGGAGAGCAGGCCGCAGCCGAACCGGCCGGCGGCGCGCGGCCCGGCCGGCGACACCTGCGCCGCCACGGCGATCTCGGGGAAGGGTCGTTGGAAGGGCCGCATCTGCAGCCGGGCGCCCACCAGCTTGAACCAGTCCGTCTCCATGGTGACCGGTTCGTCACCTTCGAGCAGCAGCAGGATGGCCTCGAGCCCCTCTTCCATCATGTCGCGCTGCTTGGCCGGGTCGATCCCCATCATGAAGGCGTCCGAGGGCAGCGCGCCCGGGCCGACGCCGATCATGAGGCGGCCGCGCGTCAGGTGATCGAGCAGCACCATGCGGTCGGCCAGCATGAAGGGGTGGTGGTAGGGCAGCGACGACACACCGGTGCCCAGGCGGATGTGCCTGGTGCGCTGGGACACGGCGGCGATGAAGACCTCGGGTGAGGCGATGATCTCGTATCCAGCCGAGTGGTGCTCGCCGAACCAGGCTTCATCGAACCCGAGCGCGTCCAGGTGCTCGATCAGTTCCATATCGCGCTCGAGGGCCAGCGTCGGGTTCTGCCCCACCGGGTGGAACGGCGCCAGGAAGATGCCGAACTTGAGGTTGTCGACGGTGTCTGGGTTGGTCATCGGGGTGCGGCGTTCCTCTCGTTTTGGGGATGCAGGTCTATTCGCGTGGGTGCACAGGACAACGATACTTAGGGGGTCACCAGAATCTTCCCGTGCTCGCCGGGTGTGCGCAGGGTCTCGAAGGCCCCGGGCGCGCCGGCCAGATCGACGGTCGACGTGACCAGGAGATCGGCGCCGGGGACGCCCGCACCGAGGCGCTCGAGCGTGGCTGCGAATTCGGCCGGGGTGTAGCCGAAGGAGAAGCGGAACTCGATCTCCTTGGTCACGGCCATGAACGGCTCGATGGTGTCGCTGTGCATGCACACGCCCACCACCACGATGCGGCTGTGCGGCGGGGCGTCGGCGATGAGCGACTGCAGCATGCCGGGCACGCCGACCGCCTCGAAGATCACCGGGTCCTTGATTTCGCCCCCCAGCATGGAGGCGCCCATGCGCTCGGTGATGGTCCGGGGCACGCCGAACGCCGTCCACCGGTCGTGCGGTGAGCTCTCTTTCGGGTCGATGACCTCGTCGGCCCCGAACGCCTCGGCGAGGCGGCGCCGGGTCGGTGAGAAGTCGGCCGCCAGGACCGGCCCGTGCCCGCGGCCCTTCAACGCCGCGATGACGGCCAGGCCGACGGGACCGCAGCCGACGACCAGGCACGGCTGGCCCGGTTGGAGGCCGGCCAGCCCCACGGCATGCTCGCCCACGGCCAGGGGCTCGGTCAGGGCGGCCAGCTGCGTGTCGAGGGACTCGGGAACCGCCAGGAGCAACATCTCCTGGAGGGCGATGTGCTCGGCCAGCGCGCCGGGATACTGGTTGGAGTACCCGATCTGCTCGATCCCCGCCGAGCCGAGGAGGATGGGCACCGAGCAGACCCGGGTGCCGACGGGCAGCGTCTTGGCCGTGTCGGGGCCGTGCTCGACGATCTCGGCGCAGAACTCGTGCCCGAACACGCAGTCGTGCGCCGGGTCCAACGACGGGACGCCGACCGAGTCCATCAACCCGGTGAAGTGGGCGAAGTCGGCCAGCGCGTGCAGATCGGAGCCGCAGATGCCGGCGGCCAGGGACCGCGCCACCACATGGCCCGAGCCCGGCGTCACGTCGGCCACGTCACCGACAACCAGCTTGCCGCCCCTGGTCACTGCTGCCCGCACGTCGCCCCCCTGTCCGGACGGATCGACCGCCCCGGATGTCCTCCGGATCGTCCTGCATCGTCCCTACGCTGCCCGCCGAGTCTCACACAAGACGCCGCCGCCCGCCCTTTTGCCGGCGCCCCTGCGTACCCGGCGCCACCGCTGTTGAACATCGGCGCCGGAAGGGCCATGGTGTAGCGATGCCGATCCTCGAGGCTCATCATGACCTGGCCCATCCCGTCGAAGGCGATACGGCGTGGAGCGAGTCGTACTACTTCAACGCATATGACCCGGGCACCGACTCCGGCTTCTTCTCCCGCATCGGGATACGGCCCAACGAGGGGACGATGGACGCCGCCATGTCGATCTGGCTCCCGGGCGGGGACCTGGCCGAGTACCGGGCGGTGAAGGAGCAGCGCGAGATGGTCGACTCCGTGCTCGCCGTCGGCGACGTCACCTACGAGATGCTCGAAGCGGGCCGCTCCTGGCGCTTGACCATGGACGGCGAGGCGCGCCGCCGGCCCTGCCGCACCGGCACGGAGAAGAAAGGGGAAGGGCCCCCGGCGGGAACGGAGCCCCGCACGGTGCGTCTCGCCCTCGATGTGCGCTTCGATGCCGTGACGCCGGCCATCGGCGTCGACGGCCAGCGTGCCGGTGGGGCGGGCTCGGCCCAGGCCGCCGCGGCGGCCGGGAACGTGGGCAAGGGCCACCTCGAGCAGGCCGGGCGTTGGACCGGTTGGTTGGAGGTCGACGGTGTGCGCCACGAATGGAAGGGGGCGCACGGCAACCGCGACCGCTCCTGGGGGCCCCGGCGGTGGGGCGGTCCCAAGATGTGGCGCTGGTTCAGCATCAACATCGGCGACGACATGCACTTCGGCGGGATCCGCCTGGGCACCGAAGCCGGCGACCTGCACCGGGGCTGGGCGTGGGACGGGGAGCGGGCGACCAGCGTGGCCGAGTGGCGCGTGCGCACCGAGTTGGCCGAGGACGAGGTCACGCACCGGGTCGTCCATCTGCAGGTGCTCGACAAGGCGGGGCGCACCTACGACCTGCGCGGCGACGTCCTCCGGGTGGCCGACACGACGCAGGTGAAGACCGGTGGGACCATGGTCAACGAGGGGCTGGCCCGGTGGACCTACGAGGACCCCGACGGAACGTCCCACACCGGCCACGGCATCTGCGAATACCTGCATCAACTCGACGACAGCGGGAGGCCTGTCGTCCCCGTCGAGTAATCGACGCCGTTCCTGTCGATGTCGGTCCCGGCCCCGGGCCACGAAGCCCGCCCCGCCCCCGCCGAGACGGTGGAAGCCGCGCTCGGGCGCGTGCTCGGCGGCACGGTGCGCCAGCTGCGGCAGCTCTCCGGCGGCGCTTCCCGCATCACCAGCTCCTTCGAGCTCGTCGGCACCGACGGCACGCACCGGTCACTGATCCTCCAGCGCGACCGGGGCACCGGCATTGCCGGGCCGGGGCGGGTCCGCATCGAGGTGGCGTTGCTGCGGGCCGCCGCCGAGGCGGGTGTCCCCGTGCCCGACGTGGTGGCCGTGGGCACCGGCGCCGGGTTGGGTCCGGGCTGGCTGGTGGTCGAGCACATCGAGGGGGAGACGATCCCCCGCAAGGTCCTGCGCGACCCCGAATGGTCGGGTGCCCGGTCGGCGCTCACGGGGCAGTGTGCGGCCGCGCTGGCCGGGATACACGCCATCGACCCCGGGGGGATCGAGGGGTTGCCGCGCGGGGACCCGTTAGCGGACCCACTCGCCTTCCTCGATGCCTTGGGCGAGGTCCGCCCCGCTCTCGAGTTCGGGGCCCGCTGGCTGCAGACCCACCGACTGCCACCGGGGCCCACGGTGTCGCTGCACGGCGACTTCCGCATGGGCAATCTTCTGGTCGGCCCCGACGGTCTCCGCGCCGTCCTCGACTGGGAGCTGGCCCATGCCGGTGATCCGGCCGAAGACCTGGGCTGGCTGTGCGCGCCGGCCTGGCGTTTCGGGGGCGCGGGCCACGTGGGCGGCTTCGGGGACGTTCCGGCGCTGCTCGATGCGTACGCGGCGGCGGGCGGCGAGGTGATCGACCGCGCGCGTCTCGAATGGTGGGTCGTCTACGCCACCGTGAAGTGGGCCACCATCTGCGCCATGCAGGCGTCGTCGCATCTCAGCGGGGCCAGCCGTTCGGTCGAGCTGGCGGCCATCGGGCGCCGGGTCTGTGAGAGCGAGTGGGATCTGTTCGTGTTGTTGGGATTGGCGCCTGACCCGAGTGTCGTCGACGCGCCCGCGTCCGAGCCGCCCGGCGTGCTTGCACCATTCGGTCGTCCCACCGGGCCCGAGTTGGTGGAGGCGGTACGCGAGTATCTCGAGCGCGACGTGATGGAGCAGAGCGAAGGGAGGGCCCGCTTCCAGGCGCGCATCGCCCGCAACGTGCTGTCCATGGTCGAGCGCGAGCTCCGGCTCGGTCCGGCGTTCGCCCGGGCGCACCGTGACCGCCTGGCCGCACTGGGCTTCAACGGCGACCAGGACGGCGACCGGGCCCTGGCCACCGCCATCCGATCAGGCGCATGCGACGGCGAATGGTCGGCCGTCGGCCAGGCGCTCGCCCTCTCGGCTCGTGATCAGCTGCTGGTAGCCAACCCGGCCTACTTGCCGGCCGCCAGGGCGTAGGCGGCCTCGCGCTCGGACACGAAGAGCTCGACGTTGGCGTGCTTGACCCGCGCCTTGCGGGGGATGCCCTGCAAGATCAGCCCCGCTACCAGGCTGGAGGCGGCCATGAAGATCCAGGCGTGGTGGAAGGCGTGCACGGCGGCCACCCCGGTGGCGGTGCCCAGCACGGCCACGAGGCACGAGACCCCGAGGGCCAACCCGATCTGGCGGCACATGGCGTAGAGGGCCGTGCCGGTGGCCGAGCGCTCCGGGGGGAGCGTCGCCGTGGCGGCGCCGCCGAGTGCCGGCAGCATGAGCCCGACCCCGAGGCCGGTGAACAGGCTCCCGGGAAGGTAGGCGCCGACATAGTCGGGCGTGACGCCGATCCGGGTGATCCACCAGAAGGCCGCGCCGGCGAAGAGGAGGCTGCCCACCGTGCCCACGACCCGATGGCTGAAGCGCGCCCCGAGCAACCCCCCGGGAAAGGCGAAGAGCGCGGCCGTGAGTGGTCCGGGGGCGATCATGAATCCCGCCCGTAGAACCGGTTCGTGCCAGACCCCGGTGAGAAAGAGGACACCCCCGAGCACCATGGCCCCGAAGCCGGCGAAGAAGACGAGGGAGCTGAGGTCGGCCAGCGCCACGGCGCGGTGGCGGATGACCGCCGGCTCGATGATCGGGTTGGGGTGGCGTCCCGAGCGCACGACCAGTCCCGCACTGGCCAGCACGGTGACGGCGAAAGCACCCAGGATGGACGCGCTGCTCCAGCCCCAGGTCGAACCCTCGACGATGGCCGCCGCCAGGCTGGCCACGGCGACCGAGAGGAGCGCCGCCCCCACCAGGTCCGCCTTGTGCGCCACCGGGTCCTTCACCTCGCGCAGCACGCGCACCCCGATCACCAGGGCGATCAGGCTGAAGGGCAGGTTCACCAGGAAGACCCAGCGCCAGCTCGCCTGCACCAGCAGTCCCCCGATGGGAGGCCCGAAGGCGGCGGCCGCACCACCGACAGCCGACCACAGCCCGATGGCGGCACCCTTGCGCGCCGGGCCGAAGGCGGGGAGGAGGAGACCGAGCGACGTGGGCAGCATCAAGGCGCCGCCGCTGGCCTGGAGGATACGGGCGGCGATGAGCAGCCCGAGCGACGGGGCCACCGCGCAGAGGGCGGAGGCGGTGGTGAAGACGCCCAGCCCGATCAGGAAGGCCTTCTTGCGTCCGGCCCGGTCGGCCCACCGGCCGGCGGGCACCAGCAGGGAGGCGAACACGATGGTGTAGGCGCTGAGCACCCACGACATGGACCGGAGCGACTCACCGTGGAAGCTGTGCGAGATGCTCGGAAAGGCGATGTTGACGATGAACAGGTCCAGCGACGACAGGAACACGCCGGTGAGCACCACCAGGGCCGTCAGGGTCGGGTGGGTTGCCTGGTCCTCGCGGGTACCGCCATGCAACGCAGTGAGTTGTGTCATAAGACGAACTCTATAGATCAAAGTTGCATGACGCAACCCAACTCCGGAAATTGCGCTACGATGAGGGGATGCTCAAGCGGGATTACCCAACCCAGTACTGCTCGATGGCCTCGACGCTCGAGGTCATCGGCGAGCGGTGGACCATCCTGATCGTGCGCGACATATTCCTGGGCATCCGGCGCTTCGATGACCTGCAGCGTGATCTCGGTGTGGCCCGCAACATCCTCCAGACCAGGCTGGAGGGGCTGGTGGACCACGGGATTCTGGTCAAGCGGCCCTACCAGGAGCGGCCGGTCCGTTACGAGTACCGGCTCACCGCCAAGGGCGCCGATCTGTGGCCGGTGCTCGTCTCGCTGCTCCACTGGGGCGATCGCCACGCCATCGACGGCGAGCCGCCGGTCCTCCTCGTGCACCGGGAGTGCGGGGGCGAGCTCGACGACCGCCGGCGGTGCGTCGCCTGCGGGGCGGACGTGTCGGTGACCGAGGCCCAGGCCGTCCGTACCGGCGCCCGGCGCAACCTGGCCGAGGCCACTGTCCCGACCTGAGTAACACTGGCTCGACCTGAGCAACCCGGCAGGCGCGCCGCTACGGTGAGCGCGATGACCGACGACGTGACATGGATGGACGCGACGGCGCAGGCCGCGCTGGTGAAGAGCGGAGCGGTATCCCCGAGCGAGCTGGTCGACGGCGCCGTCGCCCGCATCGAGAAGCTGAACCCCGAACTCAACGCGGTCATCCACCCGCTCTTCGACCGCGCCCGCGCCGCTGCCGCCGGACCCCTGCCCGACGGACCGCTCCGGGGTGTTCCGCTGTTGCTCAAGGACCTCGGAGCCGAGCTGGCCGGCACGCCGTTCTGCGAGGGTTCCGCCTTCGCCGGCGACTACCACTCGACGGTCGACCAGGAGCTGACGAAGCGCTTCCTGGCGGCGGGATTCGTCGTGTGCGGGAAGACCAACACGCCGGAATTCGGGATCCTGCCCACCACCGAACCCAGGCGGTTCGGGCCGTCGCGCAACCCGTGGAACACCGCCCACTCCACCGGCGGCTCGTCGGGTGGTTCGGCCGCCGCCGTGGCGTCGGGCATGGTGCCCGTGGCACACGCCAATGACGGTGGCGGGTCCATCCGGATACCCGCCTCGTGTTGCGGGTTGGTCGGCCTCAAGCCCACCGTGGCCCGCGTCTCTATGGCACCGCAGTACGGCGACCTGATGGGTGGGCTGGTGGCCGAGCACGTCGTGACACGCTCGGTGCGCGACTCGGCCGCCATCCTCGACGCCGTCGCCGGCCCCGTGCCGGGCGACCCGTATTGGGCGCCCCCGCGCCGCGGCCCTTCTTTTGCCACTGCCGCGTCGACCGAGCCCGGGGCGTTGCGGATCGCCGTCATGACGGCGTCACCCACCGGCAGCCCCGTGCATGCCGACTGCGTCGAAGCCACCGAAAAGACGGCGGCGCTCTGTGCTTCGCTCGGCCATCAGGTCGAGCCGGCTGCGCTCGCCGTCGACGGCGATGCCTTCACCGAGCACTTCATCAACGTGTGGGCGGCCGGCAACGCCTGGACGCTCCTCGACTGGGAGTCGCGCGTGGGCCGCAGGGCCGGCGAGGAGGACGTGGAGCCGCTCACCTGGTCGCTGGTGGAGATCGGCCGGTCCCTCGACTCCGGCCGATACCTGCAGTCGCGCCAGGAGTTGCAGAAGATCACCCGGCAGATCGCCGAGTACTTCGAAGGGATCGATGTGCTGCTCACCCCCACCCTCGGGGAGACTCCGGCGCCGCTGGGCACCTTCGACTCGCCTCCGGGGGAACCGCTCGCCGGACTCTTCCGGGCTGCGGCGTACGTGCCCTTCACGCCCCCGTTCAACGTAACCGGCCAGCCCGGGATCTCGCTCCCGCTGCATTGGAACGCCGGCGGCCTGCCGATCGGCGTGCAGTTCGTGGGCCGATTCGGCGACGAGGAGACGTTGCTCTCCCTGGCCGGCCAGCTCGAGCAGGCCGCACCGTGGGCGGACCGGCGGCCTCCCGTCAGCGCGTGAGCGCAGCGCCCCCCGGGCCCGTCTCCGTGTCCTCCACCAGGACGCAACGCGTCCCCGAATAGATCGTCGGCATGCACTTGTTGCAGTGGATGCACAACGACGGGGCGGGGGGCCCCGATTCCATACGTGTCACCAGGTCGGGTTCGCGCAGCAGGGCGCGGGCCATGGCCACGAAGGCAAAACCCTCGGCCAGCGCCGCCTCGATCGTCTCGCGCTGCGTGATGCCGCCGAGAAGGATGAGGGGGGTCGACAGCACGTCGAGGAACTGACGGGCGTAGGGCAGGAAGAACGCTTCTTCGAAGGGATAGGACTTCAGGAAGCGGCCGCCGATGAACCTGAAGCCCAGTCGCACCGGCGCGGGCAGGGTGGCGCCGAACTCGCGCAGAGGTGCCTCGCCCCGGAACAGGTACATCGGGTTGGCCAGTGAGCTGCCGCCCGTCAGTTCGATGGCGTCGAGTACCCCGTCGGCTTCGAAGAGCGACGCCACCTGGAGGCTGTCTTCGAGCCACAGGCCGCCGGGCACGCCGTCGGCCATGTTCAACTTGGCCGTGAGCGCCACCCTTTCCCCTACGGCATCGCGCACGGCGCGCAGAACCTGCCGGGCGAAAAGGGAGCGGTTCTCGACGCTGCCCCCGTAGCCGTCGTCGCGCCGGTTCAGTTTCGGGCTGAGGAACGCGCTCAGGAGGTAGTTGTGGCCGACGTGCACCTCGATCGAGTCGAAGCCTGCCTCGGTGGCCGCCCTGGCGGCGCGCCGGTAGTCCTCGATGATGCGCTCGATCTCGGCCACGCTGACGGCTCGCAACCGCGATCCCATGGGGGTGAAGCCGCCGGAGGGTGAGAGCGCAGGGGCCCCGTTCGAGCGCGCGTTGGCCACCGGTCCGGCGTGGCCGATCTGGGCCGCCACGGCGGCGCCCTCCGCATGGACGGTGTCGGTGAGCCGGCGCAGTCCCGGCAGCGACTCCTCGTTGAGGAGCAGGCAGTGACGATCGGTTCGACCCTCGGGAGAGACGGCGAGGTAGGCCACCGTCGTCATCGCCGCCCCGCCCGCCGCCACCCGGCGGTGAAACGCGATGAGCTCGTCGCTCACGCGACCCTTCGGCATGACACCCTCGAAGGTGGCGGCCTTGATGATGCGGTTCTTGAGGGTCAGGGGGCCGAGACGGGCCGGCCCGAACACCTTCGGACCCGCTGGCTGACCGGTTCGTGGCATGCCCCCACCTTGGCCGACCCGTCCGGACAGTGCACGCGGCACCCTTCCCCGCATGGGCCCGGGTGCCCCCTCCGGTGAAACCTGACTAAACTCATCGGATATAAAGATCTAAGAGGGCGCAGGAGTTCTACGGGAGGTCTCGTCATGACGATTACGCAGCAAACGGCGGCACGGAGAGGGGGCACGGCGGGGCCGATCGAGCTGGACCCGAACCCGAATCCGAACCCGGCTGCGGCTGCGGCTCCGAAGCTGGGGCGTGGGCCACTCGACCTGCTCAACCTGCTGCAGGACTACGTGGCGGAGACCGCCGAACTGCTGCCGGTGGCCGAGCCCGGACTGGCCGAGAGAAGGTACGAGTTGCTCGAGCTCACCGACGAACTGGAGATCTGGGCCATTCACTGGCCTCAGGGCGAGGGCCTCGAACTGCACGACCACGGGGGCTCCGCAGGCGCGCTTTGGGTTGTGACCGGCAGTCTCGAGGAGCACTACGTGCGTTCCGACCGGACGATGGCCCGCCGCAGCATCGTGGCCGGCGGCGGTGCCGCATTCGGTCCGACCTACGTGCACGACGTGGTCAATGCCCACACCGCCCCGGCGACCAGCGTCCACGCCTACTCTCCCCCCATGGCATCCATGACCTTCTTCCGGCCCGAGGGGTCAGGCCTGGTGGTCGATCGGGCCGAGTACCGCGCCGACCCGTCGTGGGCCCCTTGAGCGCAGTCGACCGCATGCTGGCCCAGGCGCGGCTCTTGCTGCACCGGGTTGATCCGGCCCAGGCCAAGAAGATCCATGAGGATGGCGGCCTGCTGATCGACATCCGGCCGGCGGCGCAACGAGCCGAGTTCGGTGCGGTCGAGGGAGCCCTCATCGTGGAGCGCAACGACCTCGAATGGCGCCTCGATCCACAAGGGTCGCACCGACTTCCCGAGGCGACGGACCCGCAGCGACCGGTCGTCGTCATCTGCCAGGAGGGCTATGCCTCCAGCCTCGCTGCGGTAAGCCTGCTCAACCTGGGTCGTGACTTCGTCACCGACCTCGACGGCGGGTTCGTGGCCTGGAAACAGGCCGGCCTACCCACCACTCCGGGACGGCGCGACTAGCGAGGCACATTTAGCGGTGCGTGTTGCTCGTTGCCCCCGGCTGCAGCGGGGCGCCGTCCACGGCGCAGTAGTAGCTCCGGAGATGACGCCGCAGGAGATGCGGCGAATCGGGCGGATTGCGGATCGTCAGTGCCGCCAGGACACCGCCGGCGGCACAGGCGACGCCGGCGATGATCACGGCCATGCGGAATCCGTGGGCGAAGTGATGGGGCTCGAGGGCGGTCGCCCCGGTGATCCCGGCCAAGAGGGGCAGGATCGCCACGGCCAGGAGGGCTCCCGCCCGCGCCACCGCGTTGTTGACGGCAGAAGCGACGCCGGCATGCTCGGCCGGTGCCGCGCCCATGGCCGTCGACGTGAGCGGCGCCACGGTGAGGGCGAGCCCGAGACCGAAGATGACCACGGCCGGCAGCACCTGCGTCAGGTAATCACCACCGCCGTCCGTGGCCCGGACCAGGGTAAGCAGACCCGCGCCGACCACGACGGGACCGGCCGTCATCTGCAGCCGGGGGCCGATGCGGGCCGCCAGCTGCCCCGAACGGGCGGAGAGGGTGAGCATGATCACGGTGACCGGGAGCAGAGCCAGCCCGGACTCGAGGGGGCTGTAGTGCGAGACCAGCTGGAGTTCGATCGGAAGGAGGAACAGCGCGCCGCCGAGGCCGCCGTAGACGATGAAGGTGACCGCGTTGGCCGCGCTGAACTGGCGGGTGCGGAAGACCACGAGCGGAAGCATCGGGTTCGCGGTGCCATGTTCGACGATGAGGAAGAGCGGCGCCGCGACGGCCGCGACGATCAGGCTTGCCATAACCACCGGGCTGCGCCATCCAAGCCCCGGTCCCTCGATAAGGCCGTAGGTGAGCCCGGCGAGAAAGAGGATGGCGACGCCGGCGCCGAGAAAGTCGACGTGCCCCGCGGTTGACGGGTCCCTCGACTCGGGAACATGGCGCACCGCGATGAGCACCACGGCGATCGACACCGGCACATTGATGAAGAACAGCCAGCGCCACGACCCGGCCGTGATGAGGTATCCGCCGAGAAGCGGGCCGGCGGCCGTGGCGATACCGCCGAGGCCCGACCAGGCACCGATGGCCCGCGCTCGATCATCGGGCCGGAACGAGGCCTGCAGGATGGCCAGGCTTGCGGGAACCAAGAGGGCGCCCCCAACTCCTTGGAGCACGCGGGCGCCGATGAGCACGCCGGCATTCGGGGCGATCCCACAGCACACAGAAGCCAGGGCGAACCAGACCACGCCGATGACGAACATGCGCTTGCGTCCCAGGCGATCACCGAGCGATCCCCCCAGGAGGATGCATGCGGCCAACGTCAAGGCGTAGCCGGAGACGACCCACTGCAGCGTTCCGACGCCGCTGTGGAACGAACGGCCGATGGTCGGCAAGGCGATGCCCACGACCGTCGCATCGATCCCGGCGATGCCCGAACCGAGCACGGTTGTCGCGATGATCCACCGCCCGCGAGGTGAGCGGTAGACGAGTTGCCCCGGCGGCCCGTCGCCCTCCAACGCCGATCCTGACTCCACCAATGCGCACCGACCTCCGGTCCGGAGTCTGACACGGGACCCGGGGCGGGCTTGTGGCCGCTCGGAGCCAGATCTACTATGACTAGTACTATGATCACCGTCCACATCGACCGTGACGACCCCGTTCTCCTGCACGATCAGGTGGCTGCCGAAATCCGTCGGGCCATCGCCGAAGGGGAAGCCGGACAGGGTGAGCGCCTCCCGCTGGCCAAGGACATCGCCGCGGTTCTCGGCGTGAACAAGAACACGGTGCTCCGGGCCATGCACATCCTCCGGGACGAGGGCCTCGTCGAATTCGGGAGGGGAAGCGGCATCACGGTCACCGGCACCGCGCAAAAGGGCGTCGTGCTGCAACACGTGCGCGAGCTCGTCGAGTTCGCCCGCCGGCAGGGTTACAAGCGAGAGAGCGTCATCGCCATGATCGAGAGCCTGCCCTGACCCAATCGCCCCTGGGCCTACGCCAGCTGCGTCAGGACCTCGGCACCCGTCGTCGTCACCAGGACGGTGTGCTCGAACTGCGCCGTGCGACGCCCGTCAGCGGTGACCGCGGTCCAGCCGTCGTCCCATGTGACATGCCTCCACGAGCCGATGGTGATCATGGGCTCGATGGTGAACGTCATGCCGGGCTCCATCACGGTTGCGGCAGATGGCTCGAAGTAATGAGGAACTTGCGGGCTGGCGTGGAACACCTCGCCGATGCCGTGCCCGCAATAGTTGCGGACCACGCCGAATCCGGCGGCCTCGGCGTGGCGTTGGATGGCCCGTCCGATGTCGCTGATGGGCCTTCCCGGGACGACCGCGCCGATCCCGCGCTCGAGGCATTCGCGCGTGACGACGATGAGGCTTTGGGACTCGGCGTCGACGCCGCCGACGCCGACGGTGGCGTTGGTGTCGCCATGCACCCCTTCCAGATAGACGGTGACGTCGAGGTTGACGATGTCACCGTCGCCCAGCGGTCGTGAGTCCGGGATACCGTGACAGATGACCTCGTTGACCGAGGTGCAGACGGACTTGGGGTAGCCGTGGTAGTTGAGCGGACTGGGATAGGCGCCCCGCTCGATGGTGGCCT
>Ga0302311_10004991_pt1 | contig 14154 bp, 15 predicted proteins | sample III_Palsa_N1_3_FD_200449 | JGI IMG/M metagenome (GOLD analysis project Ga0302311, IMG submission 200449) | Peat permafrost microbial communities from Stordalen Mire near Abisko, Sweden - III_Palsa_N1_3 | ecosystem: Environmental > Terrestrial > Soil > Palsa > Peat permafrost | place: Sweden... | reverse complement strand
TCGCCGCCGCCGCCACGCCCTGCGCGTGATTGCCCGACGAGAACGCGACCACGCCACCGCCGCGCGCATTCAAAGGGATCGACGACAGCTTGTTGAAGGCGCCGCGGAACTTGAACGATCCGGTTCGCTGCAACAGCTCCGGTTTCAGAAACACCCTGGCGCCGACACGCTCGCTGAGCACCGGCGGCGACAGCAATGGCGTCCGTACCGCGAACGGCGCGATCACCTTGGCGGCGGCGTCGACGTCGGCGGACGTCACGGCCAGGACTTGTGTTTGAGGAGCTTGAGATTGTTCGGTCATGCCTGACCCTATCGCGTCGCCGGGCCTACCGGCAAGCTGCGCGAGCCGCTCAGGCGACGAAACTCGGGTGCTCGGGCTCGAATTCAACCGCCTCGCTGGCGGGATCAGCATGGCGGATATCAGCCATCTGGTCGACAAACGCCCGCGCCGAGGCTTCCCAGGTGTGTTTTGCGGCAAACTCCAGGCAGGCTTGCGGCGCGATTTTCAAGGCCTTGAGGCACGCGGTGCGCAAATCTTCATCCAATACCCCAACCGGTTCCGCGCCGATCACGTCACGGGGACCGGTGACCGGGAATGCCGCGACCGGCAAGCCGCTGGCAAGGGCTTCCAGCAGCACCAGGCCAAAGGTGTCGGTGCGGCTCGGGAACACGAAGACGTCGGAGGCCGCATAAGCCTGCGCCAGTTCCTCGCCCTGGCGCGCGCCGAGAAACACCGCTTGCGGATATTTGCGGGCGAGCTGCGCCCGCGCCGGTCCGTCGCCGACGATCAGCTTGGTTCCCGGCAGATCGAGATCGAGAAAGGCTTCGAGGTTTTTTTCGACCGCAACCCGGCCGACGCAGACAAAGACCGGTCGCGGCAAGCCGAGGTCGACGGCGCGCGGATGAAACAGTTTCGCGTCGACGCCGCGCGGCCACAGCACCACGTTGCGAAAGCCGCGCTGGCGCAACTCGGCTGCGAGCGCCGGTGTTGCCGCCATCACCGCCTGGCTCGGGCCATGGAACCGGCGCAGCGCGGCCCAGATCCAGGATTCCGGTATCGGCAACCGGGCCGAAATGTATTCCGGGAAGCGCGTGTGAAAGCTGGTGGTAAAGGCGAGAGCGTGCTTGCGGCAGTAGCGCCGCACCAACAGCCCGATCGGCCCTTCGGTCGCGATGTGAATGCTGTCGGGCCGCGCCGCCTCGATCAGTCGCGCAGTCTTGCTCGGACCCGGCAGCGCCAGCCGCAGATCGGGATAGCTCGGCATCGCGAAAGTGCGAAACGATTCCGGCGTGAGGAAGGAGACCTCGTCGCCGAATTCTTTTGCCGCTTCCGCCATCATCGCGAGCGTGCGAACCACCCCGTTGACCTGGGGGTGCCACGCATCCGTCGCGACCAGGATCCGCATCAGGCGGCGCGCGCCGTCACGGCAGGCACCGGCGCCAGCCGGCGTAACGGATCGGTCCAGGTGATGATTTCGAAGCGGCCGTCTTCATGCTCGACCAGCGCGGTGCAGCTTTCGACCCAGTCACCGCAATTCATGTAGCGGATGCCGTCATCGTCACGGATCACAGCGTAATGGATGTGGCCGCAGATCACGCCATCGGCGCCGTGGCGGCGGGCTTCGGCAGCCAGCGTTTTTTCAAACGCGCCGATATAATTGACCGCGTTCTTCACCTTCTGCTTGGCCCATTGCGACAGCGACCAATAGGGCACGCCGAAGGCGCGGCGGAAGAAGTTGACCAAGCGATTCATCTGGATCGCGAAATCATAGGCCTTGTCGCCGAGATGGGCGAGCCAGCGCGCGTTCTGCACCACGAGGTCGAAGATATCGCCGTGAATGACGAGGTAACGCCGGCCATCGACCCCGGTGTGGATGGTGTTTTCGACGACATCGATGCCGCCGAAATGGGTGCCGTAATAGTTCCGCAGGAACTCGTCGTGATTGCCGGGCACGTAGATGACCTTGGCGCCCTTGCGCGCCTTGCGCAGCATCTTCTGCACGAAGTCGTTATGCGATTGCGGCCAGTGCCAGTTGGATTTCAGCGCCCATCCATCGACGATATCGCCGACCAGGTAGATGGTGTCGGCATCGTGGACACGAAGGAAGTCCAGCAATCGTTCGGCCTGCGAGCCGCGTGCGCCGAGGTGGACGTCGGAGATAAACAAAGTGCGGAAGCGCCTTTCGGGGCTCTCCTCACTCATCGAGTCACTTCCCATGGAAGGCACCTAACACAATCCCGTGACAGCGCGATGACGTTCACATGGACACAGTTGCGCCGGCCTCGCGCCCCAATGGGCCGATCGCTCTGTTTGAAACGGAATGCCCCCATTCCGCACCCGATGGGTCTGAATCGAATCAGACGCCCTGTCTTGTTAAAGGGCAGATAGCAGTGCTGTGCGACAACGAGGCGACAGGGGGTATTAGCTCGTCTCGATCAATCAGGTCGGGAAGCGCGCCTACGGCAGCAGGCGCGCTTCCCGATTGGTCCTTTTCAGGGGTGTCCTTATACGCGTCCATCACGCCGGCGGCGCGAAGACCCGCAGGCGGTGTCCGTCGGGGTCGAGGGCGACGAACGTGTGCCCGAAAGGCAGCTTGGTCGGGGCCTGCGCGATTTTCGCGCCACGCGCTTTCCACGCCTCATGGGTTGCGCGTACCGCGTCGGCATCGGCAACGGTAAACGCAATTTCGCCGCCACCCGATTCGTTGCCCGCGCGAGGTTCGACGTCCTCACGCTGCCAAAGCCCCAGCATGGCTCCCCCATCAAGTGGCAACACCGAGAATTTGGGGGAAGATTGCACGATATTGCGCTCCAGAAGCGTTTGGTAGAAGGCGGCACTGGCACCTGAATCCTGGACGTAGAGCACCACGAGATTGAAATTGGTCACGGAACATCTCCTTCGATCTGGTTTCGGAAGAGCACTCGGCTCGTCCACAGCCAGTACCTTACAGGGGCACCCTGCCAGTTTCTGTCAGCATGATTCGGGAGGCTTTCACTGCGGAAGGTTTTCCCGGGTTCGCCATTCGCGAAGCATGTCGAACCGGCGGCGCGGATAGCGGCTGTCGGTCATCTTGAGCGAACGAATCCGGTCGGTACGGAAGTGCCGGTAGTCGCGCCGCGTTTCACACCATGCTGCGACGACCCGGATACGTTCGAAAAATCCAAGTGCAATCGGCCAGATCGTGCGCTGGGTATTGTTTTCCTTTTCGTCGGTGTAGGTGATGCGCAACTTGTGCTCGGCCCGGATGGCTCTGCGAATCGTCGGCAATTCGGTATCGCCGGCCGCCGGGCGCTGCGGAGCCACGAGCAGGCTTGAGGTTTCCAGGCTTCTTTGCAGGTCGTCAGGCAATACGGCGGCTATCTTTGAAAGGGCATTCCGCGCCGCCTTGCCGAGCGGTTCATCGGGTTGCGCGGCGACCCAGCGGCCGCCCAGCACCAAAGCCTCGATCTCGTCTTCCGAAAACATCAGGGGTGGCAGCATGAAGCCGGGCCGCAGGATGTAGCCGACGCCTGGTTCGCCGTCGATGTGGGCGCCCTGCGCCTTCAACGTTTCGATGTCGCGATAGAGCGTGCGAAGCGAGATGGAGAGTTCATCGGCCAGTGCGGTTCCCGCGACCGGAATCCGGTGACGGCGCAAGATCTGGATCAGGTCGAGAAGACGTTGAGTGCGCGACATGCTGAATCCCCCTTTCGGGAAACTAGCATTTTCCTGCTGCCACTTTCTGGCAGCATCCGTCACTACGGGTCTGTCACCGCCGGAACGGCTCGCCGAGCGTCGCCGGCGCCATCTGGCGGCCGACCAGCCCGCCGACCGCGAGAAGCGCCAGCAGATAAGGCAGCATGATCAGCAGCGCGTTCGGGACGTCGACGCCCAGCGCCGGCAACTGGAACTGCAACGCGGTGGCGGCGCCGAACAGCAGGCAGGCCAGCACCGTGCCGCCGACCCGCCATTTTCCGAAGATCACCGAGGCGATGGCGAGATAACCGGCGCCGCGGGTCATGCCCTCGGTAAAGGTGTGGATATCGCCGATCGAGAGAAAAGCGCCGGCCAGCGACGCCATGAAGCCTGCGAAAAGCACGCAGCCATAGCGAATCCGGGTGACCGAAAGGCCCGATTTATCGACCGCCTTGGGCTCGGCGCCGGCCGCGTGGATCGCAAGGCCAATTGAAGTGTAGCGCAGCACCAATGCGGTCAGCACGATCAGCGCGATGCCGAGATAAAGCAGCCAGACCTGTTCGAACACCGCGGGCCCCAGCACCGGGATATCGCCGAGCAACGGCGGCTTGATTTTGCCGAGGCCTGGAATTTCCGCGCGCGAGCGCGCCCCGAAGATCTCGCGATAGGCCAGCGTGGTGGCACCGAGCACCAGGATGTTGATGCCGATGCCGGACACGATCTGGTTGGCGCGCAGCGTGTTGCTGAGCACGGCTTGCAGCAGCGCCACCGGCTGCACCGCGATGATGCCGATCAACAGCCCGATCAGCGGATCGCCGGTGGCCCAGGCCCCGACCGCGGAGGCGAACGCCGACGTCAGCATCATGCCCTCGATACTCATGTTGAGCACGCCGGCGCGTTCGCTGACCATCTCGCCGATACCGGCCAACAACAACGGCGTCGCAAGCCGGATCGAGGAGCCCAAAAAGACCGCGAACAGCTCCCAGGTCATGTCGGCCTCCGGCTCATTTGCGTTCCCATCGCTCGATGAACAGCGCGGCGCCCGCGAGCGTGATCACGATCAGGCCCTGGATCACCACGACCAGCGCGGTGGGCACTTCGGCGACCATTTCCATATTGATGCCGCCCGAGCGCATGAAGCCAAACAACAACGCTGCGGCGATCACGCCGGTCACCGAACCGCGCGCGAGTAAGCCCGCGACCAGGCCGTCAAAACCATAACCGGAGGAAAATCCGTCCTTCAGGGTATATTGCTCGCCGAGCAACATCAGCGCGCCGGCAAGACCGCCCAATCCGCCGGCGCTGGCGAGCGCGAAGATCACGGTGCGAGCATAGGAAATCCCGGCGCGGTTGGCCGCCACCGGATTTAACCCGACCGCGCGCAGCCGCAGGCCCAGGATGGTCTTCGACAGCACTACTGCGATCACCACGGCGATCACGATCGCAATCGGAAGCCCGATATGCAGCGGAAAGGAATAATCGCCAGTCAACAACGGAAGCTTGGTTTCGTCGGGGATTTCGAGCGACTCCGGCAAGGTCGCGGAACTGGTCATCGGCTTGCGCAGCAGCGCCGGCGACTGCACGCACCAATACAGCAGCCACACGCCGATGAACGACAGCAACAGCGTGCTGATCACCTCGTTGGTGCCGGCCTTGATCTTCATGATCGCGGCGATCGCGCCCCACACTGCGCCGGCAATGACGCCCGCGAGCATCGGCAGGATGAAAGCCAGCCCCAGCGGTAACCCGCTGACATGGCCGTCGAGCGCGACCGCGGTCGCGGCGATGCCGCCGACCGCGATCTGGCCCTCGCCGCCGACATTGGTCAGGTTGGCGCGATTGGCCAGCACGAAGCCAAAACCGACCAGCGCGAAGGCGATGCTGCGATTGATCGACGCCGCGATCGAATAGGCCGAGCCCACGGTGCCATCGATGAACGCCGCGATCGCGTCATGGACGGGAACGCCGATCAAGGCGATCAGGCCGAGCCCGATCAGCGCGGCAAAGCCGACCGCTGCGATCGGAACCAGCAGCGCGGGACGCACCGTGAAGCGTGCAGTAGTTTTGCCAGACTGGTCGAGCGCGGTCATGCGTGCAGGTTGCCTTGCACATGATCTTGCGCATGGCCTGCCATCATCGCGCCGATCTCCTCGCGGCGCGCCGGATCGGCGGCGCAGGCGCCCATGATGCGGCCGCGATACAGCACGACGATGCGATCGGCGACGCTGAGCAACTCATCGAGTTCGGAGGACACCAGCAGGATCGCGACACCGCGCGTGGACGCGGCACGGATGTGATCGTAAACGGCAGCCACCGCGCCGACATCGAGGCCTCGGGTCGGTTGCGCCGCGACCAGGCAGGTCAGGTTGGGCAGCGTGATCTCGCGGGCGAGCACGGCTTTCTGCTGGTTGCCGCCGGACAGGCTGAAGAAGGTCGCAGCCGGCCCGCGCGCGCGCACGTCAAACCGCTGCATCATCGCGGCCGCCTCACGCTGCAGCGCGGTGCGCTTGAGGAAACCGAAACGCGTGAACTCGTCGAGACGGTTGAGATAGATGTTCTCGGCGAGACTCATGCCAGTCACGCATCCCACCGCATGGCGATCTTCCGGAACGATGCCGATGCCTGCGGCCGTGATTTGCTTGGGCGCAAGGCCGGTGAGTTCGGCCTCGCCGAGATGGATGCGCCCCCCGGTCGCCGTCATCATGCCCGACAGCACCGCGGTCAATTCGCTCTGCCCGTTGCCCTCGACACCGGCGACGCCGACGATTTCGCCGCGATCGACAGTGAGCGTAAAATTGTCGAGCCGGGTGACGCCCTGGCTGTCCCGCACCGTGAGCCCATCGATCTGCAAGGCTTCGGTTTTCGTGGTGGTCGACCGGTCGCGGCGAGCGCGCTGGACCGGGGCGAGACCCAGCACCGAGGCCGCCGAGCTGTCGAGCGCCTCGACGTTGCCCTGGATCATCGCCCGCACCAGCGCGTCGATATCGGCCGCCGGCGTGGCCGAGGTCGCGACCACCCTGCCGCCGCGCAACACGGTGACGCGATCGGCGATCTTCTTGATCTCGGCGAGCTTGTGGGTGACCAGCACCACCGCCCGTCCGCTCGACGCCACGCGGCGGCAGACGTCCAGCAACGCTGCGATCTCATCCGGCAGCAACACCGCGGTGGGCTCGTCGAGCACGAACAACGAGGGATCGCGAATGAGGCATTTGACGATCTCGACGCGCTGCCGTTCGCCGACCGAGAGGTCTTCAATCTTGGCGTAGGGATCCAGCGGAAGACCGTAATCGATCGCGAGCTTTTCAAGTTGCCTGGCGCATTGCTTGCGGTTGAGAACGCCGCGCTCGCGCCCGAGCAGCACGTTGTCGACCACCGTCATGTCGGGCACCAGGCTGAAATGCTGATGCACCATGGCGATGCCGTGGCTGAGCGCGTCGGCCGGTCCCGACGGCTGAAACGGGACGCCGCGAAACCGCATCGCGCCGCTGTCTGGCCGATGCACGCCGAAGATCAGATTGCACAGCGTCGATTTGCCGGCGCCGTTTTCGCCGAGGATACAGTGAATTTCGCCCGGCCGCAGCTCGAGCGAGACGTCCGACAACGCGGCAAAGCTGCCGAACCGCTTGGTGATCGCCTCAAGCGACAACAACGGTTCGACGCTCGCCGTCTGCGTGCCGGACGTCATGCTCATGACCGAACTAGCCTTTCAGCACGGTGATCTTGCCGGATAGGATGTCCTTCATGATCGCATCGAGCTTGGCTTTCTGATCGGCGGTGCCGCCGCAGATCACCATGCCGGAGGCTTGCGGACCCATCTTGAGGCCGAATTCCTTGTAGCCGGCCTGCCAGGTTCCCTTGACCGCCTCGTCGATCGCGTACTGAACCTGATAGCCGGTCCCGGTGATCGAATACGCGACGTAAAGCGGATCGGTGCCGCAGCGATCGGTATAGCTGCCGATGATGTGGGTGCCCTTTTCCTTGGCGGCCTGTTCCATGCCGCGCAGGCCGAGGTTCAGGATGTGATAGTGGATGTCGGCGCCCTGCGCGATCGCCGCCAGCGTGGCTTCCTTGGCCTTGGCGACGTCGTCGAAATCGCCGGTGAAGTTCGAGGTATATTTAATGTTGGGGTTGATCGATTTCGCGCCGTTGCCGAATTCCTTGCCGGCGTTGACGATCGAGGGAATTTCGAGACCGCCGACATAAGAGATCGCGCCGGTCTTGGACAGCATCGCCGCCGCGGCACCGGCGACATAGGCGATCTCCGCCTGCTTGACGTCGTAGCCGGCGACGTTGGCTGCGGACTCGCCTTCGTTGCCGCCGACGATCGAGAAGTGCACTTTCGGAAAACGCTTGGCGATCTTGTAGACCGACGCCTGGGTCTGGCCACCGACGCCGATCACAAGGTCGTTCTTGCTGGCGAGGTTGGTCAGCGCCTGATCCATGTCGGCGTAGTTGATGTTCTCGATCATCTGCACCTTGATCTTGTCGCCGTACTTCTTCTCCGAGGCCATCAGGCCGTCGTAGGAGGATTCCATCCAGCCCTTGTCGGACTTCGACCCCGGGATCAGGATTCCGACCTTAAGCGCGTCGGCGGCGCGAGCGACCGGAGCGAACGTCACCGACAACGCAAACGCAGTTGTGAGCAACGCACCCCGCAGAACCAAACGGCGTGACAGCATGGAAGACCTCGCATTTTGACTGTTGAAATGAAAATTCGTCCGGCCAAAAATAATTAGCAAACGTCATGCCAAAGACTTAAGTATTTGAATTAATTATATTAATCATATCGAATGACATGAAAAAACAAATAAATGCTTACTTTTTATCCAAACCGCGCGACGCTTTGTCGGATTCCTGTGCAGAGTGCGGCTTTGGTGTTCGCGCCGACATTGAATCTTCTTGGAGATTTCCGTTGGCAGCGAATTTGCAAAAGAAAGAATTTGCAAAAGTAGCGGATGTGACTGTGAAGGAGGCATCGATGAAGGCGACCGACAAACAGGACGTTCAGGCTGGCGGCCAGCTCGGCTTGGGGCGTCAGTTCGCGTGGTGGGCGAGCGAGGGCGAAGTGAACATGGCGATGGCGGCACCTGCGCCGCTGCCTGTCGCCATCGCCTGCGCGCCGCAGAACGTGACCGTCGATCTCCTGCGCACCGCCATTATCGTGATCGATATGCAGAATGATTTTTGCGCGCCCGGCGGATGGGTCGACTATCTCGGCGCCGACTACCGGCCGGACCGCAGGCCGATCGCACCGTTGCAGCTTTTGTTGCCCGCGCTACGTGATGCGGGCGTGCCGGTGATCTGGGTCAATTGGGGCAACCGGCCGGATTTGGCCAACATGCCGCCGAACCAGATTCATCTGTACAAGCCGGCAGGCACGGGGATCGGTCTTGGCGACCCGCTGCCCGGCAACGGCGCGCGCGTGCTGGAAAAAGATTCCTGGGCCGCCGCCGTGGTCGACGAGTTGAAGCAGGAGCCCTCCGATATCAAGGTCGACAAATACCGCATCAGCGGCTTCTGGGACACGCCGCTGGACAGCATCCTGCGTAATCTCGGCGTACGATCGATCCTGTTTGCCGGCGTCAACACCGATCAATGCGTGCTGCACTCGCTGACCGACGCCAATTTTCTTGGCTACGGCTGCATCCTGGTGGAAGACTGCTGCGCCACCACATCGCCGGATTTCTGCACCGAGGCGACGGTCTGGAACGTGAAGAAGTGCTTTGGATTTGTCACGGATTCAAGCGCGGTCATCACCGCGCTCGGCCAACGCCCGGGGGCATGAGATGAGACCCGCCGAACCAACAGGCGCCGCTTCCATGACGCCCGACTTTGGTGCTTTCGTGCCGGGCCCGCGGCTGACGATGACGCCGACCGCCGCGGGGCCGCTGAATGGATTGACGTTCGCGGTGAAGGACCTGATCGATGTCGCGGGCACGCCGACCGGCGGCGGCAATCCGGACTGGCTGAAAACGCACCAACCCGCGACGACGTCAGCGCCCGCCGTGACCGCGCTGCTGGCCGCGGGTGCCGCGCTGCACGGAAAAACCATCACCGACGAACTGGCATTCGGCCTCGAAGGCGTCAACGCGCATTACGGAACGCCGGTCAATCCGGCCTGTCCCGATCGAATTCCCGGGGGATCGTCGAGCGGATCGGGTGTCGCAGTCGCCGCACGGCTGGTTGATTTCGCGCTGGGAACCGATACCGGCGGCTCGGTGCGCGTGCCCGCCAGCTTTCTCGGGATATTCGGCTTCCGGCCCAGCCACGGCGCGGTGCCGATCGACGGCGTGATTCCGTTCTCGCCGTCTTACGACACGGTCGGCTGGTTTGCCCGCGATATCACAACACTGAAGCTTGCCGGTGATGCGCTGTTGCCGAAAGCCGATGTCGTCCCAATCCGCAAACTTCGCATCGTGCGTGATGCCCTTGCGCTGGCCGATCCCGATGTGTCCGCGATGCTGCGCTCACACTGCGAGCGGCTTGGCATTACCGACGAGGTCACGCTGTTTGATGGCGCGCCGGATGATTGGCTGGAGTGCTACCGCGTCGTGCAATGCGCCGGGATATGGCAAACGCTGGGGCCCTGGATCGACCAGGCGCGACCGCGTTTCAGCGAGGCGATCGCATCGCGCTTTGCCGAGGCCTCCTCGATCACGCCGGCCGAAATCGCCCGTTGGTCCCCGGTTCGCGCCTCGCTCGCCGAGCGCGTTCGTGCGACGCTTGGCGACGGCATCGGCCTGGTGGTGCCGACGACGCCGCGTCCGGCGCTGCGAAAGGATGCAGCACAAGCGGAGTTTTCCGATTTCTACCGGCGGGCGCTGACGATCACCTCGATCGCGGGCCACACCGGGCTGCCGCAGATCAGCGTGCCCGTCGGCAATGTCGATGGCTGTCCCGTCGGCCTGTCGATTATCGGAGCGTCCGGCCACGACCGCGCCTTGCTCGAGGTCGAAAGCCCCTGGGCAAACCTCGTTTCCGCCAGAGAACACGCATGAGCTATCGCGACCCCACATCCGAAGCCGCTGACGGCAAGCGAACCGCGCCCCCGGCGCGGCGCCCTCGCCGCACCGCCGAACAGAGCCGCGAGCAGATCTTGCGCGCCGCCACCGCGGAATTCGCGGCGCACGGCCTGGCCGGCGCGCGGATCAGCCGTATCGTCAAGAAAGCTGGGAGCAATCCCCGGATGATTTACGAACATTTCGGCAGCAAGACGGCGCTCTATGTCGCGACGCTGGAAACCACGCTCTCGAAACTGCGCACCGAGGAACTCACGCTCGACGTCGATCATCTCGATCCGCTGGAGGGCCTGCTCAAACTGTTCGATTTCATGAACGGCCATTTCGAGCGGCACGGCGATCTCGTCAGCCTGCTGCGAACGGAAAACGGCACCAAGGCGCGCTATATGAAAAAATCGTCGCGCATCCACGAGATGTCGTCGCCGGTTCTTGCGATGACGGAGCGGCTACTGTCGCGCGGCGTCGCCGAAGGCAAACTCGCCGCCGATATCGACCCGCTGCGGCTCTATGTCATGATTGCCGCGCTCAGCCAGTTTCACCTGACCAACGCTCACACTCTGTCGAGCATGTTCGCGCGCGATTTGTCCAATCCGGAATGGCGCGCGAAACGGCGCGCCGATGCGCGCCGCATGCTCGCGGCCTATCTGGTCAATCAGACCGCCGGATAAATGCGCGTCTCAGGTGCGGCCCTTGATGGCGCGCCACAGGAAAATAAGAATGCAGGCGCCGACGAAGCCCGCGATCAGATAGCCAATCCATCCTCCGAGGGCGATGCCGAAAAAGCCAAGCAGGAAATTAGCTACCGCGGCTCCGACGATGCCGAGCACGATGTTCAGGAATATGCCGGTACCGGTCTTCATGAACATCTCGGCAAGCCAGCCGGCAAGGCCGCCAACGATGATCGCCCCAATCCACCCGATTTCTGCGCCCATGGTGTCCGCTCCCCTTTTTTGATCCCACAACCATAGATGTCGGAGGGTGCCGATACAAGGTCGTAAAGGCCTGGCTAGCAAAGGCCTGGGTCGTAAGGCCGGCCGGCTTTCAGCCGTTCAGTAAAACCGGTGGAAATGATGGATCGGCCCGTGGCCGCGGCCGACATCGAGGCGATCGGCCGCGGCGATCGCGGCGCTGATCCAGGCCTTGGCGTGGCGCACGGCGGTTTCCAGTTCCTCGCCCTTGGCGAGGCCGGCTGCGATCGCCGAGGACAGCGAACAACCGGTACCGTGGGTGTTTTTGGTGGCCACCCGCGGCGCCCTGAGGGCGATAGTGCCGCCTCCGCCAAAGAGATAATCGATGCTCTCGCTGCCCTGCCCGTGGCCGCCCTTGATCAGCACCGCGCGGCATCCCATGGCCAATAGTCGCGCGCCCTGGCTGGCGATTGCGGCCTCGCTGGTGGCGACCCCCTCCTCCAACAGCGCCGCGGCTTCCGGCAGGTTCGGCGTCACCAGACCGGCGCACGGAATGAGCTTGGTTCGCAATGCCGCAACCGCGTCCGCCGCCAGCAGATGATCGCCCGACGTCGCCACCATCACCGGATCGAGCACGATGTTTTTCGGCGACCAGCGCGTCAGGCCGGCGAGGATCGCCTCGATGGTCGCACGATCCGCCACCATCCCGATCTTGACGGCCCCGACCTCGAGATCGGAAAATACCGCATCGATCTGGGCGGTGACAAAATCGGCGGGCACCTGATGGATGCCGCTGACGCCGATGGTGTTCTGCGCGGTCAGCGCCGTGATCACGGAGGCGCCATAGATGCCGAGCGCCGAAAACGTCTTGAGGTCGGCCTGCACGCCGGCGCCGCCCGAGGAATCCGAACCGGCAATGGTGAGCGCGACCGGGATCGTCATGGCACTACCTCAGGCATTTCGGGGCGCTTTCCGGCTCATGCCTTGTCCTAACGCGGCGCGGTATTGGCAGCAAGTTCGCTTGCCATAAGGGAGCGAATTTGGCTCTATTGGCGCTAGAGCCTTTTCCGTTTCGATTGTATCGAAACGGGGCTCTGGATTTTTGATTTGACGCGTTTTCTTGACGCGAACCGGTATCCACGGAGCCTGTCATCGGGCGCGCATTCGCGCGACCCGTTGGCTTGAAAACGCTCTAACGCAACGCCCTTCGGAGACGACAGCGATGGTTCCTTTTTTCGTCCAGTTCAAATGCAAGCTCGGCCAGTCCTATGCCGTCGCCAACGCGCTCGCCGAGGCCGAGATCGCCTCGGAAATCTATTCCACCGCGGGCGATTACGACCTGCTGGTCAAATTCTACGTCGATAACGACACCGATATCGGCCACTTCGTCAACGAGAAGGTACAGATCATTCCCGGCATCCAGGACACCCACACCATCATCACCTTCAAGGCGTTCGGCACAGGTTAGAGCGCGGCCCAAGAACGGCTCAAGAAGCGCGGGGAATCTTCTCGCTTATCCCTTGTCCGCCTTCTTCGGTTTCGGCGGCCCGTCGACCGGTGGCAGCGACTTGATGTAGGTCGCGATCGCATTGCGATCCGCTTCGCTCAATTGTGAAATGTTCCTGATCACGCTCACCATCGAACCGCCGGCGCTGTCGCCATCGGGCATCTGTCCGCTCTCGAGAAAATAGGCGATGTCCTTTTCATTCCAGTCGGAAATCCCCTTTTGCGTGATGTTGGGCACCCAGCCTTTACCGTCCGGATCGGGGCCGCCGGCAAAGCGTTGCGCGACGACGATGCCGCCAAGGAAATTGCGCGGGCTGTGGCACTCGGCGCAATGACCGAGACTATTCACCAGATAGGCGCCGCGATTCCACTGCGCCGGGCGCGCGGTATCCGGCATGAACGGCCCAGCGTCCATGAAAAGCCATTTCCATATCCCGATATTGCGGCGAATGTTGAACGGAAACGGCACGTCGTGGTCGCGCACCTTGCCCGACACCGGCGCCAGCGTTTTCAGATAGGCAAACAGATCCCTGACGTCGCTGATCCGGGCATGCGCGTAAGTCGTATAAGGAAACGCCGGAAAATAATGCGTGCCCGATGGCGAAACGCCTTTTGTCACCGCGGTGACGAATTGTGCCTCGGTCCAGCGCCCGATGCCGTCGGCTGGATCGGGCGAGATGTTGGGAACGTAGAATGTGCCGAACGGCGAGACCAGCGCGAGACCGCCGCCGAGCTTCAGGCGATCGGGCTGGCCGGGCACGGCGTGGCAGGAGGAACATCCGCCGGCATTGAATGTTGTCTTTCCGTTGGCGAGATCCGGCGTATACGCGGCCTCGGTGACGACCACGACCGCCGACGGGGTCGCGGTGAGCCAGCCATAGACGCCAAACGCCGCGACGCCGGCCAACACGACAGCAAGGACAATTCGTCGCGACATTCGGAAAATCCCCGGCTAGGTGTCACCATTTGGCGGCTAGTATGGCCGTATCTTCAGCCGCAGACTGCCGGAAAATTCCGGGCGTAGGGCCCGCGGCGGCGGGAATAA
>Ga0302311_10004990_pt1 | contig 14154 bp, 8 predicted proteins | sample III_Palsa_N1_3_FD_200449 | JGI IMG/M metagenome (GOLD analysis project Ga0302311, IMG submission 200449) | Peat permafrost microbial communities from Stordalen Mire near Abisko, Sweden - III_Palsa_N1_3 | ecosystem: Environmental > Terrestrial > Soil > Palsa > Peat permafrost | place: Sweden... | reverse complement strand
ACCAAATGCTGATACCCGCGCAAGTCCACCGTCAACCCATGATCGCGAAAATCCCTCGCCCGCCGCAGATATTCCAACCCCTGCGCCGTATCGCGATACGCCAAAATCGCGTCGTCCTCCCACGGCAACCGCAGCCCCTCATACAAACTCTTCTGCCGCAGCGTCCCACTCTGCTTCTCCAAATACCCCACCGACATCTTGATCGTCCCATGCGTCGATCCATACCGGTTGTTATAAAGAATCAGCCCCCTCTGATCCCCGCACATATTGGAGTACGCAAACACGTTCTCATCCACGTCCCCGAAATCCGTCCAGAAGTCATACATCACAAAGTCAGTGCTCTCCGCGAACAGCCGCCGATTCTTCAGCAGCGGCGCAATCAACTGCATATGCCGCGCAATCATCCCCTCGTTCGCCTTCTCATCCAGACGAGCCTGCTTGAAGTCCATCCCATACCGCTCGGTGTAGCCCTCAATCTGCCCATGCCCAAACATCGGCAGCCCCGGCAGCGTAGCCAGCAGCACCGACACGCCAAAATATTTATCCCCCCACCCAAACTGATCAATCGCTGTCCGCTCATCAGGATTGCTCATGAAGTTCACGTACCGCTTCAAAATATCCGGATCGAACTCCACCGTCTTCTTAAGATACGAACGATACTTAGCATTCTCCTCATCGCGCAGCATGTTCATAAACGCGCTGTTGTACACGCGATGCATTCCCAGCGTCCGAACAAAATATCCTTCCAGCAACCAGAAAGCCTCTGCCAGCAGCAGCGTTCCCGGAACCTCCACCGCCACGCGATCCACCACCTCGCGCCAGAACTCATGCGGCATCAGCGCATCGAACGCCTCCTGCGACATCGCATTCTCGGCCCGCGAAGGGATCGATCCCCCCGCCCCCGGCAGCGGAAACCACAGCCTCTGCACATGCCGCTTCGCCAGCACCATCGCCGCGTCAAAACGAATAATCGGAAACCGCCGAGCAACACTAAGAATCACCTGGATCACATGCTCGCGCACATAATCCTTGGAGTAATCCAACTGCGCCGTATCGTTCCACGCAAACGTAGTCCCATCGTTCCCGTGATACATATACCGCGTAGCGCCGTCGCGATAATGCCTCAGTCGAAACACCACGGCAGCATCCGTCTGATCGTAATAATGATCCTCAATCTTGATCTCGACGCGACTATCCGTCGAAAGATCCGGCCCCTCAAAACTGTAAGCAGGGAACGGGCTCTCCCACCGATAGATAAACCAATCCGGACTCTCAATCACCCAATCCGAATCAATCCCCATATGATTCGGCACCATATCGCTAGCCAGCCTTAGCCCAGCCATGGCCGCGCGATACTTCAAATTCTCGTAAGCCTGCTCGCCGCCTAGGTCCTCGGCAATCGAATAATCCTTCAACGAATAAGCCGACGCCACCGCCTCGCGATTTCCCCTCAACCGCTTAATCGTCTTCGACGCCCGACTCCGCTCCCACAACCCAATCAGCCAAAGCCCTGTAATCCCGCGATCCGCCAGCAGCCTTAACTCTTCATCCGGAATCTGATCCAGCCGATGAATGTGCCGCAGATATTTCTTCGACAACTGCTCCAGCCAAACATACGTACTCTTCGCCATCAGCACGACGGTCGGCATCCAGGCCTGGTCCGCACTGAACGCCTCATACTCCGTCAACGGCGCTTGGTACCCCGCCGGATACCGCAGCCGCCGAACCCCATCCGGCCCAATCACGTACTCCGAATCAAACCCAATGTACTCATCCCCAACGAACCCCTCGCCCCCTCGCCCCGGCTGTCCATGCCGATACCAATCCGGTGCCGGCGGATGAAATCTCATCCAGATCGCCAACTCTTCCTCACGCAGCACATCGATCGCGAGCAGCACCTTCTTCAAATCCTCACCGAGAAACTCCGACCACTTCTCGCTAATAAAGTCGAGCTGCCCCGTCAGCGAATCCGGCGAAGCCAGCATCGGAGCCCGCAGCGCATCCAGCAACGTCCCCAGGCTCTTATCAATCTTCGGCCGCGTCGCAAAAAAATCCGGCAGCCCAGTAGTCGCGCCCGTATACGCCGTCTGCTGCTTCAGCAGCTTGTCATCAAATAGCCGTTTGAACGGCACAAACGCCGGATTGCTATTCGCAATCCAAAGCAGCAGCATCTCCTCAAACGCAATCTCGCGATTCGGTCGCCCCTCAGTCTTTCCCTTCAGCCACTCCTCGGCCGTAATCTCTCCGCGATACACATCCACAGTAGGGAACTGCTGCACAAATCGCAGCAGCAGCCGCTCACTCTCCGCCGGCGTCACCTGCGCGCCCAGCCACTTCACCGCAGCCGACATCACAGCCGGATCCTGCTCCCTGCGATACCGCGCCACCAGCGCATGGCTCAACTCATCAATCATCCCCATCGCAAACAGCGCGCCCGCATTCACCTGCCCCGCGATTTTCTGCTCAGGCGTCTCCACCACGGCTCCCGGCAACTCATTCAAATCCTGTGCAAGCTTCCGTGCGGCAGCAACATTTGCAAAGACAACATTCCCCGTAAAGCTGAACAGAACATCCTTCAAGTCCAGCCGTTCGCGGATCGAGCGTGAGATGTGAAATTCCATTCGTCCTTTGACTTTCTGGCGCTATTTCGCCTGCGACTTACTATAGTCGCCTCACCGTAAGATGCTGATTCCCGCAGCCGCAACATTCCACAACCGCCATATCTGTTCCACCCAAATCCCCGTCATCTCGACCGGAGCGAAGCGCAGTGGAGAGACCCCTGTATTCCGCTCGTGCTGTCGCGTGTTCTCCCCCTCAACCCACACCCATCTTCACGCCAATTCCAGAACCGCAATCGAAGCCAACCTTCCCCAAACTGTACAATCGCCCTGTTCCTTCATTGCAATGTCTGCATGACTTGAACGCCGCTCCCCACGGAGGAAACGTGGCTTACCTGATCGACTCGAAGCAAACCAAGCCCGCCTGGCGCAACCGCATCCTCATCCTCTCCGCCCTCATCCTTCTCGCCCTCTTCTTCAGCGCCACCACCATCCTTTCCTACTGGGTCGACCTCCAATGGTTCGGCTCGCTTGGCTTCGGCAGCGTCTTCTGGAAGATGCTCCTCCTCCAGGCCGGTGTCTTCCTCGCCATCGCCGCCCTCACCTTCGCGATCCTCTTCACCGCCTTCACCGTCCTCCGCCGCGCCCACTCCGGCGACCTCCCGCGCGCCCAGGCCCTCGTCATCTCTGGCCAAACCTTCAACCTCAACGTCGAGCCCGTCCTCCGCGTCCTCTCCCTGATCGTCGCGATCGTCATCGCCCTCATCTCCGGCGCGTCCATCATGTCCGACTGGCCCCAGCTAGCCCTCTTCTGGTACGCCCCCCACGCCACCGGCCCCGTCACCGACCCAATCTTCGCCAAGCCCCTCAACTTCTATCTCTTCACCCTCCCCGCCTGGAACCTCCTCAACGACTGGCTTCTCACCCTGGCCCTCGCCATCTGCGCCGCCGCCGCCATCTACTTCGTCATCACCAGCAGCACCCGCGCACTCGACAAGCGCACCACCGGCGTCCTCGGTTCCTCCCCCTGGCGAGGCCTCTCCATCGCCATCTCCTTCCTCCTCCTCGTAGTAGCCAGCATGGTCTACGTCAGCCGCTACGAACTCCTCCTCGACCACCACACCATCTTCGACGGCCTCAACTACACCGACGCCCACATCACCATCGGCGGTCTGTTAATAGTCACCCTAGCCCTAATCGCCGGCGCCCTCATCGCCGCCATCAACGCCGTCCGCATCCCGCGCGGCCGCCTAATCGCCGCCTCCATCGCACCCGCAGCGATCTGCTACATCGCCCTCGGCCTCATCGGCTGGTACGTCTCTAACTTCATCGTCAAGCCCAACGAGCTAGTCCGCGAAGAGCCCTACATCACCAACAACATCCAGGCCACACGCCAGGCGTACGGTCTAGACCGCTTCCACCAGCAAGAATTCCCCGCCGAAACCACCATCGAGTCAGCCGACGCCGCCAACAACCAGCCCACCCTCCAGAACATCCGCCTCTGGGATTGGCACGCCCTCCAAGACACCCTCCGCCAGGTCCAGGAAATCCGCACCTACTACGATTTCCCCGACATCGATATCGACCGCTACAACCTCAACGGCACCACGCGCCAGGTCATGCTAGCCGCCCGCGAGCTCAACATCGACAAGCTCCCCATCAGCAGCCGCAACTGGATCAACGAGCGCCTCACCTACACCCACGGCTACGGCGTCACCATGAACCCCGTCAACGGCTTCACCTCGGAAGGCCTGCCCCTCTTCCTCCTCAGCAACATGCCCGTCCAGAGCACCAGCCCGAACCTCACCGTCACCCGCCCCGAGATCTACTTCGGCGAGCTCACCAACTCCGACGTCTACGTCAACACCCACCAACAAGAATTCGACTACCCCCAAGGCCAGGGCAACAACTTCACCTCCTACCAGGGCACCGGCGGCATCCGACTCGGCAACTTCCTCCGCCGCATCCTCCTAGCCTTCGATCGCGGCGACATCGGCAAGCTCCCCTTCAGCGACGACGTCACCCCCGACAGCCGTCTCCTCATGCGCCGCAACATCCGTGAGCGCGTAGCGGCCCTGGCCCCCTTCCTAACCTTCGACCACGATCCCTACCTAGTCGTCGGCGACAACGGCCGCCTCTCCTGGATCCTCGACGCGTACACCACCTCCGACACCTACCCCTACTCCACCCACTACAACCTCGGCGACAACTCCGTAAACTACATCCGCAACAGCGTCAAAGTAGTCGTCGACGCGTACAACGGCGCGGCCACCTTCTACGTCTTCGACCCCTCCGACCCCATCCTCACAGCCTACCGCAGCATCTTCCCCAGCCTCTTCAAAGATGCCTCCCTCATGCCCTCCGACCTCCGCCGCCACGTCCGCTACCCCGAGGACATCTTCACCCTCCAATCCGAGGTCTACGGCCTCTACCACATGACCAATCCCGAAGTCTTCTTCAACCGCGAAGACCTCTGGACCGTAGCCACCGAAAACGGCACCGACGCCGACGGCCAGCAAGCCGTCATGCCCATGAAGCCCAACTACGTCCTCATGAAGCTGCCCAGCGGAGCCAAAGAGGAGTTCGTAGAAATCCTCCCCTTCACCCCCGCCAACCGCAACAACCTCATCGGCTGGATTGCCGGCCGCTGCGATGGCGACGACTACGGCAACGCGGTGGTCTACGACTTCCCGAAAACCCGCCTGGTCGACGGCCCGCAACAAATCGAAGCCCGCATCGACCAGAACGCCCAGCTCTCCGGCCAGCTCACGCTCTGGAACCAGCAAGGCTCGCACGTCCTCCGCGGCAGCCTCCTCGTCATCCCCACCGGCAAAGCCCTCCTCTACGCCGAGCCCATCTATCTCCAGGCCCAGCAATCGCCAATGCCCGAGCTCCGCCTCGTCGTCCTCGCCCTCCAGGACAAGCTAGCCTACGGCCCCACCTTCCAGTCCGCCCTCACCTCGCTCTTCGGTGGCGAACTCTCCTCCCTAACCGCCTCCGAGTCAGCTCCGCCCCCGACCCCCAACAACTCAGCCGCGCCCAACACCCCTCAACCCAACCAGCCAGCCGCGACCACCCAGTCCCTCATCGCAGAAGCCAGCCGAGACTTCGCCGACTACCAGCGCCTAACCGCCGCCGGCAAGCTATCCGAAGCCGGCCAGAAGCTCGACGCCCTCAAACACACCCTCGACCAGCTAAACGCTCACTCAAAATAACGATAATCGCCGCACCTGCGCCAAATGACCCATCTATCTAGCCGCTAGGTAGCAGACCCGCGAAACACGCTCGAAATACGCCCCGAAACCGGGCTAAAACACTCGATTTGAGACCCGAAACGCGGCTAAGTCGCGCGGAAATCCCCGGTTTCACGCGTTCGCGGCTCCTTTTGACCAGTAACGTGTCGGCACGAAGGATAGAATGGGCCGTCAGACCTGACGCGGTGCATATCAATGAGTAGTGGCGTCACAGATCCAAATAAGCTTTCTCTCCCCCTCCCGAATAGCGAGAATCCCGTAAATGTTGAGCGATGGCTCGCCGCTATCGTCGAATCCTCCGACGACGCCATCCTCGGCATGTCCCTTTCCGGCGTAATTACCAGTTGGAATGCGGCCGCAACAAGGATCTTCGGCTATGAACCCCACGAAGCCCTCGGCCAACCCGTCTCTCTTCTAGCCTGGCCCGGCGAACAGGAACGCATCGACCTTTTCCTCGCAATCCTGCGTCATGGCGGTCGTGTTCACCACACCGAGGTGTCCCGCAAGCATAAGAACGGAAAGAAGATCCTGGTCTCCCTTAGCCTCTCTCCCATCATCGATTCCAACGGCACCATCATCGGCATCGCCAAGATCGCCCGCGATATCACCGAACGATCCGAAGCCGCGGGAGCCCTCGAGGCCAGCGAAGCCCGCCTCACCGAGCAGCAGGCCAACGCCCGCGCCGAAATGCTCGCCGAGCGCAAATTCCGCGAACTCCTCGAAAACGCCCCAGACGCCATCCTCCAGGTCAACCAGGCCGGCGCCATCGTCATCGCCAATCGCACCGCCGAAAAAATGTTTTGCTACACCCGCGAAGAGTTGATGGGACAAAGTGTCGATCTGCTGGTCCCCGAAGCCAACCGCGCCGCCCATCCCGCCCACCGCAAAACACTCGCAACCGCAGGCAAAAGCAGACCCATGGGCTTAGGCCTCGACCTCTTCGCCCAGCGCAAGGACGGCACCAGGTTCCCTGTAGAAATCAGCTTAAGCCCCATGAATACCGAAAACGGCGTCCACGTCACCGCTGTCATTCGCGATGTAACCGAACGCAAGCTCACCGAACAACGCGTCCGCACCCTGCAGGAAAGTTACATGACCGAGTTGGAGGCGAGGCACAAGGAAGCGGAACGCCTCAACCAGCTCAAAAGCGAGTTTATGGCCAGCATCAGCCATGAACTCCGCACCCCTCTCCACACCATCATCGGTTTCGCAGAGCTTATGCAGGAAGAGGGGGAAGGCCCGCTCAATTTCAAGCAAAGACGGTTTATGCACCATATTCACGTTGATTCCGAACACCTGCTCGGCTTGATCAACGATGTCCTTGACCTCAGCCGCATCGAGGCCGGCGGCCTTCAACTCCATACCGAGCCGGTACGTTTGATCTTGATCGTCGCCGAATCGATCAATGCCATCCGCCTCTACGCGGAGTCGCGATCAGTATCCATTCGCATGGGAGATGAAATTGACGTCAGCGTCCTGGCTGATCCGATGAGGCTGCGCCAAATCCTCTACAACCTCCTCAGCAATGGAGCGAAATTTACGCAGCCCGGGGGAGAAGTTCTTGTGAATGCCGTCGTTGAAGGAAACACCGTACGAATTACGGTGTCCGATACGGGCCTCGGAATTGCTCCGGAAGAGCGCACACAAATCTTCGAGAAGTTCTACCAGGTCGGTTTAACCCCCGTCGGTGTGCGTGAAGGAACAGGCCTGGGCTTGGCAATCTGCAAGCAATTGGTGGAGATGCAAAAGGGAACAATCTGGGTCGAAAGCGAACTCGGTAAAGGAAGTAAGTTCCATTTCACACTGCCGCACAACCAGGCGTGATCTAAATCACAAGTTTTGTTTCAGGGCCTCTCTAAGCTGTAGCTGTGACATCTCTATTGCCAGATCGTGTGGCGGTTGCCGAACGATCCCTGGCGAGAAGGATCCTCATTGCCGACGACGCCTCCAGTAGCAGGGAACTGCTACGCACCATCCTCGAACAACAGGGCTACGAGGTGATGGAGGCTTCGGACGGCGAGCAGGCAGTGTTCGAAGCTGCGGGTTTCGCTCCGCATCTGGTCATCCTCGATCTGCAGATGCCGAAGCTGGATGGATACGCCGCGGCCATCGCTTTACGCAAAATCCCCGGGTTTGAACGCATTCCCATCATCGCGCTCGCCGCCGCCCTTCCAGAAGTCTCTCCCGAGCAGATGACCCAGGCCGGATTCACGCAGTACCTCGTCAAACCCATCAGCCCCAACCGCCTCCGCGAATGCGTCACGCACCTGTTGTAAACGGCCCCCAGCCACCAATCGACAATGTGCGTCATCTCGACCGCAGCGCGACAATATTCGTCATCTCGACCGGAGCGCAGCGCAGTGGAGAGACCCCTGTATTGTGCGACTTCCCCCACCGCCCCACCGCCCGCCCGCCCGAACAGGGCCAACGGCCCGACATATAACAGCCTAGGGTGAAGCCCTAGGTTGATCCCACCCACGAACCCAAGGGCTGAAGGCCCGACATATACCAAAGGGGGTCAACGGCCCCCGCCCGCATTCCACTATCCACAACCCGCCCCACTATCCAGGCAGCTCATACCGCTTGATCTTGTACCGCAACGCATCGCGCCCAATCCCCAGCCGCCGAGCCGCCTCCGACTGGTTCCCCTTGACCGCAAGCAACGTATCTGTAATCAGCTGCCGCTCCTGGTCCTCCAGCAGCGACGTGCTCTCTTCGCTGGTCTTCAGCTTCGCTTCCTCATGAATCAGGCTCTCCGGGAGGCTATTGACGTCCACCCTGGTGCCGTCTATGAGCATGCAGGCGCGGCCAATGATGTGTTCAAGCTCCCGCACGTTCCCCGGCCACCCGTAGCGCTGTAAGACCAGCATGGCCCGCGGCGTAACACCCTCAATCCGCTTGGAAAACTCGCCGCTGAACTTGCGAACGAAATGGCGAGCCAACAACGGTATATCCTCGGGACGATCCTTGAGCGGCGGAACCGTAAGCTCCACCATCGAAAGCCGATAGTAGAGATCCTCTCGAAAAGTCCCGGATGCGATGGCTGCCCGCAAATCCCGGTGGGTTGCGGCGACGATCCGTACATTTACTTTGCGGGAGTTTAGCGAGCCAACCGGCAATATTTCCTGGTTTTGAATAGCCCGGAGCAGCTTGGCCTGCGTCGCCAGCGGCATGTCCCCAATCTCATCCAAAAAGAGAGTTCCCCCGTTAGCAAGCTCAAAAAGCCCAGTCTTATCGCGATCGGCACCCGTGAACGCCCCCCGAACATGCCCGAAGAGCTCGCTTTCAAAGAGCGTCTCGACCACCGCCGAACAGTTGAGCACCACAAACTTGCCCAATACATGACTGCGATGATGGAGTGCAGTCGCGATCAGGTCTTTACCCGCGCCAGTGGGGCCTTGTATGAGCACGGACCGATAGTGCGGAGCGACTCGCTGAATCATCGCAAATAGGTTCCACATCGGATCGCTCTTAGCCTGCAAGCCTTCAAACTCAAGATCCTGCGCCCCGCTGCCAGTCGACGCGTGTACGCGCCTCCGCAGGTTGGCCGACTCAATCAAGGAGGCGACGCGTTTCCGAAGCAGTCCAATTTTCACCGGTTTTTGGAGATAATCGGCCGCTCCCTGGCGTATCGCCGCGACTGCAGTCTCCGGCGTGTAATGCGCCGTCATCAGGATCACGTCGATCGAGGAGTCAAAGCTAACAACCTGTTGCAGCACCTCGAGCCCGCTCATCTCCGGCATCACCAGGTCGGTGACCACGAGCCGCGGACGGTGCTTTCTAACCAGCTCCAACCCCTCCACCGGGTTAGAGGACGTGTAAACAGCAGCCTCAGAGTGCGCCAAAGCCACCGACAACAGCTCCAAACTGCCAGGGTTATCGTCGATGATCACAATAGAAAGAGCTTCAGCCATGAATAAAAAACGCAACAACCTAAATCCTATCCCCCCCCGCCCTCAATGGCTAGTTGGGTCATTTGGCGCAACTGCTGCGTGTCAACACCCAGTCCTCGGCTTGGAAGCTAACCGTGAACAGGTGTATGTGTCTGAAATCACAGGAAATCAAGTTTGGCGGCAGGATTGCTTTAGTTCAGGGCAGACATCACAACGGAGGGTTCCAAATGTCCAAGTGCCTGAATTGCCCCGAAGCCGGAAAACATGCGTTTTGCAAGTTGGGTCCAGAATCTCGCGCCTTCCTGGAATCGAACTCGCTCACAACCGACTACTCCCGCGGCTCGACGCTCTTTCGCGAGGGTGATCGCAGCAATGCAGTTTTCGTTATGTGTTCGGGCAAGGCCAAGGTTTCTGCGACCTCTAGGGACGGGAAGACCATGATCTTGCGGGTCGCTGACGCCGGCGATGTATTGGGTATGAGCGCAGCTCTGACCAAAGGCGAGTATGAAGTAACGGCTGAGGCTCTTGAGCCATGCCGGGTCCGAGTGCTTCACTTGAAGCACCTTACGACGATGTTGCAGAATTACGGCGATGCCAGCCTTGGAGCCGCTAATGCACTCGCAGAAGATTATCGCGCAGCGTTTGACGAAGCACGGCTGATTGCGCTTCCTGCCTCACCGGCAGGACGGGTCGCCCGCTTGATCCTGGATTGGGCGGACGACGCAAAGAGCCGTTCCAACTCGCTGATTACGATGTCTCTCACGCATGAAGAGGTCGCATCGATGACCGCCACCACTCGCGAGACCGTCACAAGAACACTTGGACGCTTCCGCAAAGATAAGATTATTTCGACGCACGGTGTAGTCCTAACTGTCCTTCAGCCAAAAGCACTCGAACGGCTTTGTGCCTGCTAAGGCATCCAGCACGACGCGACGACCGATTGGCGTTACCAGTCGGCCTTGCTAACTGAAAAGAAACTCTTTCGTACGGAGGTCTCTAACGATATCGCGAAGGTTCGCGGCCTTCTCGAATTCGAATTTCTTCGCGGCCTCTCTCATATCGCTTTCTAAATCAGCGATGTAGCTGTCGAGTTCTGCCTGAGAGCCAAACTCTGGAAGCGTAGCATCCTGCTCGGTCAAATCTGCGTAGTCTGCTTTGAGAACGGTGGCGAGCGAGTCGTCGAGGCCGCGAATGACGCTTTGTGGAGTGATGCCATGCTCCTCGTTATACGCGACTTGCTTTTCACGACGTCGATCCGTCTCATCGATGGCACGGCGCATGGAATCTGTCATTTTGTCTGCGTACAGGATCGCGCGGCCCTCGATGTGGCGGGCGGCGCGCCCGATGGTTTGGATGAGGGAGCCTTGCGAACGCAAGAATCCTTCCTTGTCGGCATCGAGAATTGCAACGAGAGATACTTCGGGAAGATCCAGACCTTCGCGCAAAAGATTGATGCCGATGAGGACGTCATACTCTCCCTTGCGCAGGTCACGGAGAAGTCGAATCCGCTCCAGGGTCTCGATCTCAGAATGCATGTAACGACAGCGAACACCAACCTCGGTGTAGTAGTTTGCGAGGTCCTCCGCCATGCGTTTCGTAAGAGTGGTGACGAGCACACGCTGGTTTTTCTGCGCACGTTCGCGAATCTCTGCCAATAAATTATCGATCTGGCCTTTGATTGGACGGATTTCTACCTGCGGATCGACGAGGCCTGTAGGACGAATGATCTGTTCAACAACAACCCCCGCCGATTTCGTAAGCTCGAACGGGCCGGGCGTCGCCGACACATAGATAGTTTGCCCAACGCGAGTCTCGAATTCTTCAAATCGCAGCGGCCGATTGTCCATCGCTGAGGGAAGGCGGAACCCGTAATCCACAAGATTTTGCTTGCGGGACCGATCGCCGTGCCACATGCCGTGTAGTTGTGGCACGGTGACATGCGACTCGTCGATGAAGACGAGAAAATCACGCGGGAAATAATCAAGCAATGTCGGAGGAGGCTCGCCCGGGAGGCGTCCTGAGAAGTGACGAGAGTAATTTTCAATCCCGTGACAAAATCCAACCGACTTGATCATTTCCAAATCAAAGCGGGTGCGCTGATGAATACGTTGCGATTCGACGAGCCGTCCTTCTTTTTCGAGTTGGGCCTCCCAGTCGGTCAGCTCGGCCAGGATGCCGTTGATCGCGGCGCTCTTGCGCTCGGGAAGAACGACATAATGACTCTTCGGATAAATGGGGAGTCGAGAGTACTTCTGTTTGACCGTACCAAACAGTGGGTCGATTTGCGAAAGCGAGTCGATCTCATCGCCGAATAGTTCGATGCGAAAGGCATTTTCGTCATAGGTGGGATAAACCTCAATAACATCGCCACGCACACGGAACGTTCCGCGACGGAAGTCGATGTCATTGCGTTCATAGAGGATTTCGACCAGACGACGGGTGATATCTTCACGCTTGATCTTCTGTCCTTTTTCCAGCAAGAGCAGCATCCCATAATACGCCTCTGGCGAACCGAGGCCGTAGATGCAAGAGACGGAACTGACAATGATGGAGTCACGACGTTCAAACAGGCTGCGAGTAGCCGAGAGACGAAGCTTGTCGAGCTCGTCGTTGATAGTAGATTCCTTCTCGATGTAGAGATCGCCGGAAGGGATGTAAGCCTCAGGCTGATAGTAATCGTAGTAGGAGACGAAGTACTCGACCGCGTTGTTAGGAAAGAATTGCTTGAACTCATGATAGAGCTGCGCTGCAAGCGTTTTATTGTGTGCCAGAATGAGGGCGGGACGGTTGAGTTCCGCGATAATTTTCGCCATTGTAAAGGTCTTGCCTGAACCGGTGACGCCCAGCAGCACCTGGTCCTTCTCGCCGGCATGAAGTCCGGAGACGAGTTCCGCGATCGCCCGTGGCTGGTCACCCTGGGGTTTGTATTCAGAGACGAGATGGAAGTCCATCCTTGTAGGATAGGGCAAGGGAGGGTGGAGATGTCTGACGCGAATACAGAGCTTTGGTTGGTCCGACATGGGGAGACTGAATGGAGCCTCGACGGCCGACATACCAGCTGGACCGACATCCCATTGACTGAGCGCGGCCGTGAACGGGCCAAGTGGTTGCGTACGGTCATGTCGAAGAAGAAGTTTGCCGCCGTGTTTGTCAGCCCCCGGCAAAGAGCTCGTGAGACTTGTGAGATCGCGGGTTTCGGAGACGTAGCCGTGATCGATGACAATCTTCAGGAGTGGAATTATGGCGAGAGTGAAGGGAAGACCACCCAGCAGATGCGAGAGTTGCATGGGCCGCAATGGAGCGTCTGGACGAGTCCGATTCTCGGCGGCGAAACGGTAGAACATGTGGGAGAACGCGCGGACGAAATGATCCGTACGGCTTTGGCTGCTGCGCCATCCGGCGGAGCGGTTGCGCTTTTCGCACATGCTCACATCTTGAGGATTCTCGCTGCCCGCTGGATTGGATTACCCGCGGTCGGCGGTCAGCTCTTCGAGCTCGGTACTGGGAGCATCAGCGTGGTGGGGTTCGAGCGTGAGACGCGTGTGATCTCGAAGTGGAATTATTTCGAGGAGACTGAGTAGCCCATTGCCGGAACAGTCGAGTGCAAACCCTGACGGCGTATTTCTGGCTAAAGACGGAGTGTTGGCGGATGGATTCGATCGTTGAACTGGAACATGTGCATGTGGCCAGAGGAAATAATTTAGTTCTGCATGACCTCAGCCTTCGGATCGACCGCGGCGAGCATTTGGCGATTCTGGGACCGAACGGCTGCGGAAAATCCACGCTCCTGAAAACGATCACTTGCGAGCTCTATCCAGTAGTTAGGCCAGAGACAAGAGTTCGAATCATGGGAAGGGAACGATGGGATCTTACGGAGCTCAAGCGACGTATGGGCGTTGTCGCAGCAGAGCTGCCGGGCAGACAGACGCTATCGATCACAGGATTCGACGCGATCCTCACAGGGTTCTTTTCTAGTTCAACCTTGTGGCCAAATTTATCGGTCACTAATCTCATGCGTGAACTCGCGGAAGATATTCTGGCCCAAGTAAACGCTGAAAGTCTCAGAGACATCGCGGTAGGCGAGATGTCCGCAGGCCAGCAGCGGCGCATCATGATTGGGCGCGCCATGGCAGGTACATCCTCAAAGGACTCGGACCGGAGCGTGCAGATGCTCTTACTGGATGAGCCTTCGAACGCCATGGACCTGGCTGCGCAACAGGACTTGCGGGAGATGTTGCGCAGACTGGCGCAGCGAGGTACAGCCATTCTTCTGATAACACATCACATTGCCGATATTTTGCCCGAGATCGATCGCATCGTGATGATGAATTCCGGGCACATCGTCGCGGACGGCAGCAAAGAGGACCTCCTTACAGCCCATCAGTTGGGTACTCTATTTGGGCGAGAGATCACCCTGATCGAACGTGATGGGTATTGGAATGCTTGGTG
>Ga0302311_10004989_pt1 | contig 14154 bp, 8 predicted proteins | sample III_Palsa_N1_3_FD_200449 | JGI IMG/M metagenome (GOLD analysis project Ga0302311, IMG submission 200449) | Peat permafrost microbial communities from Stordalen Mire near Abisko, Sweden - III_Palsa_N1_3 | ecosystem: Environmental > Terrestrial > Soil > Palsa > Peat permafrost | place: Sweden... | reverse complement strand
TCAGCACAAATCCAACCACCATCCCAATCGTAGCCCCCGTCTGTGTAGCAAATTCCGTAAGCGTCCCCAGCAAAAACACTCCCAGCAAACATCCATACGCAACCGAAGCAATCGACAATCCAATCTCCACCACGTGCCCCTTCCGGCCAACAGTCACCGCATAAACCGCAATCGCAAACAGCACCAGCGCCCACATCACGGTCGAGGACTTGCTAACAATTGCCCGCTCCCGGTCATCCGCCTCCGGCCGCACCCGCATATAAAAATCCACCACCGTCGTCGACGACAAACTATTCAACGCCGCCGACAAATTCGACATCGCCGCCGCCAGAATCGCCGCCACCAGCAGCCCCGCAACCCCCACCGGCATCTCCCGCACAATGAACGTCGGAAAGATTCGATCCGCGCTAGCGAACACCGCTGGATGCTGTCCATAAAACACAAACAGTCCCACCCCAATCAGCAGGAACAGTGCAAACTGCACGAAGATCACCACGCCCGAACTAAGCAGCGCCAACTGCGACTCGCGCAGATTCTTCGCCGCCAGCATCCGCTGCACCATCAGCTGATCAGTCCCATGCGACGCCATCGTCAAAAACGTTCCCCCCAGTACCCCCGCCCAGAACGTATACGTCGTCGTCAAATTCAGCGCGAAGTTCAGCATGTGGAATTTACCCGCAGCGCCGGCCACCGCATGAATCGTGTTCCACCCGCCCGTCACATGCGAACCCAGCGTAGCAATCGCCACCACCGTCCCGCCAACATAAATCGCCATCTGCACAACATCCGTCCAGATCACCGCAGCCATCCCGCCCTCAAATGTATACAGCAGCGTCAGCGCGGAGATAATCCCAATCGACAGCACATCGCGCGTCCCAATCGCGATCCCCACCACAATCGAAACCGCAAACACCCGCACCCCCTCCGCCGCCGCGCGCGTCAACAAAAACAGCCCTGCCGTCACCTTATGCAGCGACGGCCCAAATCGCCGATCGATCAACTGGTACGCCGTCAGCATCTCCCCCGCAAAGTAGCGCGGCAAAAACAATCCCGCCACCACGATGCGTCCGATCATGTACCCGATCACAACCTGCAGAAATCCAAAGTCTCCCGCAAACGCCACCCCCGGAATCGAAATAATCGTCAGCGTAGAAGTCTCCGCCGACACAATCGAAAGCGAGATCGCCCACCACGGAATCGTGTTGTTGGCTAGAAAATAGCTGCGTAACGATCGGTCCGCCGCCCCGCCACCCGACCGCTTCCGAAACCGCAATCCAAACAGCGTAATCCCCACCAGGTACACCGCAACCAGCGCAAGATCAAACCCGCGCAGCCTATGCGTCCCCGCCAGTTGCAAAGCCGCCAAAGCTCGAAGCGCCACCACAGAATGAGCCAACGAAATCTCCTGCTAACGATTGTTCGGTGTAGCCGGCGCAGTAGCCGGAGCGGGACTGGGTGTCACTGCCGGCGTAGTACTCGCAGGCGCTGTAGGCGAACTTCCCGGCACGGCCGGCGCAGCAATCGTCGCTGACGGCGGAATTCCCAAATCACCAGCCGAAGGCAACGTCCTCAACGCGCTCCACTGCCGCTGCGCGCTCCGCACTTTATCCACCCGCGCATACCATTGCGCGATCGTGTAGTCATAGTGCTCCAGCACCGGCCGCAATCCCGATGGCCGATACGTCTTATTCCACTCCTGCGCAAACATCTCGCGCAGTTGCGAGTAGCCATCAATGATGTCCTGCAGTCGCCCATTCACACCATTGATATCCGACAGCATCGCCGACACCGAAGGCCGCGGACCCACCGGGTGAACGGTCACCGTTCCGAACGCCGTCCCCTGCGCCTGCGCATACCCATCCACCATCTCGTCCGCTAGCTGAAACTTCAGCCCCAGAAAATCAATGCGCCGCGCCCCAAACTCCATCGCCGAAATCGCATCCGGCTCCCGCAGATTCGGCTCCTGCGCCTTCGCCTGCGCAAGGTATTTCAGCGCACGCTCCGCATACAACCGCACCGGTGAGCTAATCGGACGCATCTTCTCCGCCATCACCTGTCCATCCTTAGACCACGGATCCACCCAGAACAATCCGTCCGTACCCTCCGTCGCGCCAATCACCTTGCTATCGTGCAGCAACGACATCGCCGCCAACAACTCGCCCTGCGCCTCGTTCACCAACCCCAGCGAGTCCCCATGAAACACCTGCCCAAAGCTCTGCTGAAACGCCGGTATCGACGACTCCCCGTGCTGCCACGCCGCCGCCGCGCCAAACAGAATCCCATACCAGTTCATGTTCGCCAGCGACTCGCCATCGTCATTCCACAGCGTGTTCAACTGGCCCGTTGCGCCATACTTCTGTCCGTCGCGCGTAAACTCCTGGATGTCGTCCAGCGCCTGCTGCTGGTTCGGCCACACCTGGCGATAGTTGTTGATCGACGGCGACACCCACACCGGAATTCCCGCCGCCGTATATGGTTTTAGCTCCTGCAGAAATCCCTTCGGCTTTGGCGAATATCCCCACGCCACCGCAATCAACTGACGCTTGATCTCAGGCGGCAACTCCTTCAGCAACTCAGGATCGCTTTGTGCCACATCGCCCCAGAAGAGAATCTTCTTATGCAGCGGCTCCAGGCTCGTCACAATTTGTTTCAGATAATCGATGTACACCGTCGGCAACCCGCGTGCATCCACATCCATGCGCGTCCGGCCGATCCCCAGATCAATCGTCTCGTCACCGCCGATATGCAAAAACGGTCCCGGATACATCGCCGTCAGCTCCTTGGCCATCTGGTCAATCAGCGGGATCGACCCAGCCTGCCCCGGACTCAGCACTGCACCGTGCGGCGTCTCCGCTACATCCGCGTATGTCTCCCATTGCAGCATCTTGCGCAAATGCCCAATCGCCTCCTGCTCGGGAATCACGGTGATGTGGTACAGCGTCGCATAGGCCACCAGTTCGCGCGCATCGGCCGCCGAGATGCTCCCCTCCGGCGGCGCCGGCAGAGGGTTCGACGCATACTGCTGCGTGTTCTCAAAGTACGGCGAGTACACATTAATCTTGTAAGCCGCCAGCGTCCGTATAAGCTTCTTCTGGAACTCCAGCGTATCCACCGGCCCGCGCGAAAGATCATCATGCAGCCCGCGATACCGCAGCGCCGGCCAGTCATGAATCTCCGCCGCATGCAGCACGAAGTCCGGGCACCCTCCCGCACACACCGGCTGCAGCGGCCATCGCTCGATCATCTGCTTGGCCGTCTGCGCCGCATAAAAAACTCCCTCCGCCGTCGCACCCGTGAGCGTCAGCGTCTTCGCTGCATAGCGGATCGTGTACCCCTCCGTCCGCATCTCCTCCGTAAAACTCGCATCCGGATGCCCCGCCAGCCGCCGCAGCACAATCCGCAAACCGTTCCCGGTTGGAATACCGCGATCCGTAAGCGTCTGACGCAGATCACTCGCCGCAAAGGTATCGACCGCATCGCAGCCCGCGCATTCAACCGTCACCGAATTCAGCGGCACCTGCTCCACCCCCGTAATCTCCCGCGGTATCGGAATCAGGTGGTACGTCGTCTGGGCGTGAACAAGGGGCGCAAACAGCACTACGGCGCAGGCCAAAACTCTGGCGATTGGGACAAGTCGCATAACGTTACGGTACACGCCAGCGCCGCGGCATGGAAGCGAAAGCCGTGCAGAGAAGGGAATCGCAGCGAACTCCCCCGCGCGCATCCGCATCCAACCTTGCGAGGAGTAACTATGAGCATTCAGGCCACCCCCGACAAGGCAACCGATAACGACTTTCACGAACTCAGCGGCGAACAAGGATTGAAGAAGATCGCCGAGCTACTCAAAGGCATTCATATTGCCATGATCAACACCGTAGCCACCGACGGATCCATCAGCTCCCGACCCATGGCCATCCAGGATAAAACCTTCGACGGCAAGCTATGGTTCCTCACCCGCGTCAGTTCCGAAAAGGTTGACGAGATCCAGCAGGACCAGCACATCACCCTCACCCTCACCGATACCTCTGACGCCAAATACCTCGTCCTCAAAGGCCGCGCCAGCGTCAACCAGGACCGCGCCAAGATCAGCGAGCTCTGGAACTCCATGTACAAGGCCTGGTTTCCCAAAGGCGAAAGCGACCCTGAAATCGCCGTGCTCCGTGTCGACGTCTCCGAGGCCGAGTACTGGCAAGCCTCCAGCAGCAGCCTCGTTCGCGGAGCCAAATATCTCGCCGCTGCCGTCACCGGTGGCAAGACCTCCATCGGCGAAGCCGGCCACGTCCTCGTCTAGCCGCCAAGCTAAATCGGCGCGACTCCATCGATGATCGTCACGCCCGGTGGCGGGGTAAATTCAAACTCGCTATCGGGCGGTGATACGTTTTCGCGAATGTCGCTGAACGCAAAATTCGTCTCAGCCCCATCCGTCTGCGCAATCCTCATCCCCAGGATCTGCCCCGCCGCATCCACCGTAATCCCAATCGACTGCACCGTCTGCTCCATCCCCTTCGGCACCCCGGAAAGCGTGTAGCCACCGCTAACCAGCGTCATCGTCAGCCCATTCAACTCCTTCGCAATCTCCGTGTGCCCCAGCAGAAATCGCAGCGGCGAACGCAAATCATCGAGCTGCTTTGCCGGCGTCCGCAGCGCCTGCGAATCCCCGGGCGTATAACTCACTGCGTACTTCCCATCCAGCACAAAGATCTTCCCCGACGGCGCGTCATACTCCCAGCGCATCCGGCCGGGCTTGCTCAACGTCAGCGTCCCCGTCTCCGTCCGATCAATCCCCATCCCCCGATACCGCTCCGTAAAGTGCGCCGTCAACGAATGCAAATGGTTATAGTGCGCATCCACCTTCGTCGCCAGCGCCATCGCCGAAGGAGCCTGCGCCCCCGCCCCCGCAGCCATCGCGAATCCCGCCACCACGCCCAACATCTTCCTTCCGAATTTCAAACCGTCTCCTTCGCTTTCGCCGACCGCACCATCTCCACAAGCATCTTGCGCGTCTCCTGAGCATCATGCACCTCACTCAGAAAATTAATCCGCGGCCCCTTCATCCCATCCGCCGTCTTCAAGCGCAGCGTAAATCCCAGCCGATCCACCGACGTCATCGCCGCCTCGCTCCCCTCAATCCCCGCATACGCCTTCGCCAGCGTCACCATCGACTCCACATGGTCCGCATTCATATGCGCCATAATTCCCGCCGCCGCCTCCGCCAGCGAATCAGCCTTTGCCCCCGCGAAATCCTCCGCCTCCACCCACCCCATCACGCCAAACCCGCCCACGTAATACATATCCACCGGCTCCAGCCGAAAGAAATGGAAGTCCGCAAAGTCCACCCAATAGCTAGCATTCGCATGCCGCGCCAGGTAGATCTCTTTCACCGCCGCTTTCTCTTCCTCCGCCACTACCTTCGCATTCCCCACCAGCGTAGCCCGAGCCGCTCCCAACGGATCACCATCCGCCGCAGCCTGCATCACGAACAAGCTGCACCGCCCATCCTCACGCAGATTCTGCGTATGCATTGCCATGTTGCTGATCAAAAATATCGGTCGCCCCGCCGCATCCATCGCAAACGGCATCAGCGACCCAAACGGAAATCCCGCCAGCTTCTTCGACATCGTCGAAAGCATTCCCACGCTCACCAGCGACAGCAGCGTCCGGCTACGTTCCGCGTGGCTAGGCTCCGGAACCACCGGCCCCGCAGGTCCCGTCGATGCATGCTGCCGTGGTGCAGGTTTGGATGTCGTTGACATAAATCCTCAATCTCTCAGCCGCACCTAAGCGACATTAAATCCACTCACCACAATCTTCGGAGTCTCGCCGCGCGTATCGGCATGCTGCAACTCCGTCTCTATCGTTCGATGCTCGCCCGGCATCAGCAGCACATAGTTATCATCATAGATCGCCGGCAGAATCCGATCCCCCGTCACCCCGCGCACCGCCTTCACCCGCGTCATCAGCGCCGGCCACGCAGAGCCATTCCGTAACTCCGTAGTCAGCCGCCAAACCTCGCCCTCGCGCTTCACCCCCGTCGTTGCCAACACCCGCGCCTTCGCCAGCGACCGTATCGCCCGATAATCCCCCTCCACCAAACTCCGCACATAATCGTTCCGCGAAACCACCGCCGCACCTTGCGTCAGCGTCAGCCGCAAAAAGTGCACCGCCGACAACCCCTTCGGATACTCCATCGCCATCGCCGTCACTACGCTGTCTTCCTTGCTGTCGACGACCACCGTCCGCCCACCAACCCGCGCGCCATCCATGTTGAAAATCTCCACCCGCGCACTCAACCCCCGCCGATCTCCGCCGCTATAATTCACCACCTCCACCGTCTCTGCATCGCGATTCCACTGCACATGCAGCGGCTCCGACGCCAGCTTGCACCCAAAGTAAGCCGCCGTCGGCTCAAAGAAATAGTCATACGTCTGCCACACAAACGAAGGCCAGCAAGCATGACTCATCCACAACAGCAGCCCCGCGCGATACTTACTCTGCGACTCAAACATCGCGCGGTAGCCTTCGTAATTCACAAACTGCGCCAACGAAATCCATTGCTCCGCGCTATCGGCCCCGCCATAACTCTCATCGATCAACGAGTAAAACGACTTCGCCCCCTGTGCCCCATTCAAGCTGAAATCGTGCAACCCCCAATCCAGTCCCTGCGGCCACATCGCGCGCTCCGGCATCATCAGCCGCACACTCTCCACCGGCGGAATATTCGGCATCCCGATCTCGCTGTGCAGCTTCTCATCCGCGATCCGGAAATACTCCACTACCGGCAGCGCGTGATACGGCCCATGCCCGCTCACCACGTCGTCAGCCGAACTCGGAATGTACGCGATCCCCGGATGCAATTCCGCGAGCGTCTTCCGCAAACCCGCCTCCAACACCTTCGGCGGATACCCCTCGTTCCTCCCGCAGTACAACCCGATCGACGCGTGATTCCGAATCTTCAACACAAAGTCTCGAGCATTCGCCATGAACATCGCATCGTCATCCGGCACCGGCCCATCCCAGGGATTCGCCAGCCAGAAATCCTGCCACACCATCACGCCATGCCGATCGCACGCCTCATAAAATTCCTCATCCCCAATCTGTCCGACCCAATTCCGAATCATCGTAAAGTTCATCTCGCGGTGATACCGCACAGCCGCGTCAAACTCCCGCGCCCGATACCGCAGCATCGCCTCCCCAAATCCCCAATTCCCACCGCGACAAATAAACCGCCGCCCGTTAACAAACAGCCGCAGCTTCCCACCCTCCACGCTCGACGTCATCTCCCGAATCCCAAACTTCAGCACTGTATTATCTAGCACCACGCCCGCCGCCTCAAATCGCACTTCCACGTCATACAAGTACGCCGCACCATACCCCACCGGCCACCAAAGCTGCGGATCCTTCAGCCGCAGTTCAGCATGCTTCGACGAATCCGCAGTCACCGTCACACTCGCCCCCGCTGCCACACTCACCGCCTGCGAAATCTCCACCGCGCCAAACTTAACTCGCAGCGTCCCCTCCACCGTCTGCGCCCGATGATTTACCACCCCCACCTCAACGCTTATATCCGCCGCGGACACATCCGGCAGCTTCAACTTAGCCTGCACCCACGGCGCCTCCAGCGTCACCGCCCCCGTCGTCCGCACCAACACATCCCCCCAAATCCCCGTATTCCGCCCGCGAATCGTAGGAATCCAGTCCCACCCAATCGACGCATGATACGTAGGATTATCCGCCCCCAGCGCCCCTCCATTCCGACTCGGATTCTCAAACGTCTTCTGCTTCGTGCTCCCCGGCGTAGCGTTTTTCTCGATCAACACGGCCAGCGCATTCTTTTTTCCCGCCAGCAATTTCCCCGTCACATCCAACCGAGCCCGGATAAACCCTCCATCAATTCGCCCCAGCGCCTCGCCGTTCAAGAACACCTGCGCCTGCCAATTCACACCCTCGAAATCCAGCCACGCAATCTCGCCAGCTTCCACCGCCCGCGCCTCAAACTCCGTCCGATACCAAAAATCCGCGCAAAAATAAGAGTCCGAAACATACAGCTGGTTCTCCCCAAAGTTCGGATCCGCAATAGCCCCCGCGTTATAAAACGAAGTCAGCACCGTCCCTGGCACGGTCGCGACCACCCACGCCGCATCCGCAAATCCAACGCGCGAAATCGCCGCCCCGTCCCCACTCACCACACTCTTGCGCTCAACGCGCCACGCCCCACCCGCCAGCCGCAATCTCCCATCCACCATCGCCGGCGCACTCACCGCCACAGCCACCACCCCACCGCGTCCCCACACCTCCAGCTCGCTCAAAATATATCCAGCCGCAGAAGTAGGCCGCGTCATCAACACCCGCACAAACCGCGCATGCACCGGAGCCGCCAACCGAATCTCCTCAACCCCCGCAGCCGAAACGCCCGCACCCAGCCGATGCACCTCCGTCCACCTAACCTCATCATCAGAAACCTGCACGGCCCCCTCAGCCGCTCGCGCAATCCAGTAAAGCCCCACGCGATCAACCGCACACCGCGCCCCCAAATCCACGCTCACCCACTCCTCCGCCGACCCCGCGCTCATCCACGCGCTCGTAAATTCATACGGACCGCCAATCTCGACTCGCGACGTTCCGCGATAAAACTCCACCTGCCCCACCATCCAAGTAAGTCCTGCGCCTTCGTGCCCCAAACGCTCGCACGTCACGCGATAAAACCGCCACGCCCCCGCCCGGCTAAGCGTGATCCACGGATAGTAGAGCTTCTTCCCCCGCGTCAAATCCGACGGATAATTCTCCCCCGCAACCTCTTCCTCAGCCCTTGCAGACCCAACCTCCTCCCACGCTCGCCCGTCCTCCGACACCGCCACCGAAAAACTCAAATCCTTCGCCGCCACAAACTCCGGCAGCGCGGCAAACACGCGCATCCGATCCACCATCGGCGCCCCATCCCCGCCCACCTGCACCTCCACCCAAACTTTCTCCCCCGCCAGTGTCACCCCAATAGGAGGGAAGTGGTCCAGCACAATCTCCCGGTCCGGCTTCGTCAACACCCCGTCAACACTCGTCGAAACCGCCACCCACCGCGGCATCCGCGTCTCCTTGATCCCGTCCGTCACCAGCTGCGCCGTCAGGTTGTAGTCATAGCTGCTCGAGTGCTTCGCCGCCCGCCGCAACGCCAGGTTCCGATATGTCGTCGCATCCACCCGCATCGTCGGCGAAAACACATCGCTCATCGCCCCGGGATAAATCCCCAACCCGCGCGTAAACTCACCCTTCGCCCCACCCACAACTCCCGCTCCCGCCTCCACCGGCGCATCCACCTTCACCGGCATCTCCGCACCCGCCGTCACCGCAGCCCCCAGCGTCGGCAACGCCACCTCCCCAGCAGCAATCATCGAGCTCTTCAGAAACGTGCGTCGCGATAAAGACAAGGTCAACCTCTCTTATTCTTCTAGGACATCAACGCGGTCGCGCGTCGTACGAACATACTATCCGCCCCCACACGCCTCCGCCCCACTTGCCACCAGTCCACGCCTCCCAGTACGATCCCTGCGTTCGGTATTTCGCACGCACCGCGCACTTCAAAACCGCGTCACACCAGGAAGGCGTTCATGAAACAGTCCTTCAGCATCGGTATCGGAGGCGCCGCCGGTCAGGGCGTCGCCACTCCCGGAGACATCTTCGCCAAGATCTTCAGCCGCCGCGGCCTCCATCTCAACGCCTACAACGCCTACCAATCCATCATCCGCGGCGGCCACACCTTCCTCACCGTCCGCACCGGCGAAGGCAACATCCGCACCACCGACGGCCACCTCGACCTCCTCATTCCCCTCAACCAGGACACCGCCGATCGCCACCTCTCGCTCCTCACCGCCGGCGGCGCCTGCCTCTTCAACGCCGACACCATCCACCCCGGCACTCCCGCCGACGGCGTCCAACTCTGCCCCCTCCCCGTCTCCAAACTCGCCGACATCAGCCGTAACAAGGTAGCCCAAAACACCCTAGCCATCGGCGCCGCCCTCAGCATGATGGGCATCGGCTTCAACTCCCTCGAGAGCGTCCTCGAGGAGCAGTTCCGCAAGAAAGACCGCGCCGTCATCGACGAAAACATCGCCATCGCCCGCGCCGGCTACGACTACGCCACCCAGAATCTCAAGCCCTTCGATCACGCCCTCCCCCTCACCGACGCCCGCTTCGCCGTCCTCAGCGGCAACGAGGCCATGGCCATGGGAGCCGCCGCCGCCGGCCTCAAATTCTACTGCGCCTATCCCATGAGCCCCGCCACTGGCGTCCTCCATTGGATGGCCTCCCACGCCCGCTCCGCCGACATCATGGTCCGCCAGGTCGAGGACGAAATCGGCGTCATCAACATGGCCATCGGCGCCGCCCACGCAGGCGTCCGCGCCATGTGCGCAACCTCCGGCGGCGGCTTTGCCCTCATGTCCGAAGGCCTCGGCCTCTCCGCGCAAGCCGAAATCCCCGTAGTCGTCATCGACTGCCAGCGCGCCGGCCCTTCCACCGGCGTCCCCACCAAGACCGAGCAAGGCGACCTCTGGCAGATGCTAGGCGCAGCCTTCGGCGACTACCCCCGCGTCATCGCCGCCCCCTTCGACATCGCCGACTGCTTCACCCTCATGCCCGAAATCTTCAACATCACCGACCGCTTCCAGTGCCCCGGCATCGTCCTCGCCGACCTCCTCCTCGCCGAAGGCCGCCTAAGCGTAGACCCCGCCATCCTCGACTTCAACCCACCCATCGACCGCGGTGAAATCATCACCAGCAACGGCGAACCCCACGACAAATACCTCCGCTACAAAATCACGGACAGCGGCGTCTCCCCCCGCGTAATCCCCGGCATCCCCGGCTACACCCACGTAGTCTCCAGTGACGAGCACGACGAAGACGGCATCCTCATCTCCGACGCCTACACCAACCACGCCAAGCGCCGCGCCATGATGGAAAAGCGCATGCGCAAGATGGACGGCATCGCCGCCTCCATCCCCCCGCCGCAACTCCGCGGCCCCATCGTCGCCGATGTCACCCTCATCGGCTGGGGTTCCACCTACGGCGTCATCGACGAAGCCTGCGAACTCCTCCGCGAGCAAGGCATCTCCGTCAACCATCTCCCCATCCGCTGGCTCGTCCCGCTCCACGGCGACGCCATCCTCGACATCCTCAACAACGCGCTCCACACCATCATCATCGAGAACAACTTCAGCGGCCAGTTCGCCCGCTACCTGCGCAGCGAAACCAGCTTCGTCGCCACCGGCCACATCCGCAAATACGATGGCGAACCCTTCTTCCCACAACACATCGTCGACGCCGTCAAGGAACAACTAGCCGGCCGCACCACCCTCTCCATCCCCGAACACGAAGTCATGGTCTAGCGCTTAACCATCCGCTCAACTCCCAGGAGAACCCTCGATGGCGACAGAAATCATCACCCCGAACGCAATCACCATGGCAAACTTCAAAGGCCGCGTCGAGCCCGACTGGTGTCCCGGCTGCGGCGACTACGGCGTCCTCGCGGCCGTCCAGAAAGCCCTCGTGGAACTCCAAATCCCGCAGCACGAAGTCGCCACCATCAGCGGCATCGGGTGCTCCTCCAACTTCCCCGGCTTCATCGAAACCTACGGCATGCACACCCTGCACGGCCGCTCCATCCCCGTAGCCACCGGCGTAAAGATGGCCAACCACGCCCTAACCGTCCTCGTCACCGGCGGCGACGGAGACGGCTTCGGCATCGGCTGCGGCCACTTCGTCCACGCCATGCGCCGCAACGTCGACCTAACCTACATGGTCATGGACAACCAGATTTACGGCCTGACCACCGGCCAGACCTCGCCCACCAGCCGCCTCGCCATGAAGACCAAGACCACCCCCTTCGGCAACGTTGAGCGCCCCGTCAACCCCCTCGCCCTGGCCTTAGCCGCCGGCGCCACCTACGTAGCTAGAGGTTTTTCGGCGGAACAAAAACATCTCACCGAGCTCATCAAGAACGCCATCCAGCACAAGGGCTTTTCCTTCCTCGACATCTTCAGCCCCTGCGTCACCTACAACCACGACAACACGGTCCAGTGGTTTCGTCCGCGCGTGAAAAAGTTAGAAGACAACCCTGCCTACGACCCCACCGACTGGAACGCTGCGATGGAGAAATCCCAACTCTGGGGCGACGAGATCCCCATCGGCAAATTCTACGAACGCACCGACGTCCCCACCCTCACCGAACTCGAGCCCGTCCTAAACCCCGGCCCGCTAGTCCACCAACCCAACCGCATCCCCGCCGCCACAGCCAAGTCCTTCATCGACGAACTGATGTAACTCGCCTCAGCAGAATTCCGGGTGCCCCATCCGTACGCGCTTTTTGCGGACGGGTGGGATGCGAAATCCTCGAGGTCCATCGAAGCCGCGCCCTTGCTGTTGCACTTGCATTTCTGGCTGTCATTCCGCAGCGCAGCGAAGGAATCTGCTTCTCCCACCACCAACCCCGTCATCTCGACCGGAGCGAAGCGCGGTGGAGAGACCCCTGTACTGGTCTTTGCTGTTGCTCGTTCTTCTGCAGCCCCGCCCTACGCCCGTCCAGCAAACTCCTTCAACTCCGTAGACACCTTCACCTTCTCCCCCTCCTTAATAAACAGCGGCACCTTAATCTCGAGCCCCGTCTCCAGCCGAGCCATCTTGGTCGCGCCACTCGACGTATCCCCGCGCACCGCAGGCTCTGTATGCGCCACATCCAGCTCGACAAAAATCGGAAGCTGCAACCCAATCGGATCGCCGTTATACAAACGCACCTGCAGCGCGGTCCCGTCGATCAGATAGTCCATCGCATCGGCCAGCATGTTGCCCGTCAACGTCAGCGTTTCAAAGCTTTCCTGGTTCAGAAAGTACGAACCCACGGCATCGCTGTACAGATACGTCGCTGGCACCAGCTCCAGGTCCGGCTCGTTGAACTTGTCCTGCGCCTTGAAGGTCTTCTCGAACACCGCGCCAGTCAGCAAATTTCGCATCTTCAACCGCACCAGCGTCTGCCCACCCCGCGCCGTCGGCGTGCTAATGTCCGAATCCAAACAGGCATACGGAGAACCCTCAAACTCAAACATCGTCTTACGCTTCACATGGATTGCTTCAACCATTCCGGCCATAACGTCCTCTTTCACTTGCAACGACAGGCCGCCAACCACACAGCAAACCCACGTCCAAACTTCCAATCAAGTATAAAGGCCCAAGCAGAACTCTCACATGCCCACCGCCCCGCACGCCCGCTTCAAGCCCCTCCCCACCTCCATCCACACCCTCGTCGAGTCCACCCCCAACGCCATCCTCCTCGAAACCTCCCGCTTCGACGCCACCAACCACCACAGCTACCTCTTCCTCAACCCCACCCGCATCCTCACGGCTACCACGCCAGACGAAATCCCCGCGCTCTTCGCGCAAATCGAAACCGCCCTGTCCGAAGGCCTCCACGTCGCCGGCTACTTCGCCTACGAATGCAACGCCCACTTCGAACCCTCCTTACAGGTGCCCCATTCATACGCGCACTTGCGGATGGGTGGGGAAGCAGAACCCTTCGACCCCACGATCCCACTAGCCCATCTAGCCGCCTACCCCGCACCCATCGTCTTCGACCACGCCACCGGCCAATTCCTAACCCCGCCACCATCCCGGGTGCCCCAGGTCTCGCATTTGAGACCTGGGTTCCCACTACCCTCCGCGCCCGCCCCCCACACCGCCCCCATACTCGAGCACCCAACCCTCCGCATCTCCACACCCAACTACTTCACGGCGATAGAAAAAATCAAAGCCTACATCTCCGCCGGCGACACCTACCAAGTCAACTTCACCGACGCCATCACCTTCCCAACAACCCTCTCGCCCGCCACGCTCTTCACCACCCTCTCCCAAAATCAATCCGTAGCCTACGCCGCCTATCTCAACCTCGGCACACAAGCGATCCTCTCCCTAAGCCCCGAACTCTTCTTCCGCATTGAGACGCAACCCGACGCCGCGACCAACAAAATCACCACCCGCCCCATGAAGGGCACGATGCCCCGCGGCCTCGACACCACCGAAGACACCGCCGCCGCCCTCGCGCTCCAGCAAGACGAAAAGAATCGCGCCGAGCACGTTATGATCGTCGACCTCCTCCGCAACGACCTAGGCCGCATC
>Ga0302311_10004984_pt1 | contig 14162 bp, 10 predicted proteins | sample III_Palsa_N1_3_FD_200449 | JGI IMG/M metagenome (GOLD analysis project Ga0302311, IMG submission 200449) | Peat permafrost microbial communities from Stordalen Mire near Abisko, Sweden - III_Palsa_N1_3 | ecosystem: Environmental > Terrestrial > Soil > Palsa > Peat permafrost | place: Sweden... | reverse complement strand
CCGCCCGGCCCTCCCCCGATGACTGCTACCCGCATGAACGTCCTCCCGTGATTCCGTGACGCTCACAATATTGCGTCATCTCTACGATCGTTAAACTACCGCTATATTTCTGTGTGCCGGATCACCTCCTGGCTCAGCTGTAGGACTCCGGTGCCTGCGGCCCCGCCTCGCACAGCACCCGGCGCGTCTCCTCGGGCCAGGGGGCGCTCCCCTTCGCGGTCGCGGCCGAGTGGACCACCGACATCCGGCCCGTCGCGGCCGGGCCATTGGGTCCGCTCACCACGAAGCTGTAGTGCAGCGACGAGGTGCCCACCTTCTCCACCCGCAGCTCGATGCCCACGGAGTCGCCGAACCAGAGCCGCTCCAGGTAGTCCGCCTCGAAGTGGACCCGGGGGATGCTGCCGAACAGCCCGTCGAGACCGAGCCGCCGGAGCAGGACCGCCTCCGCCGCCTCCGCCCAGCGCAGCACGGAGGAGAAGTGGTAGTGGCCGGCCGCGTCGGTGTCCGACCACTCGACCCTCCGTTCGACCAGCACACTCGGCAGCGAGGAGGAGGAGCCGGCTGCCGGCCGCGTCGCGGAGTCGTCCATGGTGGTGCCTTTCGTTGGTCGGGGCCCCGCCCGCGGGTGCGGGCGGGGCGGTCAGCCGGAGGTCCGGGCCCAGCGCCGCAGTTCCACGCGCTGGAGCTTGCCGCTGGCGTTCCGGGGCAGCGACGGGACGAACTCCACGGCGCGGGGGTACTTGTACGGCGCGATGGCCTGCTTGACGTACTGCTGAAGGGACTTCACCGTCTCGTCCCCGCCCGGCACACCCTCGCGGAGCACGACGTAGGCCTTGACGATCATTCCGCGGCGCTCGTCCGGCGCCCCCACCACCGCGCAGTCCAGTACGTCGGGGTGCGCGATCAGGACCTGCTCCACCTCGGGTCCGGCGATGTTGTAGCCGGAGGAGACGATCATGTCGTCGCTGCGCGCCTGGTACCAGAAGTAGCCGTCCTGGTCCCGGACGAAGGTGTCGCCGGTGACGTTCCACCCCCCGCGCACATAGCTGGCCTGCCGGTCGTCGTCCAGGTAGCGGCAGCCGGTCGGGCCCTTGACCGCCAGCAGGCCCGGGGTCCCGTCGGGCACCGGGTCACCGCTCTCGTCGATGACGGTCGCCCGGTAGCCGGGCACCGGCCGGCCGGTGGCACCCGGGCGGATGTCGCCGTCGGCGGCGGAGATGAAGACATGCAGCATCTCGGTGCCGCCGATGCCGTCGATCAGGCGCAGCCCGGTGGCGTCGCGGAAGGCCGTCCAGACGGCCGCGGGCAGCGACTCCCCGGCCGACACACAGCGCCGCAGGCCCGCCAGCCGCGGGGCGAGACCGGCCGCCAGGATCGCACGGTAGGCGGTCGGCGCCGTGAACAGCACGGTGACCCCGTACTCCGCCACAGCGGCGGCCAGTTGCTCCGGAGTCACCTGCTCCAGCAGCAGGCTGGACGCCCCGACCCGCAGCGGGAACACGACCAGTCCGCCCAGGCCGAAGGTGAACGCCAGCGGCGGTGTGCCCGCGAACAGGTCGTCGGGCTCCGGGCGGACGATGTGGCGGGAGAAGGTGTCGGCGTTGGCCAGTACGTCGCGGTGGAAGTGCAGGGTCGCCTTGGGGCGGCCGGTGGTGCCCGAGGTGAAGGCGATCAGCGCCACGTCGTCGGCGGCGGTGTCGACGGCGGTGAAACGGCCGTCCTTGCCTTCGCAGCGCGCCGCCAGGTCGTCGGAGCCGGTCCCGCCATAGGCGATGATCCGCACCCCGACCATCCGGGCGCCGGTGAGTTCGTCGAGGAATCGGTGGTCGCACAGGGCCACGACCGGGGCGCTGATCTCCTGCAGTTCGGAGAGCTCCGACGCCCGCAGCAGCGGCATGGTGGTCACCACGACGCCGCCGGCTTTCAGTACGGCGAGCCAACAGGCAACCAGCCAGGGGTTGTTGGGCCCACGCAGCAGTACCCGGTTGCCGGGGACCAGCCCGAGGTCCCCGGTGAGCACCTGGGCGATCCGGTTGACCCGCTGCTGGAGCTCGCCGTACGTCCACCGCTCGGTGGGCGTCAGCAGACAACGGCGGTCGGCCCCCCAGCGTTCGACGCTGTCGTCCAGCAGGACCCTGGCGCAGTTCAGGCGGTCCGGGTAGATCAGTTCCGGGAGTTCGAAAAGGAACTCGGGCCACTGCTCGATCGGCGGCAGTCGGTCACGACAGAACGTGTCGACATGGGCGGATGGGGAGAGCTCCATGGGCGGCACCTCATTCGGGTCAGCGGGGAGTGACCCAAGTATGGCGTTCTCATGACGACAGTCAATAGTTCGGCATAAAGTCAGTGGTGAACCTTGCCTCTGTCTACAGCTCCCCTGAGGTCATCGCCACTGGTGGGGGTGCTCGCACCCGGTCCCGGACACCGCCCTCAGCGGCCGCCCCTTCGGGCGGAGGCCGCTCACCCACGTTGCCCGCGCGTCCCCGCGCGGTGCTCGCTGATGGCCTGCCACACCTTGTCGCGGAGGAAGGGGGCCTCGGTGAAGCGGATGCCGGTGGCGTCACGCAGGGCGTTGGCGAAGGCGGGCGGGACGGGGTTGAAGGGACTCTCGCTCATCGACTTGGCGCCGAGCGGCCCGATGGCGTCCGAGGTCTCGGTGAAGTGGACCTCGGTGCGCGGCACGTCGGCATAGGCCGGCAGCCGGTAGCGGCGGAAGGCGGCGGTGGTGACCTCACCGCGTTCGTCCACGAGCACCCGTTCGAAGAGGGTCGCGCCGAGCGCCTGGGCGACACCGCCCTCGACCTGGCCGCGGCACTGCATGGGGTTCATGACCTTCCCGGCATCCGCCCCGTGGACGCTGCGCAGGATCCTGATCTCGCCGCTGTCGGGGTCGACCGCCAGCCGGAACCACTGCGAGTTGAAGGCCACCGAGCGCGGGGACCCGCCCCAGTGGCCGTCGGCTGCGAGGTCGACTCCCCCGTCACGCGCGGCCTCGAAGACCTCCTTCAGGGACACCGGCCGCCCGTCGCACTCGACCGCGTCGGCGGTGAGCCGCAGCAGGCTGCGCGGCGTGCGGGCGTATTCGGCGGTGAAGGAGAGGATCTGCTCGGCGAGCGCGTTGGCGGCCTTCATCACCGCCTTGCCGGCCACCACCGTCCCGGCCGAGCCGAAGGCGCCGGTGTCGTGCCGGACGACATCGGTGTCGGACTGCCGGATCGCGATGCGGTCCACCGTGGTGCCGAGCGCCCCTGCGGTGATCTGCTTGTGCACGGTGGTCGTGCCGTTGCCGAACTCCGCCGTACCGACGGCGATGTCGTACGTGCCGTCCTCCAGCAGCTTCACCGTCGCGTCGGCGAAGTGGCCGCCGGGCGGGCCGGTGGCGATGGCGGCCATGGCGAAGCCCTGGCCGACCAGCCAGCCCTCGGGTGCGTCCTCGGCGCTGCGGTCGTCGTCGATGGCGTTGCGCACCACCTGGAGGCACTGGTCGAGGCCGTAGCTGGCGATGTGCAGGTCCTCCTCCTCGCCGCAGGGGCCCTCCATGTGCTCGCCGGGACCGATGACATTCTTCTCGCGCAGGATCAGCGGATCCATGTCCAGGCGTCGGGCCAGCTCGTCCATCGCCGACTCCAGGGCGAAGGTCACCTGGCCGAGCCCGTAGCCGCGGAACGCACCGGCGGGCACGCAGTTGGTGTAGACGGAGTAGGCGTTGACCTTCTTGTTCGGCGCCCGGTACACGCCCATCGACTCGCCCACGCTGTGGAACATCACCGCCGGGCCGTGGTTGCCGTACGCGCCGGTGTTGGAGACCACCCGGAACTGCAGAGCGGTCAGGGTGCCGTCCTTCCGCGCGCCGACCTTGACTGTGATCCTGAACGGATGGCGGGTGGTCGCGCCGTAGAACTGCTCGGGGCGGGTGAACTCCAGCTTCACCGGACGGTGCAGCTTCAGCGCGGCCAGCACGACGATGTCCTCGGTCAGCATCTCCTGCTTGCCGCCGAACCCGCCGCCGACCCGGCCCGCGACCACCCTGACCTTGTCCTCCGGCAGGTCGTACAGCGCGCACAGCGCCCGCCTGGTCAGGAAGGGCACCTGGGTGGACGAGCGAACCGCGATCCGTTCCTCGCCGGTCTCCTCGTTCTCCTCGAACCAGGCGACGCAGCCGTGCGTCTCCAGGCTGGCGTGCTGCACCCGCTGGGTCTGGAAGGTCTCCTCATAGACGACGTCGGCCTCGGCGAAGCCCTGGTCGACGCTGCCCATCTCGCCGTGCACCTCGCCGCAGACGTTGTCCGCGGCACGGAAGATGCGCGACTCGGGTCCTTTCGGGTGAATAACCGGTGCGCCGGGCAGCATCGCCAGCTCCGGGTCGACCACGTGCGGAAGCTCCTCGTACTCGACGACGATCCGGCGGCAGCCCTCCTCGGCGGCCCCCTCGCTGACGGCCACCACGGCCGCCACCCGCTGTCCGACGAAGCGGACCACGTCGTCCAGCAGCCGGGTGTCGTCCGGGTCCTCGGTGGGATGCTCGTGCCGGGCGGAGGAGTACAGCTTGTCCGGCGCGTCGTGGTGGGTGAACACGGCCTCCACCCCGGGCACCCGCAGCGCGGCTGAGGTGTCGATCGAGATGATCCGGGCGTGCGGGTGCGGGGAGCGCAGCAGCTTCATCTGCAGCAGCCCCTCGACCTCGACGTCGAAGGTGTAGCGGGCGGTGCCGGTGACCACCTGCGGTCCGGCCGGCGCGCCGAGGTTGCGGCCGACGGCCTTCCCGGCGCACGGCTGCTCGGTGTGCTTGACCCCGCGAACGGCGTCCTCAATCGCCCGGTAGCCGGTGCAGCGGCACAGGTTCCCCTTCAACGACCGTGGCAGGTCCGTGAGTTGCTCCTCATCGAGGGCCGAGGTGGTCATCAGGAACCCGGCAGTGCAGAAACCGCACTGGAAGCCCTGGGCATCCAGGAACTTCTGCTGCATCGGGTGCAGCTCGCCGTCCTTGGCCAGCCCCTCGACGGTGGTCACCGAGCGGCCCTCGGCGCGCAGCGCCGGGTAGACGCAGCTGTGCACGGGCTTGCCGTCGACCTGGACGGTGCACGCACCGCAGTCGCCGGCGTCGCAGCCCTTCTTCACCCCGAACCAGCCGCGGTCGCGCAGGTAGGTGCGCAGACACTGCCCGGGGCGGGGCTCGGCGTCGAAGTCCTGGTTGTTGACGCGGATCCCGAAGCTCATCGTTCGCCCTCCTCGGTCAGTTCACGGCGGATCTCCTCGGCGAAGCTGTAGGTCATGTGTCTTCGCCAGGCCGGCAGTCCGTGGATGTCGTCGTAGTACTCGTCCGGCGCGATCGCGTACTCGACGGCCTCACGCAGGGCCTCCGCGTTCGGTGGCAGCGCGAACCGGATGCGGATCGGCCGCACGGTCGAGGCGGTGACGGTAATGGTCAGCATCCCGTCGACCGGGTCGAGCGCACCGATCAGCAGCGCACCGGATCGGCCCAGCCCGTAGAGCGAGGCCTGCCGGAACGCCGTCCGGCTGCCGAGCGCCCGGGCCGGCAGGGTGATCGAGCGGAGCAGTTCGCCGGGTTCGAGCACCTTGACCCCGGCACCGACCACGAAGTCCGCGACCGGGACCCGGCGCAGCGCGCCCGTCTGGGACTGCAGCAGGCATACCCCGTCGAGCGCCGCGGTCAGCGAGATCATCGGCCCGGCCGGCAGCCCGTTGCACAGGTTGCCGCCGACGGTGGCCATGTTCCAGATCTTCCACGACGCGAGGAACGCCCGGCAGCACTGCTCGAACAGCGGCCCGGCCACCCACCGGGCCGGCTGGGCGAAACGGGAGAGCTCGGCGATCGTGCAGGTCGCGGCGATCTCCAGGTCTCCCCCTGCGGTCACCGTCAGCGGTTCCCAGCCCATCCGGCTCAGATCGATCAGCCTGCGGATGTGCGGCTGCGGCTCCGAGAACAGGTACGTGCCGCCGCCCAGCCAGGCATCACCCGGCCGCCACGTATCGCGACGGCGGGCATCGCACATCTCCACCACCGTGTTCAGGTCCACGTCGCTCCATCGCCCTCGACCATTCGACTAGGGCGATTGAAGCAACGCCGAGCACCCGGAACGAGTGGTGCCGCACACCAGAGACTCCCCTGCGGACTGGGTGATCAACCAACCGGCCCGGCCGCATCGGCCGTGGCGCTGTACGTTCCCTCTCCGCGCTATGCGGTCGGCGGCTGGTCGGCGGTGCGGTTCATCCGTTCCACGGTGGCGACCAGGGGGGCCAGTTCGGGGCTGTCGGCGGCTTCGGCGAGTGCGGCGAGCAGGGCCGCGTCGTTGGTGGGGCGGGCCTGGGCGAGCAGGGCGAGCCCGGCCTCGGTGACGTCGGTGTAGATGCCGCGACGGTCGGTGGCGCAGAGGTAGCGGTTCAGCAGGCCGCGGTCCTCCAGCCGGGTGACCAGGCGGGTGGTGGCGCTCTGGCTCAGCACCAGCGCGTCCGCGACCTGCTGCATCCGCAGGTGGCCGCCAGGGCCGTTGTGCTGCCGACTGAGCAGGGCGAGCAGTGAGTACTCGCGGGCGCTCAGCCCATGGGCGGCCTGGAGCGCCCGCTCGATCCGCGACTCGATCCGCTGGTGCAGCAGCGACAGGGCGCACCAGCCCTGGGGAAGCACGATCGGTGCGAGCTGTTCGGTCATCCCTGCGGCTCCATCGTCGGGCGGTAGGTCCATCGCCAGGATACAACACAACCGAGATAGCCCGCGTTTGCAATTAACAAGCGCCTGCAAGTACCTTTGGCCCCCTTCGGGCATTCGCACTCAACCCGATGAAACCCATACCAACCGGCAGAAAGGTGCCATCCATGCCGCTCGCGCTCCTCGCCCTGGCCATCGGGGCCTTCGGGATCGGCACGACCGAGTTCGTGATGATGGGCCTGCTCCCGCAGATCTCCGCCGACTTCGGCGTGACCGTCCCCACCGCGGGCCTGCTGGTCACCGGCTACGCCATGGGCGTGGTGGTCGGCGCCCCGCTGATGACCGTCCTCGGCACCAGGATCCCCCGCAAACGCATGCTGATGCTGCTCATGGGCCTGTTCGTACTGGGCAACCTGCTCTCCGCGCTCGCCCCGACCTTCGGGCTGATGCTCGCGGGCCGGATCGTCGCCTCACTCGCGCACGGCGCGTTCTTCGGCATCGGGTCGGTCGTCGCCGCCGACCTGGTAGCCCCGGAGAAGAAGGCCGGCGCGATAGCGATGATGTTCACCGGACTGACCGTCGCCAATGTCGTCGGGGTGCCGCTGGGCACCCTCATCGGCCAGGCCTTCGGCTGGCGTACCACCTTCTGCCTGGTCGCCTCGCTCGGTGTGCTGGGGCTGCTCGGCATCGCACGACTGATCCCCGAGATCCCACGCCCCCGGAGCGTTCGGCTGCGCCACGAGCTGGGGGTGTTCCGCGACACCCAGGTCCTGCTGGCGATGAGCATGACCGTCCTCGGCTTCGGCGGCGTCTTCGCGGCCATCACCTACATCGCACCGATGATGACCAATGCCACCGGCTTCGCCGACGGGTCGGTGACCTGGCTGCTGGTCCTGCTCGGGCTGGGCATGGTGGCCGGGAACCTGCTCGGCGGACGCTTCGCCGACCGCAGGCTGATGCCGATGCTCTACAGCACCCTGGGCGGACTGGCCCTGCTGCTGGCCCTGTTCACCGTCACCGCCCACAACGAGGTCTCCGCCGCGGTCACGCTCACGCTGATCGGCGCGCTGGGCTTCGCGACCGTCCCGCCGCTGCAGAAGCGGGTCCTGGACCACGCCTCCGGCGCGCCCACCCTGGCCTCGGCTGTCAACATCGGCGCCTTCAACCTCGGCAACGCCCTCGCCGCGTGGCTCGGCGGCCTGGTCATCTCCGCAGGCTTCGGCTACACGGCACCCAACTGGGTCGGCGCGGCGATGGCCTCAGCCGCGCTGGCACTCGCGGTCGTCTCCGGCCGCCTCGAACACCGCGGGAAGTCCCGACCCGACACCGGAACAGTCACCACCACGGCCGACGCCCCGCTGAGCCGCGTCCCACAGGGCGGCGAAGCCGGTCACTGCTTGCGCTCGTGATCGGGAGAGTCCCGGTCATGACCCGGCTTGTCCCAGTCCGGATCGTCCCAGCGCGGATCGTCCCACCAGTCGTCGTCGCGGTCGGGCGCATTGGTGAGTATCGCCGCGACCGGGGGAATGATCATGGCCACGACGCACATGCCGATCGCCGCGCCGACCGAGTAGAAGCGAACGACTCCCCACGCCATGACGAACAGCCCGACGCATATCGTCATCAAGACGAAGTAGCGCACATGACGGCGGTGTGCCTGCATCTTTCCAGCGTAGTGCTCGGGCCGACCTCCGAGGGGGACCCATTCGGCCGATTGCCCCCGGCTCACATCGCCGTACCCGCCCGACCGTGGGAGTCTGGTGCATATCGGCGCAAACCTCTCCCATGGGGCTCCCTCCCAGTCAGGTGAGAACGGATCCATGACCGACGCCAGGAAAGACGCCCCGCCAGTTCCGGGGAAACCGCTGACGGTCCCCGAGCACGACGCACACCACTCCAGGCACTGGCTGATCCTCGGCGTGATCGGCCTGGCCCAGCTGATGATCGTGCTCGACGTGAGCATCGTGAACATCGCGCTGCCCGACGCCCAGAAGGACCTGGGGTTCTCCAACGGGGACCGGCAATGGGTGGTCACCGCCTACTCCCTCGCCTTCGGCAGCCTGCTGCTGCTCTCCGGCCGCATCTCCGACCTCGTCGGCCAGCGCAGGACCTTCCTGGCCGGTCTGGCCGTCTTCGCCGCGGCTTCGCTCCTCGGCGGCCTGTCACCCACCTTCGAGATCCTGATCCTCGCCCGGGCACTCCAGGGAGCCGCCGGGGCGATCCTGGCCCCGGCCGCGCTCTCACTGCTCACCACGACCTTCACCGAGGCCAAGGAACGGGCCACCGCCTTCGCTGTCTTCGGCGGTATCGCCGGTTCGGGCGCGGCGATCGGCCTCCTGCTCGGCGGTGTGCTCACCGAATACCTCAGCTGGCGCTGGACCCTGTTCGTCAACGTCGCCATCAGCGTCATCGCTGTCACCGGCGCACTCGCGCTGATCCCGCGCCAGCGGGCGACCAGGGAACGGCCCAAGCTGGACCTGCCCGGCGCCGCCCTGATCTCCGCAGGCCTGTTCTGCGTCGTCTACGGCTTCTCCAATGCCGAGTCGCATCCCTGGAGCGCGCCGAGCACCTGGGGCTTTCTCGTGGTCGGGGTCGCGCTGATCGCCGGGTTCGTCGCCTGGCAGGCCCGCGCCCCGCATCCGCTGCTGCCGCTGCGCGTGCTGCTCGACCGCAACCGGGGCGGCTCGTTCATCGCGGTCTTCATCGTGGGCGTGGGCATGTTCGGCGTCTTCCTGTTCCTGACCTACTACCTGCAGGAAATCCTGCACTACTCACCGGTCAAGACCGGGCTGGCGTTCCTGCCCCTGGTCGCCGCCCTGATGTGCACCTCCACTGCCTCCAACATCAAGCTGCTGCCGAAGTTCGGCCCCCGCATCCTGGCCGTCTCCGGCATGCTGATCGCCTGCGGCGGCCTGGTCTGGCTCACCCGCATCGACCTGCACAGCACCTACGGCGCGAACATCCTCGGCCCGCTGCTGCTGGTGGGCTTCGGCATCGGCGGCGTGATGGCGCCGTCGATGAACACCGCGACCGCGGGTGTGCAGCCGGGCGACGCCGGTGTCGCCTCAGCCACCGTCCAGACGATGCAGCAGGTCGGCGGCTCGATCGGCACCGCGCTGCTCAACTCGCTGGCCGCCTCCGCCCTGGCCTCGTACCTGGTCGGGCGGGCACCGACCCCGGTCAACGAGGCCAATGCGGCGATCCACAGCTACGTCACCGCCTTCATCTGGGCCGCGTCGATCTTCGCGGCCGGTGCGGTGATCTGCGGACTGCTGCTGCGCCCCGGTCCCCCGGCTCCCGCCAACCCGAACGCGGCTCCCGCCGCGCCCGCGTAACCACGCCGGGCGCCGACCCAGGGCTCGCCGGGCGTGCTACCGGGCGGTGGGGCCGCCGGCCAGCAGTCGGTGTTCCCGCGCCCGCTGGACGGCTGTGGACCGGCCGGTGGCCTGGAGCTTGGCGTAGATGTTGCGCACGTGCGTGTTGACGGTGTTGACCGAGACGCGGAGCTCACCGGCGATCTCGGTCCGCGACAGGTTGGTCGGCAGGTACCGCAGCACCCGCAGCTCGGTGAGGCTCAGCCCCCGGTCCGCGGGCAGCGGCCGGCCCGCGCCTGCGACGGACGAGCCCTGGACGACGGTGTACCTGAGCCTGCTGGTCAAGCGGACGGCAGACGGCTGGTCCATCAGCCACTACCAGGTTTCCAGCCTGGGCTGAGCAGCCCGCCACCAGGGCATCGGTCAGGTCCCGCCGGAATCCGGCGGGACCAGACGCGTATGCGCCCATCGGCGATTCATTGGATGTCTGTCAAGGGAAACCGCCGAGAGGGCCGTCGATACCAGCACAGAAGGCCTACAGACCGTCAATTGGTCCTGGTATATGGCTTCTGATGCTCCAGGATGCCCTACAGGCAGAGTGATTCATCGGATCTAACCTCTTGTCAGTCGGAGGGCTCCACCGTAACGTCCCTGCCATCACCGCATCCGCAGTGCCGCTGCGGCCAGAGGTCATGGCTCACCCATGCCTGATTTCAGCGCTGTGCCGCAGGCGTCCGCGCCGACCGCACCCCACGGCACGTGCCCGCCCAGGGCGGGCACCGCTCGCGACCACGTTCCCACCACTCCTGGGAGTCCCATGTCGATCCAGAGGCGAGCCGCCACGCTCGCCGGCACCCTCGCCACCGCCCTGCTGCTGGCCGCGACCGCGGCGACAGGCGCCGCGCACGCCGCCACCCCCGGCGTCACCCTCTATGCCTCGCCCACTGGTTCGGGCACCGCCTGCACCCTCGCCGCCCCGTGCAGCCTGAGCGGAGCGCAGAGCGCGGTCCGGGCCCAAAACGGTTCGATGACCGCGGACATCACGGTCTACCTCGAAGGCGGCACCTACCGGGAGACCGCGCCGCTGACCTTCGGTCCGCAGGACTCCGGCAGCGGCGGTTACAGCGTCGACTGGACCGCCTACCCCGGCCAGACCCCGCTGGTCAGCGGGGCGGAACAGCTCACCGGGTTCTCCCTGGCACCCGGCTCCAGCACTGTCTACCGCGCCGCGGTCCCGGTCGGCACCCAGAGCCGACAGCTGTTCGTCAACGGGGTCCGGGCGGTACGGGCCCGCAGCGCGCTCAACCCGGCCGGCTTCACCCTGTCCGGCTCCTCCTTCATCACCAGCGACCCGCAGTACGCCTCCTTCACCAACCAGTCGCAGATCGAGATCGTCGACGACAACGACTGGAAGCAGCAGCGCTGCCCGTTGCAGAGCATCACCGCCACCCCCTCCGGCGGCTCCAGCCTCAACCTGGCTCCCGCCTGCTTCGCCAACAACAACACCAACGTCCCCAACCCGGGCTTCCCCTTCAACGGCAGCGGCGTGCTCAAACTGAACTCCGTCTCCTGGATCGAGAACGCCCCGCAACTCCTTACCCAGCCGGGCCAGTTCTACCTCGACAGCGCGGCCGGATACCTCTACTACCTGCCCCGCGCGGGCCAGAACCTGGCCACCGCCGACGTCGAACTCCCCACCACGCAGACCCTGTTGCAGCTCTCCGGCACCCCCGGGCAGCTGGCTCCGGTCAACGACACCGACTCCAACGCCGTCTACACCGGCACCTCGTGGAGCACCTCCACCGACCGGGGATTCGGCGACCTGGGCAACGATGTGCACGACGCGACCGCCAACGGTGACTCGGTCAGCTACACCTTCACCGGCACCGGCCTGCAGGTGCTGTCGGAGACCAACAGCGACGAGGGCGGTATCGACGTCTACGTCGACGGCGTCAAGACCCAGAGCGTGTCGGCCTACAGCGCCACCCGCCTGGCGCAGCAGCCGGTGGTCACCGTCACCGGACTGGCCAAGGGCACCCACACCGTCAAGCTGGTCAAGACCTCGGGCAGCTACCTGCTGGTCGACGGCTTCACGGTGATCCCGGACGCCGTGGCCCCCGTCCATGACATCTCCTTCAGCGGCATGACCTTCGGCTACACCACCTGGAACCAGCCGACCACCTACGGCTACACAGACAACCAGGCCGGGATCCTGTGGGACCCGACCACCGGCGCGCCGACCACCATCCCCGCCGCCGTCCAGGTCTCGCGCGGCGATGACATCAGCTTCACCGGCGACACCGCCGAACACCTCGGCGGCACCGGCTTCGACCTTGCCGACGGCACCCAGAACTCCACCGTCAGCGGCAGCATCGTCACCGACACCTCCGGCGGCGGCATCTACCTCGGCAACGTCGACGACTACTACCAGAACCAGACCGCCCTCATGACCAGCAACGACACCGTCGCCGACAACTCCGTCAGCTACGTCGGCCAGGACTACCAGGACGCCGTGGGCATCTGGGCCGGCTACACCCGCGACGCCGTGATCACCCACAACGACATCGGCTACACCCCCTACTCCGGCATGTCGCTGGGCTGGGGCTGGGGCTACGCGTCGCCCTGCTCGATGCAGTCCGCGCAGGGGCTGTCCAACTGCGCCCACGGCACCATCTACGCGGGCGGCAACCAGATCACCGACAACTCGGTCCACAACGTCATGGGCGTGCTCCACGACGGCGGCCCGATCTACACCAACGGCGGCCAGGGCGGCGGCGACGGCAGCCTGACCTCGGTGCTGTCCGGCAACGTGGTGGCCGAGGGCAACAACACCAACAACATGCTGTTCCAGGACGAGGGCAGCTCCTACTGGAACACCTACGACAACGTGGCACGCTTCGGCGGCAGCAACTGGATCGGCATGTGGACGCCGACGATCAACACCATCGACATCCACGACAACTACTCCGACAATGCCGACTACAACAACAACGGCACCGGCATCACCTTCAACCAGGCCACCATCGTGACCGGCGGTGCCTGGCCGGCCGCCGCGCAGACGATCATCGCCGCCGCCGGACCGAGTGAGCAGTACCGTCCGGTCACCAGCCGGGTGGACGACGACGACCTGTCCATCGGCTACACCGGCTCCTGGTCGGCCAGTGGCTTCCGCGGTGACGGCGACCTCGGTGACGGGGTGCACTACACGAGCACCAACGGCGACAGTGCCTCGCTGGCCTTCACCGGCACCGGGGTCCAGGTCATCGGCGAGACCAACAGCGACCAGGGCAACATCGGGATCACCGTGGACGGCGCGTCCAAAGGCACCGTCAGCACCTACTCGGCCAACCGCGCCGCCCAGCAGAGCGTCTACAGCATCCAGGGGCTGACTCCCGGCAGCCACACCATCACTGTGACCAAGCAGAGCGGTACCTACACCACCCTGGACGGTTTCGAGGTCACCCGTACCGTCAACGACAACGACGCCGCCATCGCCTACACCGGCTCCTCCTGGTACGACTCCACCGGCCGCGGCTATGGCGACTACGGCGACGACGTCCACGCGGCCACCGCCAACGGCGACTCGGCGAAGATCACCTTCTACGGCACCGGGATCGACTTCATCAGCGAGACCAACAGCGACGAGGGCACCATCGCCGTCTCCCTCGACGGCGCCGCACCGAGCACGGTCAACGCCCACGCCACCACCCGTCACAGCCAGCAGGTTCTCTACCAGGTGAGCAGCCTGCCCCTGGGCTACCACACGCTCACCCTCACCAAGCAGAGCGGGACCTACCTGCTGGTCGACCGCTTCGACGTCAGCTGAACGGTCCGGCTGCGGACGGCGGGCCACTGGCGCCGCCGTCCGCGGCCGGGTCCGCCATCAGTGCGAGTCAGAGCTGCCACACCACGGGTAGTGAGGCGGCGGCGCCTGCGGTGGAGTAGTCGTGGGCGACGTCGAGGAGGTCGGTCATCCGGAGTTGCCAGTTCTGGTTGACGGGTAGTGATCCCAGGTGGGCGATCAGGGCGGGGTAGTCCTGGCAGTCGATGAGGTGGAACAGGTCGGTGCCGCTGCGCCAGATGGTCCAGCTGCTGACGCCCGCCTGGCTCATGGCGTCGGTGAGCTCGGTGGGGACCTCGCGGTGTGCGGCCTCGTACTCCTGGATCCGGTCGGGGCGGAC
>Ga0302311_10004977_pt1 | contig 14180 bp, 11 predicted proteins | sample III_Palsa_N1_3_FD_200449 | JGI IMG/M metagenome (GOLD analysis project Ga0302311, IMG submission 200449) | Peat permafrost microbial communities from Stordalen Mire near Abisko, Sweden - III_Palsa_N1_3 | ecosystem: Environmental > Terrestrial > Soil > Palsa > Peat permafrost | place: Sweden... | reverse complement strand
GCACACGTGAGTGTAGGCCCCAGCTCGGCCGGTTAGAGCGCCTCAGGCCGGTGCCCGCGGCAGCGGCGGCAGCGCGCGCAGCGCTCGCAGCCGCCCGCCCATACCCGAGCCGCGGGCGAGCGCCGCGCGCATCGCTCTGCGCTGGGCTGCGGTCGGTGGCTCACCGCCCACCGCGTACCGGGCGCCACGCAGCCGGCGCAGGTATTCGGCGGCCTCGGGGGCATCCGCGAAGCGCCGCTCGAGCGCTGCCAGCGTCGCTCCGGGTCCAGCCGGCTCGCCGCAGCGCGCGAGCGCCCACTCGAGCTCGGCCACCTGGGCGTCCGGGCCGGCCGGCCTCGAGGACCGCACCCGAAGCCGGCGGACGGCGAGCACCGCGAGCAGGATCGCGGCGAGCACTCCCACGACGATCGGCCACCACGGCGAGCGTCTGCTCCCGGGGCGCCGCCCGACAGTGGCGGCGCCCGCGGCTCCACGTGCGGTCCTCGGCGCTGGCGTCGGCGTCGCGGCGCCGGTTGCCCCCGCGACGGTCGGCGTCAGGGCGATGCTGCCGCCGAGCGCCGGGTCACCAGCGGGCGTCGCCTCGCGCTGCACCCAGCCGTAGCCGGGGAACCATGCCTCGACCCAGGCGTGCGCGTCGATGTCAGAGACGGCGTAGGCCCGGGTGCGCGGATCGAACCTGCCGGTCGTGAAGCCGACCGCGACGCGGGCCGGAACGCCGCCCATCCGCAGCAGCAGCGCCATCGCGCCGGCGAACTGCTGGCAGTACCCGCGCCGGGTACGCAGCAGGAACGTGACGAGCGGATAGCGCGCGGCGGAGGTGTTCTGGTCATAGGCGAAGCCGCTGCCGAGATAGCGCTCAACCGCCTCGACGAACTGAAACGGCGTCGTGGTGCGAGCTTTCAAGCGCTCGGCGATGCGCCAGACGGGGCCGTACGGCGAGGCTTGAAGGAGCGCCAGCTGCTGGGGCGCGCTGAGTCCGGCGAGCGGCGTGAAGGCGGCGGCGGAGCCGAACGGCGCGAACGCGATCTCAGGCTGCTGGCCCCCGGGAGCGCGCGCCGGCAGCTCGATTCGCAGGTCGGCGCCGATCGCGGTGACCGGGTAATCATCGCCGGTCACCGCCAGCTCAGATGGGGTCGGCAGCGGGGCATACACGGACACCTGGTAGCGATCGCCGGTTGACAGCGGCGCGGCCGTCACGTAGGTGCCCGGCGAGTAGCCAGGCTCGACCTGGGCCGCCAGTTGCGGCGGGCTTGCGAGACCAGCGCCGATCACGGAGCGGGTGCTGATCCCGTCGAGTGTCACCGCGAGCGTCTGCGTCCAGCGCCGGATGTTGGTCGGCGCGACTCCGGCCAGCCCGCCCGGCAGGCCGACGGGCGCGTCGACCCACACGCGGCCGTTGAAGGCGTCGAGATTCTCGGCCTTCCAGTACGCGGGGAAGCGCGCCCTGACGGTCAGGACCGTCTCCCCCGTCGCCGGCCATTGCAGCGGCCCGTAGGTCTGCGCCCAATCGAACCGCTGCTCGCCGGTCGCGAGCCGCGACGCGAGGCTCGTGACGCTGACCCATGGCCGCTGGGTTCCGACCAGGCCGGCCACGGCGGCCGCCACCACCGCGGCGACCATCACGAGCGCGACGGCAGCGCCCGCGCGCCGGGGCGCGATCCGCTCGCGCAGCACGAACAGGGCCAGCAGCAGGAACGTGACGAGCCCGTGCAGCCAGGCGAACCGCGGCGTCGCGAGCGCCGCCGGGACGATCGCAAGGACGATCAGCGGCAGCGCCGCCCCAGCCAGTCGGGCCGCTCCCACCCAGGCTCCACCGTCCCTCAAGCCGCCGGCATCGAGTTGTCCTCGCGCCGGCCGGCGCTGCGAGGTTGCGAGCGTCAGCGCGCCGCCGAGCAGCAGCATCCCGTCTCCGAGCACGATCACCACGCGCGTCCACTCGTCGGCGCCGCGGTAGGGCACGAGCACGCCCGGGAGCGTCGACAGGCCCTCGTCGATCGCCCGGGCAATCACCGCGATGCGAGCGTGCACGATCCACGTCAGCGGGATCCCCGCGAGCGGCAGCATCGCGAGCGCGGCGACGACGATCGCCACGTTCCCAGCGAACGCGACCCGCGGATCGCCGGCACGGGTGGCGGCGCCGAGCGCCGCGGCCGCGCACGCGAGCGCGATCAGCCCGGCGAGGCGCGCGGCGGGCGGATGGGCCAGCATCGTCGCCCACCGCAGCGTGCCGTAGCCGGCCAGCAGCACGAACGCGACCAGGGTCGGCGCGATACTCGGCTCGTGCTCAGCCGCGCGACGCACGGGGCGACGGCATCCTCGCTCGTCCGGTCCGCAGCACGAACCCGGCGCAGCCGGCGACCTCGAAGCTGGGCATCGGCAGACGACGGCGAAGCGCCGCGCCGGGCCCTGCCCGCGCCAGCGCGGTCACAGGGGTGAGCAGCACGAGCTCGAACCCAGCGGCCCGGCCGGCCGGTAGCTCGAGCTCAGGGCTCGCCGTCACCCAGATCAGCGAGTCGCCCGGCGGCGGCGCCGGCGGGGCGCCATCGAGCGGCTCGAGCTCCACCAGCGCGAGCCGCGCGTGAGCCGCGGGCCAGGCGGCCAGGTCCGAGCCGATCGCGAGCGCCGCGCGCTCGCCTGCAAGCAACAGCCGGCAGCCGCCTGTGCGCGAGAGCTCGAGCGTCAGCGACGCCGCCGCACGCACGGCCGCGTCGAGCCGAGCGCGCCCGTCGGTTGAGGACTCGGCGCGCGCGTCGAGCACGACCAGCGGCTGCGACTCCGGGGCGCTCGCGAGCCGGCGCTCGAGCAGGCCCGCGCCGCGCGCGAGCGCGGGCCAGTGGATTCGCGCGGCAGGCGTCCCCTGCTGGTACTGGCGCAGGCCGTCGAGCTCGCCGGCGGACCGCTGCTCGCGCGAGCTCGGCCGCTGGCGCCCCCGCGCGCGCCGGTGCTGCGAGCGCGCCGTCCAGAAGACCGCCTCGGTCCGGGGAAGCACGAGCAGCTGATCGGCCGCGCCCGGCCCCCGCCGCTCAGCCGTCGCGAGCCGCAGCGGATCGCTCAGCATCAGTGTCGGCGGCGGGAACGTGTGGTGGCCCCGCCGCTCGATCCGGACCGCGAGCGCCAGCTCCAGGGTTCCCCGGCGCGACCGCGCCGACAGCCGTCGGGCAACCGGGATCGTCTCCCCCGCGAGCGGATCCCAGACGACCGCCCCAGGCGCGCCCAGCCGCCCGCGCGTCACCTCGAGCGTGATCTCAAACGACTCGCCCTCGATCACCCGCCGGGCGTCCACGCGCCGGGTCGCCTGCGCACCCCGCGCCCCGACCGCGATCCACACGGTCGCGGCCACCCCGATCAGCACGAAGCCGATCCCGGGAACCAGCAGCGGCATCGCGCCGAAGGTCAGCGCCACGAGCGCCAGCGTGACCCCGCACGCGGCCGCGAGTGCCGCTCCCGGGGCGCTCAGCGCAAGCCGGTCAGAGCGCGCGCGTGACCGCGACCGCATCGGCGATCACCTCTGCCGCGCTCGCATGCCGAGCCTCGGGGGCGAGTACCAACCGGTGGGCCAGGACCGGCAGCGCGAGCGCCTGGACGTCGTCGGGGAGCGCGTGGTCGCGGCCGTGGATCAGCGCCAGCGCCTTGGCGGCGCGCAGCAGCATCAGTCCCGCACGCGGGCTGGCACCCACTTCGAGGCGTGGATCCTCGCGGGTGCGCCACAGCAGCGACACGACATAGTCGCGCAGCGCCCGCGAGGCGTGGACGCTTCGAGCCGCGTCCTGTGCGTCCAGCAGCTCGGCGGCAGTCGCGACCGGAAGGATCTCGGCGACCGGGTCGGCAGCCTGGTGCTCGGCGAGCATCGCCGCCTCGGCGGCGCGCTCCGGATACCCGATCGAGATCCTGACCATGAAACGGTCGACCTGCGACTCAGGCAGCGGATAGGTGCCCTCGTACTCGACGGGATTCTGCGTCGCCAGCACGATGAACGGGCGCGCCAGCTCGTGGGTGTGGACGTCGACCGTCACGCGACGCTCCTGCATGCATTCGAGCAGGCCGGACTGCGTCTTCGGCGAGGCGCGGTTGATCTCGTCGACCAGCACGACGTTCGCAAACACGGGCCCCGGCCGGAACGCGAAGCGCGCCTCGCGTTGGTCGAACACGTTGACCCCGACCACGTCGGCGGGCATCAGGTCCGACGTACACTGGATCCGCGCGAATTGGCAGTCGAGCGAGCGCGCCAGCGCGCGCGCGAGCGTCGTCTTGCCAACGCCGGGATAGTCCTCGATCAGGATGTGGCCCTCGGCGAGCAGCGCCACGATCACGTGCTCGAGCACCTCGCTCGGAACCTGCATGGCGCTCGCGACGCTCGACTCAAGGCGCCGCGCCAGCAGCGTTGCGGCCTCAGCCGACGGTGCCGCCGATGGCGGTCGGCCGACCGGCTCCATCGCGCCCCCCCGGGCTCCTCAGATCAGTTTCCGCCAGCAGTCGCGCCACCTCGTCGAGGATCGCATCGGCGACCGCCTCCTTCGGAGCGCGTCCGACCTTCCGCTCGACCCCGTCCCGCGTCACGACAACTACCTCGTTGTAGCCGGAGTCAAAGCCGATGTCAGCTCGCGAGATGTCGTTGACAACGATCGCGTCGAGCGCCTTGCGCTCGAGCTTGTCGCGGCCATAGGCGATCGCCCCCTCGCCATGTTCGGCGGCGAAGCCGACCACCAGCTGGCCGTGACCGCGCCGGCGCGCGAGACCGGACAGAACGTCCTCGGTGGGCTCGAGCTCCAGCAGCCGCGGCGCCTCGGGGTCGGTCTTCTTGAGCTTGTGGGCGGCCGCCGCGACCGGGCGGAAGTCGGCGACCGCGGCCGCCATCAGCAGGACATCGCAGCCATCGAACGCGCGGCGGCAGGCGTCGGCAAGCTCGGCAGCGGTCCCGACCTGCACGACCTCGACCCCTGCCGGTAGCCCGAGCGCCACGTTCGCGGCCACCAGCGTCACCCCCGCGCCGCGCGCCGCGGCCCGTGCCGCGAGCGCGACCCCCATGCGGCCCGACGAGTGGTTGCCGATGAACCTGACGGTGTCGATCGGCTCGCGCGTGCCGCCGGCGGTCACCAGCACCCGCAGCCCCTGCCACTCATGCGGGCGTGCGCGCAGCGCCTGCTCGACTGCGGCGAGCAGCTCCGCCGGCTCCGGCAGCCGTCCGATCCCATGCTCGCCGTGGGAAGCGAGCTCGCCCTCGCCGGGCGGGATCACGATCACCCCGCGCGCGGTCAGCGTCGCGAGGTTCGCCTGCGTGGCCGGATGCAGGTACATGCGGTTGTTCATCGCCGGCGCGACCAGCACCGGACAGGCCGCCGCCAGCGCCGCCGCCGTCAGCAGGCTGTCGGCGTGACCGCCGGCGAGCTTCGCGATCGTGTTCGCCGTCGCAGGCGCGATCAGGTATGCGTCGGCGCGCTCGGCCAGTGCCAGGTGGCTGATCGGCGCGTGCTCGGGCAGCGGGTCTCCCGGGTAGGCGCCGCGCGCCGGGTCGGGCGCGAACTCGCTCGTCAGGACCGGCGCCCCGGTGATCCCCTCGAGCGATGCCTGACCGACGAACCGACGGCTCGCCGGCGTCTGGATCGCGCGCACCGAGTGACCGGCGCGGATCGCGAGACGAGCCGTCTCCAGCGCCTTGTAGGCAGCGATCCCGCCGCTGACCCCTAGGAGCAGGCGCGCCAACGTCTTTCCGCCTGGACCGTTCGCCCGCCGCGCCCGCCCCTACCGGCCGCGCCTACCGGTAGTGGTACTTCAGCTTGCCCTGAGCGATCTCCTCGAGTGCGATCGTCAGGTAGTTCTTGGAGCGGGTCTCCACCATCGGCGGCGGGAACTCGTCGAACGTCCCCTCCCCGAGGTTGTGGTAGTAGGAGTTGATCTGACGCGCCCGCTTGGCGGCGACGATCACGCTCGCGTAGTCGGAGTCGACATGGTCAAGCAGCTTGTCAATGCGTGGGTTGATCAAGGCGTCGCGGTTCCTTCGCGTCGTGATTGGACCCCGTAAAGCTTAGCGGGGAACGGGGGGCCACCCAGCGGCGGAGTTGTTGGAGCCGCGCAATCACGGGCGAGCGCCGGCGTCGCCATCAATCGCTCCTGTCGCCACGATCGGACGGGGTTGGAGTGTCCGGATGTCTCTGAGTCCCAGCAGCGCCCCGACGACGACGAGGTCCAGAGCTCCGCAGAGATAGAGCGCCGTCGAGGTGCCCACGACGCCCGCAAACGGTCCGATCAAAGCGAACCCGACCGCCTGAAGCGCGAGCGAACCGAACCAGTCGTACGAGCTGACCCGCGAGCGCGCATCCGCGGGAATGTATTGCTGCAACGTCGTTTCCCACAGTGTGTTGAAGACCGTGCCGCCGATGCCCGCGAGCAACGCGGCGACGGCGATCAACGCAAGCGGCGCGGGGATGGCCAGCAGCAGCATTGTCCCCGCCGGCAACAAGCCGACCAGCACCGCGACCAACAGTGGACGGCGCGGCCTGAAACGCAGCAATGTCGTGCCGGCCACCAGCGATCCGATCCCCTCAACGGCCAAGATCAACGCCCAGGCGCCGGCTCCGCCCAGCTCGTGCTTTGCCACCAGCGACCCGAGCACCGCGAACGCGACGCTCACCGCGTTAGCGACCGACAGCGCCGCGATCGTCGCCCAGACCCAGGTCCGGGCGCGGAACTCGGCAAACCCATCGCGCAGCTCACTGAAAAACCGGCGCCCCGGACCGACGGCGCGCACGTCGCTGCGCACCCTTGTGAGCAACAACGCGCTGGCGCCATAGCTGCCCGCGTCGACCAGCAGCGCGACCCCCGGGCTGGCGGCAACGACCAACGCGCCCGCGATCGCCGGGCCCACGATGCTGCCCGCGGCCATCGCCATTCCACGCAACGAGTTGGCCTGCTGCAGCGCGTCGCCCGCGATCACGGGGATCAGACCGCTGGAAGCGGGATTGAAGAAACCTGTCGCGGCCCCGAGAAACGCCTGCGAGACGGCAAGCTCCGCGACCGTCGCGTGCCCGCTGATGAGCAGCAGCGCGACCACGCCCTGAGCGAGCAGCCGCACCACGTCGGCGGCCATCATCACCGCTCGGCGACCCAGCCGATCAGCGACCACCCCGCCGATCAACAGCGAGCCGACCAACCCCAAGGTGCGCGCCGCCAGTACAACCCCGAGATCCGTGGCCGAACCAGTGAGATCAAGGACGGCAAACGTCAACGCCACCGGCACCATGCCGTCGCCCAACAGCGACACCAGTGCAGCCGCGAACACAAAGCGGAACTCGCGCAGCCGCAGCACATCAAGATCAGACGCCAGCCGCATCCACCGATTCTCTCCCACCTGAGCGAGCCCGTTCAGGAGCGTCGCGAGTGCAGTCTTGGTCGTGCCGACCGGCTGGCGGCCAGCCCGGCCCGCCCTACGCGAGCGCGCCCTGGACGATCCCCACGAGCTCGTCGACCGCCTGGTCGAGGCGATCGTTGACCACGACATACCCGAACTCGTCCTGCGCGGCGAGCTCTTCGTCGGCCGTCGACAGCCGCGCCGCGACCTGCTCGGGCGGGTCGGTGCCCCGACCGATCAGGCGCGTGCGGAGCGCCTCTCGTGACGGTGGGGAGATGAACACGGCGACCGCCTCGGGCATCGCCGCGCGGACCTGGCGGGCGCCCTGGACCTCGATCTCGAGCACGACCGGGATGCCGTCGGCAAGGCGACGCTCGAGCTCGGAGCGGAGCGTGCCGTAGCAGTTGCCCGAGTACGCCGCGTGCTCGACGAAGTCTCCGGCGGCGACGCGCTCGGCGAACTGCTCGCGCGTGAGGAAGCGGTAGTGGACCCCATCCTGCTCACCGGGGCGGGGGCTGCGCGTGGTCGCCGAGACGGACAGCTCGAGCGTCGGGATCCGGTCGAGCAGAGACCGGATCAGCGTTCCCTTGCCGACTCCGGAGGGGCCTGTGATGACGAACACCTTCGCCATGCGATCGGGCCCCGCCCGCCCCTCCGGCTGACGCGTCAGTGGCGGCTCTGCATCAGCTTGACGAGTTCGTCGCGCTGCCGTTCCGACAGGCCGCCGATCGTCTTGCTGGGCGAGATCCGGCAGCTGGAGAGGATCTTGTTGACCTTCACGCGGCCGTACTTCGGGACTGCGAGCAGGAGGTCGAAAACCTTGGCGGTCTCGATGTAGTCGGGCGGTTTGCGGAGCAGCTCGTGGATCTGGTGGCGGCCCGCCTTGAGGTCGCGCTTGAGCTGCGCGCGACGGCTGCGGATGTCATTTGCGCGCTGGAGCGCGTCCATCCGCTGGACCAGTGATCGTTCGGGTGCGGTGATGGGCTTCGTGGGCGTCTCGGAGACCGGCGGCATGGGCGGCGACTATACATCTTGGGCACCGGCGTTCAACCCCCTGCGGACCAATTTCGACTCGACCTAAAGCTGAGCTTGAGCATTGTCGAGCATGGTTTCGACGATCTACCAGATTTGCAGGAAGTTTGCGTATTCCAGAAGGCGCCTTCCGGCCGCGCACGCGGGGCTCGTCCAGTGGCCGCTCAGCGGCTTGCCGGGGCGGCTTCGAGGAGCAGCTCCGCGAGCTCCGAGGCGACCCTCGAGCCGGCGGCAGGATCCCTGAAGCTCTCAGTCCCGACAGCGACGATATCTGCCCCTGCACGCATCAGGTCGAGCGCGTCGCGTCCGCATTGCACGCCGCCCATCCCGACGATCGGGATCGAGCTCGCCGCCCGGACCGAGTGGACCTGCGCGAGCGCGACCGCGCGCACCGCCGGTCCCGACACGCCGCCCGTGACGCCGCCGAGCGCCGGCTCGCCGGTGGCCGGCTCCAAGGCCATCCCGCGGATGGTGTTGATCAGCGACACCGCGTCGGCGCCGGCCTCCTCGGCGGCCCGCGCGACGGCGGGCACGTCGCTCGCATTCGGCGTCAGCTTGACGACCAGCGGCTTGTCCGTCAGCGGCCTGACGCGTGCCAGCAGCGCCGCGGTCTCACGCGGATCGGCGCCCATGATCATCCCGGTCTCGACGTTCGGACATGAGACGTTGAGCTCGAGCGCGGCAACCTCCGGCCGCTCGGCGAACGCGGCGACGAGTGTCGCGACCTCATCGCGGGTGAAGCCCATCACGTTGACGATCAGCGGCACCGGCAGCTCGGCGAGCGCCGGCAGGTCGTGCTCCAGATAGCCGGCGAGGCCCTTGTTCGGCAGCCCGATCGAATTGAGCATGCCGCCGGCGAGCTCCCACAACCGCGGCGGCGGGTTGCCCTGTCGCGGGCGAACGGTGACGGTCTTGGAGACGAACCCGGCAAACGGGAAGCGCTCGAGCAGCTCGTCGCCGAATGCCCGTCGGGCCGCGATCGCATCGAACGTCCCCGAGGCGTTGACGATCGGATGGGCCAGCTCGATGCCACAGAAGTGAACCCCTGTCATCCGATGCTCGCCCCGCTCACCCGATGCTCGCTCCCACGCCGACGACGCTCTCGAGCCTGCTCGCATCGAGCACCGGTCCATCGACGCACAGCCGCACGTATCCGTCGCGCGTTCGCACGACGCAGCCGAAACAGGCGCCGTACCCGCACGCCATCCCCGCCTCGAGCGCGAGTTGGGCCGGCACTCCGCGCTCGGCGCAGATCAGCCGGACGACCTCGAGCATCGCGGGCGGCCCGCAGGCGTAGACCTCGAGATGCGGGTCGAGGCGTAGCTCGTCGAGCAGCAGGTCGGAGACCAACCCGTGGTGCCCGCTGCCGCCGTCGTCGGTGGCGACGCGGCAGCCCGGCAGCAGCACGGCGGCGTCAGCATGGTCTGCGTCGCGGAAACCGAGCAGCACCGCCGCCGTGCCGAGCTCGTCGTGGAGGATCACGAGCGGCGCGATCCCGACTCCGCCGCCGACCAGGAGCGGCCGTCGGCCGTCCCGCGGCGGCGCGAACGGCACGCCGAGCGGGCCGAGCAACATCAGCCCGTCACCGGCATCCAGCTCGCACAGCCGTTGCGTGCCCGGTCCGACATCGTGGATCAGAAATTCGAGCTCTGAGGCATCCGCTTGCGCGCGCAGGACGCTGAACGCGCGCGGTAGGAACGGCCGCTCCGCTTCCCCCCCGCCCCAGCGGTCAGCGGCGGCGAGCATGTAGAACTGCCCGGCGCGCGGGCACGGCCCGAGCGGATCGGCGCAGCGCAGCACTACGTAAGGCCCGTACCCGGTACGCGCGAGGACCGGCACGGCGCGCCGACCGAACGGCGCGAGCACCCGACCGCCGCTCACGATGCGCGCGCCGCCTCGGCGTACAGCTCCTGCAGCGAGACCACCTCCGGCTCGCCGTGCGCGGCCGCGGCGATCGCGCGTACCGCCGCCATTCCGCCGGCCATCGTCGTGACGCACGGGATCCGCCGCGCGACCGCCGCCGCGCGGATCTCGTAGCCGTCGGTGCGGGCGCCGTGCCCGACGGGCGTGTTGATCACGAGGTCGACATCGCCACACTCGATCAGGTCGACCACATGCGGCGAGCCCTCGCCGAGCTTGTTGACGGCGCGCGCCGGCACCCCGATCCGGTTCAGCGCCTGCGCCGTGCCGCGGGTCGCGACGATCTCGAACCCGAGGTCGTGCAGCTGCGAGGCAATCCCGAACGCCGCCGGCTTGTCGCGGTCGGCGACCGTGATGAAGACGGTGCCCGCTTGCGGGAGCCGCGCGCCTGCCGCCGCCTGTGCCTTCGCGAACGCGGTCGGGAAGTCCCGCGCGATCCCCATCACTTCGCCGGTCGAGCGCATCTCGGGGCCGAGCAGCACGTCGGCGCCCGCGAATCGGTCAAACGGGAGCACCGCCTCCTTCACGCACACGTGCCCGTTGGTCGTGTCGTGCGGGAGCTCGAGGTCGGCGAGCCGCTCCCCGAGCAGGATCCGGCAGGCGAGCTTGGCGACCGGCAGCCCGATCGCCTTGGATACGAACGGCACCGTCCGCGACGCCCGCGGATTGGCCTCGATCACATAGAGCCCGCCGGAGGCGTGGATCGCGAACTGGACGTTCAGCAGGCCGACGACCCCGAGGGCGCGGGCGATCCCGGCGGACTGCTCGCGGATCTGGGCGAGCATCTCCTCGCCGAGCGCGTGCGGCGGCAGCACGCAGGCCGAGTCGCCGGAGTGGATCCCGGCCTCTTCGACGTGCTGCATGATCCCCGCGATCCACACGTCCTTCCCGTCGCACAGCGCGTCAACGTCGACCTCGGCCGAGTCCTCGAGGAAGCGGTCGAGGTAGATCGTCGCGCCGTCCTGTGACTCGACGCGCGCGAGGTAGTCGCTCAAGCCCGCAACCGAGTAGACGATCTCCATCGCCCGCCCGCCGAGCACGTAGCTCGGCCGCACGAGCAACGGAAAGCCGACGGTCGGCGCGACCGCCAGCGCCTCCTCCGGCGAGCGCGCCGTGGCGTATGGCGGCGCCTGGTAGCCGAGCGAGGCGAGCAGCGCGCCGAACCGCGAGCGGTCCTCGGCGAGGTCGATCGCCTCGACCCCCGTCCCGAGGATCGGCACGCCTGCGTCCGCCAGGCCCTGCGCGAGCTTCAGCGGCGTCTGGCCGCCGAACTGGACGACCACTCCTTCGGGGCTCTCGACCGCGCACACCGCGAGGACGTCGTCGAGCGTCAGCGGCTCGAAGTACAGGCGGTCGGAGGTGTCGTAGTCGGTCGAGACGGTCTCCGGGTTGCAGTTGATCATGACCGCGTCCCGGCCCGACTCACGCACCGTCTGGGCGGCATGGACGCAGCAGTAGTCGAACTCGATCCCCTGACCGATCCGGTTCGGGCCCGAGCCGAGGATCACGACGCTCGGCCGCTCGCCGCGGTCGACCTCATGCGCGGGTCCAGAGCGACTTGGACGCTCGATCGACGAATAGAAGTAGGGCGTCCGCGCCGCGAACTCCGCGGCGCACGTGTCGACCGACTTGAACGTCCGCCGGGCGAGCGGGTCGGAGTCGCTCGAGGCCTCGCCGGTCACGAGCTCGTGCAGCTCGCGCAGGAACCACGGGTCGATCTGGGTGCGGCGGTGCAGCTCAGCGAGCGGGTGCCCCCGCCGCAGCGCCTCCAGCAGGTGGTCAAAGCGCTCGGCCCCCGGCCGCTCGGTCAGCGCCAGCAGTGCGTCGTCGTCGTCCGGAAAGGTCGGCCGCGAGTCGAGCTCGCGCGACCGCAGCGCCTTCGCGAAGGCCTGCTTGAAGGTCCGCCCGATCGCCATCGCCTCGCCGACCGACTTCATGTGCGTCGTCAGCTCCGGCTCGGCGCCCGGGAACTTCTCGAACGCGAACCGCGGCCACTTGACGACGCAGTAGTCGAGCGCCGGCTCGAAGCTCGCGGGCGTCGCGCGCGTGATGTCGTTGGGGATCTCCTGGAGCGTGTAGCCGACGGCGAGCCGGGCCGCGATCTTCGCAATCGGGAAGCCGGTCGCCTTAGAGGCCAGGGCGCTCGAACGCGACACCCGCGGGTTCATCTCGATCACGACGATCTCGTCGGTCCGCGGGTTGACCGCGAACTGCACGTTGGAGCCGCCGGTCTCGACCCCGATCGCCCGGATCACGGTGATCGCCTGGTCGCGCAGCGCCTGGTACTGACGGTCGGTAAGGGTCTGCTGCGGCGCCACGCAGACGCTGTCGCCGGTGTGGACGCCCATCGGGTCGAGGTTCTCGATCGAGCAGACGATCACGACGTTGTCGGTGCGGTCCCGCATCACCTCGAGCTCGAACTCGCCCCAGCCAAGCACCGACTCCTCGAGCAGCACCTGGTGGATCGGCGAGATCTCGAGCCCGCCGCCGACGACGCGCGGGATGTCGTCCTGGGTCCAGACGACGCCGCCCCCGCTGCCGCCGAGGGTGAATGCGGGCCGCACGATCAGCGGCAGCCCGAGCTCGCGCGCGGCGGCGAGGCCGTCGGACACCGAGTGCGCGATCTGACTGCGGGGAACCCGGAGCCCCGCCTCGAGCATCGTCTCGCGAAACCGCTCGCGGTCCTCGGCCCGGTCGATCGCGTCGTAGTCGGCACCGATCAACTCCACGCCGTAGCGCTCGAGCGTGCCGTTCTCGTGGAGCTGCTTGGCGAGGTTGAGCGCCGTCTGCCCGCCCAGCGTCGGCAACAGCGCGTCCGGACGCTCGCGCGCGATCACCTGCTCGAGTGGCTGTGCCAGCAGCGGCTCGACGTATGTCGTCGTCGCCATCTCGGGGTCGGTCATGATCGTCGCCGGATTGGAGTTGACGAGCACGACCTCGTAGCCCTCCTGCATCAACACCCTGCACGCCTGCGTCCCGGAGTAGTCGAACTCGGCCGCCTGCCCGATCACGATCGGACCGGAGCCGATCAGCAGGATCTTGTTCAGGTCGTCACGCCGAGGCACGGATTTCCTCTACGAACCGATCGAACAGGTGGAGCGAGTCGTGCGGCCCCGGGCCGGCCTCGGGGTGGTACTGGACGGTCGCGCCCGGCACGTCGAGCAGCCGCAAGCCCTCGACCGTCCGGTCGTACAGGTTCACGTGCGTCAGCTCGGCCGCGCCGAAGTCCGTCTCCCAGCGCACAGGGTCGTCGCTGTCGATCGTTCGCGCGCCGCCGGGCGCGAGCACAGCGAACCCGTGGTTCTGCGATGTGATCTCGGTCCGACTGGTGGTCAGGTCCTTGACCGGATGGTTGGCACCGTGATGCCCGAACGGGAGCTTGTATGTCTCGAGGCCGACCGCGCGGCAGAGCAGCTGATGCCCGAGGCAGATCCCGTACACCGGCAGCCTGCCGACGACGTGCCTCACCGTCTCGACGATGTAACGGAGTGCCGCCGGATCACCCGGGCCGTTTGCGAGGAAGACGGCATCCGCGCCGGAGTGGAGCAGTTCATCGCCCGAGACGGTGCATGGGTACAGGATCAGCTGCGCCCCCCGCTCGCGCAGATTGCGCAGGATCGAGCTCTTGACACCGGTGTCGACGACAGCGACGACCGGTCCTTCCCCGCTCCTGTCTTGCCGGACAGGAGCGGGGGGCGAAACGCTTCTCGCCAGATCACGACCAGCCATCGACGGCTCGGCGCCGATCAGCGCGCTCGCCTCCGCCTCCGAGATCCGAGCCGGGAACACCCCGCCCTTCATCGCGCCGGCGTCGCGGATGTGGCGCACGAGCGCGCGCGTGTCGAGGTCGGTGATCGCGGGGATCCCGCAGTCGGTCAGCCAC
>Ga0302311_10004976_pt1 | contig 14180 bp, 11 predicted proteins | sample III_Palsa_N1_3_FD_200449 | JGI IMG/M metagenome (GOLD analysis project Ga0302311, IMG submission 200449) | Peat permafrost microbial communities from Stordalen Mire near Abisko, Sweden - III_Palsa_N1_3 | ecosystem: Environmental > Terrestrial > Soil > Palsa > Peat permafrost | place: Sweden... | reverse complement strand
CCCGGCCTTTGCCAAGCTGTTCGTGGAAACCGAATACCTTGCCGAGGCGAGTGCCATTCTGGCCACCCGCCGGCGGCGCACACCGACCGAGCCGGAGATCTGGGCTGCTCACCTCGTCGTGACTGAAAGTGCCATCGAGGTCGAAACCGACCGCGCCCGCTTCCTCGGTCGAGGCCATAGCGTCCGGCGTCCGGCAGCAATGGGCGGCGCGGCCCTTTCGGGCACTGTCGGAACGGTGCTGGACGCGGTGCTTTCGATCCGGTGCCGGGTCAGCATCCCAGCAGGGGGCACGGTGAGCGTCGCGTTCTGGACCATAGTGGCTTCCTCTCGGGCAGAGCTCATCGACTGCATTGACAAGCACCGGGACGCCGCCGCGTTCGATCGGGCATCAACGCTGGCCTGGACGCAGGCTCAGGTCCAGTTGCGCCATCTCGGCATCAGCCCGAGCGAGGCCGATCTCTTCCAGCGCCTGGCAGGACATCTGCTCTATGCCGGTCGAAGTCTGCGACAGTCCTCCGACGAAATCCGGAAAGGCGGGGGGCCACAATCCGGGCTATGGGGGTTGGGCATTTCCGGCGACCTTCCGGTCATACTGCTGCGCATCAACGATGGAGCCGACATAGCCATTGGACGGCAGTTGATGCTCGCTCACGAATATTTTCGACTGAAACAACTCGCGGTGGACTTAGTGATCGTGAACGATCACGCGGCGTCCTATGTGCAGGATCTGCAAGGTTCGCTCGAAGCCCTGATCCGGGCTGGATCGCGATCCGGCGCCGGTCCTGGCGCCATATACCTGCTGCGCTCGGATCTGGTGCCAGCCTCAACATGTGCCCAGCTTGCCTCCATCGCTCGTGTCGTGCTGGCTGGCGATCGTGGGAGCCTCGCGGATCAACTCGATCATGCCGACGTGTCGGCGGCCCCACGTGCGATATCCGCCCGTTTGCGTCCGGCTCCTATGAGGTCGGCACCGGATGTAGCACCGGCCATTCCGGCGCTCGAATTCTTCAACGGCCTTGGTGGCTTCGCAGAGGACGGGGGGCAATACGTCATCGTGCTTGCGCCCGGCCAGACGACGCCGGCGCCTTGGATCAATGTGATCGCGAACCCCGGCTTCGGCTTCCAGGTCGCCGCCGAGGGAAGTGGCTATACGTGGGCGGGAAACAGCCGCGAAAACCAGCTGACGCCCTGGTCGAACGACCCTGTCGCCAATCCGCCCGGCGAGGCCTTCTTCCTGCAGGATGACGCCACGCACGATCTTTGGTGCCCCACGGCTGCACCGAGGCGCGATGCGGGGGCGACCTATATCGCCCGGCATGGACGCGGCTACAGCCGGTTCGAGCGCTTGGCCTACGGCATCGACAGCTGTCTCCTGCAATACGTGCCTATCGACGATCCGATCAAGATCTCCCGATTGCAGCTTCATAATCGTTCCGACCGCACCAGGTCCATTTCGGTAACCGCCTATGCGGCCTGGGTTCTTGGCCCGTCGCGAAGTGCTACGGCGCCGTTCGTCACCACGGAGGTGGATGCCGCGACGGGCGCGATGGTTGCCTGCAATCCTTGGAACGCCTCCGATGGGGCGAGGGTCGCCTTTGCGGACCTCGGCGGGCGCCAGACCTCATGGACCGGCGACAGGCGCGAGTTCATCGGTCGCAACGGCACGCTTGGGCACCCCGCGGCGTTGGGCCAGACGGTCCGATTGACCGGCACGGTCGGTGCCGGCTTGGACCCTTGCGCAGTATTGAGAACCACCATCGAGCTGCCCCCCGACGGACGTGCCGAAGTCCTATTCTTCCTGGGTGAGGGCGAAACTGCCGAGCATGCACGCCGCCTGATCCTGGAGTATCGCGCGGCAAACCTGGACGCGGTTCTGTCGGCAGTGAGTCGACATTGGGATGATGTGTTGGGGGCGGTGCAGGTGAAGACGCCTGACCGGAGCATGGACATCATGTTGAACGGGTGGCTGCTCTATCAAACGCTGGCCTGTCGCGTCTGGGCTCGTGCCGGGTTCTACCAGGCCAGCGGCGCATTCGGTTTCCGCGATCAGCTTCAGGACGGCATGGCGCTGACCGCGTCCTGTCCGGCGATCGTTCGCGAGCATCTGCTGCGGGCCGCGGCGCGGCAATTCACTGAGGGCGACGTGCAGCATTGGTGGTTGCCGCAGACCGGCATGGGGGTGCGGTCGCGCATCTCGGATGATTGCGCCTGGCTGGCTTATACCGTCGCCCAGTATGTCGCGGCCAGCGGAGACACGGCTGTGCTCGACGAAATGGTGGGATTTCTCGCGGCACCGGTTTTGGCCGCGGACGAGGATGACCGGTTCTTCCTGCCGACGAGCGCCGATGCAGCGGCGTCGTTGTTCGACCATTGTGCACGGGCGCTCGACCATAGCCTCGCACTCGGCCAGCACGGTCTGCCGCTGATCGGCACCGGCGACTGGAACGACGGCATGAACCGGATCGGCGAGGCGGGGCGTGGAGAGAGCGTGTGGCTTGGGTGGTTCCTGCATTCGACGCTGACGGCATTCGCGCCGTTGGCGGATGCGCGCGGAGATAGCGCTCATGCCGCGGCTTGGCGCGCCCACGCATCGGCTCTGGTCCCCGCGCTTGAGCGTGCCTGGGACGGCGATTGGTACCTGCGCGCCTATTTCGACGACGGCACGCCTCTCGGGTCTCACGCCAACCAGGAATGCCAAATCGATTCCATCGCGCAGGCCTGGTCCGTCATCTCCGGTGCCGCCCCGCCAGATCGGGCGGCGAAGGCCATGCAATCGGTCGAGCAGGAGCTCGTGCAACCGGAAGATGGCCTGGTACTGATCCTTGCCCCGCCATTTGACAAGGTTGGACCCGACCCGGGCTATATCAGAGGTTATCCGCCGGGCATCCGGGAGAACGGCGGCCAATACACCCATGCTGCACTATGGGTTGTCAGGGCAACGGCAGAACTGGGTGATGGCGACCAGGCGGCGCGGCTGTTCGCCCGGCTCAACCCGATCAACCATGCCCTTACACCCGGCGACGTCGCGCGATACAAGGCGGAGCCCTACGTCGTTGCTGCCGACATTTATTCCCAACCGCCCCATGTCGGTCGGGGCGGCTGGTCGTGGTATACGGGCTCAGCCGGCTGGATGCAGCGCGTGGGGATCGAGAGTATTCTTGGCGTGTCTATCCGCGAAGGCCTTCTGTCGCTGAGCCCATGCGTTCCGGCCAGTTGGCCGGGCTTCGTGGTAACGATCAAGTGGCGCAGCGCCCGTTACGTGATTACCGTTCGGAATCCTTCCCGCGTCGGCCGGGGGGTGGCATCGGTCGAACTGGACGGCGTGCTGCTAGCGGCACAGCCCGCGCTCGTCATGGCGGATGACGGCACTGCCCATGAGGTCCTCGTGACGCTTGGGGTAACCGATAAGGGATCATCGAAATGCCTGTGATCAGCCCACTCGCCGGCAAGCCGATCGACCCGTCCCAGCTGATCGACGTAGCCCATCTGATCGCCGCCTATTTCGACCGTCAGCCGGACCCGGCCATTCCGTCTCAACGGGTCAGCTTCGGCACGTCGGGCCATCGCGGGTCTTCCCTCAAGAACAGTTTCAACGAGGCGCATATCCTGGCGATCAGCCAGGCGATCGTTCAGCACAGGCACACGGCTGGCATCGATGGGCCAATGTTCATCGGAATCGACACCCATGCCCTCTCCCAGCCCGCCCTGGCGAGCGCATTGGAGGTGTTCGTCGCGAACGACGTGGAGGTTTTCATCGACGCGGCGGACGGCTACACGCCGACGCCCGTCATATCGCATGCCATCCTCGCCCATAACCGCGGCCGCACGGATAAGCTGGCGGATGGGATAGTCATCACCCCGTCGCATAACCCGCCGGCCGACGGCGGCTTCAAATACAACCCGCCTCATGGCGGTCCCGCCGACACCGCTATCACACGCGGCATCGAGCATGCGGCGAACGCCTTGCTATCCGAGTCGCTCCTCGGCGTCCGCCGTATTCCCTACGATCGCGCCCGCAAGTCGTCGCGCGTGCACCGCCACGATTACATAAGCCCTTATGTCAATGATTTGCCGGCTGTCGTCGACCTGGAAGTGATCCGTGTGTCCGGCGTGACGATCGGCATCGACCCGCTGGGCGGCGCGGCCGTCGCCTTCTGGCCTGCCATCATCGAACGGTACGGCATCGCGGCCACGGTGGTCAGCGACGTGGTCGATCCGACGTTCCGGTTCATGACCGCCGATTGGGATGGGCAGATCCGCATGGATTGCTCGTCGCCCTACGCCATGTCCCGGCTCATCGGGATGGGCAGCCGCTTCGACGTCGCCTTCGCGAATGATACGGACGCCGACCGACACGGCATCATTGCCGGGTCGGATGGATTGATGAAGCCGAACAACTATCTGGCGGTCGCAATCGCCTACCTTTTTAGCAATCGGCGGGACTGGGGTCGCCGGCTAGCAGTCGGCAAGACCGTCGTCAGCAGTGGTCTGATCGACCGCGTCGCCGTACGGCTCGGTCGCGATCTCGTCGAAGTGCCCGTCGGGTTCAAATGGTTCGTCGAGGGCCTGCTCTCAGGAGCGCTGGGCTTCGCCGGCGAGGAGAGCGCTGGGGCGTCGTTTCTAAGACGTGACGGATCGGTCTGGACGACCGACAAAGATGGACTGATCCTCGGCCTGCTCGCCGCCGAGATGACGGCCCGGGAAGGGCGGGATCCGAGCGCGACCTTTCACCAGATAGCGCAGGAACTGGGTACGCCCTACTACGAGCGGACCGACGCCCCCGCGACGCCAGCGGAAAAGGCCAGGCTGTTGGCGCTCTCACCGGATCAGATAGGCATGACTGAACTCGCAGGCGAGCCGGTCGTCGCTAAGATCACGGCGGCACCGGCCAATGGTGCCCCAATCGGTGGACTTAAAGTGGTGGCCGAGAATGGTTGGTTCGCCGCACGTCCTTCGGGCACGGAAGACGTCTACAAGATCTATGCGGAGAGCTTTCGGAGCGCAGCCCATCTTCAGAAAATTCAGCTGCAGGCGGAAACGGCGATCGCCGATGTCCTCAGAGGCGCGAACTCAGAGCGGCATGATTGACCCAAAATATTCACGAGCAATTTTGAGGCAGCCTCGGTTCTATCGACGAAGTTTGCCAATCCGAGCCATTCGGATCGGAGGAGACGCGCTGAAAAACGAATTCGCCAGGATCCGGACTGCATGAACTACCGGCCGCCCACAAACTGAAGTAGGTCGATGTTTGCTAAGGACGAACGCTCATCCCTCCCGGCGCCTCACTGAACAATGGGCATCTGGCTCCGCGCTCAGCTCCTCAAGGTTTCCGCGCCAACCGATGGGATAGGTTGGGCCCGCCCCGACCTTCGGAAGCTGAGCCATGATGGCGCATTTGAGGAGAGTATGATGAGGTCAAGATCTTAATTGACGCAGATGACCTGAAGGCGCCGACCTCATCGAGGAATTGTCGATCATTCATAGGTACGAAGTCTGTCAGATCGCCCGCGCCGTTGAAATTCATAACCCTTACTGGTGTCGATCGACATACATCTTACCGATAGTGGTGAAATCACGCAGAACACGGCGTGTCTGACACCGAATCGGATGGGGGTGCTTTACGCGTCGGGCACGATGGGGCGGCTATACTAACACGACCAACCGAACCGGTGTGGCGACCGCTGATCTGTACCCAAGGATTGCGTTGAGCGCGTTCTTCGGCGACGAATCGCCTGCTAATGTCGATTTTACTCGCGAAATGACCTGAAGTGAGGCATCCACCTCGATATCGAGACGATCGCTATCTCATAATCAGATCGGCCAACACTTCGCAAGGATCGGCTTCGAGAGCGTGTGCGACCTCGATGAACTCGACCACGTCGAGCCGTCGTTCGCCGCCTTCGTATTTCGCGACGAAGGATTGCGGGCGACCAAGCCGCTGAGCGATTTCCGCCTGGGTAAAATTCTTCGACTTGCGCAAATTTATGAGCAAGTCTTGAAGCTGTTGCTGTCTGGGCGTCCTGAGCGATTTCGGCATGAAGACCGGCGGTGTGGGGGGCCGGTCTTCCCGTTAATCCTGATTTCGGATTATCCCAGATCGGGATATATTCTGCGTCGGACTCCTCGTGCGACTCGGTGGGGGAGAATGAGAGATGGACCAGACGCCGCGCGCCCCGAAGCTTGATCCCGTCGTCGCCGACGATGTGCCATCGTCGGACGACATCACGTCCTACGATGACGAGCATCTCGTCACCTATATGCGCCTGCTCGATGCCGATGCCGAAGGGGCTGACTGGCGGGAAGTGGCCCGCATTGTTCTTTATCGGGACCCGGACACCGAGGCTGAGCGTACACGCCGCTGTTGGGAGGTCCATCTTGCCCGGGCGCGCTGGATGACGAGCAAGGGCTACCGCAAGCTGCTCGAACAAGCCGCGATTGAGACGCGTTTGTCCGACGAGCAGCCCCGATCCTGACCTGTCATCACTCTCGCAAAAGCAACGGGCTCGAAATTTTTTCCAGAAATTGTCACAACTCGAAGTTCGAAGTCATATTACCTTGGGTTGTCTGGTTTCTAGTTCGCATTGTGGCGCGCGGTGCCGCGGCCAGCCTGATTGAACGAGCCGCCTCAGCGGCTCGATCGCCCCGTCGGCGAAATCCTTTGGCACCCTTCTGTAGCGAAATCCGACGCCAGAGTCCGCCATCGTAGCGGTGGTCGGGGAAGGAGGTGAGCCATGGTGGATGATGGTGGCAAGGAGGGTCGCCTCAATTGGCGAGACCCCAAGGGCTACGCATCAATGCTCAAACTGGATCGCCGCGCCTGGGCGGCCCAATGTGTTTCTCGTGACCCCGACTTTGCGGTGGCTGCTGCCTCAGTGGTGCCCTCATCATTGAGAATCTTGAGACGCGATCCGTCGATCGCCGTCGGCATCCTGCCGCGTGATCAGCGTCTTGCCGCCTGGGGGCTCCATTTCCGTTCCGTGCTCGGACCGTCTTTCGGAGACGAGCCTTGTCGTTTGGAGGGCTGACCACGATCCCGGCGTGGTTGAGATCGAGGCGCGTCCGGCGGCGTCAGACGATCAGGCCGCCTTCGAGATCACACGCCTGGCTTGTCCAATTTTGGTGTTGCGGGATCCCTCCGGTGTTGAGCATTTGCTGATCGGCGACAGCGCCTGTCACGTTCGGCTCGACGTGACAGACGGTACGGTGCTCGACGGGCCGGTCCGGCTCCGCTTGGAATTTGTCGGCCATTCGGGGATGGAACCGAAGCTGCTGACGCTGCGGCGGCTGGTCGCCCTGGTGCGGTTGGGACGGTTCCCCCGTGGCTTGTTTCCGCTGCCACCGGCCGGGCGGGCCCGCCGCTGGATGATGGCGCTCCGCGCCCTGGACGCTCGAAGGGCGGGGGCAACCCATCGCGAAATCGCCACCACCCTCTTCGGTGCGGCCAGGATTGAGGCGGACTGGGACGGATCGTCGGCCTATCTCCGCTGCCGGGTGCAGCGACTGATCCGTTTAGGCGAGACATTGGTGCAGGGCGGCTACCGCGACCTGCTGCGCGGACCCTTGAGAGACTGAATCGGGATCATCATGACCAACCTCTGGCGATCGACGATGTCGATCTTGATGGCGGCTCCACTGCTCGTTGCCTGCGACGACAAGCGAACGGCGAATGCCGGCAATTTCGAGCAGGCGCTGCAGCGCCATTATGACGGCCATCCGGAATGCGTCGCGCTGCCGATCGACTTTATCCTCGGCGCGCCGTTGGATGCCGACGGCTCTAGGCGCGAGGAGGCTGACGCGCTGGTTCGGGCCGGGCTGCTGTCGGTGGTGTCGCCGAAGGGTGTATCGCCGTCGTCCGTCGAGGCTCGGTCCTCCGTTCAATATGCCCTGACCGCGGCCGGCGCGCAGGCAATCCGCAAGGGTGCCGATAGCTTCCTGGGCGGGATGGCGCTCTGCTTCGCGCAACGCCGGATCATGAAGGTCGTGTCCTTCACCCCGCCGGCCGAGGTGTTGGGGACGACGGCGTCGCGAGTCTCCTATTCGTATGAGCTGCGGGACGTTGCGGTTTGGGCGAAGGACGGCGCGCTGCAAGACGCCTTTCCGCCGATCAAAGCTGCGCTCGCCGCATCGAGCCGGAGCGACACCGACGGCATGATCCTGACCGACAAAGGGTGGCAGGACGAGCACGCGCTCCGATAGTTCCGACGCTCTGCCAAGCCTCCGGCTTGGCGTGCGGCCATCGCGCTTTCGCGCGATGAACCTGTTCGTTGGCCCTTCCCGGTGGCGCGGGATGGGCGGCGCGCCCTTCTAGGCCCGCCGCGGCTGGCCGCAACCCGCGGCTCGCGGGTCCTCCACTTCGTTCCGGTGCTGCGCATGCGGCCTGCCTCCGACGGCGGGCCTGCCGGTCGCTCTTCGCCGCCCAACCCCGCTTTCCGGGAAAGGGCGGTGGATTTGAGCGGAGCGGAGGGCCAGCGCATGGGTACGACCGGCAAGCATCCCGCCAGCGGGGTGGGCAAGCTCAGCCTCTATCAGGAGGTCACGGACAAGATCGTCGCCGAGTTGGAGCAGGGCCGGGTGCCCTGGGTGCAGCCCTGGGGCCGGGCCAAGGCCGGCCTGGGATTGCCCCGGAACGCCGCCACCGGGCGGCGCTATTCCGGGGTCAATATCCTGATCCTGTGGGGCGCGGTCATCGAGCGGGGCTTCGCCTCACAGCAGTGGCTGACCTTCCGGCAGGCGCTGGACTTGGGCGGTTCTGTCCGCAAGGGCGAGCGCGGCACCACCGTCTGCTACGCCGACCGCTTCATCCCGAAGGACGAACAGGAGCGCGCCCGGCGCGAGGGCGACGAGGCGGCAGCGGTGCCATTTCTCAAGCGCTTCACCGTGTTCAACGTCGCGCAATGCGACCGGCTGCCGTCGCCGGTCGAGGGCGCATCAGAGCCCTTGCCGGAACGCGAACTGATCCCGCACGCCGAGGCCCTGATCATGGCGACCGGGGCGGATTTCCGTATCGGCGGTGAGCGCGCGTTCTATGTGCCGAGCGGCGATTTCATCCTGGTGCCGCCGCAGCCGGCCTTCCACGAGCAGATCAATTATTACCGGACCTGCTTTCACGAACTCGGCCATAATGCCGTGATCCGGATTATGCCGCATGGCCTTTGCTGGAGGCTGGTTTTCCTGGCATCCGCCATGCGGCTGTTCGGCATAATCAGAGCCCATCCAAGAATGCGAGGAGTTGGTCGTCGGGCCGGAACCGGCTCGACGGGATGTCTGGGGCGGCGACGCGAGCGAGCGCTTTTTCCTTCAACCGCATGTCTGCATGGATATAGATCTGGGTGGTCTCGACGTTCTCGTGACCAAGCCAGAGTGCGATCACCGCCGGATCGACGCCGTGGTGGAGCAGGTCCATCGCAGTGCTGTGGCGAAGCGTATGCGGCGTGACCCGCTTGGAGCCGATGCTCGGACACGTGAGCGACGCCGTCAGGCAGTGCTTGCGGACCAGATGCTCGAGAGCGTCGCGGCTCAGCCGTTCTCCCCGGATCGACGGGAACAGCGGCCTGCTCTCATCCTTGTCGGCGCCGATCCACGCAGCCAGCAGGTTGGCCGTCTCGCGGCGAAGCGGGGTGGCGCGCTCCTTCCGGCCCTTACCCATGCAGCGGATGTGCGCGCCGCTTCCGAGCACGACATCGCCGCGCGTGAGGCCGACCAGTTCGGATGCCCGGAGGCCGGTCTGGACAGCGAGCAGCAACAGCACATGATCGCGCCGCCCCGCCCATGTCGTGCGGTCGGGCGCTGTCAGCAACGCCGCGATCTCGTCGGCGTCGAGGAACGTCACCGTGCGCCTCACATAGCGCTTGTTGGGCATCGCGAGGATGCGCTGGCAGTGCAGCAGCCGGGTTGGATCGGTCATCGCGACGTAGCGGAAGAACGATCGGATCGCGGCGAGCCGGGTGTTGCGGCTGCGCGCGCTGTTGCCCCGCGCGGTCTCCGTGTGGACGAGGAAGTCGGCGACCAGATCAGCGTCGATGTCTTCGATCGTCAGCTTGACCGGCGACTTGCCGTGTCGAGCACTCGCATACCGCAACAGCAGCCGGAACGTATCGCGATAGCCCGCGACCGTATGTCGGCTCGCTTCCATCTGGACGCACAGTCGGTCTGTGAAGAAGCGCTGAATCAGCGCGGGCAAAGCGGTGGCGCTCATTGGGCTGCCTCCGCGCCGCTCGCGGTCGCTCGCGCCATCGCCAGATCGAGCAACTCCGGAACCGCCTCCAGATACCAGTATGTGTTGGAGGGATCGCTATGGCCCAGATAGGTCGTCAACCGGATCATCTCGCGCGCCGGGTCTTTGCCGGTGCGATACCAGCCGATCATCGTCTTCACCGCGAAGCTGTGGCGAAGGTCATGGATGCGCGGTCCCCGGCCATGCTTGCAGTATGGCTGATGGGTCCGAAGCCCGATCTGTTGGCACGCCTGCGCGAAGTTGTATCGGGCAACGCAGTCGGCGAGGCGTATGGCCTTGTCGGTGACGAACAGCGGCTTGGCCGGACGGCCGATCAGCCGATCGCGTTCGGCAAGATAGCCGATCAACTGCGTGACGACGCTCGGGTCGAGCGGCAGCAACCGCTCTTTGCCGAGCTTTCCTTGCCGGACCCGCAGCACGCCATGCTCGGCGTCGAGGTCGTTACGATCGAGCGCGAGCGCCTCGTTGATCCTCAGGCCGGTGACCGCGATCAGCCCGAACAACGTCGAGTAGGTCAGCCCGCGCAGGCCGTAGATCGACGGCAGCGCCTTGGCCGCCGCGATGATCGATCCGATCTCGGCGTCGGTGTAGATATGCGGGCGCGACCGCTGGAAGCCGCCCGGCAGCAGGCCTCGCGGTGGCGCTTCATGCGCCGGATCGAAGCTGCTCAGCCACTGCGCGAACAGACGCACGACGCTAAGCCTCGCCGCTCGGGTCGAGGGGCAGGCCACGGCCAGCGTCGCGTGCCAGCGCAGGAACAACGCCGTGTCGATATGATCAGCGTCTTCGCGATCGGCGAACCGGGTGAAGCGGCGCAGGATGCGCTCGCTGGTGGCAAGGTCGTAGCCGAGGCTGCGCCGGACGCTCAGATAGCGGTCGAGCTGGGAGGTGAGGCTCATTGCGCGCCTCCCGCCACCGGCCAGGGCTGCGCGATCGACCGCAGTCCGTCGATGTCGAGCCGGGCGTATATCAGCGTCGACGATCGCGAGCGGTGCCGCAGCACATCGCCGACCTCGTCGAGCGATGCGCCCATGTTCACAAGCTGGGTCGCAAGGCTATGACGAAGGAGGTGCGATCCTACGTAGGGCGTCATCGGCTTCTGGCCAGTTGCCTTCAAAGCCTCCTTGAGGATGGCGTTGACGATCTGACTGTCCTTGAACGGGCGATGCGGTGCGCGATGGGTGACGAACATCGTGCGGCAGGTCGCTGGTCCTCGCTCCTCGCGAAGATAGCGGCTCAGCGCATCGCCAACCTCCACGGTGATCGGCAGGCGGTCGTGCAGCTTGCCCTTGCCGCGCACCGTAAGCTCGCCCACCCGCCAGTCGATGTCGCCGAGCTGCATCGCGATGACCTCGGCCGCGCGCAGGCCGAGCCGGGCCATGAGCAGCAGCATCGCATAGTCCCGCGCGCCGTGTCGGGGATTGTCGCGCACGCAAGCGAGCACCGCCTCGACGCCGTCGGGCGATAGATGGCGCGGCAGTCGCGCGCCCCAACGCTTGGCCGTCTTCGGCACGCTCAGCGCCAGATTTGTCGCGGTCGCTCCGCATCCGAACAGATACTGGAGGAAGATGCGGACATGGGTCGCTACCGTCTTGTCGCGACGTGCGGTGGCCAGCACATGCTCCATGAAGCCGATTGCATCATCGGGACGCAGGCGGCCTGGATCGGGTATCGCCTCGCCAAAGCGATGGTCAAGGAAGCGGCGAGCAAAGCCCACCGTGTGGGGGATGCTGCGCGGGCTGAGACCACGCTGTTTGACGAGATAGGTCTCGAAGTCCGCCAGCAACGTCGCACGCGCGACCTGCGCCTCCGTCAGCGGCACGGGTTGCGCCACGCCGATATCGATCAGATGCTCAGCGAACCGCCGCGCAAGTTTGTGCGGACAGATTGTCTGGCCTTGCTTTCGCGGCACCATCCTTCCCAACCGTTCGGCCTGATCGAGCGTCAATGCGGAAGGCTCCACACATTCCGCGTCCATCACTTGACCGAGCTTCCTGATGATCGACCGATAGGTCGCGATGGTGCCCGCCTTGTAATTGGCGCCGGCAAGGCTTTCGGCGAACGAGTCCAAGTACGGATCGACGCTGGTTTCGAGATTTTCAGACATGATCTTCGGGCTCCGTGTTGTCGGAGCAACGAAGATTATGCCGAATGGACGCAGCGCGATCTCGAAGTCAGCGACGCCTTCTCGACGGCATCCGGCATAATCCGGATCACGGCATTATGCCCTTTATGCCGATATCGGCATAACGGCCATTGGACCGGGGCAGGGCATCGGCTCGCCCGCGACCTGTCTGGCCGGTCCGGCTCCAAGCCCTATGCGCGCGAGGAACTAGTCGCCGAGATGGCGAGCGCCTTCGTCTGCGCCGCGCTCGGCATCGTGCCGACCGTCCGCCATGCCGACTATCTCGCATCCTGGCTCGCGGTGCTGCGCGAGGACAACCGCGCCATCTTCCGCGCCGCGTCCCAGGCCAGCAAGGCGGCGGATTTCATCCTTGGTTTCGGCGTGCGCGACGTCGCGCCGTCTGCTCCGGAAGCGGCGGCCTGACCGTGCCCGCACGCCCGAGATCAATCCGGCCGGCTTCGGCCAGCGAAAGGACCATTGCCATGGACCTCATGCCCGATGACATCCGGGAGCGGCTGCTCGCCAACGGCGCCGCCGGCGCGGAAGCCGACCCCGTGCCGGTCGTCAAATTCTTCGACCCCACGGGGCCGGCGACCTGGCTGATCACGGCGATGATGCCGGACGCGCCGGACATCCTGTTCGGCCTGCGCGACCTCGGCCTGGGCTGTCCCGAACTCGGTACCGCCAGCCTCGCCGACCTGCGCAGCGTCAAGGGCCGGCTCGGTCTCGGCATCGAGCGCGACCTGCATTTCTCCGGCCGGTTCACGATTTCCGTCTATGCCGAGGCGGCACGGATCGCCGGCCGGATCGGATCACCGAGGCCGAGCGCCTGCTGGCGCAGATCGCCGCCGCGCTCGGCCACCCGTCGCCCCATCCCGAGCTTCCGCCGAATGGCGGATGACCCGCGCCGGTCAGGCGCATTCCCCGACCCGAAGGAGGAATATCATGCAGCTCACCCATATCGATCTCGGCCGGCTCAGCATCGCCGCCGTCAACATGCGGCACGGCAAACGCGCGCCGGATATCTCGGACATCCTGCCCTCGATCCGCGCACGCGGCGTGCTCGTGCCGCTGCTGGTCCGGCCGAACGGCGACCCCGACCGGTTCGAGATCGTCGCCGGGCGACGGCGCTATGTCGCCGCCAAGACGATCGCCGACGAACAGGGCGAGATCGACCCTTTGCCCTGTGCTGTGATGGAACCGGGCGACGATGCGGCGGCGCTCGAAGCCTCGCTGATCGAGAACATCGCCCGGCTCGATCCCGACGCGATGAGCCAGTACGAGTGTTTCGTCCGGCTGACCAAGCTCGGTCGTTCCGTCGCCGAGATCGCCGCCACTTTCGGCATCACCGAGCGGATGGTCAGCCAGCGCCTCGCCCTCGGCAACCTGCTGCCGAAGATCCGGGACGCCTATCGCGATGGCGAGATCGATGCCGAAACCATCCGCCACCTGACCATGGCGTCGAAGGCGCAGCAGAAGGAGTGGCTGGCCCTGTTCGCCGATGCCGAGAGCCACGCGCCGCGCGGCTATCAGTTGAAGCAATGGCTGTTCGGCGGCCAGTCGATCGCGACCAAAGTGGCACTGTTCCCGGTCGAGGAGTATGCCGGCCCGATCACCGCCGACCTGTTCGGCGAGGACAGCTATTTCGCCGACGCCGACCTGTTCTGGCAGAAGCAGAACGAGGCCATCGCGGCCCGGCGCGACCGGCTGCTCGCGGCCGGCTGGACCGACGTGATTGTCCTGGCACCGGGCCAGCATTTCCACTCCTGGGAGCATGAGAAGACGCCGAAGGGGAAGGGTGGCAAGACCTTCATCGCCGTC
>Ga0302311_10004971_pt1 | contig 14184 bp, 16 predicted proteins | sample III_Palsa_N1_3_FD_200449 | JGI IMG/M metagenome (GOLD analysis project Ga0302311, IMG submission 200449) | Peat permafrost microbial communities from Stordalen Mire near Abisko, Sweden - III_Palsa_N1_3 | ecosystem: Environmental > Terrestrial > Soil > Palsa > Peat permafrost | place: Sweden... | reverse complement strand
GTCGGCGCGGCCTGGGCCTTTTCCTTGGCGTCGGGGCCTGACGCCTACGGCGCCTTCCTGGTCATCATCGGCTCGATCATCGGCAAGCTCTTCCTGTTCGGCCTGACCTTCTCGGCCTTCTACCACCTGGCCAACGGCATCCGGCATCTGGCCTGGGACATGGGTGAAGGCTTTGATCCCAAGACCGCCGACACCACCGCCGCCGCCGCCCTGGCCTTTGGCGCCGCCGCCACGATCGCGGTCTGGGTGATCGCCGCCTTGACCGGAGGGCTCTAGATGGCCGGCTACCGCACCCCCCTCGGCCGCGCGCGCGGCCTTGGCTCCGCCAAACATGGCGTCGGCCACTTCATCAGCCAGCGCGTCTCCGCCATCGCCCTGATCTTCCTGGTGCTCTGGGCCGTCGATTCGGCCCTGGCGCTGGCGCACACCGACTATGAGAGCGCGGTGCTCTGGCTCCGTTCGCCCTGGAACGCGATCCTGGCGTCGCTGCTGATCGCCGTGGCGTCCTTCCACATGAACATCGGCATGCGGGTGATCATCGAGGACTACATCCACAAGCCTCCCACCAAGGCGGCGCTGCTGATCCTCAACCTTTTTGTCGCCGTGCTGGTCACCGCCGCCGGCGTGTTCTCGATCCTCAAGGTCGCCCTTAGCGGCGGAGCGTACTGACCATGGCCGCCTACGACTTCATCGATCACACCTTCGATGTGGTGGTGGTTGGGGCCGGCGGCTCCGGCCTGCGCGCGGCCATCGGCGCCGCCGCCGCCGGGCTGAAGACCGCCTGCATCACCAAGGTCTTCCCGACCCGCTCCCACACCGTCGCGGCCCAGGGCGGCATCTCCGCCAGCCTCGGCAATATGAGCAAGGACGACTGGCGCTGGCATATGTACGACACCGTCAAGGGGTCGGACTGGCTGGGCGACCAGGACGCCATCGAATACCTGGTGCGCAACGCCCCGGCCGCCGTCTACGAGCTGGAGCACTGGGGCGTGCCCTTCTCGCGCACTGACGAGGGCAAGATCTACCAGCGCGCCTTTGGCGGCATGACCAGCAACTATGGCGAGGCGCCGATCCAGCGCACCTGCGCCGCCGCCGACCGCACCGGCCACGCCATGCTGCACGCCATGTACGGTCAGTCCCTGTCCAAGAACGTCGAGTTCTTCATCGAGTATTTCGCCCTCGACCTGATCATGGAAGATGGCGTCTGCCGGGGCCTCACCGCCTGGAAGCTCGACGACGGCGCCATGCACCGGTTCCGCGCCCAATCGGTGGTGCTGGCCACCGGCGGCTATGGCCGCGCCTATTTCACCGCCACCAGCGCCCACACCTGCACCGGCGACGGCGGCGGGATGGTGCTGCGCGCCGGCCTGCCGCTGCAGGACATGGAGTTCGTCCAATTCCATCCGACGGGTATCTATGGCGCCGGATGCTTGATCACCGAAGGCGCGCGGGGTGAGGGCGGCTACCTGACCAATTCCGAGGGCGAGCGCTTCATGGAGCGCTATGCGCCCACCGTGAAGGATCTCGCCCCCCGCGACATGGTCAGCCGGGCCATGACCATCGAGGTCCGCGAGGGCCGCGGCTGCGGTCCCAACAAGGACTATATCGAGCTGCACCTGGACCATCTGGATCCGAAGATCCTGCACGAGCGCCTGCCGGGGATTTCCGAGAGCGCCCGTATCTTCGCCAACGTCGATGTGACCAAGGAGCCGATCCCGGTCCAGCCGACGGTCCACTACAATATGGGCGGCATCCAGACCAACTACCACGGCGAGGTGGTGATCAAGGCCGGGGACAATCCCGACCAGGTGGTGCCGGGCCTGTTCGCCGTGGGTGAGGCGGCCTGCGTCTCCGTGCACGGCTCCAACCGCCTGGGCTCTAACAGCCTGATCGACCTGGTGGTGTTCGGCCGCGCCGTCGGCCTGCACCTGGGCGAAATCCTCAAGTCCGGCGCCACCCAGCCGGAGCTGAAGCCCACACAGACCGAGGCTTCCATCGCCCGCTTCGACCGCTTCCGGAACGCCAATGGCGGCACGCCGACCGCCAAGCTGCGCCTGGCCATGCAGCAGGCCATGCAGGAAGACGCCGCTGTCTTCCGCACCGGCGAGACCCTGAAGAGCGGCGTCGACCGGCTGGAGAAGGTCCGCCAGGGCATGTCGGACATCGCCACCTTCGATCGGGGCCTGGTCTGGAACACCGACCTGGTCGAGACCCTTGAGCTGGATAACCTCGTGGGCCAGGCCATCGTCACCGTGAACGGCGCCCTGAACCGCCAGGAAAGCCGCGGCGCCCACGCCCGCGAGGACTTCCCGAACCGCGACGACAAAAACTGGATGAAGCACACCCTGGCGTCGCTGGACTTCGAGACCGGCAAGGTCTCGATCGATTACCGCCCGGTGCACGCCTACACCATGACCAAGGATATCGACTACATCCAGCCCAAGGCTCGGGTGTACTAGGGGATCGACGATGGTACAGCTGACCCTCCCCAAGAATTCCAAGATCGGCCAGGGCAAGCATTGGCCCGCGCCGGCGGACGCCAAGACGGTCAAGACGTTCAAAATCTATCGCTACGATCCCGAGACCGGCGAAAACCCGCACTGGGACACCTATGACGTGGCCGTCGACCAGTGCGGCCCGATGGTGCTCGACGCGCTGATCTTCATCAAGAACACCATGGACCCGACCCTGGCGTTCCGGCGTTCGTGCCGGGAAGGGGTCTGCGGCTCCTGCGCCATGAACATCGCCGGGCGCAACACCCTGGCCTGCACCCACGGCTGGGCCGAGGCGCCGGGCAAGGACGTCCAGATCTCCCCGCTGCCGAGCCAGCCGGTGGTCAAGGACCTGATCCCGGACCTGACCCTTTTCTACGCCCAATACGCCTCGATCGAGCCCTGGCTGCACACCGAGACGCCGCAGCCGCAGGCCGAATGGCGTCAGAGCCCGGAAGACCGCGCAAAGCTGGACGGCCTCTATGAGTGCATCCTGTGCGCCTGCTGCACGACGTCCTGCCCGAGCTATTGGTGGAACGGCGACAAATATCTCGGCCCGGCGACCCTGCTGCAGGCCTATCGCTGGCTGATCGACAGCCGCGACGAGGCCACCGGCGACCGGCTGGACGGCTTGGAAGACCCCTTCAAGCTCTATCGCTGCCACACCATTATGAACTGCGCCCAGGTCTGCCCGAAGGGGCTGAACCCGGCCAAGGCGATCGCCAAGATCAAGTCGATGATGGTCGAACGGGTCAGCTGAGGCGGGCTTAAAGCGCCAGCTTCAAGCCGCACCACTGGGCGAAGTGGCGGAAATCAATATCGCGGGCGATCAGCGGCACGTCCGCGTCGATGCAGCATTGGGCGATTAGTGTGTCCGCCAGCTTGGCTTTCAATCCCATCGAGCGGACGAGGATTCTTGTGTCACGGGCTCTTAGCCAGTATCCCGGCGTGAGCGTCAGCAAGGTTGATCGCCCTAGCATCGCCGAATAAAGCGGATCGCCGGCTGACATGCTCAACAGCTCGACGAGAACCGGGGGCGGGAGCGCAAACTCTTGCGCCGCGAGGGCTTCATCTATGGCGTCGGTATCGGGGCTGATTTCGCCTTGAAGATAGGCGATAACCGAACTGGAATCGGCGGCGATCAAGAAATGACATTTCCATGGTCGTCGAATTCGCGGTCCTCTCGCAACTCATCGAGATCGATATCGAGTTGGACCTTCCCGCGGAGCGACATCATCTGCTTGCACCATTCGGCATGGTTCAGCCGTTCCAACGCAATGCGCAAAGTCTCGGCGACGCCCTCACCGGTGTTCTCCTGAGCAGTCGACAGAAGGTCGGCCGGAATGATGGCCGTAATTTTTCGCATATCGCTCATGCGGCCGATTATGCCATATAATTTATACGGCGCCAACGTAGCCCATAGACTAAGTTGACGCCTCCGTCATTATCCTCCATCGGACTGTCATGATCAATCCGAACGCCAAGGTGGTGATCGTCGGGGCCGGCCACGCGGGGGGCACGGCCGCGGCCTTGCTGCGCCAATATGGGTTCGCCGGGCCGATCACCCTGCTCGGTGCCGAGCCGATCCCACCCTACCAGCGGCCGCCCCTGTCCAAGGCTTGGCTGAAGGGCGAGGCCGACGAGGACTCGCTGGCGCTTAAGCCACTGGAATTCTACGGCGAACAGGCCATCAATCTGCGCATGGGGGTCAGCGTCGCCTCCATCAGTCGGGCGCTGAAGACGGTCACCCTCGAAGACGGCGAGACCGTTGCCTATGACGTTTTGATCATCGCCACGGGCGCGCGCCCGCGCCGGCTGGATATTCCCGGCGCGGATCTGGCCGGCGTCTGCGAACTGCGCACCGCCGCCGATGCCGAGGCGCTGAAGGCGGCGCTGAAGCCCGGCTGCCGCCTAGCGGTGATCGGCGGAGGCTATATCGGCCTGGAGGTCGCCGCCTCCGCCCGCGCCCTCGGCGCCGAGGCGACCGTCATCGAGCTGCAGTCACGGGTGTTGGCGCGAGTGGCGTCCGAACCGCTGTCGGCCTTCTTTGAAGCCTACCATCACGCCCGCGGGGTCAATTTCGAGCTTGGCGTCAGCGTTCATGAGATTCTGGGCGAGGCCGGTCGTGTCACCGGCGTGAAACTGTCGGACGGACGGACCATCCCCTGCGACGCCGCCCTGATCGGCGTGGGCGCCGTGCCAAACGACGAGGTTGCCCGGGACGCCGGCCTGGAATGCGCCAACGGGATTGTGGTCGATCTGGAAGCGCGCACCGCCGACCCAGCGGTATTCGCCATTGGCGACGTCACCCACCGGCCGCTGCCGCTCTATGAGCGCTCCTTCCGGCTGGAAAGCGTGCCCAATGCCCTGGAGCAGGCCAAGCAGGTTGCCGCCGCGCTGACCGGCCGGCCCGCGCCGGCGCCGGAAACGCCTTGGTTCTGGTCCGACCAGTATGATTTGAAGATGCAGATCGCCGGCCTGCCGTTCGACGGCGACAGCCTGCTGGTGCGGGGCGATCCGGCCAGCGGCAAGTTCGCCGTCTTTCACCTGAAGGGCGATCTGATCCAGGCTGTCGAGGCGGTGAATGCGCCGCCGGAATTCATGGCTGGCCGCCAGTTGATCGGTTCGCGGCGTCCGGTCGCGCGCGAGAGGCTTGCGGACGGCGCCATTTCCATGAAAGAGGTCGCCGCATAAAGGCGGGGGAAGCAAGGACGTCCATGGCCAAGATCACCTATATCGAACACGACGGAACCGAGCATGTTGTCGACGTGAAGCCCGGCCAGTCGGTTATGGAAGGCGCGGTCAAGCACAACATCCCCGGCATCGACGCCGACTGCGGCGGCGCCTGCGCCTGCGCCACCTGCCACGTCTATGTGGACCCCGCCTGGACCGGCAAGACCGGCGAGAAGAGCGCCATGGAAGAGTCGATGCTCGATTTCGCAGAGGCGGTGGAAGAGAATTCCCGCCTCTCCTGCCAGATCAAGGTCACCGACGCCCTGGACGGCCTCGTCGTCCGCATGCCGGAAAGCCAGCACTAGACTCCTTCTTATTGGGTCCTGGCTACAGCCCCAGCTCCGCTTGGCCGGAGGCGACATAGGCCTCTTCGGGCAGGTGGCAGGTGAAGGTGGCGCCGTGGCCGGGTTCGCTCTCCAGGGCGACCCAGCCCCCATGCAGCTCGATCAGCGACTTGACCAGCGCTAGGCCCAGGCCCGGCCCGCCGCGATCGCGACCGACGAAGCGGTCGAAGATGTGCGCCTGGACGTGGAAAGGGATGCCTCGGCCCGTATCGGAAACCTGAACCTGAACCTCGCTCAGGGCCTTGCGCGCGCGCAGGGTGATCACCCCGCCCGGCGGGGTCTGGATCAGGGCGTTTTCGATCAAACGGTCCAGGCTTTGCGCCAGCCGCTTGGCGTCGGCGCGGATCACGCCCACGTCGGGGCCGGCCACCACCTCGATCTTGATCTCGGCCGCCTCGGAGGGCCGGGCCCAGCGCACGGCGGTTTCCTGCAGCAGCTCCTCGATATGCACATCGCCGAGGTCCAGGGCCATTTCGCCGGCGTCGATCTGGGCGGTGTCGAGCACGTCGTCGATGGAGCGGGCCAGCTGATTGGCCGCTGAACGCACCGCCGCCACATGGTCGCGCGCGCGATCGGGCAGGGCGTCGCCGCTGCGATCGAGCAGTTCGGAATAGCCGATGATGGTCGTCAACGGCGTGCGCAGTTCGTAGGAGACGTTGCCGACAAAGTCCCGCTTCAGCCGTTCGGCGTCGGCCAGGTCCTGGTCGCGGTCGGACACGGCCTTTTCCAGCCGGCGGGTGTCGGTGACATCGGAGAAGGCGACCAGGGTGGCGCCGTCGGGCAGGGGCCGGGACTGGAAGGCGACGATGCGGTCGTCCGAGGTCTTGGTCTCGCCGCTGATGGCGATCCGCGCGCGGGGATCGGGGTCGGTGACCCGGCCCTTCAGTTCGCGCCAGAACACCGGATCGTGCAGGCGCGGCACACACAGCTCGACCACGCCGTCGAAATCGAACGCCGCCTCCAAGCCCCCGGGCGAGACGTTCCAGAAGCGTTCGAACGCCTCATTGTGCAGTCTGAGCCGCCCGTCGGAGCCGAACACGGCCACCGCGTCGTTGAGCTTGTCCAGGGTCGCCTGCTGAACCTGGATCAGGGCGTTGTACTGGGCCTTCAGCCGCAACTCGCCGGTGATGTCGGAGAACAGCAGCAACAGGCCGCCCAAAGGGTGAGGCTGGCGCACCACGCGCAGGGTGCGGCCGTCTGGCAGGGTCCACAGGTCGTCCGGCGCGGCGCCCAGGGCCTCATAGCGGCTCAGTTCGTCGGTCTTCCAGCGGCTGTAGTCGACGGTCTCCGGCAGCCGGCGGCGCTGGCGCAGGCGGTCGAGTATCTCCGCGTGCGTCGGCCCCTCGGCCAGCCAGGCCGGCTCCAGGCCCCAGAGCTGGGCGAAGGCGGTGTTGTGGAAGGTCAGCCGCTTGCTGCTGGAGAAGATGGCCACGGCGTCGGCCAGATGGTTCAGCGTCTCGTCATGGGCCTCGACGTGGCGCTTGAACGCTTCCTTGGTGTCCTCGGTGTCGGTGACGTCCAGCGCCCAGGCGCCCACGTCGCCGCCCTCCAGGGGTTGGGCGGTGATGCGGAAGGCTCGGCGTTGGCCTCGCAGCGGCGCCCAGCGCAGCGCCTCGCGCGCCTCGCCGGCCGATGCGGCCTCGGTGATGGTGGCCTGGGCGGCGCGGTCGAACACCAGCTTGCGGGCGACGGCGTCCTCCACCGAGGCGGCGTCCACCGCCGACAGCCAGGTCTTGTTGGCCCAGATCAGCGAGCCGCCGGGGGACAGGGTCCAGACCGGCTGGGGCAGGGCGTCCAGCAAAGCGGCGAAGCGTCCCGCCGTGGGCAGGCCGCCGTCCACAGCCGAGACCTGTGGCTGTAGCCGCAGCCAGGCGCAGGCGCCCGCCGCGCGGCCATCGACGGAAATAAAGCCCTGGGCGCCGCGTACCTGGAAGGCGCAGGCCTCGCCCCGCTCGACCAGGGCGCCGATCAGGCGGCGATGCTCAGGATCGGCCATCAGCGCCTCGACCACGGCGTTAGGCCGGGTCAGGGCTTCGGTTTCCGGCAGCGCCAGCATCTCGGCGCAGAGGGCCAGGCTGTCCTCGCCCCAGGCCACGCGGGCCTGGCTGTCCTCTATGGTGATCATCGCCGCGTCGAACGCCTCGGCCGAGGCCTGGGTCGCGTCGGCCAGACCTTCCAGCCGCGCCAGCCGGTCCTTCAGCGCCGCCACGCGCCGATCGGAGGCCCGGCGCACCGACAACGCCCATAGCGTCGCGGCCAGGGCCAGACACACGGCGCCGATCGCCGCGGCCTGAATCAGGTCGGGCGCCATCAGCGAAGCTCGCCCAAGGTCGGGGGTCGGCAAAGAATCATTGGCCCTCACCATAGCCGATGACGCTTGTCACTCCCAACGCGGCCTTTCTTGCTGCAAAATGGTCGCATGAGCGCTGTCCGCTATCCTATCGCCGCCAACGCCACGGCGGCCCTGAACGCCCCCTTGGGCCGCGCCGCCCGCGCCAGCGACGCCGCCGTGCTGGCGGGCGGACCGGTGGTGTTCGCCACCGAGGCCTCGGGGCCGAGCTTTCCCAGCCGGGAAGCCGCCCTGGACGCCTTCTCGGGCCGGCTGGATGACGAGCGGCCGGGACATGGGCCGTCGGTCCAGCCGGAAGACCGGTTCTGCGAACTGCGCGAGCTGGCCGAACAGGCGCCGCGCCGGCCGGGCAAGAGCCTCCCGCCCCCGCCGATCTATCGCGATGGCCAGCGCTGGGCCGCCCCGCTCCCGCGGCCGGCCACAGTCTGGCGACTGTCGGTGAGCTATTGGAAGCTGGCCGAGGCCGCCGCCCCCATCCTTGAGTCGCCGGAGGTCACCGCCGCACGCAAGCGGGCGGCCCTGCCCCACGACCCGCAGTCCCTGCGTGACCGGCTGGGCCAGCCCTTGCGCGCGCTCAAGCCGCAGCAGCCTCTGGACGTCGGCCTGTTCGAGTACCGGCTGCCTGAAGCCCCGCACATCATCGTGCCCGATGAGTAGGCCTCCAAGCGCCGACTGGCGGGGCGCCACGCCGCCGAGCCTGGACGACTTCGCGGCCATGGCCGAGGCCGCGCTCGCCACCCTGCCGCCCGCCTTCGCCAAGCTGGCGGGCGAGGTGGTGTTCCGGGTGCAGGACTTCGCCGACGATGAGGTGCTGGACGCCCTGGGCCTGGATGATCCGTTCGAACTGACGGGGCTGTATGAGGGCGTCGATCTGGCGACCCGGTCGGTGCTGGATCCCAATCCGACCGCGTCGATGGTGTTTCTCTATCGGCGTCCGATCCTGGACGAATGGGCCGACCACGGCGACATCACCCTGGGCGAGTTGATCACCCACGTCCTGGTGCACGAAATCGGCCACCATTTCGGCCTGAGCGACGACGATATCGAAGCCATCGAGGCGGAGTAGGCCGCGCCGCTACTCCTGCGCCTTCCAGCCTTTGTCGGTCATGCAGGCGGCCATGGCGGCGCCGCGGATGGCGGCGTGTTGATTGGCCAGCGGCGTATCGCGGTTGATCTGCGCGGCCATGGCGTTGGTGGGGCCATAGCGCGGGTCGGAATAGCCATTGGCGGAGTTGTAGTCGACGTTGACCGACTCTTTCTGGCAGGCGTCCTTGTCCGTCGCCAGATGGGTCGGATCGCCGCCGATCCAGACGATTTCGGGCTGCGACGGCGGCGCGCTCGCGCAGCTGGCGACGAGGCTGGCCCCCGCGATCGCCGCCCAAAGCCTCATCTTGTCGGTCATGCGGTTGGTCTCCACGTCGCGCATGCGGAAATTCAAGCGTGCAGCCTGCCAAGGCTCATGACGTTCACCAATCGTCAACCCTCTGGAGCCACCCCTTCGACCTGGGCTAAGGAGCCATAAGGACTGGCGCATTGCGCGGCCCGTCGGAGAGCAGGCGAGATGGCGAACGGCCAAGGCGGAGGCTCAGGCTGGAGCGGCGGCCAGAACGGCGGCCAAGGCGGCGGAAGTCCGCGCGGCGCCGGCCCCCGTGGGCCAAGGCCCGGCGGCGGTGGCGCGCGTCCGAAGCGCACCCCCCTGGAAGCGGCCATCTACTGGGGCCTGGTGATTGGCGTCTGGGGCCTGATCGCCATCATCGCCTTCTTCGCGGTGTTCGCCACCAACCTGCCCGACACCTCCAAGATGTTCGACGTCACCCGGCAGCCGTCGATCACCTATCTCGATCGTTCTGGCGCTTCCATCGCGGTGCGCGGCAGTCAGTTCTCGCCGCCGGTGAACCTCGACGAGTTGCCGCCCTACGTGCCTGCCGCCTTTGTCGCCATTGAGGACAAGCGGTTCTACCACCACTTCGGCTTCGACCTCTGGGGCATGACACGCTCGGTGTTCGCCAACCTGAAGGCCGGCCACACCGTCCAGGGCGCCTCGACCATCACCCAGCAGCTGGCGCGCAACCTGTTCCTGACGCCAGACCAGAACATCCGCCGCAAGGCCCAGGAGCTGATCCTGGCGGTGTGGCTGGAAACCAAGTTCTCAAAGAAGCAGATCCTCGCCCTCTATCTGAACCGGGTCTATTTCGGCGAAGGCGCCTATGGCATCGAGGCGGCTTCGCAGCGCTATTTCGACAAGCCGGCCTCGCAACTCACCATCGGCGAGGCGGCCCTGTTGGCCGGCCTGATGAAGGGGCCGTCGCGCTATAGCCCGGTCTCAGCCCAGCACAGGGCCGAACGGCGGGCCACCATCGTGCTCGACGAAATGGTCGCCACCCACGCCATCACCCCCGAGCAGCGCGATGCGGCCTTCCATACCCCGGTGCGGGTGTCGTCCACCCTGGCCAGCCAGAAGGCGCAGTATTTCGTTGACTGGGTCGACCAGCAGGTCCGCGCCCTGGTGGGCCAACCTCGGGAAGACCTGGTGGTGGAGACCACCCTGGACCTGCCGATCCAGACCAATGCCGAACACGCGGTGCAGGTGCTGGTGGCGCGCGATGGCGTCAGCCGGGGCGTGCAACAGGCCGCCCTGGTGGCCCAGGACGGCCAGGGCCGCATCCGCGCCTATGTCGGCGGGGTCGACTACGCCCAAAGCCAGTTCGACCGCGCCACGGCCGCCCAGCGGCAGGCCGGCTCGTCGTTCAAGCCGTTCGTCTACCTCACGGCGATGGAGCAGGGCCGCACGCCGGAGGTGATGGTCAACGACGAGCCGCTGACCATCGGCAATTGGCAGCCCCACAACTATACCAACAAATACCTCGGGCCGATGACGCTGCAGACGGCCTTCGCCCAGTCGATCAACACCGTGGCCGCCCGGCTGGGTAACGAGATCGGCACGACCAATGTCGCCGCGACCGCCCATCGGTTGGGCATCGTCTCACCCATCCAGACCGGTCCGTCGATGGCCCTGGGCGCGGTTGAGGTGAGCCCGCAGGAAATGGCCCAGGCCTATACGCCCTTCTCCAATGGCGGCGTCCTGGCCAAGGGCTACAGTATCGAGCGCATCCGCACGGCCACCGGCAAGGTCCTGTTCGACCACAATCTCGACCAGGCGCCCCGCACCCAGGTGATCAACCAGCCGGCGCTGGGATACATGATCCAGATGATGCGCCAGGTGCTGGTGTCCGGCACGGGGGTCAAGGCGCGCATTCCCGGCCGCGACCTCGCCGGCAAGACCGGCACCACCAGCGACTATCGCGACGCATGGTTCGTCGGCTACAGCGGCGGCTTTACGGCGGCGGTGTGGGTCGGCCGGGACGACAATACGCCGATGAAACGGGTCACCGGCGGCGGGACCCCGGCGGAGATCTGGCGCGCTTTCATGGCTCCCACCCTGTCCCGGCTGAGCGTGCAGCCGATCCCCGGCGGCAACGCGGTCCCGCCGCCGACCTCCATCGACGACATTCTGAACCGCGCCCAAACCCCCAGCGGCGCCCCGGCCGCGACCTCGGCCGCCGCGTCGGAACCGCCGCCGGGGTAGTTCAAGGCTCTTCCGAAGCGGGGCAATAATTGGCCCCGGCCAACCCTACCGCCCGAAGGCGTGCAGCCTCGCGCCGTGGTCGCGCAGCCAGGCGCGGTAGGGGCGGTGGTCGCCCACAAGGCCATGCACCACGGCCCAGAAGCTCGGCGAATGGTTGGCCTCCACCAGGTGGGCGCATTCGTGGGCGACGACATAGTCGGCCACCGCGAAGGGGGCCAGGACCAGCCGCCAGGAATAGCGCACCCGCCCGACCTCGGCGGTGGCGCCAAAGCCCGCGCGGCGGGGCTGTTTGCAGGATCCCCAGCGCGCCTTGGCGTCCATGATCGAAACCACCGGCTCCGGCCGATCGACCGCCTTGGCGTAGAAGGCGGTGCGGTCGGTGAACATGCGCCGGGCTTCGGCTTTCAGCGCGCGAACCACGGCCCTGGAGAAGGCCTCGCCCTCGCCGGAAACCATCAGCACCCCCGGCTGGTCCGCGATCGCCGGTCGCCAGCGCGCGCGGCCGGCGGCGCGTTCCAGTCGCCAGGGCCTGCCCAGCACCTCGATGACCATGCCCGGCGCCAGGATCATCGGCTCCGGAAGGCTGGCCATCTGGGCGGCGATCCAGGCGGTCCGCTGGTTGGCGAAAGCGGCGGCCTCCGGCAGGCGGCGCGGATTGGGCGCGGTGGCCACCACCTCGCGCCGGGTGGCGTCGATCCGCAGGCTTATCCGGCTCGCCCGGCCCGAGACGTGCAGCCGCACCCGGGCCCCGGCCACCACGATGTGGTCGCCGTCGGCATAGCGCGGGGCGGAACGAAACAGGGCCATGACCCTCAGATAGGCCAAGCCGTGGCGGCTGGTAAAGGGGCTGTGACGCCGCCCGATGCCGACATTCAAGCCAGCCAGACCATCATCCGCGTCGCCGCCGCGGCGTCGCGGGCGGTGGAGCGGCGGGACTGGATTTCCCCGGTATAGAGAAAGCCGGCCTTTTCCAGCACCCGGCCGGACGCCGGGTTGTCGGCGAAGTGGCCGGACATGACCACGCGCCGTCCCCAGTCCTTGCCCGCCCACAGGAGGGCCGCCGAGGCCGCCTCGGTGGCGTAGCCCTGGCCCCAATAGTCGCGGCCGATCCAATAGCCGATCTCCGGACCCAGCGGGCCGTGCGGAAACAGGCCCACCACGCCGATCAGCCCGTTGCGGCCGTCGTCGATGGCGAAGGCGACCTCCTGGTTCAGGTCCACGGCCTGCGTCCGGGCCAGGAAGGCCTCGGCGTCGGCGCGGCTGTAGGGGTGCGGCATGCTGGTGGTCATACGCGCGATGTCGATGTCATTGGCGAGCACTGCGATGCGGTCCGCGTCGCTGATATCGGGCGCGCGCAGGGTCAGCCTTGACGTACTGACGGTCGGATATCCGGCCATGGTTCACCTCCCTTAAGGCTGGAAAACCAACCTTGAGGCCAAACGAAAAGCGGGGAGTCCGCGCCCGGACTCCCCGCTTAATTGGCTGTCCGGATCGCGTCTTTTAAGGGGCGCGATCCGAAAGAGATGTTTCGGATCGCTACTCTGCGGCGGTCATCTGGGCGGCGGCGGCTTCTACGTTGACGTAGGTGCGGTCATCGCGCTTGGTGACGTACTTCACCGCGCCGGCGGCGAGGGCGAAGAGGGTATGGTCCTTGCCCAGGCCGACATTCACGCCCGGCCAGAACTTGGTGCCGCGTTGGCGCACGATGATGTTGCCGGCGAGCACTTTTTCGCCGCCGAACTTCTTCACGCCAAGCCGTTGGCCGGCGCTGTCACGACCGTTGCGGGATGAACCGCCGGATTTCTTGTGGGCCATGAGGGTGTCTCCTGGTTCTCTGCGTCAGTCTTAGGCGTCGTCGCCGTCGGCCTTGTCGGCCTTCGCCTTCGGCGCGGGCTTCTTGGCAGGGGCTTTTTCAGCGGCTTCGGCCGCGGCGGGGGCCGCCTCGGCCTTGGCTTTCGGAGCAGCCTTGGCCTTGGGCGCGGGCGCCTCGGCGGCGGGCGCTTCGGCTTCGATCACGTCCGGCTCGACCGCTTCGGTCTTGGCCGCGGCGGTCTTCTTGGTCGCCTTCTTAGGGGCGGCCTCGCCGGGGGCCTGCCATTCGGCGCCTTCCTTCAGCGCGCGCGAACGGGCGTTCAGCACCGACTTGGGCGTCAGGTCGATCTCGCCATCCCACTTTTCCGAAGCGCCGGCGCCGTTGATGGCGGTGACGCGGATGACGGTTTCCTGCTGGCGATGGCCGCCGGTGCGGCGATAGCCTTGGCGGCGGATCTTCTTGAAGACCTTGATCTTCTCGCCCTTGCGGGTCTCGATCAGCGCGCCTTCGACCACGGCGCCTTCGATGACCGGCGCGCCGATGGTGACGCCGGCGCCGTCGCCCAGCATCAGGACTTCGTCAAAGGTCACGGTCGAGCCGGGCTCGCCGCCCAGCTTTTCGACGACCAACAGGTCGCCGGCCTTGACCCGATATTGTTTGCCGCCGGTTTTGATGACCGCGTACATGGCGTTCGCCTTGATTAGATTCACAAATAGAGGCGCCCGCGAGAGACCCCGCGGGCGAAGCGCGGACTTATACGCGCGAACCCGGCCAAGTCAACGACGAGGTTTACCCGTCCCGTCGCAATGTTCCTACCGCGATCGGCTGGAACCCGCCGCCCGGCGGAATCATGCCGAAGGTGACGA
>Ga0302311_10004969_pt1 | contig 14184 bp, 16 predicted proteins | sample III_Palsa_N1_3_FD_200449 | JGI IMG/M metagenome (GOLD analysis project Ga0302311, IMG submission 200449) | Peat permafrost microbial communities from Stordalen Mire near Abisko, Sweden - III_Palsa_N1_3 | ecosystem: Environmental > Terrestrial > Soil > Palsa > Peat permafrost | place: Sweden... | reverse complement strand
GGAATCGCAGCGGGATCGGGCACAGATGCTCGTGACGCTCGCGAACCTCCCCGCACATCCCGAGAGCGTGCCGATCAACCAACTGGTCCGTGTGCCCGGTACGCCGCTGGCGAATGCACCGGATACGGACCCGTTCGAATTTGTACGCACGATCGCCGTGGCGCGCATCATGATGCCCAAAGCCCAGGTGCGTCTCTCGGCCGGCCGCACCTCGATGAGTGATGAACTCCAAGCGCTCGCCTTCCTGGCCGGCGCGAACTCGATCTTTTATGGCGAGAAGCTTCTGACCACGGGTAATCCCGACGTCACGCGCGACCGCGCGCTGCTGGCGCGTCTGGGCATGCGGCCCGAGGTGGCTGCGGCGGGTCTGGGTGCGGCTTGATTCGGATCGACTGCGCAGCGAGCTCGAGGCGCTCGAGACGCGCCACGAGCGCCGCCGCCGTCGGCTCGTGGAGGCAATCCCGGATCCGGCTCAACCGGCACGCGTACGTGTCGGCGGCCGCGAGCTGCTGAATTTCTGCAATAACGATTATCTGGGTCTGCGCACGCACCCAGCGCTGATCGAGGCGGCGACGCAGTGCATGCAGCGCGACGGCTTCGGCGCCGGCGCAGCGCACCTGTTGACCGGCCACAGTCGTGAGCATCACGCGCTCGAAGCCGAGCTCGCCGCCTTTACGGGCCGCGAGCGCGCGCTGCTGTTCTCGAGCGGCTACATGGCCAACCTCGGCGTCATCAGCGCGCTGACTGCGCGCCACGATGGTGTGCTTGCGGACCGGCTCAATCACGCCTCGCTGCTCGACGGCGCACGCCTGGCCGGCGCGCGGTTGCGCCGCTTCGCGCACCTGGATGCGCTCAGCGCGCGCGCGATACTCGAGAGCCATCCAGATACGGCGCTGATCGTCACCGATGGGGTCTTCAGCATGGATGGCGACGTCGCGCCGCTGCGCGAGCTCGCGAACCTCGCCCGACAGTACGGCGCCTGGCTGATGGTCGATGACGCGCATGGGCTCGGCGTACTGGGCGCGCTCGGCCGCGGCACGCTGGAGCACTGCGCACTGGATGCGAGCGCCGTGCCCATTCTGGTAGGCACCCTGGGCAAGGCTTTGGGCAGCTTCGGTGCGTTCGTGGCAGGTGATGCGGCATTGATCGACACGCTGGTACAGCGCGCGCGCAGCTACGTCTTTACGACCGCACTGCCGCCCGCGATCGCCGCGGCCACGCGCGCGGCGTTGCGCGTGCTGCAAAGCGAGCCCTGGCGGCGCGAGCGATTGATGGTCCTGGTGCAGCGCTTTCGCGCCGGCGCGGCCAGCCGCGCACTGCCGCTCATGGCGAGCACGACTGCGATTCAACCGCTGTTGATCGGCGATTCGGCGCAAGCGCTCAAGCTCAGCGAGGCGCTCGAGCAGTGCGGTTTCTGGGTCGCCGCGATCCGGCCGCCGACCGTGCCGCGCGGCGGCGCACGGCTGCGCGTGACGCTGTCGGCCGCGCACAGCGAGGCGGACGTCGATGCGCTGCTCGAGGCGCTCGCCGCGCAGTTCGCGCAGCGAAGTGCGGCGTGAGCGACCTTTATAGCGAAACCTGCGGACGCGGTCCGCCGCTGGGCCTGCTGCATGGCTGGGGCATGAATCTGCGCGTATTCGACGCGCTGCGCACGCAGCTCGCTCAGCACTACACGGTCACCGCTCTGGATCTGCCCGGACATGGGCGCAGCCCCTGGATTGCCGGACTCACACCGGCGCAGCAGTTGGCGCTGCTCGCGGCTCAATTGCCGCAGGACGCGCTCCTGGTCGGCTGGTCGCTGGGCGGACAGCTGGCGCTGCGACTCGCTGCCGGCGGCGCGCTGCGCGTGCGTCAGCTGGCGCTCATCGCCTGCACGCCGCGCTTCGTGCGCAGCGAGGACTGGCCGCACGGCCTGCCGAGCGCGCTCCTGCAGCAGTTCGCGCGACAGCTCGCGAGCGATCCGCGCCGCACGCTCACAGATTTTCTGTCACTGCAGGTGCGCGGCAGTGCGCGCGCCGACATCGTGCTCTCGAGCTTGCAGCAGGCGCTGCTCGAGCACGGCGAACCGCACCCGCTCGCGCTGGCGGCCGGATTGGAGCAGTTGCAGCACAACGACCTGCGCGCGCTGGCACGCGCGCTGCGCGTGCCGACAGTGGTGATTGCCGGGCAATACGATCGGGTGACGCCGTGCGCTGCGGCGCAGGCGCTGGCCGATCTATTGCCGCAAGCCCAATTGCTCGCGCTGCCGCGCGCGGGCCACGCGCCGTTCCTCTCGCACGGCCAGGACGTGCTCGCAGCGCTGCTGGCTCGGCAGCACGGGGCGCGCGCTCGCGGCGCGAGTCGCATGCCCCGAGGCCGACAGGCGGCCGGCCCGACGACGCCATGAGCGCATTCGAGCTGGATCGCCGCGCATTGCTGCGCTCATTCAGCCGTGCCGCGCCGGATTACGACGCAGCGGCACAACTGCAGCAGCGCGTGCGCGCCGAATTGCTCGATCGAATGCAATACTTCACGCTCGAGCCGCGACGCATCCTGGATCTTGGCGCCGGCACCTGTCAGGGCGCGCGGCAACTGCAGCGTCGCTTTCCCCGCGCGCTGGTGCTCGCGATCGATTTCGCCGAAGGCATGCTGCGCCGCATGCCGCACGGGCACTGGCCATGGCGCGCGGCACGTATCGCGCGCATTGGCGCCGACGCCTACGCGCTGCCCCTGGCCGAGCACAGTGTCGAGCTCGTGTTCTGCAATCTGATGCTGCAGTGGTGCGATCGGCCCGAGCGCGTTTTTCGGGAGATCGCGCGCGTGCTGCGCCCCGGCGGACTGTTGCTGTTCTCGAGCTTCGGACTCCAGACGCTGCACGAGCTGCGCAGCGCCTGGGCGGCGGCCGATCTGCGTGACACGCACGTGAGCCAGTTTGCCGATATGCCACAGCTTGCCGAGGCACTCATGCACGCAGGTCTGGCCGAGCCAGTCATGGATCTGGAGCAGTATCGTCTCTACTACCCGGACGCCCGCTCGCTGATGCGTGAGCTCAAGCGAATCGGCGCGCGCAACGCACTGCGCGATCGCACGCGTGGTCTGACCGGGCGCGTGCGTATGCAGGCGATGCTCAGCGCCTACGAGGCCCTGCGCGCGCCGCAGGGACTACCCGCCACCTATGAGGTCATTTTCGGGGCAGCTTTTGGCGCGCAGGACGCGACGCGAAGGCACGGGCACCGGGGCGACGAGAAGCCCGCTGAGTACGCGGTGCCGCTGAGCTCACTGCGCAAAGGCCAGCGATGAGCGCGCGCGGATCCGGTTTTTTCATCGCTGGCACCGATACGGGTAGCGGCAAGACCCGCGTGACCGCCGGGCTGCTGCGAGCGCTGCGCGAACGCGCCATTGGGGCGAGCGGTATGAAACCCATCGCTAGCGGCAAGATAACGACAGATGACGGCTCATTTAATGAGGATGTCATCTCGATCGCCGCAGAAAGCTATGACACCCATGGCCAGCGACCACCCTTGGCCGATATCAACCCCTATTGTTTTGACTGGGCGGTATCACCGCATATAGCGGCGCAGGTGGCCGGCATCGCGATCGATCTGAATGTCATCGCGGCGGCCTATGAAAGGCTCGCCGAGCGCTGCGAGCGGGTGCTGGTGGAAGGCACAGGCGGATGGTTGTGCCCCATCGGTCCAGATGCGAGCATGGCTGATGTTGCGCGCAAGCTCGCGCTGCCCGTCGTGATGGTGGTCGGGATGCGTCTAGGCTGCCTGAATCATGCACTGTTGACTGCGTCGGCGATCGAGCGGGCCGGGCTGAGGCTCGCTGGTTGGATCGCAAGCGTAATCGAGCCGGCGATGCAGGCGCTGCCCGAGAACCTCGACACCTTGCGCGCGCGCTTGGGGGCGCCGCATCTGGCGACTCTACCGCATTCCGGGGACGACACGATGGATGCGTCGCGCCTGCAGACGGCGGCGCGTGCATTGGCCGGCGGCGGTGCGGTCAAATGCTGAAGATCGTGATCGCGCCGCATTGCTCGCTGCGACCGGCGGCGGCGGCATGGTTTTTCGCGAGCGTGTGCCTGGTGTCGTTCACGATCGCGGGCATGATGGCGCTGCGCGGTCTGTGGCCGATTCTGCCATTCGCTGGGCTGGACATGCTGCTGCTCGGCTGGGCGCTGGTCATGACTTTGCGCCGCTGGCATCATGCGCAGATCATCACCGTGACCGAGGAGCGCGTCGCGCTCGAGACGCGCAACGGTGCGCAGCGCGAACAGTTTGTATTCCCGCGGCATTGGGCACGGGTTACACTGCACCGCGCCGACACGCCGTGGCATCCCAGCCGGCTGACCATTGAGTCGCATGGCCGCGCGTACGAGGTCGGCGGTTTCCTGACAGAAGAGGAGCGGCGGGCATTGGCCGGGCGGTTGCTGCGCTCGGTTGGTCGAATGAACGAATCACCGCCGCTCGCCGATACGAGCCCGCCATGAGGCCAGAATGAAGAGCAGAACGCCGATCCGGATCGTGCGCTGGTGCGCCGCATTGAGCGCCACCGTCGCATTGACGCTCCAAGCCCCGAGCGCCCAGGCGGCCTGGACGCTCAACATGACCCCGGGCATCAGCGCCTTGTCGCGGCAGATCTTCGACCTGCACATGCTGATGTTCTGGTGGTGCGTCGGCATTGCCATCGTCGTGTTCGGGTACATGATTTTCTCGATGGTGCGCTATCGCAAGTCCGCCGGCGCGGTGGCCGATACCCAGTTTGTGCACAGCACGCGCATCGAGGTGATCTGGACGATCCTGCCGGTGCTGATCCTGGTCACAATGGCCGTACCGGCCGCGCGCGTGCTCATCGAAACAGAAAATTCGAGCGGCTCGCAGCTCACGATCCGGGTGACCGGCTATCAGTGGAAGTGGGGCTACGAATATCTGGGCTCCGGCGTGCGCGTGCTATCGACGCTGGATCGCGAGAGCGACCACGCGCGCCAGTTGCAATCGGGCATCGACCCGTTCAGCGTGCCCAATTACCTGCTCAGCGTGGATCACCCGCTCGTGGTGCCGGCTGGCGTGAAGGTGCGGGTGCTGCTGACCGCGCAGGATGTAATTCATTCCTGGTGGGTGCCGGCGCTGGCGATCAAGAAGGATGCGATCCCGGGCTTCGTCAATGAGGCCTGGTTCGACATCGATGCGGACAAGACCGGCACCTATCGCGGCCAGTGCGCCGAGCTGTGCGGCCGCGATCATGGTTTCATGCCGATCGTGCTCGAGGTCAGGAGCAAGGATGATTTCGAGCAGTGGTTGCGTGCGCAGCAGGCCGCACAGTCTGCGGCCCCGTCCGGTACGGCGCCGGCCGTCGTGACTCCCACGCCGACAGCATCGGCCGCGAGCCCGTCCGCGACCACGGCCTCGGCCACGACAAGATCCGCCGCAGCGCTCGGCAGCGCGACGCTCGGCACGGCAGCACGCGACTTGAACTAGAACCTATCTCAAAATTGCTTGAGCAGGATGCATAGGGCTGCAAGCTGCACGAAGCCGAGGAAATTGGTCGGGTAGTATTCCCAGCGAACCAGGAGCCGACGTTGCCATTGAATCCACGCAAAGAAGCGCTCGACGATCCAACGTCGCTCATAGCGACGCAGTCGGCGACCGTCCTGCGTCTTGCGCTTTTTGTTGGAACGGTGCGGCGAGATCATCTGCGTGCCCTGAGCGCGCATTGCCTCGTCCAGCTGGTCGCTGTCGTACGCCTTGTCGCCGATCAGGTTCTCCGGCTTCGCCTCGATCATGTAAAAATCGAAGGTCAGCTGCACGAGCGTGACCTCATGATGGTTCGCGGCGTGCGTAGTCACCGCCAGCGGCAACCCGTGACGATCGACAATTGCCATGATTTTCACGCCTTTTCCGCGTCGGGTGGGCCCAATCTCATCGCCGCCACCTTTCGCCGAGGCAAACGTGGCATCGATATAGCACTCCGACTCATCGATAGAGCCTTCTTCACGCAGCACGTTCGCCAGCTCCGTGAGCGCCGCGCGAATCACTTCGTTCTCGCACCACTGCTGAAAGCGCCGGTGCACCGTCTTGTAGTTCGGGTAGGACTGAGGAAGCATGTGCCACTGAGCGCCAGTATTGAGAATCCACAGCACCGCCTCGAGAACTTTGCGCGCCGGGATCGGCTTGCGACCTGCACGATCGTCGGGAATATGCTCCTCCGGAAAATGCTTTCGGATCAGCTCCCACTGCTCGTCGGTTACGCGTAGCACGCATGAATTTTACTCGTTTTATAGATGTTTCGCGATTTTGAGATAGGTTCTAAGCATCCTCTTTAGCGAGAGCAGTCCATGGCATACGAGAGCGACCACAGCGCTGGCCACGATCATCACGCGATCGGCGGTCACCACGATCACGATCACGGCGATCACAAGGAGACCGGTTTCTGGCGGCGCTGGGTCATGACGACGAATCACAAGGACATCGGCACGCTGTACCTGATATTCAGCGGCATCATGTTCTTCATCGGTGGCTCGTTCGCGATGCTGATCCGCCTCGAATTGTTCAAGCCCGGACTGCAGTTCCTCGATCCGGCGCTGTTCAACACCATGACCACGATGCACGCGCTGGTCATGATTTTCGGCGCCGTCATGCCGGCGTTCGTCGGCCTGGCGAACTGGATGGTTCCGCTGCAGGTCGGCGCGCCCGATATGGCGCTGCCGCGCATGAACAACTTCAGTTTCTGGCTGCTGCCCTTCGCCTTCACCCTGCTGCTGGGAACGCTGTTCATGCCCGGCGGCGCGCTCGCGGGCGGCTGGACGCTGTATCCGCCGCTCTCATTGCAGACCGCGGATTCGCTGCCGATGGGCATCTTCGCGATCCACCTGATGGGCGCCTCCTCGATCATGGGCGCGATCAACATTATCGTGACGATCCTGAACATGCGCGCGCCGGGCATGACGCTGCTGCGCATGCCGCTGTTCGTCTGGACCTGGCTGATCACCGCGTATCTGCTGATCGCCGTCATGCCGGTGCTCGCCGGCGCGGTCACGATGCTGCTGACCGATCACTTCTTCGGCACGAGCTTCTTCAATGCGGCCGGCGGCGGTGACCCGGTGATGTTCCAGCACATCTTCTGGTTCTTCGGGCATCCCGAGGTCTACATCATGATTCTGCCGGCCTTCGGCATCGTCTCGGAGATCATCCCGACCTTCTCGCGCAAGCCGCTGTTCGGCTACGACACCATGGTGTACGCGACCGCCTCGATCGCGTTCCTATCCTTCATCGTCTGGGCGCACCACATGTTCACCGTGGGCATGCCGCTCGCGAGCGAACTGTTCTTCATGCTCTCGACCATGCTGATCGCGGTGCCGACCGGGGTGAAGGTATTCAACTGGTCGACCACGATGTTTCGCGGCTCCATCAGCTACGAGCCACCGATGCTCTGGGCGATCGCGTTCCTGATCATGTTCTCGATCGGCGGCTTTTCTGGTCTGATGCTGGCGATTGCGCCGGCCGATTTCCAGTATCAGGACACGTATTTCGTAGTGGCGCATTTTCATTACGTACTGGTCACCGGCGCGATCTTCGCGATCATGGGCGCGGTGTACTACTGGCTGCCCAAATGGACCGGCCACATGTACAACATGGCGCTGGCCAAGTGGCACTTCTGGCTCTCGACCATCTTCGTCAACGTGCTGTTCTTCCCGCAGCATTTCCTCGGCCTCGCCGGCATGCCACGGCGCATTCCCGACTATTCAACTCAGTTCGCCGACTGGAACATGGTCTCCTCGATTGGCGGCTTCGCCTTCGGGCTCTCGCAATTCCTGTTCCCGATCCTTATCTGGCAATGCGTACATGGGGGCGCGAAGGCGACCTCGCGCGTCTGGGAAGGCGCGCACGGGTTGGAGTGGGAACTGTCCTCACCGCCGCCCTATCACAGCTGGACCGACGCGCCGACCTTGCCAGCGATCGATGCGCACGCGCCGCCGCATCCCGTGCATGACTGAGCATCGCGCGAGCGTGAGCCCGCGGCGGCGCTCGCAGGTGCGCCGTACCGCACTATTGCTCGGTGCGGTCTCGTTTGCGTTCTACGTCAGCTACCTCGTATTCGCGTTGCGGCACGGGCACCTATGAGCAGGCGCGGTGACGGCCGGCACCGCAACCTGGTGCTCAAATTGGCACTGTTCGTCGCCGGCAGCTTCGCCTTCGGCTTCGCGCTCGTGCCGCTCTATGACGTGCTGTGCACGATCACCGGGCTTGGCAACCAGAAGTCACTCTCGCGTGCCGCGACGCTCGGCGCACAGGGTGCCGAGCAGACGCGCCTGGTGCGTGTGGATTTCATGGCCAATCTGCCCACGATTGGCAACTGGGAATTTCGGCCCGTGGTGCCCTCGATCGAAGTTCACCCGGGGCAGCTCTACCAGGCCGATTTCTACGCGCACAACCTGACCGGATACGACACCACGGCGCAAGCCGTGCCCGCACTGGTGCCGTCCAAGGCCGCGGAGTGGTTTCATAAGACCGAGTGCTTCTGCTTCACGCCGCAGTCATTCAAGCGCGACGAGGAGCGCGTGCTGCAGGTGCGCTTCTTCGTCGACCCGCAGTTGCCGGATTATCTGGATCGCCTGACTCTGGCCTATACGTTCTACGATGTACGCAAGCGCCCCGATCGCACGGCCGTCGCGCGCGCCACGGGCTCAACCCAGGACAGACAATGACGTCGAGCACGCATACGGATTCGAGCAAGTACTACATTCCGCACGGCAGCTACTGGCCGATTCTGGGTTGCGTTGCGCTGTTCAGCCTGATGACGGGGGCGGTGTGCTTTCTCAACGACTGGCTGCCCGCCTATGCGTTCGTGCCGGGCGCGCTGTTGCTGGCCGGTATGTTCTTCGGCTGGTTCAGCACCGTGATCGATGAAAACCAGCGAGGTATCTACAACACCGAGGTCGACCGCTCATTTCGAATGGGGATGATGTGGTTCATTTTCTCCGAGGTCATGTTCTTCGCCGCCTTCTTCGGCGCGCTGTTCTACGCCCGCTCCCTGTCGGTGCCCTGGATCGGCGGCGAGGGCGTAAAGATGGTCAACCGGCTGTTCCTGTGGCAGAACTACGATCCGGCCTGGCCGACCAACGGTCCGGCGCACCTGGGTCCACGCGCCGATGGCAGCTTCGAGGTCGTGCCGCCCTTCGGGCTGCCCGCGATCAACACCATCGTGCTGGTCACGAGCAGCCTCACGGTCACGATCGCGCACCACGCGCTGCGCGCCGGGCACCGCGGGGTGCTCAAATTCTGGCTCGCCGTGACCTTTCTGCTCGGCTTCACGTTCGTCGGCTTGCAGCTGCACGAGTACGGTGAGGCCTGGCACGAGTTGGGACTGCGGCTCTCGACCGGCATCTACGGCTCGACGTTCTTCATGCTGACCGGCTTCCACGGTCTGCACGTGACCATCGGCGCCATCATGCTCGTGGTGATCTGGCTGCGCACGCTCAAAGGTCATTTCACGCCGACCCATCACTTCGCCTTCGAGGCGGTGAGCTGGTACTGGCATTTCGTCGACGTTGTTTGGCTCGTGCTGTTCGTGTTCGTCTATTGGATCTAGGACGGCGCGAGCGCGCGCTTGCGATCGGTCAGGTACATGACCGATAAAACAACGAGCGCGGCGCCAGCGAGCTGCACGAGATTCAGCGGCTCGTCCAGGAACAGATAGGCCAGCAGGATCGTGAGCACCGGACCGAGCGTCGCGATCATCGCGGCGGTCGAGGCGCCCAGTCGCCGGATTGCCTCCGTGACCAGCCAGATCGGCAGTACCGTCGAGAACAGGGCCAGAGCCACGCCCAACGCGTGGACCTGCCAGGCCTGATGCAGGGCCGAGAGCGGCCGCAGGAGGACAAACTGCAGCATGCAGGCGACACAGGCGATGGCTGTGGCGTAGATCGTGACCACCGTGGAGCCCAGCCGCTGCACGGTCTGGCCGCTGCGCAGCAGATAGAGCGCGAAGCTCAGCGCGCTGCCGAGCACTAGCGCGACACCGACGGCGGTCGCGTGCAGGCCGGAGCGCAGATTGCCGGCCACAGACAGCAGCACACCGGCGTACGACGCAACCAGCACCAGCACAGTCTTGCGCGTGAGCGGCACGCCGAGAAACATCGCCGAGAGCAGCACCACCAGCGTCGGGTAGATGAACAGCACGATGCGCTCGAGCGCGGCCGTGATGTAACGCAGTCCGAGGAAGTCCAGATAGCTTGCGAGGTAGTAGCCCAGCAGGCCCAGCACGCAGAGCTCGAACCAGTCCCGACGTGACAGCACCGTGGGCGGCATGTGCTCGAGCGCGAGCGCCATGAGCAACAATAACGGTAACGAATAACCCATGCGCAGACACAACAGCGTCTCGGCATCGACGCCATAGCGATAAGCGCTTCGAATCAATACCGATTTGAAAGAAAAGCCGAACGCGCCGAGGACGGCGCAGAGCACCCCGTAGTTACGCGCCGAGCCGCCACCGACAGCGGCGCTAATGCTGGAGGCCACGGGGAGTAATCAGGCCCACCCGCCACGCGATCATGAGTAACGCGAACAAGACCAGCGACAGCGCAACCCGCACGGTCAATGCGCGCAGCATTTTTCCCGAGTCGCCGCGGCCGCTGGACAGATGGTAGAGCGCGTTCGCCAGGCTCAGGATGATCGCCACCAGCAGACACACGACGATGATCCGGATGGCGTCCATGTCCGGACTGTACTCGTCCGCACGCCGACGGCACAATGCACGCCCCTCGCCGCGGCCGCACCGCTGGAGACGTGCATTGCCGTTGACCCTCACCTTGAACCACGCTCGCTGGTCGGCCTCCTGGGGCATGACGCTGCTGACATTGCTGGCGGTGACGGCCTTCGTCGATCTGGGGCGCTGGCAATGGCATCGCGCGCAGCAGAAGCGCGTGCTGGCCACGGCCTTCACGGCCGGCAATGCAGTCCCCACCGAGCTCGAAGCGCGCGCCACTGCCGCGTTGCCGCGCTATACGCAGGTACGAGTCCATGGCCGCTATGACGGCACACACCAGTTCCTGCTGGACAATATTTCGCACGCCGGCAAGGCCGGCTACGACGTCCTGACACCCATGCTGCTGGCCGATGGGCGCACAGTGCTGGTCAATCGTGGCTGGATACCACTGCGCAGCCGCCGGCAGCTGCCGGACATTACCTTGCACGCCGATGGCGAGCTCAGCGCAGCGGGCAAGCTCGATGATCTGCCCGTGGTTGGCATCGCGCTGGGCCACGTGGCACCGAGCCCCGGCGCGGACTGGCCCCAGCTCACGAGCTTCCCGACGATGGCTGATCTGAGCACGGCGCTCGGACGCGCCACGGAGGCACGGCAATTATTGTTGAACCCCGATGAGCCGCTGGGCTACCTGCGCGACTGGCATCCGGGTGGCTTGACCGCCGTGCAGCACCTGTCCTACGCGGTGCAGTGGTGGTCGTTCGCCGCGCTCGCACTGGTGCTGTACGGCGTTCTGAATCGCGGCAAGGCCCAGCGATGAGCGCCATCGTGCCGCGCGCTCCAACCTCCAACCGGCGCACCCTCTGGTTGCTGGCCGTCGTGTTCTTCGGTCCGCTGGCCTTGTCCTTCGCTCTCTATTACGGCTCGAGCTGGCGTCCGCCCGGACACACGAATCACGGCATTCTGATCCAGCCGCCGCGCCCGCTGCCGGCGACCGGCGGGCTGTTCACGGGTAAATGGTCGCTCGTGTACGTGGGCGCCGGCGACTGCGACGCCGCCTGCCGCCAGGGGCTCTATGTCATGCGCCAGACGCATCTGGGGCTGGGCCATCTGCTGCCGCGCGTACAGCGCGTGTTCATCGTGACCGAGCAATGCTGCGATCGAGCGTTGCTCGAGCGCGAGTATCCCGGCCTGATCACGCTCGAGCCACCAGCGAGCGAGCGCGCGGCGCTGCTCGCCCAGTTTCCAGCCGCTGAGCGCGCAGCGACGCTCTACATCGTCGATCCGCGCGGCAATCTGATGATGCGCTACGACGAGCGGGCCAACCCGAGGGGCCTGCACGAGGATCTGGAGAAACTGCTGAGCCTCTCGCACATCGGTTGACGCGCCTCATGCGACACACCGCCCTGTTGCGTGCCGTGGCCCTATGCGCCTGCTCGCTCTGCCTGCTCGTGGTCGTGCTCGGCGCCTACGTGCGCCTGAGCGCTGCGGGCCTGAGCTGCCCCGATTGGCCCGGCTGCTACGGTCACTTCAGCCCGGCCGGTGCCGCGGCCGACATGCGCGTACCCGGCAGTGCCGCCAGCGCCATCGCCAACGCCCAGGAGCGTCCGCTCGAGATCGGCAAGGCCTGGCGTGAAATGCTGCACCGCTATGGGGCCAGCACCTTGGGTGTGCTGATCCTCGCCCTGAGCGCCATGACCCTGCTCTGGCGCCGCGAGCGCATCGCGCCGGCAGGACTGGTACTGGCGCTACTCGGCGTTGTGGTCGTGCAAGGGCTCTTCGGCATGCTGACCGTGACCTGGCGGCTCGAGCCGCTGATCGTCACGCTGCATCTGTTGTTCGGTCTGACGACGCTGTCGTTGCTGTGGTGGCTGTTGCTGGGGCTCTCCAGCCGGCGCGCCGCATCGAGCCGCGCCGGACCAGTGCCGTTCGGCAGCGCCATGGCCCGCGCGCGCGCGCTGGCAGCGGTGGGACTCGCGGCCTTGATTGTGCAGATCGCCCTAGGTGGCTGGACCAGCAGCAACTATGCGGCGATCGCCTGTCCGGACTTTCCGACCTGCCAGGGCAGCTGGTGGCCGGCTGCGCACTTTCGTGACGCCTACACCCCGGGCGGCCCGCGCGACACCGCAGCCCTCGTGGCCATACACCTGAGCCATCGGCTCGGGGCACTCGTGGCCAGCGTCGCGTTATTGCTCGCCGCGCTCGCCGCCCTGCGGCAGCCGCAGCCAGCGCTACGCCGCCGCGCGCTCGCGCTGCTGGCTGCGCTGGCGCTGCAGTTGACACTGGGCGTCTCGATGGTCCTACACGGCTTTCCACTCTGGCTCGCGACGGCGCACAATGCGGGGGCCGCACTGCTGTTGCTGGCGACCCTGTGGCTCAATTACTCGCTGCGGCCCGAACGCGCGGCCGCGGCCCGATCAGTATTAACGTGAACCGAACCGACGCTCAAAGCCTGCACCTTGCCGCCACCTGGCGCGATTATCTGGCCCTGACCAAGCCGCGGGTCGTAGCCTTGATCGTGCTGACGGCAATCGTGGGCACCTTGCTGGCCACACCCGGCTTGCCGCCGCTCGACGCGTTGGTATTCGGCAATCTGGGCATCGCGTTGGCCGCCGCCGCCGCCGCCGCGGTCAATCACGTGCTCGACCGGCATATCGATGCGCGCATGGGACGCACGCGTAACCGCCCGCTGCCCAGCGGCGTTTTGGCGCCGCGCCGCGCGCTCGCGTTTGCCTTCGTGCTGGCGTTCGCCTCGATGGCGATTCTGCTCGCCTTCGTCAACGTGCTGACCGCGGTGCTGACTTTCTGCTCGCTGATCGTCTACGCGGTCGTCTACACCGTCTGGCTCAAGCGCGCGACACCGCAGAACATCGTGATCGGCGGTGCTGCCGGGGCCGCCCCGCCCGTGCTCGGCTGGGTCGCGGTGACGGGCCGCATCGAAGCGCAGGCGCTGTTGCTGTTCCTGATCATCTTCGCCTGGACGCCGCCGCACTTCTGGGCGCTCGCGATCGCGCGCCGCCATGACTACGTGCGGGCCGATATTCCAATGCTGCCGGTCACGCACGGGGTGGAGTTCACGCGGCTGCATGTACTGCTCTATACGGTGATCCTGTGCGTCGCCACGCTGCTGCCGTTCATGATCGGCATGAGCGGGTTGATCTATCTGGCTGCCGCCCTGGTGCTCGACGCGCGCTTTCTGTGGCAGGCGATCGTGCTTAAGGTCACGCGCCGCGATGACCTGCCGATGCGCATGTTTCGATTTTCGATCAGCTATTTGATGTGGCTGTTTCTGGCGCTGCTGATCGATCACTACCTGCCGATCAGCCGGCTCTGAGCAGCGCCGAGTTCCCATGCTGATCGAGCGCATCTGGGCGGACAACGCCGCCCGCAATTTTCATTATCTGATCGGCTGTGAGCGCACGCGCGAAGCCCTCGCGGTCGATCCGCTGAACTGGCAGGCCTGCCTGCGTCGCGCCTCGGCGCTCAACTGGAGTATCAAGC
>Ga0302311_10004963_pt1 | contig 14195 bp, 13 predicted proteins | sample III_Palsa_N1_3_FD_200449 | JGI IMG/M metagenome (GOLD analysis project Ga0302311, IMG submission 200449) | Peat permafrost microbial communities from Stordalen Mire near Abisko, Sweden - III_Palsa_N1_3 | ecosystem: Environmental > Terrestrial > Soil > Palsa > Peat permafrost | place: Sweden... | reverse complement strand
GAGTTCAGATGATCGATGAACCCGGACAGCGCATTTTGCTGTTTCGCGACACGAAGGGCGACGGCGTCCCGGACCAGAAGTCCGTGTTCATCGATCATCTGAACTCGCCCTTTGGCGTGGTACTGGTCGGCAACGATCTGTACGTGGCCAACACCGATGCCGTGCTGCGCTATCCCTACGCCACCGGGCAAACTCAGATCACCGATCCTGGCGTGAAACTGTGCGATCTACCCGGCGGTCCGATCGATCATCACTGGACCAAGAGTCTGACCGCGAGTCCCGATGGATCCGAACTTTATGCAGGCGTCGGCTCCAACAGCAATATCACCGAGAATGGAATTCAGGCCGAGGTGGGGCGCGCCTCGATCTGGCAAATTGACCGGACCACAGGCGCGCACCGCGAGTACGCCACAGGCTTGCGCAATCCGAACGGACTTCAGTTCGAGCCGCAGACGCAGGTACTCTGGGCCGTCATCAATGAGCGCGACGAGCTGGGTCCGGATCTGGTGCCCGACTATCTGACCTCGGTCAAGGACGGCGCTTTTTATGGCTGGCCGTACAGCTACTACGGCCAGCATCTCGATCCACGCGTTCAACCGCAGCGGCCGGATTTGGTCGCAAAGGCCATCGCGCCCGACTACGCGTTGAGCTCGCATGTTGCCCCCTTGGGGCTGGTGTTCTATTCAGGCAGCAATCTGCCGGAGCATTATCGCGGCGGCGCCTTTGTGGGTGAGCACGGCAGCTGGGACCGCGCGGTACTGAATGGCTACAAGGTGGTCTATATACCGTTCGCCGATGGCCGCCCGTCGGGTCCACCGGAGGACGTGGTCACCGGCTTCCTCGTCGATGGCGACCAGGCGCGGGGTCGGCCGGTCGCCCTTGCGGTGGACGGCAAGGGAGCGCTGTTGATCGCCGATGATACGGGCAACAGCGTGTGGCGCGTGTCGGCTGCGCACTGAGGGCGCGAGCTTCGCATTGCGCCACGCGAGGCTCGCGGTCCGAATGAACAGCTCTGTACAATACTGCGATGCGTCCGAATTCATTAGATAGGTTGCGGCGCGCGGCGGCAGCGATCGTCGCGCTAACCACGGTGATATCGGCGATGTCCCTGCGCAGTGCCGCCGCCGATGATTCCCAGGATGAGAACGCTCGAATCGCCGATTGGCGTGCCAAGCGCCTTGCATCGTTGACCGGCGAAACCGGATGGTTGACACCCATCGCGCTGTACTGGCTCAAGCAGGGCGAGAACAGCTTCGGCCGTGCAACCGACCGAGCCTTCTCCGTGGATGATGCCGTCCTGGCACCCGACACGGGTGCGTTCGTCTTAAGGGATAGTCGCGTTCGATATGTCGCGCACGCCCCCAAGGTGATGACCTATCTCGGCAATCCGGTCGCGAGCCTCGACCTGGTGCCCGACAGCGATGAGAATCCCACGGAGCTCATCGCAGGATCGCTGCATTTCATGCTGATCGAACGCGCCGGCCATCTCGGCATCCGCGTGCGCGATAGCGTCAGCCCGAACCGCGTGCAGTTCAAGGGGCTGCAGTATTTTCCGGTGCGCCCCGACTGGCACATCCAGGCGCGCTTCGAGCCCTATGTTCCCGAGCACCGTATCTCGATCGTCAATATTCTGGGTATGACGGAGCAGATGACCTCACCTGGGGCCATCGTATTCGAACGCGACGGACGCGCCTGGCGCTTGGATGCGATTCTGGAGGCGCCGGGGGACAGTGAGTTGTTCGTGATGTTTTCGGATGCCACCAGCGGCAAGCAGACCTATGGCGCCGGCCGCTTCCTGTACGTCGGATTACCCAACGCGGAGCGGATCGAGGTCGATTTCAACAAAGCCTTCAATCCGCCGTGCGCATTCACGGACTTCGCCACCTGCCCGCTGCCGCCGCAGCAGAATCAACTCACCTTGGCCATCGATGCGGGCGAGCTCAAGTACCAGCGCGCGCAGTAGCGCGATCCAGCGCGGGCATAACATAATCAGCTAAGGCAGCGTTTCCGCGACGCAGGTCACGGGCCGCCGGGGTGTATTCTCCGGTGGCAGCAGTCCGTGGCCCACGGCAGTTAAACTGTTAACCATTTGGTTGCCGCTATCGCCGGCATTCTCTACAAAGTCACTATGCCCAATAACTTTCTGCTGCCATTTCTCATCGCCGCTTGCGCGCTGGTGGTGATTGCAGTGACGGCGACATTGATTGCAGGACGCAAGCCGTGGCTTTCGCGAATAAAGCGCAAGCCGTTGCTCACCGAAAATGAAAAGGCATTCTTTCTGCGCCTGCAGCGGGCCTTGCCGGGCTTCCATGTGTTCCCGCAAGTATCGTTCGCCGCGTTCCTGGCGGTGGATGGCAGATTGCTGCAGCGAGAAGGCTGGGCAGTGCGCGCGAAGTTCAATCGCAAGATCGTGGATTTCGTGGTGTGCACCCGCGGCACGCTTGAAGTCGTCGCGCTGGTCGAACTGGATGACCGGACGCACTCAGCCGGCGCCAATCGCAAGCGCGATGAAATGACGCAGGCCGCCGGTTACCGGACCTTCCGCTTTCCCTCGAATCAGAAGCCGACGGAAGCGGAGATTGCGGCTTTGTTCAATCAGTTTGAGACACCGAATGCGAACCTGCAGTCAGACAGGCGCGCCAGGATCCGCAAACTCGTCGTGACTTGAGCGGCGCGCCGAAGCTTCAGCTACTGCGCCCGGCTGCGTTGTTGCTCCATGTAGTCCTCGGTCGTGGCGTCGAGACCGAATAATTCCTCCAGCAATCGTCGGTACGTGGTGGCGTGGTGCTGGATGAATTCGTCATCCTCGTCGGCCGGATTATCGTAGTAAGCCATGATGTCCCCATTGGTATGACCGACCAGCGGGATCACGCTCCCCGCGGTCAGGTAGTTCTGGCTGATGGGGATCGCCGGCGGGTCCACCGGTCCCCAGGAAGCGGGATTGATCCGATAGTCGATAAGCTTGCTGCTCTTCACGGCGTGCATTTCGTGGGCAAGGCCCTTCTGCAACAGGCTATTCCAGCCGTTGTGAATGTGATTGAGCACTTGATTGAAGTCTCGCAGCACTCTCCAGCCATGTTGATTGGGTGAATCCTCGAAGGCGCCCACCAGAAAGGAGTGCGTGGTGGGGACCATGGGCACGGGGTCGATGGTGTTATTGAGAGCGAAAGAGGTCGCGCCGCCGCCGGTGATGCGCGCGAAGTTCAATGCAAATTGCGCATTGCCGGGGCGCGGCTGCGCGAAGGTGTAGGACTTCAGTTTATAAGCCGCGCCTCGCAGGGTAAACGGGTCGCTGCCGTCGGCAGGATTCATGGCGTGAAATAGAAATGCGTGCGCGAGCGCGGCAAGCGCCGCGCCCTGGCTGTGCCCGGCTATGATGAGCTCGCTGCCGGCCGGCACATACTTGCGCACCGAATACAATGCGCCGTAATTCTTGTCGAACAGAATGCTGAACATGCCGTAGGCAAAGCCCTCGTGCACCTCGGCGCGCGGCAGTTCAGCGAAGCTCACCGGAAGAGTGCGGCTTTCTATCGCCAGTCCGTGGTGGGCCGCGACGGTGGTCACCAGCACGTCCTCATCGACGCTGGGCGCGGTCTCGAACACCGTGCCCCGGAACACTAGCGCCCAGGTATTGGTATTGCGCTTGTGCCAGAGAGTCCACGCGCTGCTGAAGGGACCGAAGCCGTTGCGCGTCGAATCGAATTTTAAATCAGTGAAGTCCCGCGCCGGTCCGTTCGGGAACGCGGCGCGGGCCACCATGATCCGGCTGTCCTTATCGTCGCTGTCCGGGGCGTCCCACAGGGCGATTCGATCTTCCCGCATCTCGTAGATCGCCCGCACCGTTTGATGGGCCACGGATTTCTTTTTCGGCGAAGCGTGCGGATGCAGATCGTCCTGGCTGTCCAGGTTGATGCAAAACTCCACCAGCGCCAGCGCGTCCGACTGGCTGAATTGACTGGTCTGAGGTATGGCGTTGAACGGAGGGGCGTTGAATAGTTGTTGCGGGCTCTTGGGCATTGGAGTGCGGCATCCCAGTAGAGTGAGCGAGGCTAGAACGAATATTGCGCTGCGTCGCGTTCGAGGCATCCTTGCTTCTTCTCGACTGCCGCTACGCGGCGATGGGCGGCGCCTCGGGAGAAGCAATTGCTTCGGTCGGACGTTTGCAGCGCTTTATACTCTCCCCGAGCGCAGCATGGTAGCGCTCCGCCAGTTCATCCAGGCTGCGCAGCGCGGGCAGCCATTCCGTGCCCTGAGTGGCTCCATCGTAATTCGCCACTTTCTCATACAGCGCGCCCACCTCGGCTTTGTACTCCGGCTCGCGCAGCTTGAGGCGCTTGTAGCGGAGGTCATCCTTGGGAAAGTACCTGATCAAGAAGGCATAGGTTTCGAGCTCGGTCAGGAAGATCACGATCTTGCTCTCCGCCGCCACAGGTTCGTACTCGACCAGGTCGGTGATTGCCTTGCGGCCGCTCTCGTAGGCGAGAAACACCATGTAGATGACATTGCACAGGGCGCCGTGCCAGCCCTCATCGGCAATCCCCGCAAGCCGGCGCAGCGCATCGCGGGTGGCCTTCATGTAGGTGTAGTACTCGGTGATGTTGTTGACCACCGTGGCCTCGAGCAATTGCAGATCATGGGTGTTGTTCTCGAACACCGGAAAATATTCCTCCTGCGACACGAAGCCGTTATCCGGCGCGGCGCCTTTGCCGCTGTCCTTCGAGGCAGCTGGACCGGCTGCATACTGGGCGACATACTTTCGGCCGATGTCGAACAGGGTGCCGACGCGGCACAGGGTGCCGATCTCGCAGGCAAATAGATCGACCACGCCGAGCCGCGTGCATGCCGACCGATATGCCCACACCAGAACCAATCCGGTGAGACCCAAGACCTTGCCGGCGTCTTTTTGCAGCGCATCGACGACCTCGGCGAGGTGGGGCAGCGGCTGTAACTGGTAGGCCTTGAGGATATAGAACCCACCTGCCATGACCAGCACCAGGATGGCCCCGGCCCCGACCGCCATTGAGATCAGGGCGAACACTTTGAGATCGACCACATGCTTCGAGCGAAAGAATCGATAAATCGTCGAGGAGGCCTCGGAGGCGATGAGCTGCGTGCTGGGCCTCAGCAATGCCGCGCGCAGGATGGTGCGGATCGACCATCCGGAAAGCGCGCTTGGTCCTTCGACTCCCATGCGTTCTCCTAAGCCAGCATGGCCCAGGCCGCCACGGCGCCGTTGTAGCTGGTGTACAGCCCATAGGCGTCGTACACCGCACTGCCCCAATTGCCCTGAACCTTTGGTGGCAGCGCCGCGCTCTGCGCGGGATCCGATAGGTTTCTAACGAATCCGTAGGGTGTATGGCTCGCGGCGCAGGCCTCTCCGATGACGGCGTCATCCATCTCGATGCAGGCAAAGGACTGATACGTGCCGCTGGTGGTGCCGACCACGAAGGTGGATGCGGTGAGCAGGGAGGTGCCGCCGCCGCTCTGGTTGTCGATCTGGGGACTGGGATTGGCTAGGGCCAGTCCGCCGGGGTCGAGCTCCGCCAAGGTGTACGTGGTGTGGTATTGCGCATTGAACTGCGAGCACAGCTTCTGCAGATCGTTAGGCTTGGTGGGTACCGGAAACAGCAGCTTGTTGAAGCTCGCATTGGCGAGCAGGGTGTTGCTGCCCTTCCAGGCATTCTGATACTCGGGCCAGCTGGACTGCGGCTGTCCCGATTCGTACAAGGTGCCGGCGCTGACCACCCGCACTGTGCCCACATGGTCGGAAGGCTTTGCGCCACCCGCCGTGCCCACCGAGAGAATCAATGTCGGGCTCACCTCCTTGATCAACAGGTCGATCAAGGCCTTCAAGTAGGTCGCCCCGGGCCAGTCCAGATGGGTGTTCGACTTGAACAGCAGCACCGGATTGCCGCCGATCTGCACCAGCCGGTAATAACCCCAGTACGACCAGCTCGACGGCGCGCCCGCCGGCAAACTCGCTGAATACTTTTCCCAGCCCGGCCAGCTGCCCTGCGCTCGCTCGCTGTAGGGCATGGCGACGCTGCCTGCGCAGAACACGTGATGCAGTGCCGCCCACTCCGCGCTCGCCCAGGTGATGACCACGGCCGATGCCTTCGGCAGTTTTCCCGCGGGCGTGGCGAGCGGAGCCGGAGCGGGCCGCCCGACGGCGGCGAAGTTCACGACGGGGAGCGCGGGGCCATTCGCGATCGAGAAATTGGCCGAGGACTCGGTTGCTTCCTGCAAGGTCTGACCCAGGCGCGCCTTGGGGTTGTGACCGCTGCTCATGCTCAGGTCCCCTTCAAGGCTCAAGTTCCCTTCAAAGCACTCATCTGTGCTTCCAACTGCGCCAGCGTGAAGCCGCCCGGGGTCTTGCCGGTCTTTTGCACCCAGGTTGGATCGGCGATGGCATACACCTCATCCACATATTGCGCGAAGAATCCCCAGGTCATAGTGTAGTACTGGCCCCAGGAGATGACCCGGGCTCCCTCGGCGTTGTAACCCGCCAGGACGACGGCATGGCCGCCGACGATTTTGGTATTGCTCGACTGCACCGCCCACACGGCGGGAGGCGGGGAATTCGGCGGCATCAAGAAGGCGGGAACATTGAAGCCAATGTAGGCCACGCCGCAATCCGAGATGGCGCGCTTCACGTCATCGAGGTTGCGCGGATCGACTTCCACGAAGGCCGCGATCTTGAGCTTCGATTTGGCGCCCGGACCTGCGGGCGCGCCGCTGCGCAAGATATAGGTCAACACATGCTGCTCGTTGCCCCCGGGGCCTTCGCCGCCGGCTTTGGGATTGTATCCACAGGCGAGAACGTAGAGTTCTTCGACATCCGGATCCGGCTCCGTGACCATCGGCGGATTGGCATTGAAGCTCCACACCTGCTCCGCGTGATAGAACGCCGCGCAGGTGCAATCACCCAAGGTGTTATTCAGCATCATGCCGAGCGAGGCCGGCATGTTATGGGTGTAGTCCACCGATGCCGGCGGCGCCGCTGGAGTTGTGCCGGCGAGCAGCGCGCTGAGATGGGGAACTCTAGGGTCGTAGGTCCGATGCAGGCGGCCGAGCTTGAATTGTTGATGCGCTGCCATGGGGTCCTCCTTAACCATCTAAACCACACCTCTCAATACGCGTTGGACCCCTCGGGCCGGACACCGGGCGCCTGATTTCCCTGTCTTGAGCCCAATTTGTCGCTTATTTGTCATAGTTTGAACAGCTACCCGGCAATTGCTTGCTGCGCTGTGCGTTGCGGGCTAGAGTCAAGGAAATAGAAATAGCTGAGCCAGCCGCGCCAGCGCCGTCTTCTTCGGTCGACAATGGAATGCGCACCCGGACCCGATATTGCATTGCGGTCTGGGCGGAATCACATGGGCGAACTCACCAACTTGTTCTCGGCGTACCAGGCGGGCGATCGCGCGGTATTCGACCGGATATTTGCGATTCTGTATCCCCAGCTCACGCGCCTGGCGCGGGCGCGCCTGCGCGGCGGAAAGCGCATCACGCTCATCGACACCTCAGGGTTAGTGCATGAGTTTTATCTGCGCTGCCTGCGCACGGGCGAGGTCCGTGTGGAGGATCGCGGGCATTTCATGGCGTATGCCGCCCGGGTGATGCGCTGCATAATCATCGATTTTGCGCGGCAGCATCAGGCCGAACGCCGCGGCGGCGATAAGGCAAAGCTCCCGCTCAACACCGATATCATCGAGGGAACCGACAGCGCGGAGCAGCGCGTCATCGACATTGCGGAGGCCGTCGATGCGCTGGCGCAGGTCGACCAACGTCTGGCAAATGTGGTCGAAATGCAATTCTTTGCCGGCTTCACCACGGGGGAGATCGCGGCCGCACTGGGTGTCAACGAGCGTACCGTGCGCAGGGACTTCGAGAAGGCGCGCCTGCTGCTGTCGGCGGAACTCCAGTAGCGGTCGCGAGCGCAGTTTCACTGCGGTCCGTAACGGCATGCAAATCGATCCCAAGGACTGGCCGGAATTCTCGCAGGTTCTCGACCGCATGCTCGATGAGCCGGCCGAGCAGCGCGAAGCCTGGGCGCAGGGGCTGACCGGTAGCGATGCGGTGTGGACCCCGCGGCTGCTGAATCTATTGCGCGCGCAGAAGAGCTCGAGGGCCACCGGTTGGTTCGACACCCTGCCGAGGTTCACGGACGTTAGCGGTGACGATCTCGCCGCGGGACCGGGATGGGACTTGGGCTCCGAAAAAGAATCCTCCGAAATCGGTCCCTACCGGCTGGTGCGGCTGCTGGGGCGCGGCGGCATGGGCAGCGTTTGGTACGCGGAACGCAGCGATGGGCTGGTGCGGCGCGGGATTGCGCTCAAACTCCCGCAGGGGCTGTACGGCGACGAGGTCATGGCGGCGCGATTCGCGCGCGAGCGCGAGATCATCGCGAGCCTGGCGCATCCGCATATTGCGCCGCTGTACGATGCCGGCATTGCAGCGGACGGCCAGCCGTATCTTGCGCTCGAGTATGTCGAGGGCAAGCCGCTGGATGAATATTGCGACCGGCACCACCTCGATGTGCGATCCCGCATCGAGCTATTCCGCCAGGTGCTCGACGCGGTGCAGTACGCGCACAGCCGCCTGGTCATCCACCGGGACCTGAAGCCGTCGAATATCCTGGTCACGGAAGGCGGGCAGGTGCGCCTCCTGGACTTCGGCGTGGCCAAGCTGCTCGGCACCGAGGCCGGCGATGTGACCGAGCTCACCCGCTTCGCGGGCGCGGCAATGACCTTGAGCTACGCTTCGCCGGAGCAGGTGGCCGGCGAGCCGGTCGCGACCACCGCAGATATTTATTCGCTCGGAGTGGTGCTGTTCGAATTGCTGGTGGGCTCGAGGCCGTATCGAGTGCCGCGCGACACTCGCGGGGCCCTGGAAGAGGCCATCCTGCGCGCGGATATTCCTCGCCCAAGCGCGCTGGTGGGAGAGGACGCGGCGGCGACCCGCTCGACCTCGTTGCCCAAGCTGCGCCGGGATTTGCGCGGCGATCTTGACGCCATTCTGCTGAAGATGCTGAACCGCCAACCGCGGCTGCGCTACGCCACCGTCGCCGCGGTGAGCGAGGATCTCGGGCGTTACGCCGACGGCAATACAGTGCAGGCGCACCGCCCCTCGCGCTGGTATTGGCTGCGCAAATTCGTGGCGCGCAATCGGCTCATCGTGGCGAGCGCCGCGCTGGCATCGGCCGCGTTGCTGATCGGCGCGGGAGTGGCTTTGTGGCAGGCGCGCGAGGCGGGGCAGCAGGCGCGCCTGGCGCGCATCGAGCGCGACCGGGAACTCGCCGCCGCGCAGCACCGCGAGGCGGTGGATGAATTCATGTCGGAGCTGCTGCTCGATGCCGGGCGCACCGGCAAGCCCATCTCGGTGGCCAATCTGATTGCGCGCGCGGACGCCTTGTCGTCGCAGGAATTCATCGACAACCGGGAAGCCCGGGCCGCGGTGCTGGCGACGGTGGGCCGCTTTGCCCTGGACCTGGATGGAATCGACAAGGCCTTGCCGTACTTCGATCTGGCCGAGGGTTTGGTTGCCGGCTCGCAGGATACGGAATTGCGTGCGCACATCGTCTGCACGCGCGCCAAGATGCGCGGCATTCTGGGCCATGCGGATGAGGCGAGGCGCGCATTCGACAGCGTCATCGAGGATCCGCAATACTCGGCCGCCGCGAAAAGCGAATGCTTTGGCGATGAAGCGCGGCTCTCCATCGTGCGCTACGATGCGCCGGCCGCGCTGCGCGCGACACAGCAGGGGCTTAGCCTGTGGCAGGACTCGAGCCAGCACTCCCCGACGCAACGTCTGGAACTTCTGACCTATCAGGCCGAGGCGCAGGCACTGGACGGCAGGCCGAACGAGGCAGAGCAGGGCTACGCGTATGTGCTTGCCGAGCTAAAACGCCTGGGCCGCGAGCGCAATGAGTTAAGCGAGGAAGTGCTGGCGGATCGATTCAACGCATCGCTGCGCAGCGGGGATTTCAAGCTGGCCCTCGACCAGGCCGTCGAAGCGATTGCCATCCTGAACGAGGATTTTCCCGATCGGCCGCCGCCGGCCGTTTGGGCTTACCAGCGCAGCATGGTGCTGGCGTATCTCGGCCGGTACACCGAAGCCGTGGACGGCTTCCAGAGCGTCGCGAGCGCGGCCTCGGAGGATCGCTTGAGCCGGCAGCGCGCCGAGCTCGACACCGCGGCGGCGCTGTCCAAGCTGGGGCGCACGCAGGAGGCGGAGCGGCACTACCGCACCGCCATCGACATCGCCAATTCGGGAGCGCCCGGCAAAGTCCCCTTGAGCGATATCGCGAACCTGCTGACTCGCGCCAAGCTCGACCTCGACGAGCAGCACTATCCCGCGGCCCGCGACACTTTAAGTCAGGTGCTGAAGGCACCGGCCGCCGGCTCGACCTCGATTTCCACCGCGCATCGCTTGCGAGCGATCGCCGAGCTTGGGCTGGGTGATCTCGATCAAGCCCTGGAGGATGCAAAGACCGCCGTGGGCATGAGCGAACGGCAGCGCGGCGACAAGCCGTACTCGGCCTGGCTCGGCCAGTCCGAGCTGGTGCTGGGCCAGGTATTGCAGGCCAAGGGCCAGGCCCCGGATGCGCAGGCGGCCTACTCCGAGGCAGTCGCGCAGCTCACCATGAGCGTCGGGACCGATCACCCCGCCCTACGGCAGGCGCGGGCGTTGCTCGCCGGGCTGCCGAGAACCGCTTTCCAAAAAGATTAAAACCCCTGTCCGGTAAGCCCACTCAAATACGTATTTAAAGGAAAGGCGCCAGCACCAGCCATCAAACCAACGACAAACCGGCAGTGGAGAAGACCATGGAAAGAGTTACGCCGATTAATCCCGACGCTCAATCCGACAAGGCCTTCGAGGCAGCGGTCAAGGTACTGAGCGCATCGATTCTGGACTCCCGCAAGAAGGGAAAGTCTCCGAAGAAGCCCCGGGACGTGTATCCACCCGAGCCCAACGATGTCTATCCTCCCGAGCCCAATGACGTCTATCCGCCCGAGCCGAACGATGTCTATCCGCCCGAGCCCAACAAGCCCTGCAAGCTCATCGAAGAAATAAGTCATACCGCGCATGTCAGCCATCACGCCGCTCGGGTGGCCATCGGCCATGCAGCGCGTGCCTTCCACACCACAAGCCTCGCGCTGCTGATTGCCAAGTGCCCTGGAAACCCCGACTAAGGACGGCATGGGTGCGTCGATAGGCCTTGTCCGGGGGGAAGGGATGCTGCCCGGCAAGGCCGCCTACGCGACTTTCCTCCAAGTTCCTGGCCGCGGGGGATCCGCTACAATCGGCCATGCCCGCTCAAGACGTGATCCTCGAGACGCATGGTCTCGTGAAGGCCTTCAAGGGGTTCGTCGCGGTCGATGGCGTGTCGCTGCGCGTGCGCAGCGGGGAAATCCATGCGCTGATCGGCCCGAACGGCGCCGGCAAGACCACCTTCTTCAACCTGCTCACGAAGTTTCTGCAGCCCACGTCGGGGAGCATCGTCTACCGCGGCAGGAACATCACGCGCGAGAGGACCGCGGACATCGCGCGCCTCGGCATCGTTCGCTCCTTCCAGATTTGCGCCGTGTTTCCGCAGCTCTCGGTGCTGGAGAATGTGCGCGTGGCCCTGCAGCGCAAGCTCGCCACCTCGTTCCAGTTCTGGCGCTCGGAGACGAGCCTCAAGAGCCTCGATGGCCGGGCGCTCGAGCTGTTGGCGGCCGTGCGCCTGGAATCCTTCGCCCGCACCCTGGCGGCGGATCTGCCCTACGGGCGCAAGCGCGCGCTGGAACTCGCGACCACCCTGGCGCTCGATCCGCAGCTCATGCTGCTGGATGAGCCGACCCAGGGGCTGGGGCATGAGGATCTGGCGCATGTCACGCAGCTCATCAAGCAGGTGTCGGCCAACCGCACCGTGCTGATGGTCGAACATAATATGAGTGTGGTGTCCTCCATCGCGGATACCATCTCTGTCCTGCAGCGCGGCCGGGTGATCGCCACGGGGCCCTATGGCGAGGTCTCCAGCAACCCCTGTGTGGTCGAGGCCTACATGGGCAGTTCCGCCAGCAGCCTGTCGAGCCATTGAGCCGGTGAGCCGATGAGCCGCGAGATGCTGAAAATCGACAATCTCGAGGCATGGTATGGCGAGTCGCACATCCTGCACGGAGTCGGGATGGCGGTGCAGGAAGGCGAGGTCGTCACGCTATTGGGGCGCAACGGGGCGGGACGCACCACCACCCTGCGCGCCATCATGGGCTTGACGGATGCGCGCTCCGGCTCGGTGCGGATCGACGGGGTGGAGACGGTGGGCCTGGCGCCGCATCGGATTGCTCGCATCGGCGTCGGCTACTGTCCGGAGGAGCGGGGCATCTTTTCGCGCTTGTCGGCGCTGGAGAATCTGATGCTGCCGCCCCGGCTGAAAGTCGGCGAGCCCATGCCGCTTCAGGAGATTTACCGCATGTTTCCCAACCTTAAGGAACGTGCCGCCAGTCCCGGCACCCGGCTGTCGGGCGGGGAGCAGCAGATGCTGGCGGTAGCGCGTATCCTTCGCACCGGGGCACGGCTATTGTTGCTGGATGAGATTTCGGAGGGGCTGGCCCCGGTCATCGTCGAGAAGCTCGGGGAGATTATCCGGCTGCTGCGGACCAAGGGATACACCATAGTGTTGGTCGAGCAGAATTTTCGGTTCGCGGCTCCGCTGGCGGACCGGTTCTATGTGATGGAACGGGGACGGATCATCGAGCAGTTTGCGCAACCCGAGCTTAGGCAAAGGATGGGGATGCTGCGTGAGTTTTTGGGGGTTTGAATTATTCTGGCGTTGAATAATTCGGGGCGTTTGAATCAATAAGAATCAGGAGTAAGGGTCATGCTCAAATCGGCCACCGCGCTTTGCGCGCTCTGTTTAAGTGCATTGTCGGCTGCGTATGCCGCCGGCGACCAAGTCGTGATCGGCGACATCGATGACATGTCGGGGGTTTACGCGGATGTCGGCGGAGTGAACGCCGTCGAGTCGATCAATATGGCCATCGCCGACTTCGGCGGCACGGTGCTCGGCAAGAAGATCGTGCTGTTGAGCGCCGACCACCAGAACAAGCCCGACATCGGCGCCTCGAAGTTTCGGGAATGGGCGGACCAGAATGGCGTGAACATGGTGTTGGGCGGCTCCAACACGGGCGTGAGCATCGCCATGTCCAAGGTCGCGGCGGCCAAGAAAGTGCCGTTCATCGCCATCGGCGCCGGCGGCTCCTCGCTCACCGGCGCGGATTGCACGCCCTATACCATCCACTACGTCTACGACACCACGGCGCTGGGCAATGGCACCGCGGGCGCCATCGTCAAGGAGGGCGGCAAGACCTGGTTCTTCGTGACCGCGGACTACGCCTTCGGCACCCAGCTTCAGGATGCCGCGAGCAAGGTGGTGCTGGCCAACGGCGGCAAGGTCTTGGGCGCGGTCCGGGCCCCCTTGGGCACCACCGATTATTCGTCCTTTTTGCTGCAGGCGCAGGCCTCGGGCGCGCAGGTGTTGGGGCTGGCGAATGCCGGCACCGACTTCGAGAATTCGCTCAAAGCCGCGGATGAATTCGGCATCACCAAGACCATGAAGCCGGCGGCGCTGCTGGTATTCATAACCGACATCCATGCGCTCACCCTGCAGACGGCGCAGGGTCTGTACTTGACCACCGGGTGGTACTGGGATTTGAACGATGAGACGCGCGCCTTCGCCAAGCGCTTCTTCGCGAAGACCAGCAAAGAGCCGACCATGGACCAGGCGGGCTACTACTCGTCCACTACGCAGTACTTGAAGGCGGTCAAGGCGGTGAACTCCACCGATCCGGACCTGGTGATGGCGGAACTCAAGAAAACCAAGATCAACGACATGTTCGCCAAGAACGGCTATGTGCGCGCCGATGGCCTGATGGTGCACACCATGTACGTCATGAAGGTAAAGACTCCGGCCGAATCCAAATATCCCTGGGACTACTACAAGCTGGTCAGGACCGTACCGGGCGAGGAAGCCGACGGCACCCAGCCCGATCCGGCCTGCGTGATGCCGAAGAAATAGACGCACGGATGAGGCCGCGGCCGGCATTTGAGCGATGACCACCGTATTCGGCGTGCCGCTGCCGGCGATTCTGGGCCAGCTCATGCTGGGATTGGTCAACGGCTCGTTCTACGCGCTGTTGAGCCTTGGGCTGGCG
>Ga0302311_10004961_pt1 | contig 14198 bp, 12 predicted proteins | sample III_Palsa_N1_3_FD_200449 | JGI IMG/M metagenome (GOLD analysis project Ga0302311, IMG submission 200449) | Peat permafrost microbial communities from Stordalen Mire near Abisko, Sweden - III_Palsa_N1_3 | ecosystem: Environmental > Terrestrial > Soil > Palsa > Peat permafrost | place: Sweden... | reverse complement strand
ACCCGGCGATGGAAGAAGCGCTGTGGGAGACGCCGCTGTTGCGCCAATTTGCTGGCATTGGCCCTCACGAATCCCCTCATATCAGATGATCCCGAAAGTCTTTTTGAGGATCTGGTGTTCGCGTAGGAGCTTGTCGAACTGCAGGATGAGGGGGCGCAGCCTTTCCTCGGCCATGTTGGGGATCAGTTGATAGTACATCACGCCCTGGCGGAAGAGTGAATGCACGCGTCGCGATGTCGTGCTTGTGCGCAGATGGCGGTCGTAGCCGATGGCCTCTCCGGCGGCGCCGAGCACCGTCAGGAGCACAATGGCGAGCGCTGCGATCAGCCACAGCCTGTCGCGTCGAGCGGGTGTGGAGACGCGGGTTGCCGACATGCCCATTCCGAACCGCCAATCTTTTGCATCGCGAAACGAGCATTCGATGCCCCAGCGCCGCGAGTAGAGATCAATGAGGGTTTTCGCCGTTACGTTTGTCAGGCTGGTGGCGAGGCACCATGGCTCCTTCATTTCCTTGGCGTGGACGCACACGACCGCCCCGACGGGGCAGCCCTGCGCCGTGACTGTCGCCTCGCGCAGCAGCCTGGCACGTCCCGACGGGCCGATCCACTCCTTCGCCGGACGACTTTCGCCGGCGGCTGTCACCTTGATATTGCCACGAAAGCGGATGACATAGTCGAAGTGCAGCTCGTCCTTGAGGACGCCGTAGAGCTTGGCGTCACCAAAGCCGCGATCGGCAACAAGGAGCACTTTCGCTTCTGCCGGCAACAGCTCGGCAAGCCGGGTGACGATCCAATATTCATAATGATTGCGCCGCTCTTTCAGCTCCGTCTTCCGGACCGTCAACCACAGGAGCGGGGTGGCCCGGCCATGCTCGGTCAGTAGCGACAGCATCAAGGTCGAGTGCCCGTCGGCATCGAAGTCGGTCCAGTCCATGGCGACAACGATCTCAGTGCGGCTACCCAGGCAATAGCCGGCCCAGTCGGCCATCAGCGCGTCGACATCGATCCCGTCATTCGACAGCATCCGATCGACCTGCTTGATCGCGTGACGCGAGAGCCCTCCCTGAGCCAGCGCGAGACCGTGGCCAATCGCACTCACCGCAAGCGACGATGCCTGCAGCGTGCCTACCGTCGCCTTCGCTAGCGACGTCACCCGCTTCGCGTGCAGATCCTCGCCAAACAGCTCGTCGACAAACGAATGGACCGCTTCAGAAGAAAACCTCGCCTTGCCGTTCATGCTACTCTGCTCTCCGTTCAACACGGAATGCAGAATCATCTTTCCCGCCCTACGTCATCTCACAAATGAGGGGATGCCTGAGGGCTGGGCCGCCATCTCAACGCACTCGCGAAGCGATCCGGTGAACATTGTTACGGGTTCGCCCGCGTCGCCGGCGCTGATTGGCGGATAGCGAAATACAGACGCAGAAGCGTCCCAAGGATAGTTCGACATGCGGGTCTGATGCGCAAATTTGCCGTCAAAAGTCCAATGGGATCGCACCAGAACGGTTCGTTGGTTTGCAGAACTGTCCACCGAGCCAACATTGCTGCCGCTGATCGAAGCACCGCGCTGGCGTCTCTACATCGACGCGAGAAACGTCGACGAGGAGAAGCCCAGAACAGCCGCAGAAGTGTTTCGTTGCCGCCGCCAACCCTACATTGGCTTAGTCGTCGACATCGCTAGAGCGTTCTAGGATTAGCTTGAATCGGCAGATTCCCTTCACGTCTCGGGATCGAAGAATAGCGGGATCCGTCCGTCATACGCGCCGGCGGCGTTGATCGCCATGCCCTCGGTCACGGTCAGGCCCTCGCCGCCCTCGGACCGCCTGCGATAATAGTCCACGACGTCGCGCTCCGCGGTATGCCGCCCCGGCGCGAACTCGCACGTCATCGGCGCCATCGCGATGCGGTTGGGAATGTCGAGCGGTCCGATGCGCAGGGCTCGAACAGGATGGCGTTTTCCCGGCTCTGCATCAGCCGCGTGGCGTGAAGCGGATCGGCAATTCGCGCAGCGGCAGCGTCAGGAAATTGGCGCGGTGGATCGGCTTCTCGAGCGGACGCGCGAGCGCGATGTCGCCGAACCGATCGAGCATCGCTCGGATGCCGCTCGAAATCTCCTGCCGAGCGAGCGCGGCGCCGATGCAGAAATGCGCGCCGACCCCGAAGGCGAGATGTGTGCCGACATTGGCGCGCTCCGCGTCGAACATGTTCGGGCAGGCGAATTTGGCGGGATCGCGATTGGCCGCACCGTAGCGCACCACCACGACCGAGTCCTTCGGGATCAGGGTGCCGGCGATTTCGACGTCGCGCGTCGCCCGGCGGCGCAAGCCCTGCGTTGGGCTGTCCATGCGGATCACTTCCTCGACGAAGCCCTTCATCAGTTTCGGCTCGGTACGCAGCCGCTTCATCAGGTCCGGCTGGCGGATCAGCTGCCACAGGGCGTGGCCGATCGCGGTCATCGTCGATTCGAAGCCGCCGCCGATCAGCTGGCTCATGATGCTCTGCAGCTCCGCCATCGAGAGCGGCTCCTCGCCATCGGTATGCGCGTGGACGAGCGCGGAGATTATGCCGGGCTGCGGATCGGCGCGACACGCCTCGAACAGCGCTTCCAGATGGTGCTGCGCCTCCAGCTCGATATCGGCGACCGCCTGCAACTCGGCTGCGTCCATCTTGCGCGAGGCAGGCGCCAGCATCGCATCGGCCCATGTCTTGAACGTCGTGACCTGGCTGGCGTCGAGGCCCATTTCCTCGGCTAGGATCGTACCCGGCAGCAGCATCGCAAAGTCGGCGATGAATTCGCATTCGCCGCGGCCGGCGAAGCGGTCGATCAGCGCGTTGGCGACCGCGTCGATCCTGGGCGTCATCTCGCGCACCCGACCCATCGTGAAGACGCGTTCGACCAGCTTGCGATAGCGGCCGTGCGCGGGCGCGTCGGTGCGCTGCAGAGTCGCGATGTGCGGCCAGCCATGTTCGCTGAGATATCGCTGGTGCTGCTCGGACAACTTCGCGCCCTGCAGCGCGCCGCGATCGACCTCGTTGGAGAAGCTGACGGGGTCGGTCAGCACCTGACGCAGATCGGCATAGCGGGAGACGATGAAGAAGCCCGTTTCCGGCATCAGGTAAATGCCGGGCGCCGCATGCATCGCCTCGTACATCGCGAAGGGATCGTCCTGCGTATCCGGATCGAGCAGGCTGAACTCGTCCAGGCGTTTCGCGTCGGGCATCATTCCGCCTCTCCATGGCTGGCATGTCTCGCCGCACGGATCGCCTTTGCGCGTTACGGCGTGTGCCTTATTAAGCACACAGGGGTGCGCTGTCCATCGGCCATGTCGAGATGCCGTGGTCTCGGCTTATCGGTGCAATATATGCGCAATTATCGGCAATCGCGCCGAGGTTCAGCGGGGCTAGGTCCGCGCAGATGACAGGAATTCCGCGCAGCAAAAAAAGGCACTTGCCTTAAGGTGAACCGGGCGATAGCTCTCGTCCCACTGGTGCCGGTCGGCTTCTGCCCGATCCGAGACACCCGGCGCGACCGTCGGTCGCGACCGAGATGGCCATGCCGAGGAGGGGGATTCATGCCCGAGCGCATCATTTCCAACGATCGTCGCACGTCCGGTGCGTTTCTGGCCTTCCGGAGCGGGAGCGCTATGCTCGCCGTAATGTTGGCCGCCTCGGGCGCTTGGGCGCAGCAGGCCCCCGCGGTCGATGCCGCGCCCGCACCGGCCGCGGCGGTGGGACCTTCGGCGTCGGCCGCGCCCGCGCCGGCGGCACCCACGGTCGTGGCCGAACCGGCTTCGGGCCTGCAGGACATCGTCGTCACCGCCCGCAAGCGCGTCGAGACCGCGCAGAGCGTACCCGTCGCGATCACCGTCTTTTCCGCGGTCGAAATCGACCGCCGCGATCTCACCAGCCTCGAGCGTATCTCGGCGGCGACCCCGCAGCTGGTGATCGGCCGCAACGTGTCCGGCTCGGGCGCGCAGGTGACGCTGCGTGGCGTCGGATCGAACTCGTTGTCGATCGGCACCGAACAGTCGGTCGCGGTCATCGTCGACGGCGTCTATTACGGCCAAGGCCGCACGATCAACGAAGGTTTTTTCGATCTTGCCAATGTCGAGATCCTGAAGGGCCCGCAGTCGCTCTTCTTCGGCAAAAACGCGACCGCCGGCGTAATCTCGATCACCACCGCCAACCCGACCGATCATTTCACCGCGATGGTGCGCGGCGGCTACGAATTCAACGCGAAGAAGCCCTATGGCGAGGCGATCGTTTCGGGGCCGCTGACCGACCGGCTGGGCTTCCGCGTGGCAGTACGTGCGTCGAAGGAGTTCGGCGATCTCTACGCCAACCGCGCCGGGCCGATCACCTATCTTACGCGCGACACGCCGACCGCGATCACCGTCTCGCCGAGCGTCGCGCATGTGGCACCCGCAGACGGCGGCGGCCCACGCGAGCGCGACATCCTGACCCGCGGCACGCTGAAGTGGGAGGCCACCGATCGCCTGACTGCGACGCTGAAGGGTAGCTACGGCTACAACAAGACGCTGGGCGGCGCGTGGAACTACAATATCTTCGCCTGCCAGAACGGCACCAGCACGATCGCGCCGGGTGATGCCTGCAAGCCCGGCTTCTACCATTATATGAACGACCTGCCCGCCGACATCGCCGCGGCGACGCGCTACGCCAAGGACTATAATTACAATCTATATAACAGTTATGCCGGAACGCTGAACCTTGATTACAATCTCGAAAATATCGGGATCACCTCGGTCACCAACTATAACGAAAACCGCAACCGCTGGACGTCGGACCTCGACTATCAGTCCTCGCCGACGGTCAACATCTGGGGTGCCGAGGACAGCAAGTGGCGTGCCTTCTCGTCGGAGCTGCGCGCAGTCAGCAAGTTCGACAGCCCGATCAACTTCCTGGTCGGCGGCTATTATCAGAACACCCGGCGCGATTTCGACCAGGTCGTGATCAATTCGAATGCGGACAACACCGCGGCACCCGCCGGCTACCGCTATGTCCAATATGCTAAGCATTCGACCACCAAGGGCGAGACGCTGTCGGCCTATGCCCAGCTGATCTGGAAGATCTTCCCCAATCTCGAGGCGGCGGGCGGCGTGCGCTACATCCACGAGACCAAGGACAGCCTTTTCGTCCAGCCCTATGTCAATCCGCGCTTCGTTGGCGCGCCCTATGTGCTCAACACGCCGATCACCGCGAACCAGCTGTTCACCAACTGGTCGCCTGAGGCGACGCTGACCTGGCATCCGACGCGCGACATTACCGTCTACGGCGCCTACAAGACCGCGTACAAGTCGGGCGGCTTCTCGAACAGCTCGATCTACACGATCAACGCGACATCCGACTTCTTCACCTTCCAGCCCGAAAAATCGAAGGGCTTCGAAGGCGGCATCAAGACGACGCTGTTCGATCGCCAGCTACGCTTCAACGTCGGGGCCTATACGTACAAATATACGAACCTGCAGGTAACCTATCTCGACTCCGCGGCGCTCGCCTATAATTCGGTCAATGCCGGCAGCGCGCGCACCAAGGGTATTGAGGTCGAGTGGGAATATGCGCCGCGTGAGCTTCATGGCTTCTCGGTCTCGGGCTCGGCCAATTTCAATCGCGCGCGCTACGGCAATTCGATCGCACCCTGCTATGGCGGGCAGACCGTCGCGGCCGGCTGCACCCCCAACGCGCTGGTCGCGGCGACGCCCACCAGGGTCGGGACGCCCGGCCAGAATCTCGACGGCCTGCCGACCTCGGATGCGCCCAAGTGGACCGCGACCTTCGGTCCCAAATATGAGATGCCCCTCGGCGGCAAGCTGATGCTGGGGGTGTCGACCGACGGCCGGTACAGCTCGAGCTACCTCGCCTCGCCTTTCGGCACGCCGCTGTCGAGGCAGGCCAAATATATCAACGTCGATGCCGCCGTCCGCGTCTATGACACCGGCAATCGGTGGGAGGTCGCGGTGATCGGCAAGAACCTCAGCAACAAGTTCGTCGTTACCGGCGAGACCGACGCGAGCGGCACGGGTACGGGCACCGGCACGGCCGCGGGCCGCACTGCGGACCAGGTCGGCTTCGGCTCGCTGCCGCGTACGGTGCAGGTGCAGTTCACCTGGCGGATGCCGTGATCGTGAGCCCGCGCGACGACGTCTCGTCCGCCTCCGCCCCCTCGGGGATCGGTGAGGACGAGCGCACCGGCCGCGCGGCCTGGTATCTGATATTCGTGCTGACGCTCGCCTATACGGCGAGCTTCATCGACCGGCAGGTGCTCAACCTACTGGTCGGCCCGATCAAGGCGCAATATCATCTGAGCGATACCAAGCTGAGCCTGCTCCAGGGCTTTGCCTTCACGCTCTCCTACATCGCGATGAGCCCACTCTTCGGGCGGCTCGCGGACATCGGCAACCGCCGCAATATCCTGACGCTCGGCATCGTCCTGTGGAGCCTGGGCACAGCGGGCTGCGGGCTGGCGCGCAACTTCGGGCAGATCTTCATGGCGCGGCTGGGCGTCGGCGGCGCCGAGGCTTGCCTGACTCCAGCTTCCTGGTCGATCATCAGTGACAGCTTCCCACCGTCGCGCATCCCGCGTGCGTTCAGCATCTACATGATCGGGCCCTATTTGGGCGGGGGGCTGGCGCTGATCTTCGGCGGCATATTGCTCAACGCCATAACCGAGATCGACCGGTCGGGCTGGTGGCTGTTCGGCAGCCTGACGCCGTGGCAGCTGGTATTCCTGATGGTCGGTACGCCGGGCATCGGAGTCGCGCTGCTGCTGCGCTTCGTAAAGGAGCCCGTCCGCCACGAAACCGCGAGCGGCGCAATCAGCGAACGCGCGACGATGCGCGAAGTATGGGGGGGCTTCGTCGCCCGCCGCGACTTCTATCTCAATTTCTACGGCGGCATGGCGCTTATGATCATCGCGCTTTACGGATTTCCGGCGTGGATCCCGGCGATGCTGATGCGGCAGTTCGGCATGCCCGCGGCGACCGTCGGGCTTCAATATGGTGCACTGGTGCTGGTCGCGGGAACGCTGGGCGTGTTGAGCGGCCCGTGGGTAGCGGCGCGGCTCGGGGCGCGGGGACGCGGCGACCAGCTTGTGTTCGTGCCGCTCGTCTGCACCCTGTCGCTGGTGCCCGTCAGCGCCTCGCTGCTGTTCGTGTCGAGCTATCCGGCGGCGCTCGCGATCGCGACGCTCGCCGCCTATCTCTACAGCCTGCCGCAAGCGCTGGCCTCCGCCGCGCTGCAACTCGCGACGCCCAACCGGATGCGCGGCTTCGCCTCGGCGATCTACGTGTTTGCGGTGAGCATAACCGGGCTCGGTGTCGCGCCTACCGTCGTCGCGCTCATCACCGATCGCGTTTTCGTCGACGAGAAGATGGTCGGCGCGTCGCTCGGAATAACCTGCATGGTCGCTTGCGCGCTGGGTGCGGTGCTGCTGTGGCGCTGCCTGCCCGCCTATCGCCGGATGATCGGGCGGCCGTGATCGAGGGACGCACGGCGACCCGACCGATCGGCCTGGCGGCGCAGACCGTGACCGGGCTGACGCCCGCGCGGACGGTCGAGGTTGCGGCGGCCGCGGGGTTCGACATGGTCGGCCTTACCGTCGACCCTGCGACATGGAGCGACACCGACACCCGTGCGGTTCGCGCCGCGCTGGCGGGAAGCGGCCTGGTCGCGCTCGATGCCGAGGTGATCCGTATTCGCTCCGGTTTCGAAGCCGACTTCGCGCGGCTGCTCGACATCGCGGGCGTGATCGGGATCCGGCACGTCATCGTCGTCAGCTTCGCCGAACAACGCGACGTCACGCGCGATACGCTCGCCCGGATCGCGGCGCATGCGGCGACGGTGAACATCCGCCCGGTACTCGAGTTCGGCGCGTTCACGCGGGTGCCGACGCTGCAGGCGGCCGTCGACCTCGCATCCGAGGCAGGCGTGGGCGTGCTCGCCGACCCGATGCACCTACACCGGTCGGGTGGCGTGCCTGCCGATCTCATCCGGCTATCGCCCTGGCTGCTGCCCTATGCGCAGCTATGCGACGCGGGCCCGGCACTGGCCTATGCCGACGCGGCCGACCTGCTGTTCGAAGCGCGCGAATCGCGCCACGACATCGGCGAGGGTGTCCTGCCGCTCGCCGACTTCGTCGCGGCGCTGCCGTCGGGCACGCCGCTGATGAACGAGGTCCGCTCGCGCGCGCTCGCCGATCGGATCGGCGATCCGGCGGCGCTCGCCACCCATTATGCGCGCACGATGCGCTACTGGCTCCGGGAGAATGACAGGTGCGGGTAGCGTTGGTGACGGGCGCGGCGCAGGGCATCGGCCTGGTCGTGGCGCGGCGGCTGGAGGCGATCGGGCACCGGGTCGTGATGCTCGATCGCGACGCGGCCATCCTGTCCGCCTCCGCCGATAGCATGACCGCCGAGACGATCGTCGGCGACGTCGCCGATCCCGCCTCGGTCGCCGATACCATGGCGCAGATCAGGTCACGCTTCGGCCGGCTCGACATCGTTATCAACAATGCCGGCATCTGCCCCGCGCATGACGGCCAGGCGCTGCCCGTCGAGACGATGGATCTGGACGAATGGAATCGGGTGATCGCGGTCAACCTGACCGGCACCTTCCTGGTCTGCCGCGCCGCGCTGCCGATGATGAAGGCGGGCGGCTGGGGCCGGATCGTCAATTTCTCCTCGATGGGCGGGCGGATGCGCTCGCTGCTGTCGGGCGCGCATTATGCCGCGACCAAGGCGGGGGTGATCGGCTTCACGCGCGTACTGGCGGGCCAGGTCGGCCGCGAAGGCATCACCGCCAACTGCATCGCGCCGGGCCGCATCGACACGCAGCAGAGTGCGGACTTCGGCAATGTCGACCGCTTCCTCGAGCAATTGCCGCTGGGCCGGATCGGTGGCACCGACGAGATCGCGGCGGGCGTCGAATATCTGGTGTCGGATGCGGCCGGCTACGTGACGGGCACGGTCCTGGATATCAACGGCGGCCATTACATGGTCTAACCGCCGTCCTGACGCGCAGCCTATCGAGCGGAGCCGTGACGATGACCGATACTCCAATACTCTTCGACGTCGCGGAGGGGATTGCGCGGATCACGCTCAATCGCCCCGACGCCGGCAATGCGATCAACCTCGCCATGGCGACCGCGCTGACGCAGGCGGCGATCCGCTGCCAGACCGACAGCGCGATCCGCTGCGTCGTCATCACCGGCGCGGGCCGGCTGTTCTGCGCCGGCGGCGACGTCGGCGAAATGATCGCGGCCGAGCGCACCGATGCGCTGCTGAGCGAATTGGCGGGGACGCTGCATCTCGCGGTCGTCCGCTTCGCGCGGATGGCGAAACCGCTGGTCACGCTGGTCAACGGGCCGGCGGCGGGTGCTGGCGTCGGACTCGCGGCGAGCGGCGACGTCGTGCTGTGCGGCGCGTCGGCGCATTTCACCGCCGCCTACGGCACGCTGGGCCTGACGCCGGACGGCGGCTTGACCTGGCTGCTGCCGCGGCTCGTTGGCCTGCGTCGCGCGCAGGAGATCATCCTCACCAACCGCCGTATCAAGGCAGATGAAGCTGCCGCGATCGGGCTGGTGACGCGCATGGTAGCGGACGACGCCTTGAACGCCGAGGGCGAGGCGGTGGCGCAGTTGCTTGCCCACGCGGCGACGGGCGCGATCGGAGCGGCGCGGGGGCTGCTGCAGGAGAGTTTCGACAGCGGTTTCGAGACGCAGCTCGAGCGCGAGGTGCGATCGATCACCGCGGCGGGGGCGGGGGCCGAATGCCGCGAGGGCCTTGCCGCCTTCCGGGCGAAGCGCAAGCCGTGCTTCGCCGGCGGCTGAACGGGCAGCGATTTCCGCCAACGCGTGCTCTCCCGTCGCCGTTCAGAACAGCGATGCGATCGTCAGATAGCTGTTGAGCGCGGTGCCGAAGCGCGGGCTGTAGATCGGGTGCACCACGACGCCCGCCCGGCTGCAGATAAACGCCCGGGATCAGCCGGTAGGCGTAGCTGGCGACCGCCGAGCAGGTGCCGCTGTATTTCTTCTGGTCGGGCACGGTGCGGGCGAGCAGGCCGGCCCTGCTGTAGGCCGTGCCGAAGAACTCATAGCCATTCTCGATGATGCCCGCCTTCATCCTGACTGGTGGGTGGAACAGCTGCTGGAAATAGGTCAGACGGCCGATCTGCGTGTCGTGGGGGCCGTTGATGCGGTTGAGGCTGTTCGGTTGGTTGAACAGGCTATGTGCAGCTGACCGCCGTGCAGCCCGATCTCGCACAGGTCGTAATTGACGAATAGCGACATTGCAGCGTCGTTTTCAATATCGCCATTAAGCCGATGCCGCGATCCGCCAGCCAGCTTCGAATACCGCCCTTTTCGGCCAAGATCGTGTCCATCGTCTTGGGAAAGGGAATGTCCCGAGCCCTTCAGCGACAGCGCGTCGAAGCGCTGGAAGTTGTCCGGGGCGGGGCTGGTACCGGTCCGCGCGATCGCCAGCATCGGGATGGCCAGCGCCGATAGGCTGATCAGCCGGAGCGGGCGGGCGGACAGGCCGATGGTCGTCGGTCGCGGCATAAGCTGGTCTCCATCGCGACAGCGGAAGCGCCTTGCCGCCAGATAGCGGTGGACCCCTCATTAGATATTCGGCGCCTGATATGCGTTCACAACGAAATATCATCACGAACGTGAGGTTTACTGTACCAATTTTCGATGCTCGCCTGCGGGATCGAATGCCGGTTCTCGCGGATTGTCGGCGGCGATCAATGCGCGCTCGATTAACTAAGGCGACCGCATTAACGAAAGCACGCCGTTTCGATGCGACTGTCGCACCGGCGATTCGTAGCGACGTCGCCGGCTGCGCGATTTTTGGTCCTCATCCTCCGACGGCCGTGGCTTAGTGCGCGTTTTTCGTCCCGACTGGTGCCAGCCCTAAAAAGGCGCTTGCCTTAAAGTTTATCGCCGCCTAGCGTTGCGGCCAATGGATGCAAACGTCGAGCGGCGCCAGGACAGTCTCACCGGAAACGCCGCCGCGAGGGGTACAGGATATGCGCAAGATGGCAGGCATTCGCGCCAGCTGCAGGACGATGCCCGATCCCGTCGGTGTATCTCCCGCGCCGCGTCTCACCCGGGCAGCGCCACCGCAAAAAGGCGTGCGGCTTCGGCCGGACCACCTCTTCTTCCTGGCGCCCGAACTGCAGACGGCCAACAATCCTGCCCTCCCGCGCGCGCATCCGCTGGAGCCGGCGCGATGAGCGCAGCAACCGATCCGTTGCCGTTGACCGTCGGGGGCACGCTCGCGCGCGCGGCGACGCTGTTCGGCGACCGTGACGCGCTGATCTACGACGGCCGGCGCGCCACTTATTCGGCGCTGCGCTGCGAAGCGATCGACACGGCGCGCGCGCTCCATGGGCTCGGCATACGGGCGGGCGACCATGTCGGCGCGCTGATGCCCAATTGCTGGGATGAGGTGCTGCTTTTCTACGCCTGCAATCTGATCGGCGCGCCGATAGTGCTGCTCAACGCCCGCTACCGGGCGGACGACCTCGCCTACGTCATCCCCAAGGCCGACCTGCGCTATCTATTCGTGGGCGGCCACGCGCATCGTTTCACCGACTACCGCCCCGCGCTGCACGAGATCTTCCCAACGCTGGCGGGGTGGAATGGCGAGCGCCCGCTCGACCTGCCAGAAGCGCCGTTGCTGCGCACGATAGTCGAGTTGGGAGACGACCGGCCCGGCGCTTGGCCCGCGGAAGCGGCGATGTCGCGCGCAGCCGCCGGCGTAACCGTCCACGAGATTGAGGCGCTCGACGCGGCGATCACGCCCGACACGGTCTCGATGATGATGTTCAGCTCGGGCACCACATCGCGTCCCAAGGCGTGCATGTTGCTGCATCGCTCGCTGTGCCGCACTGGCGCGGCGCTCGCCGAGCGCTTCCGCCTGACGCCCGAGGACCGGCTCTGGGATCCGCTGCCGCTGTTCCACATGTCGACGATGTTGCCGATGGCGGCGTGCCGGCAGGCGGGCACCTGTTTCATCGGCATGGGGCATTTCGACGCCGGCAAGGCGCTCGACCTGTTCGTCGAGGAGTGCACCACGGTCCACTATGCCGGCTTCCCGACAATCGTGTCGGCGATCGCCGCGCACCCCGCCTTCGACGATTGGGACCAGTCGAGCCTGCGGATCAATCATGTCGTCGGCCCGCCGGACCTGTTGCGCCGATACTGCGAACGCTTTCCGGGCGCTGTCCTGGTCAACAGCTATGGCCTCACCGAGGCGACGGGCGTCCCCTGCTACAGCGACCTCGACGATCCGCCCGATCTGCTGTGCGAGACGAGCGGCCGGTTGTTCGACGGCATGGAGGCGATGATCGCCGACGGCGAGACCGGCGCGCCGTTGTCCAACGGCGTGGCGGGCGAGATCCGGCTGCGCGGTTATTGCCTGTTCGCAGGCTATTATGGCGACCCGGCGGCGACCGCGGCGGCGCTCCCCGAAGACGGCTGGCTGCGCACCGGCGATCTCGGCCGGATCGGTCCGGGAGGGCGGTTGATTTATGACGGGCGGCTCAAGGACATGCTCAAGATCGGTGGCGAGAATGTCGCCGCGATCGAATTGGAGAGCTTCCTGATGACGCACCCGTCGGTGCGGATGGCGCAGGTGATCGGCGTCCCCGACGACCATCTGATGGAGGTCGCCGCCGCCTATATCGAGCTGCACGACGGCCACAGTATCTATCCGGCGGAGGTCGTCGAACACTGTATCGGCCGCATCGCGACCTACAAGGTGCCACGCTACGTTCGCTTCGTCACCGAATGGCCGATGAGTGCCACCAAGGTACAGAAATTCAAGCTGCGCCAGGCGTTCGACGCGACCGACAAGTTCGACGTTGCGACGCTCGCGCGCCGGAGGTGAGGGCGGGGCGCGAGTAGAGGCTGCGTTGGTCCTCTGGACGACGGTCGGGATGACGACCCGAGGATGGACAACAGGAGCCGATCGAGTTACCTCGTCTTCGTCCTTTCAACCCGAAGCGCAAGGCAGCGAAGGACAGGGAAACGATCGCGGCTGTGTACCTTAACGCCGCCACGATCGGGTAGCCGGGCGGAGTAATCCGGTAAGTAAGCCGAAGCTTCGCTAAGATCATAACCGGGGACTGTCGTCATATCCCGCTATGCCAACCGTGGATCGGAGCGTCCGGCGCCCAATAGAAAAGTCTGGACGCCGCTGTTTTGTGAACAGCCGCTCTCGCTTATACCCAGGCCGTTCAGCATCGGTGCTTTTGGCGCGAACGCGTCGGCCGTTTTTCTATTGTTGTCACGATAATAGGCGAGAGGACCGCCTGCGCGCCATCGCCCCTTTTCGTCATCCTGACGAAGGTCGGGATCCAGGGCCTCACCTGTCGTCGTGTACCGATTTGGATCCCGGATCGATTCCCGGATACGATAAAAACAGCTCTATCGCCGCTTTTCAGACACGACATGGTCGGGGAACAGGTCGCCCTGGCTGTGTCGATAGGGCGCGGTCAGCGCAGCGGTCATCTGCTCGAGCGTGTCCTCGACCAGCAGCGGAAGAGGGATATTCTCGTCATAATGCGGGAAGCCGCTGTCGCGCCGCATCAGCATGTTGAGAAACATCAGCTTGCAGATGCCGACGCGCAGCTTGAGCACGTCGGGAGGCACATAGGCGACGCGCTCGACGATCAGCTGGCGGACGCGACGCAGCGCGGGAACGGGCACCTCGGGATCATCATAGGGATGCGCGATCCCCGACGCGCGCGCGCGCGTCAGATATTGCGCGAGGAACGCCGAATAGGGGTGGCCACCCTTTTCGTCGGAAATGCTGAGGTGGGGCAGGCACATTATCTGCAGTAGCACCTTGGCGTTGGCGAGCTGGCCCGCCGCCTCCGCCCTGTTCAGCATGTCGGCGCGCATCGGTTCGAACAGATTGGTCCGCCAGTCGAATATCTCGTAGACCAGCTGCTCCTTGCTGCCGAAATGATATTGGACGGCGGTGTTGTTGCCCTGCTCGCTGGCCGCCGCGATCTCGCGCAACGGGACGCCGTCGATCCCGCGGTCCGCGAAGAGCCGCTCGGCCGCCTGCATAATCTTCACCCGGGTCGCGTTCGACGTCACCGAACGGCGCCTCTTCACGGGCGGACTGTCCAGCGCAGTGGCCATTCGTCGCTCTTCCTCATCCTCACCTGTCG
>Ga0302311_10004960_pt1 | contig 14199 bp, 13 predicted proteins | sample III_Palsa_N1_3_FD_200449 | JGI IMG/M metagenome (GOLD analysis project Ga0302311, IMG submission 200449) | Peat permafrost microbial communities from Stordalen Mire near Abisko, Sweden - III_Palsa_N1_3 | ecosystem: Environmental > Terrestrial > Soil > Palsa > Peat permafrost | place: Sweden... | reverse complement strand
GGCCAGGGGCCACGAAATCGCCTGCCACACCTTTGGTCATCTGGATTGCGGCGCGGCGGACGCGCTGGCCATCGAGACGGACATCGCCTGCAATGACGCCGCGCTGGCCGATTGGGGCGTCGAGCCCGCCACCACCTTCGCCTACCCCTACGGCGACGTCAGCTATGCCGCCAAGCAGGTGGCCGCTGGCCGGTTCGCGCTCGCCCGCGCTCTGCATCACGGCCTGATCGAGACCGGGGCCGACCTGAACCAGGCGCCGGCGGTGGGCGTCGAAGGCCCGGATGGCGAGCAGGTCGCCCTGCGCTGGCTGGACCGCGCGGCCCGGCGAAACGCCTGGCTGATCCTCTACAGCCACGATGTCCGCGAGACGCCGTCGCCGGTGGGCTGCACGCCACAGGCTCTGCAGCGGATCGTGGACGCCGCCGTGGCGTCCGGGGTCGATATCGTCACCGTGGCCGAAGGCGCGCTGCGGATCGGGGCCTAGAGCCTCCGAAACGCACGACAAACACACTCGCCCAACCTTTCCGCCGGCGCTGGCCCCCACCGTCACGCCGCTTCCGCTACGCTTCAGCGCCGCGCCACCTCCCCCTGTCTTCGCTTCGCTCGCTGGGGAGGAGGAAGGCACTGTCTTCCTCCTCCCCCCACGCGAAGCGAGAGGAGGAGGTGGCGCGAAGCGTAGCGGAGCGACGGTGGGGGCCAGCGCCGGCGGAACGATTCAGCCTGAACGACAACAGCCTCTAGCTCGACAGTCGCCCGCCGCGCGGCCAATACTGCGCCATCCCAGCCGTGGCGGAAGGCGCATGACCCGAATCCTGACCACGCTCCTGGCCGTGACGATGGCCAGTCTGCTCGCCAGCGCCGCGCAGGCCGACACGCCCGTGACCATTCGCACCGCCAGCGGCGCCGTGGTCGGACGCGAGATCGGCGGTATCGACGTCTTCAAGGGCATACCGTTCGCAGCACCGCCCGCGGGCCCGTTGCGCTGGCGACCGCCGCAGCCGGCGGCGGCCTGGAGCGCGCCGCGCGACGCCTCCGCCTACGGGCCCGCCTGCCCGCAGGTCACCTACTCCGGCGCGCCCAACGCCGGCGGCTATGGGGGGCCGACCAGCGAGGACTGCCTGAACCTGAATGTGTTCGCTCCCAAGGGCGCGCGCCAGGCGCCGGTGATGGTGTGGATCTTCGGCGGCGGCAATGTCGCCGGCGCCAATTCCATCCCGCCCAATGACGGATCGGCCTTTGCCCGCGACGGGATCGTGCTGGTGTCAGTGAACTACCGCCTGGGCGCGTTCGGCTTCTTCGCCCATCCGGCCCTGACCAAGGCGGCGCCGGCGGGCGAGCCCGTCGCCAACTATGCGATCATGGACCAGATCGCGGCGCTGAAATGGGTGCAGCGGAACATCAGGCGGTTCGGCGGCGACCCGGCCAACGTCACCATCTTCGGCGAATCCGCCGGTGGCCAGGACGTGCTGACCCTGATGACCAGTCCCGCCGCGCGCGGCCTGTTCGCCAAGGCCACGGTCCAGTCCGGCGGCGGCTGGGGCAAGGCGCCGAGCCTGGCGGAGGCGGAGGCCAGAGGCGTGGCGATGGCCCAAAAGCTGGGCCTGCCGGCCGACGCCAGCGCCGAACAGCTGCGCGCTCTTCCGGTCACGGCCCTGGTCGACGCCGGGCAGGCCCCTCAGGGGGTCAGTCCGATCCTCGACGGCCACATCGTCACCGAGTCGATCGCCCAAGCCTTCGCGCACGGCGACCAGGCGCCGGTTCCGCTGATCATCGGCACAAACAGCGACGAAGCCTCGCTGCTGCCCCAGTCGAGCTACGCCCTCTACTTGGCGGGGCAGTCACCGAGCGTGCTCGCGGCCTATCCCGACCTATTGGACGACCACCCCAAGCTCGCTCGCGCCATTTTCGACGACCGGGCCATGGGCGCCCCGGCGCGCTGGATCGCCGGACGCCAGTCCGCCAAGGCGCCGGCCTTCCTCTATTATTTCTCGTATGTGCGGGTGGTGCGGCGCGGCAAGATCCCCGGCGCCAACCATACGTCCGAAAACCCCTATGTGTTCGATAGCCAGATGGGCATTCCCAACTACGCCGACCAGATCCAGGCGGAGGACCAGGCGATGGCGGCGCTGGTGCATTCCTGCTGGGTCAGCTTCGCCAAGACCGGCGCGCCGACCTGCAAGGGCGCGCCCAGTTGGCCCGCTTATGCGCCCGCATCGGATCAGTTGATGGAGTTTGGCCTTACCGCCGATGTGCGGGCCAATTTCAGGAAAACCCAGCGCGATGCGGTCGAAAAGGTGGTTGGGCCGGCCGCAACGGCGCCGTAGACCCACGAATAACGGTGACAATGCATTTAGTTCAGCTTCAACAAAAGGTTAGGCGAAGCGCAAGCTGAATTAAGTGCACTGTCACCGTTATTCTTCGCCGGCGATAGCGGAATTCAGACCCCGCCCGCCATATAGTCGTAGACGTCCGCCACCCGCGTCACGGTGATGGCGATCTTCTCGTCGCTGATCTGGATTTCGCCCCGGGCGACAGGATAGTTGTTGGCCAGGATCCAGACCTCGTCATTGGTCTTGGCGTCCAGCGGGATGACGGCGCCGCGGCCCATGCGCAGCAATTGCTGCATAGGCAAAACCGACCGGCCAAGCACCACCGATATCTCGACATTGACGTAGTCGACCTGGCTCACTCTTCACCCCACACCGCTGGCGTACTTGCGTTGGTCCGCCTGTGGCCCACATTAGGCGCCACATGCTTGCTCGCCCGTTAAATGATGCAATTTCCGCGCCAAGGTTAATGCGCGAGGACGGCGTCCCCGCCGGCTGGGCGATCTCGCCCGGATACATCGCCTACCCCGACGCGGTGGCGGCCATGGAGGCCCGCGTCCAGGCCATCGTCGACGGTCAGGCCGGCGAGCTGGTCTGGCTGCTGGAGCACCCGCCGCTCTACACCGCCGGCGTCTCGGCCAAGCAGGCCGACCTGCTTGAGCCCGACCGGTTTCCGGTGTTCGAGAGCGCGCGCGGGGGCCAGTACACCTACCATGGCCCGGGCCAGCGGGTGGTTTATGTGATGCTCGACCTGCGTAAGCGCCGGCAGGATGTGCGCGCCTTCGTCGCCGCCCTGGAGGACTGGGTGATCGACGCCCTGGCGGCGTTCAACGTGGTCGGCGAGGTGCGCCCCTGCCGGGTCGGCGTCTGGGTCGACCGCAAGGCGCCCGGCCTGCCGGTGCGCGAGGAGAAGATCGCCGCCATCGGGGTCAAGATTCGCCGCTGGGTCTCGTTTCATGGGATCAGCCTGAACGTGGAGCCGGACCTGACCCACTTCAGCGGCATCATCCCCTGCGGCATCACCGAGCACGGCGTCACCAGCCTGGTGGACCAGGGCCTGCCGGTGACCATGGACGAGGTGGATGCGGCCCTGAAGGCCAGCTTCGAGCGGGTGTTCGGGCCGGTGGTCTTGGCGGAGCCGCCGGCCTAAGGCAAAGCGAATTCCTACACCTAACCCGTCATGGCCGCCCTTGTGGCGGCCACCCATTCTTCCGCTTCTCAAACGTCGAAGGTTCTCGCTTGGCCTAACCATGGGTGGCCGCCACCAGGGCGGCCATGACGGCGTAAAGTTGGGATGGGGGGTCATGATGCTCATCTCCGTCGGCTGGACCGCTCGTCCACGCCGTGGGATGTGAGGGGCAATCAATCAAGACTGCCCTGGGGATGACCGCCATGACGACCCGCCGCGCTCTGGACACCATGACCAGCCTGGCCTTGGCGATGGCCATGCTGCCGGGGTCGGGCGTCTGGGCGCAGACGGCGGCGGCGCCGGCGACCATCCCGTCGTTCCCGCCCGGTCCCGACTATGCCGGCGTCGCGGGCTCGGCCGCCGAGAACGCGCGGATCACCGCCCTGTGCGGCGCCAATCGCAATGCCAAGGACGGCTACGTCCCGCAGCCCGCCTTCCCCGAACAGGCCCGCGCGCCGATGGCCCACTCCAAACAGACCTTCAACATCGAGGTGCTGGCCAAGCTCGACCGCTCGGTGGGCCTAGCCTTCCTGCCGGACGGCAAAATGCTGATATCGCAGCGCGCTGGCGGCCTGCGCACCCTCGACGCCAAGGGCGTCGTCTCAGCGCCGTTGACGGGGGCTCCAGAGATCGTTGGCGCGATGGGCACCAGCAATACCGGCCCGCTGCTGGACCGCGATTTTTCGAAGAACCGCACCCTCTACTACGGCTATACCGCCGCCTCGCCGACCAAGGGCGTGGCCTATGTGGGCCGCATCGTCAAAGCCCGGCTGTCGGCCGATGACGCCGGCCTCGAGGACGTGACCACTCTCTATGAGGCCCCGTTTCTGGCGCCGAGGCGGCTGGTGCAGCTGAACGACGGCACCCTGGTGATCGCTTCCGCCGAGGTGGCGTCCGCCGGGCCCAACCCGCAGTCGATGACCGACCCGCGCGGCAAGCTGTTGCGCATCAACACCGACGGCTCGATTCCAAAGGACAACCCGTTCCTGAAAGACCCCCAGGCCAACCCGGCGCTCTACGCCGTGGGCTTCCGCGACGTTCAGGGCCTGGCGATCAACCCGGCCAGCGGCGAGCTGTGGGCGGCGGAGAACGAACCCAAGGGCGGTGATGAGCTGAACCGCATCAAGGCGGGTGGCAACTACGGCTTTCCCATCATCAGCTATGGCCGCCAGAATTCCGGCGAGATGATCAACGGCGGCAAGACCGCCCAGCCGGGCCTGGAGCAGCCGGTCTACTACTGGACCCCGTCCATCGCGCCGTCCGGCCTGACCTTCTACAGCGGCGCGGCCTTCCCCGCCTGGAGGCACAGCGCCTTCGTGGGCGCCATGTCCGGCCAGCAGTTGGTCCGCCTGGAAATGAAAGACGGCAAGGTCGTGGGCGAGGAGAAGCTGCTGATGGACCGCTGCAAGCGCACCAAGGACGTGACCCAGGGGCCGGACGGGCTGATCTATGTGATCACCGACGAGACCCCCAGCGAAGTGCTGCGCCTCAGCCCGGCGAAGTAGAGTCTAACTCGCCGTTCACACGCTGCGCTAGTGAACGAACTAAACCGTCGCCGACGCCCCTCGCCCGAGCCGCGCGAAACCGGGCGCCAGGTGCGCGGCCTCGGGCGCGCTTTTCGCCGGGGTGTATCAATGGCGAGCAGAATGCGGCCGCGGAGCGATTTCCAACGCTTCGGGCGCTTTCAATCACGGCGCGTGATGGTTAAGCTTGCACGCTATGCCCGCAAGCCACGACTATCCTTACGATTTCCACGTCGCCCTCGACGGCAGCGGCCTCAATGGCCTGGAGGGCATGGCGGGGGTGTGCCTGTTCCGCTACGACCCTGACGGGAACCGCTACGCCTGGAAGATCCGCTACTTCGACGGGATCGGCGCCGGTCACGCGGTCGCGGTGCAGCCGGAGACAGGGCTCGGTTTCCTGGGCAACGCCGGCCAGCATCTGGTCTTCTACGACCTCGCCACACTGGACGAGGTGGCGCGGCAGTCGACCCTGGCCTTCGCCTGCCCGCGCTCGTCCATCCAGGGCAGCACCCATCTGGCCTGGACCGGCGACGGCGAATTCATCGCCGCGGTCGGCGAGGATCTGATGGCGTTTCGCGTCGGCCAACTGGACGCGCCCGACCTTTTGGTTCCGCATCGGGCCAAGCTGCCGCACGCGATGAAACTTTCGGCGTCGGGGCGCTACCTGGTCTACGGGTCGATGGACCAGCCCGCCGACGGCCGGGGCGGCGAAGCCAAACATATCGGCATCTGGGATCGCCAGACCGGCGAGGTCCGCCTGGTGGATCTGCCGGCGACCTGCTGGCACATCCTGCCGCATCCCCGCGAGGATCTGCTCTATGCCGTGTCCTTCCGCGTCGCGCCCCAGAACGGTGACGACTGGCACGAATGGGGCATGGCCTGGCTGAAGCAGTACGTCTTCGAGATCGACATCGCCAAGGGGCGGGTGGTTCGCCATTGGGTCGCCGGGCGCGACATCCCCGCCCACATCAATTCCGATATCGCCATTTCGGACGATGAACTTTTGTTCTGCACCGGCGGCAGCCAGACCGTCATCGGCATTTCGCTGCGCGACTTCGCATCCTGGCGCATTGTCGTCGACGAGCGTCCTGGGCTGGAACAACTGCGCCATCCGCGGGAGATCGCTTCGACCGTGGTGGGCTCGCTGGCGCGCGGAAGCGCCTTCACCCACAGCCAGCATTTCGTCAGCGCGCTGGTGATCAGCAGGGGCACGCTGCTCGATTCCATCTATGGCTGCGCGCTGTCGCCCGACCAGAAATACCTGTTCACGGCCAATCGCGGGCTCAACCGGATCAGCGTCTACAACTATCCGTCCGGGACCCTGAGGCTGGTCGCCGACATGCCGCCGATCCAGGACTATTTTCCATGGATGCCGGCGTCCGCCGACCCGCGGCTGGGCTTTCATCACGCCGCGCTGATCACCAGACCCGTCAGCAAAGTTTCGCCGCCAGCTCCGCCACGGCTCGGAAATTAGACGGCACGATATTCATCCCGATCGACTCCACCAGCAGCCTGATCGGTCCGGCGAGCGGTCCGACCAGCGAGCCGATGAACTCCGGCGCGATGGCCAACTCACCTTCGAAGGTGACGCGGCAGCCGCGTCCGGCCATCGCCGGCGCAAAGCTGGTGGCGCCAACGCAGGTGATGGCCCCGTCCCCCACCGAGGGTTCGATGGACCAGCGGCAGAGCAGGTCCTGGTTGGACCATCGCGCGCGGTCGACCCACGAGATCTCGCCGTCGCCGAGCCGCTCCCGCACAAGCCCCGGGATGGTCTGGCGGGCATGCCAGCGGTTCACCACCACCACGTCCCGATCGGTCTCGGCGCGTTCGAGCTGCTCGAGGCCTTTGATGTCGTCGATCGACCCGACCAGTTCGGCGAGGCGATCGCGCATCACCGCGAACAGGGGTTCCGGCGGCGCGCGAAGCACGATCAGGGTCGAAAACGTTCTCATTGCGTAAGCTCGTCATAACGGAAACGGTGGACCGCCTCGGCCAGGTGCATGTTCGTGCGGGCCTCGCGGGGGATGTGGGGACTGGCGGCGAGCCAGGAGATCGCCTCGATCAGCGCGGTGACCACCGACCGGGGGCGATAGCCGAGCGCGGCGGCGCGGCCATGGTCGTACCAATAGTAGCGGCCCATCATATTGGCCTGCTCGACGCTCGACAGGGAGGCGCGGCCCGACAGCAGGCCGATGATGGTCTGGCTGCGCGCGGCGAGCTTGGCGACATTGGCGCCGATCTCCCAATGCGGTCCGCCGACCCCGCCCAGCACGCCGATGAGCGCATGAATCTGACTCCACAGCAGGTTTTCCGATCCCAGCAGATAGTGGGCGCCGGCCGCTCCCGCCTTCGCCAGCATCACGTGCGCCTCGCCGACGTCGGCCGCGGCGACCAGGTTGCAGCCGCCGGGATAGGTGCTGCGGGTGGGGTCGGTCAGGTAGGTGACGATCAGCGCATTGCTCGGGCCGAGCTCGCTCACCGTCTGGCCGATCGACATCGTCGGGCAGGGCAGCACCAGCTCAAGTCCAAGCCTGTCGGCGAGATCGAGCGCTAATCTGTCCTGCTCAATCTTGGCTATCACGTAGGCCGGCTGGCCGGCGGTGTCGGCCAGACCCCGATCGTCGTCGATCACCTCGCCTGCGGACGAATAGCCGAACACCACGGCCGAGGAGGTGACGACGACGCGCCGCACACCGGCCGCGGCGGCCGCGCGCAGCACGTTTTCCGTGCCCTGAACGGCGACCCGATGCAGCGCCTCCGCATCGCCGCCAAAGGCAAATGTCGCCGCCGTATGGATGACCACCTCGGCGCCCGAGAAGGCGTTGGTCAGGAGCGCCATGGGACCGAGAACATCAGCGACGGCGATCGGCGTCTTGGCGATGTCGAAGCTGTCGAAGCTGTCGCGCCGGCTGTAGGAACGCACCACCGCCGTCGTGTCGTCGCCGGCGGCCACGGCGGCGCGGACCACATGAGCGCCGATGAGGCCGGTCGCGCCGGTGACCGCGATCCTCATTCTTCGGGCGCCACGTGAACGAAGCCGCGCTCGTCGGCCTGGGCGCGCGGGGGGGGCCTGAGCGCCGTCAGCCAGGGCTCGGCCACGTCCACGACGCGCCGGACGGCGTGCTCGATCGACGTGGCGGGGGCCAGCACCGGCGTATCGGGACCGACGCCGATGGCGACATCCCGCCCCTCGACCAGGGCTTCGAAGTTGGCCAGCGTGCGGCCAAAGAAGGTGGTGTAGGCGTGATTGGTCAGGTTGATTTCGAGGTCGGGAACAAGGCTGATGTCAAACAGCTTCCAGAACGGCGGCAGGGTGAAGGCCTGCTTGCCGACGATGGAGACGCGGGTTCCCGCCCCGGTGCGCTGGAAGGTGATCACCCCGTCGTCGGCGGTCGCCGAGTCATTGGCGCTGAGAATCGTCTTCCAATAGAGCTGATGCGACCCTTCAAGGCGGCGGACGACCTCGATCTTCGAGACATCGATGGGCTGGCCGCCATAGAGCACCAGATAGTTCGGCTGGGGCAGGTAGAGGTTGCGCTCCGCCTGGCGCGCAAGTGGGCCGGCGGGATCACCCTCCACCGGCACGATGACGCCGCCGATGTAGTCGCTCATGAACTGGATCGCCCGGCTGACATCCACCGCGGCGACAAAGCGGTCGAAGGGGATCGCCAGGTCGCGGATATAGGAGAAGACGATCTCGCCGTTGATCTTTCGCCAGCGCAGCCCGTCGGCCCGCTCGGGCGCGCTGGAGACGATCGGCACGAGCGAGTCCAGTTCCTCGACCATGTCGTCGTACGCGCTCGCCGGCACGGCCCCCGGGTCGAAGCCGAGCGACACCGCGCGCCGGACCAGCGTGTTCTTGTCGAACAGGAACTGCCAGCTGCGAACGACATCCGCCGCGGCGCCGGCCATGAGGTCGAGCGCGAGCTTCCAGCCGCCGGCGACGTCGTCGCCCACTAGGCCAGTGATGGCCGCGTGGGCGCGTGCGTCAAGCGGCCGCTTCAAGGGAAACAGCACCGGATCGTGCTCCTGTCGCCAGGGCTCGATCAAATCTCCGATCGTCCTGGAGGCCTGGCGCGCCCGGGCGGCGCGAACCTGGATCGGCGCCGCGACCGGAACGCCCTCCAGCGCCGACAGGTCTCCGAAAAACCGCTGGGCGGCCGGCAAGGGATGGGCCTGGCTGACCCGCCGGACAAGGTTGGAGGTATAGGGGTCCAGGCCAAGCTTGAGGCCGGCGGCGATGTCGGCCAGCAATATCGACCTGCTGGCGATGACCACCCCGGCGTCCATCTCGGAATGGCTCTGGTCCCCATCAAGGCCGCGCGCAATCCGTCGCCCATCCAGGATCGTGAAGTGGGGCGGCATGGCGCTCAAGACGGCCGAAATCACCTCTCCCGCATCGCGCCGCTGACAATATTCAAGCGTCTTGTCGGCGAGCGGAAGCGCGCTGAGCAGCGTCCGCAGGCCCCCCGAGAAGCCGTCCGCCGGATCGCATCGCAGGGCGGCCAGAACGATGCGCAGGTCGCCGTCCAGCCACGCCTGGGACGCCGGCGTGCCGAACAGGACCGACCCTTCCGGGAAGACGCCGGCACGCGTCTCGTCCCCCAGGTCGATGATGTCGTAAGGGTTGTCACCATCGGTGACATAGCGATAGCCGGCAAGTTCGGCGCGGGCATAGACGTCGCGATTGCCCGCCCAAAGGCTGCTGCTGTCGGCGCTGGAGGCGACGACGACGCTCGCCGCCCCCGCTTCGAACAGAAGATCGACAAACTGCTCGACCGCCGCCGCCTCGAGCTGAGCAGGATCGCCCGCGGAAAAGCCGGCCATGTCCACCAGGACCACGACGCTGCGCCGGTCTACGTCCGCGGCGGCGATCAGCCCCGAAAGGCCCGCCTGATCGAGCGCGGCGGCGATGTTCCGGGGCTCGGCGACATCGGCGATGACGACGGAAACGTCCGGCGGCCCCTCATGAGGCCCGCCCACAGTATCATCCGCCTCAGCGAGCCCCCCCATCAGCCGTCAGGTGAACGTCAGTCCGCCTTGGCCTTGGCGGCCGGCTCTTTCACCGCGGCCTTGGCCTTGGCTGCCGGCTTGGCGGCGGGCTTGGCGGTCGCCTTGGCGGTCGCCTCTTCCACCGCGGCCTTGGCCTGGTCGCGAACGCGGGAAAGCCCGCCGACGCCGACCTGCACGACGTCGGCGGCCATGCCAAACGAGGCCGAGACCACGTCGGCGACGGCGCCGACATAGAGGTCGACGCTGCGCCGGCCGAAATCCGTCGTCTTGATCTTTTGCTGCGCGTATTGGTTGAGGATCGCTCCGTATTCCGCGTAGGCCTTGCCTTGGGCGGCCACGCCCTTGCGGTAATTCTCCCCGAGGCGCTCGCCCAGAGTCATAGCCTTATCGTTCATCGCATGATCCTCCTGGATGTTGAGGAAACTAACATGAACCGCAGGAGGTTGCGAGCCGGAACTCACGTAAAGGTGGTCGTCGGCGCGCCGCGCGGAAATTGTGGGCAGACGGCGCCTATTTCCCAGGTGGCCCGGGCGGCCGGGGAGCCCGCGACCAGGTCGGGATTGGCGTCTTCAGCGGGCTGACGCCGAATCGGTTGAAACTATCATCAGAGATAAGGGGGAGATAAGGGGACATGATACTTATCCCCTGAAGCCCACGGATGCGGCCATCGCCTGCAGCCTGGGATAAGTATCATGTCCCCTTATCTCCCTTAGGTCGGGATTGGGGCCTTTAGCGGGCTGACGCCGAATCGGTTGGCGCCCTGTTCGCCGGTCATCACCGCCAGCTCGACGATCGCCCAGATCAGCACCAGGCCGAAGACGAAGTCGAAGAAGCCGGGCGTATGCGGCCAGACCGCCATCATCGACAGCAGCACCAGCGCCGCCCACCAGCCGGAGCGGCCCCGGTCGTGCAGCCGCTTGGACATCACACAGGCGCCGCAGAAGGCCATGACCGGATAGAAGAACCAGCCGCTCAACCAGTGCAGCGCCGGGGTCACGGCGCTCTCATAGAGCACGAGCACGGCGATCAGGATCGCGGCGGCCAGCCAGAAGGGCGCGCGGGCCAGGCGGCCGTGCGGCGACAGGAAGAGCACCCTCCAATCGATGTCGCCCATGCCGGCTTTGCTCCAAATTTCGCCAAACTTCGCGCGCCAGGGTAGGCTGCGTCGGCCCTTACGAAAAGGCCGTCGATGTAGCGAAGCCGCCCCAAATCCGGCAGAATGACCCCATGACCCAAGACGCCCCCACCACCCTCCGCTCCGATCTCGGTTTCGACCTCACCGCGCCGACGCCGGCGGAGCTCAAAAGGCTTGAGGCCGACCTGACGCCCGAGGAGGCGGAGGTCCTGCTGCATCACGGCACCGAGGCGCCGTTCTGCGGCGGGCTGTTGAACAACAAGACCGACGGCGTCTATTGCTGTCGCCTGTGCGGCCTGCCGCTGTTTCGGGCCCAGACCAAGTTCGAGAGCGGCACCGGCTGGCCGAGTTTCTACGGCCCCATCGACGACGCCCACGTGCGCGCCGTGCGCGATGTGAGTTATGGCATGGTGCGCACCGAGACCCGCTGCGCCCGCTGCGACAGCCACCAGGGCCACGTCTTCCCCGATGGCCCGGCGCCGACCCGGCTGCGGTACTGCATCAATTCGGTGTCCTTAAGCTTCGTCGCCGATGGCGATTCGCTGCCCGACCCCCTCGGGCGCGGCGATCATCTGTAGCGGCGCCGCTTCGACGTAGCCGTTTCGCGGCGATCGTGCCAACCTGAGCGCGTAGACAGGCGGGAGCGGGATATGTCGACCCATCGATCAGTGGCCGCGCTGGCCGTCGGCTTGAGCCTCGCCGCCTGCGGGCGCGACGCGGCCAAGACCGGGGCGAACAGCGCCGAAAGCCACGCCCCCGGCACCACCCTGGCCACCTCCGCTGGCGCCTGCGCCGCCTATGCGCAGGGCACGCCCGGCGTCATCCGCACCTTCTGCAGCGGACCCGCCACGGTGAAGGCTTTCGTGGCCGGTAAGGAATACGATCTTTCCGGCGGAACCTGCGCCACCGAAGCCGGCATGTTCAGCGTCAACCTGGGCGTGGTGTCCACCGCGGAGCTTGGCGGCCCCAGACCCGACTACTTCGGCCTGGCCCTTCCCAGTGGAACCACCCATTTCAGCAACGCGGTGCTGACCCTCAATGTCGGCGGCAAGGCCTATGCCCTGACCAGCAACAGCGGCGACGTAAGCCCCGCCGGAGGGACCTTCACCGGCGCCGCCTATGGCGACTCCGCGCCGGTGACGGGGTCGTTCACCTGCTGAGAGCGGAAATCCATGAAGCGCATAGCGGTGATCGGGCTTGTTGGGCTAGCGAGCATCATTTCATTCACGGCCGGGGTGGGCTTGGCGACGGAATACATAGAACACCGCTTTGACGACCGACTCAGGTCCGAAAACGCCTATTGGACCTCCACCCTAGATCGTGAGGTCAGCATCGGAGAATTGAAAACTGACGCGCAGGCATGGGTGCAGCTTCAGGTGCCTGCCGGCCGGGCTAATTTTGACCCAGTAGAAAGGAAGTTCATTGGGGTCGTTGATAATATCCACGAACCCATCGGATACCCCTGTTCGGATTGGGATTTGGTGGTCGAGATCACGATTGGCACAGACGATCGGGTGACGGCCCGAAGGGTGACGACTAGCGGCGCCTGCATCTGACTAACGAGGCCCCCAACTCACAGGTAGCTCCAAACGTCTCGCCCTACAGCGGAATGTTGTCGTGCTTCTTCCAGGGGTTTTCGAGCACCTTGCCCTTCAGGCTCTTCAGCGCGCGGATCACCCGGCGGCGGGTGTCGCGAGGCATGATGACATCGTCGATATAGCCCAGGCTGGCGGCCACGAAGGGGTTGGCGAAGCGGGCCTTGTACTCGGCCTCGCGCGCGGCGATGGCCTCGGGGTCATTCATGTCGGCGCGGAAGATGATCTCCACCGCCCCCTTGGCGCCCATGACCGCGATCTCGGCGGTGGGCCAGGCATAGTTGAAGTCGCCGCGCAGGTGCTTTGAGCTCATCACGTCATAGGCGCCGCCATAGGCCTTGCGGGTGATCAGGGTGATCTTGGGCACCGTGGCCTCGGCGTAGGCGAACAACAGTTTGGCGCCGTGCTTGATCAGGGCCCCGCCCTCCTGCTTGGTGCCAGGCATGAAGCCGGGCACGTCCACCAGGGTGATCAGGGGGATGTTGAAGGCGTCGCAGAAACGGACGAACCGGGCGGCCTTGCGCGCGGCGTCGATGTCCAGCACGCCCGCCAGCACCTGCGGCTGGTTGGCGACGATGCCCACGCTCTCGCCATCCATGCGGGCGAAACCACAGACGATGTTCTTGGCCCAGTCCTTGGCGATCTCGAAGAAGTCGGCCTCATCGACCATCTTCGAAATCAGCTCCTTGATGTCGTAGGGCTTGTTGGGGTTGGCCGGGACCAGGCTGTCGAGAGAGGGCTCGTCGCGGTCAACCTCATCGAAGCTCTCTCGGATCGGCGGCTTTTCGCGGTTGGACAGCGGCAGGAAGTCCACCAGGCGGCGGATCTGGGTCAGGGTCTCCAGGTCGTTGTCGAAGGCGCCGTCGACGACGCCGGACTTGGTGGCGTGGACGCGGGCGCCGCCCAGTTCCTCGTGGCTGACGTCCTCGTTGGTGACCGTGCGGACCACGTCGGGGCCGGTCACGTACATGTAGCTGGTGTCCTTGACCATGAAGATGAAGTCCATGATCGCCGGCGAATAGACATCCCCGCCCGCGCAGGGACCCATGATCACCGCGATCTGCGGGATGACCCCCGAGCAGAGGGTGTTGAGCAGGAAGATGTCGGCATAGCCTGCCAGCGCCTCGACGCCCTCCTGGATGCGGGCGCCGCCGGCGTCATAGAGGCCGATGATCGGCGAGCCGACCTTGGCCGCCTGTTCGTACAGTTTGACGATCTTCCTGGCGTGGGCGCCGGACAGGGATCCGCCGAACACGGTGAAGTCCTTGGAGAAGACGAACACCACCCGGCCGTTGATTGTGCCCCATCCGGTGACCACCCCGTCGCCGGCAATGCGGTTTTCCGCCATGCCAAAGTCGTGGGCGCGGTGTTCGACGAACATGTCGAACTCCTCGAAGGAGCCCTCGTCGAGCAGAAG
>Ga0302311_10004958_pt1 | contig 14206 bp, 13 predicted proteins | sample III_Palsa_N1_3_FD_200449 | JGI IMG/M metagenome (GOLD analysis project Ga0302311, IMG submission 200449) | Peat permafrost microbial communities from Stordalen Mire near Abisko, Sweden - III_Palsa_N1_3 | ecosystem: Environmental > Terrestrial > Soil > Palsa > Peat permafrost | place: Sweden... | reverse complement strand
CGGCAGAATCGGGTCGGCGGTGATCGCGTCGCCCTGGTGGACGGTCAGCGACGAGCCGCTGGTGTTGGTGCAGTTCTCGATTTTCGTCGTTGGGTTGGCGTTGGACTGTGCGCAGTAGACCGTGTCGCCGTCGATATAGAAGCGGTTGGGCGCGTTTTCGTTGAGGATGAAGGTCGTAAGCGGTGAGACGGCGGGGTTGCCGTTCAGGAAGCTGAACTTTTCCAAACCGCCTTCGCCGTTGGTTTTGTTCGGCCCTGCGGGGACCGTGTAGGTCGCGCCTTTCACCGGTTTTTTCCCGCCGACTTCTTCGGGGTTGGCGGTGGCGATCACCTGGACGAGGTTGTCTTTGGCTTTGACGGTCAGGTTGGAAGACCCGGCGACGGTGCATTCGGTGAGTTCGGCCGGCGTCGCGTTGGTGCCTTTGCACGTGATCACCGAGCTCGATGGGGAGGCGGCGTTGTAATCCTCGTAGGGGCCGGCGACGATGTGCTCCGGCGAGTTCGCTTCGCCGAGCGTGGACACGGGGATGCGCGCGCCCGTGCCGCTGGTGGGAACTTCGATTTCGGATTCGGCGTAGGTGTTGGGATCGATGCCCACCGATTCGCTCCCGGGCAGGGCGGCGAGCGGGTTGGCCGCCGTCGGTTCGACGTTGTGCACGAGCAGGCCGACGCCTTCGTAGTCACCCGCGGGGCGCTGCAGCGTGTAGAGCTTCGTGCTGCCGCCGATCGGGGCCACATAGGGGTGGCCCTGGCCGTCGTCGTTGGTGTCGGCCGTCGGGCAGTAGCCGGGGTTCTGCTCGAGCGCTTTGCCCTCGGCGACCCAGGTCTTACCGCCGTCGGTCGAGCGCGCGACCGTGATCGCCTCGTCCGCATCCTTCGGCCGGTAGTCGAAGTAGCCGGTGAGCGAGCCGTCGGGGTTGCGCACCACGTCGGGGAAGTAGTAGGGGGAGAATGGCAGCTTGCTGCCGGTTGGCTGCGAGACGAGCGAGCCCTGCTCGTTTTCGCTCTCTTCCGTATTGCAGTAGCCGGAGAGCGGGCCCGGCGTGCCCGCCACGCCGCTCGGGTAGGGGATCAGCTTCGGCACTTCTTTGCCGTTTTCGAGCACTTTCTGTTCGCCCGGGTATACCGCGAGGTTGGGCTCGCTGACGCCGCCCAGCGTCGTTTCCGGGCCGCCGAAGGAGAAGGTCGGCAGCAGGTCGGAGCTCGGATATTCGCCCCCCAGCGACGGATCGCCCTGGGAGGTGTTCCACGGGCCGCCTTCGATCGTGTCCACGGCCGGGGGTTCGGCCGTATAGGTGGTCCCACCGGCGGCGGCCAGCGGGGCGGCAATGAGCATCAGTGCGAGGGCGCCGCCCCCGCAGAGCACGAACAGGGCACGTCGAAGAGCGTTGAAGCGGCGCACGAGATCTCCTCCATCGGGGTTGATGCCGGGGCTTCTACCACAGGGGATCGAGCACTCCCAAGACAGGTCACGGGATGTTCACGAGATCCGGTGAGAGGTCACTGAATGTTCACGAGATCGACGCTCGGCGCGGCGTCTTCCGGCGTCCTGTCCACGAGCGCCGAGGACTATCCGCGACGAACCCCGCGAAAGTCATCGAAGGTGGCCGCTACCAAAATGTCGATTCAGGGCATACCCGTTCGATGTAAGGGCAGAGCCGGGTAGAACCTCTGGGAGAACCGACGGAGGCCGGCGGCCAACCACGACGACAGGAGCAGCGCGATGCGATTCATGATGATCATGATCCCGAGCCCGCGGGAGGAGAAGGACTGGGGCCCCAAGCCCGAGGACGTTGCGGCGATGAGCAAGTACAACAAGCAGCTCGAGGAGGCCGGCGTGCTGCTGACGCTCGACGGGCTGCAGGAGACCGGTAAGGGCGCGCGCGTCGGGTTCGCCGGCGGCAAGCCGCGCGTGACCGACGGACCGTTCCCCGAGGCGAAGGAGGTGATCGGCGGCTACTGGATGATCGAGGCGCCCTCCAAGGAGGAGGCGGTGGCGTGGGCCACGCGCTGCCCGGCGGCCGACGGCGACATCATCGAGGTCCGCCAGGTCTACGAGATGGCAGACTTCCCGCCGGAGGTGCAGGCGGCTGCCGCGGGGTAGGACATGCGGAGGGTTTGGGATCGTCCACGTGCCGCACCTGGATCCCGTCCGCCCGGGCGCTGGGCTTCCGTGCCCAGCGACAAGCGCGCGTGGACGATCCCCAAATGCTTCCCCCACCTGGCCGACCAGCCAGTATGATCTGGGGCCCCCTTTGGCGAGAACGGAGGTCCTCATGGCAACGGCAGAGAGCGGCGTGCAGAGCGTCGACGTCGACAGTCTCGACCTGGATGAGGTGCTGGTGACCGACAGCCCGCTGTGGGAGGAGGGCCCGCCGCACGAGCTGTTCGCGCGGCTGCGCGGGGAGTGCCCGGTGCACTGGACCAAGCGGATCACCGAATTCCCCGAGGAGGCCGGGTTCTGGTCGATCACGACCGCCGACGACGTGCTCGCGGTGAGTCGCGACTGGAAGACCTTCTCCTCCGAAAAGGGCGGCGTAACCGGCGTCTCGGCGGTGTTCCCGCTGGAGCTGGTGCAGTCGATGTTCATTGGCATGGACCCCCCCAAGCACGACCGCATCAAGGCGCTCTTCCAGGCCGGCTTCACGCCCAAGCGAATCGCCGCGCACGAGCAGACGATCCGTGAGATCGTCGCGCGCGTGCTCGACGGGGTGGAGGGCCGGGAGGCCTGCGACCTCGTAAACGACGTCGCCCAGCCCGTGGTAGCCCGCGTGATCGGCAGCTTCATGGGCATCTCCGAGGAGGACGATGTGGCGTGGGCGCGGCTGATGAACTCCACGCTCGGCGCCAACGACCCCGACCTCAACCCCGAAGGTATCGAGGGCGCGGTCGCCAACGATGTGCCCGAGATCTTCGAGCGCTGCGCCAAGATGATCGCCGAGCGCCGCGAGCACCCGACGGACGACCTGACGAGCTTGCTGGTGCACGCCGAGATCGACGGCGAGCGCCTGGAGGAACACGAGATCGTGATGGGCTTCTTCCTGCTGGTCGCCGCCGGCAACGACTCCACCAAGGCGACCTACTGCAGCGGAATGCGCGCGTTGATGGAAGACCCCTCACAGCGCCGGCAGCTGCTGGAGGACCCCTCGCTGATCCCGAGCGCCGTCGAGGAGTCGCTGCGGATGTTCCCGGCGTTCGCCCACTTCCGTCGCACCGCCACCTGCGACACCGAGGTCGGCGGCCAGCAGATCAAGGAGGGCGAGAAGGTGCTCATGTGGTACCCCTCCTCCAACCGCGACGAGACCCGCTACGAGAACCCCAACGCCTTCGACGTGACGCGAAACCCCGAGCACCAAGCGTTCGGGGCGGGCGGCCGCCACTTCTGCCTCGGCACGGCACTCGCGCGCATGGAGCTACGCATCCTGCTCGAGGAGACGCTGCGGCGCTTCCCCGCGATGGAGATGGTGGGGCAGCCGGCATTCGTGCAGTCGCCCTTCCTCAACCAGCTGAAGACGCTGCCGGTGCGGCTGAGGGCGGCGTAGACCCCGGGCCCCGCGTAGACCTCCAGAGTTAGAAGCGGCGGAGATCCCCAGTCTCAGTACGGGCAGCCCAGCGTCCAGTGCTTCAGGCTGCCGGCCGACGACGGGGCGCGGCGGGTGAAGCGCAGCGTGACCTTGTTGTACACCCGCAGGCCGGCTTTGCAGGTACGTGTGCCGTCGGCCCTCACGGCGACCGGGTAGCGGACGATTTTGCCGCTGGCGCAGTTGGGCGTACAGGTGTTGGTCGCAAGGGTGCCGGCGGCCAGGGCGCTAGCGCCCCCGAAGCTCGACCAGCGCAGGCCGGTGAGGGCAGTGTTGCCGTCGCCGCAGGTGAGCGTCACCGTCTTTGGACGGCTGCTGGCACTGGTGCAGTTGGTGATCTTGATGGTTGACGTCGCGAAGGCGCTGGCGCCGACCACGGCCGCCAAGACAATGACCAGGATTCCGCCGGTCAAAACAGATCTATTGAGAAGTCGCATCGCGCAATGATTGCACAGATGCCCACAAAGCCACAGCCAGCAGCCCCGCACCGGCCAATCGGCGCGGGGCTGTGGCGCTTCAAGAGACTCTCAGCGACCGGAACGGGTGCGCAGCGCAAGGCGAATCGAGAGCCCGGCGCCGAGCAGCAGCACGCCTGCCCCCACCACCCATGTGAGGTTCAGTCCGGTGAAGGGCAAAGTCGACGCTGTGGGTGTGGTCGTCGTCGGGGTCGGAGTCGTTTCTTTGGCCGGTTCCGGAGTGGTCGCCGGCGTGGTTTTCGACGCTTCTTTGGAGGGTTCTACTTCTTTTTTCGGTTCCGTTTTGGTCGCCGGGGTGGGCGGTTTGGTGCTGTAGCCAGCGGTCCCGGTGCTCGTCGCGGCGAGGGCTGGCGCAGCTGGGAGGAGCAGCGCCAGCACGGCCGGCAGCGCCAGCAGCTCACGGCGGGCTGGCCGAAAGGGGGATGCGAGCCGCAGGCGAGTGTCGCCCCGCTTCGGTCGACGGCGGCCGCGCGGTCCCGTGCGGCGGCTGGATGTCTGGTTGATCGTCGCTGCGGCTGCCGTCTGGGGCCGGCTCGACGCCATTCCTTGGGTACGAGTCATGCTACGCACCTCCGTGTTCTCTGTGTTCGATTGCGGCCCCGGCGGGGTCGGGGTCGTGGTAAGGGGTCCCGCGAAGTCTATTGCGATCGGTGGATCGCTTCTTTCCCGTTCCACCCCGTACCCGGTTTTCCTGCACGTGCACCCTCGCTGTGGCCTCCCGCGGTCCTCACGACCCCGGGCTCGCGGCCATGCTCGCGGAGCTGGGCGGATGGGCGCCGACACTGACGCGGCCCTCGAGGGTGCCCTCCTGCAGCCGTTTGCGCAAAACCTTCTTGTCGAACTTGCCCACGCTCGTTTTGGGCACCTCGTCGATGAAGGCGAACTCGTCGGGCAGCCACCACTTCGCCACGCGCGGGCGCAGATGCTCGATCAGCTCCTGCGCGCTCGTGCTCGAGCCCTCGCACATCACCACGCAGCACAGCGGCCGCTCCGCCCAGCGCTCGTCGGGCTTGGCGATCACCGCCGCTTCGAGCACATCGGGGTGGGCCATCAGCTCGTTCTCCAGCTCCACCGATGAGATCCACTCGCCGCCCGACTTGATCACATCCTTGGAGCGATCGGTGATCCGCACGAACGCCTGCTCGTCGATCGCCGCGATGTCGCCGGTGCGCAGCCAACCTGCGTCGAACTTCTCATCGCCGGAGGGATCGTCGTAGTAGCGGCGGGCGATCCACGGACCGCGCACCTCGATCTCACCCGTTGACTCGCCATCCCACGGGACCTCCTCGCCGTCGTCGCCGACCAGGCGCAGCTCGATCCACGGCAGCGGCTTGCCCTGCAGGGCCCGTTCGTCCCAGTAGCGCTCGTCGTGGCCACGCTCCTCGGAAGGGTCCGAGAAAGTCACCACCGGACTGGTCTCGGTCATCCCCCACCCCTGGTGGATCACCACCCCGTGGCGCTCCTGGAAGTCCTTCATCAGCTGCCGCGGCACCGCCGAGCCGCCGCACACCGCGTTGCTCAGCGACGAGAGGTCCACCTCGTTGGCGTCGGCGTAGCGCAGCATGTCCGCGAAGATCGTCGGCACGCAGCCCATCACCGTGGGGCGCTCGCGCTCGATCGCACGCGCCAGCGGCTCGGCCTGCATGAAGCGGTCGGGCATCAGCAGATCGGCGCCGCACAAAGCGGCCGCGAACGGCAGGCCCCAGGCGTTGACGTGGAACATCGGCACCACCACCAGCACCCGGTCGCGACGGGAGAGGCCGAGGTTGTCCGCCATCAGCGACGCGGTCGCGTGCAGGCACACCGAGCGGTGCGAGTACAGCACGCCCTTGGGATTGCCGGTGGTGCCGCTCGTGTAGCACAGCGATGCGGCCTGGCGCTCGTCGAGCTCGGGGTAGAGGGATTCGGAGGCCGCCGGGCCGGTGGAAGCGGCATCGGAGTCCTCAGCCGCCTGCTCGAGGAGCTCCTCGTAGCGCAGCACGTTGGGGAGCGAGCCGGCGTCGCCATCGCCCATGAGGATGAAGTGGCGCACCCCGTTGAAGGTTGGCGCCAGCGGCTCCAGCAGCGGCACGAGCGAGTCGTCGACGAAGATCACCTCGTCCTCGGCGTGGTTGACGATGTACGTTATCTGCGAGGCGTTCAGGCGGATGTTGAGCGTGTGCAGCACCGCCCCGATACACGGCACCGCCATGTACAGCTCGAAGTGGCGCTGGTTGTTCCAGGCGAACGTCCCCACCCTGTCGCCCTGCTCGATTCCGAGGCTCTTCAGCGCCCGCGCGAGGCGATCGACGCGCTCGCACACCTCCCCAAAACTCGCGCTCACGGTTCCCTCCGGCGTCAGCGTCAGCACCCGCGCAGACGGGTGGCAGTCGCGCATTCGCCGCCGCGCGTGCTGCAAGCTCAGCGGGAAGTCGTCCTGCATCAATCCCTCCAGCATCCCCATCACGGGAGCATACCTATGAGCGCCCGCTCCTCCGAGCCGAGCGGCGTGGGCAGCCGATCGCGGGCAAACCACCCGGCCTCGGCGATCTCCACCGGTTCGATGCGCACCCGGGAGGGGTCTGCGATCTCGGCGTGCGCGCACGTCAGGCGCACCGCGATCCGCTCCAGGCGCGTCTCGAACATCGCCAGCTCGCGCAGCTCCAGGTCGCGCAGACCGAGCTCCTCCTCCATCTCCCGCGCAGCGGCGCGCAATGGCAGCTCGCCGCGGTGCACCCCTCCGCCGGGCAGGTACCAAACATTGCGCCTGCCATAGGTATGACGCACGAGCAACACCTCTCCGCGATGGGTTAGCACGCACTTCACCCCGCTGCTGCTGCGCCGCCACAGCATCCCCCGCAGCTGCACCCCCCGCCACGCCACCCGGTACACGCGGCGCATTGCCGCCACGCGCCAGGACGACACTACGTCACCACCCCTGCCGGGCGGGTGGGCACCAATCGCGAGCCCCTACCCAAATCAGAAAAACTCTGCGCACATCACACGCGTTGGCCCATCCGCCTGCCAAGGCCGGGAGACACTCGCTTTCGACCGGAGTCGGGGGACGCTTGCGCATCCCCGGTCCGGCCAGCATCCCCGTTTCGAGGAGCCGTCAGATCGCGGTACACGCCGTGCGTGCGGCGCGCCACGTCGCTCCAGTCGAAGCCCAGCACATGCTCGCTCGCCTCCGCCACAAGGCGCTCGCGCAGCTCGTCGTCGGTCAGCAGCCGCTCGATCATCGTGCCGAGGTGCGCCGCGTCCCCGCCGTTGAAGCGCAGGCCGACGCGCTCGCCCGCCGGCACCACCTCGCGCAGACCGCCCGTGTCCGCGACGATGCAGGGGCAGCCCGACGCCATCGCCTCGAGCGCGACCAGCCCGAAGGGCTCGTAGATCGAGGGCACCACGCAGAGGTCCGCGATCCGGTAAAGCGAGTGCAGCGCGTCATCGCCGATCCACCCGAGGAAGGCGCCGTGCTCCAGCAGCCCAAGGCGCTCTGCCTGCGCCTTCAGCTCCGCTTCGTGCGTGCCGCTGCCGGCCACCAGAAAGCGCACGTTGCCGACGTGCTCGATCACGCCGGGCAGCGCGTCCAGCGCGAGCTGAAAGCCCTTCTCGTACACGAGGCGCCCCACCAGCACCACCAAGCGCTCCTGCGGCTGCGCGAACTCGCGGCGCAGGGCATCCAGGTCGCCCACCGGACGCAGGTCGCGCGGGTCGATCCCGTTCGGGATCACCGTGATGCGATTCTCGTCGATGTCGAAGATGTCCGCCACGTGGCCCCGCATGTAGTGCGAGCAGGTGATCACCGAATCCGCACGCCCCGCCATCCACTTCTCCACCGCGTGGATGTGGGCCTGCGGCTCGTCCTGCACCCAACCCTGGTGGCGCCCGTGCTCGGTGGCGTGGATCGTCGTCAGGTAAGGCACCCCGAGGCGCTCCGCAAGTGCCTCGCCGGCGTGTGCAACCAGCCAGTCGTGACCGTGCACAAGCTCATATCCGCGCTCACCCGCAGCCCGCTCCTCCGCGAGCGTCGCCCCCGCCCGCACCATGTCCGCGTTCATCCGCTCCACCCACCCCACGAAGCGCTCCAGATCGCGCGGCCAGTTGGGCTCGCGCACGCGGTACACACCCACCCCCCCGCACTCCTCCATCTCCAGGGATTCTCCCGTCCCGCGAGTCAGCACATCCACCGCCACCCCCTGGCGCACCAGCTCCTCCGCCAGCTTGCGCACATGCCGCGCCAGCCCACCCTCGATCACGGGCGGGTACTCCCAGGAGAGGATCAACACTCGCTCTGCCAAGTCACCCACCCTACCCGACGACCCCGGGGCGGGCGCGACCGCCGGTGGAGAGCTTGGCCGTTTTATTTCTTCCGCCGCCAACCAATCCGATCGGGGGTCGGGTGGAAAGCAAACTTTTCAGGCCCCTCCCAATCTCGCGGGGTCGCAGACTGGATCAGGAGACGTGGGATTCTGGAAAGGGCGGCCGGCGCCGGGGAAGGAAGGAATGACCCCGACGCCGGCCAGCCAGCGCATGACATGCCCTTGGAGGAAGTCACAGCGCCGGCACTTGGTGGACGCGGTCCGGTGACCGCTCCTAAGCTCCGCTTTTACATCCTTTTGTCTGAAGACTATTTGTCCGAGACGCAGGATGCTCCCTCCGTGGAGATCCTAGAGCCTTTCGGCGCCAACCTCCGTAGCGCGCGCTCCGCGCGAGGACTGACCCAGGAAGCGCTCGCCGACGCCGCCGGGATGCACCGCACCGCGATCTCGTTGCTCGAGCTCTCCAAGCGCGATCCCCAGCTCTCCACGATCGTGAAACTGGCCGGCGCACTCCGCATCGCCCCGCTCGAGTTGCTGCGCGGCATTAGTGGCGACCCCTACCGTGCCGAGGATCCCTGCAGAGCGATCCCAGGATCGGTGGATCCAAGCTGAGCACTATCCCGCGACCGGAGCCGTCGCCCGCTCTCCGAGCTCCGATCGGCTCTCGCCGAGCATCTCCCAGTGGCCCACCGTGCGGCGCAGCTGGAAGTAGGCGATCGCGCCGGGGACGCTCGGCAGCCAGAAGGCCAGCAGGCGATACGTCAACACCGCGATCAACGCCAGCGCGCCGCCCACCCCGAAGGCCACCAGCGCCCCGATCATCCCGCCGTCCACGCCGCCGATGCCGCCCGGCAACGGCAGCAGGTTGGCGAGCATCCCCACGAAGTACGCCTGCACCAGCACCGCCACCGGTGGCGCTTCCCCGAAGGCGCGGAAGCATGCGTACAACACCGCCACGTTGAACGCCCACCACGTGATCACTCCCAACAGCGCCCATTCGGGGTGGCGCAGCTTCTGCAGGGCGAAGCGCGCGCCGTCCGATGCCGCCGCGGAGGCCTTCGCAAGCCTCCTAAGTAGGTGCACCACCTGCCGGCCGATTCGCGTCTTGCGCCCGCGCTCAAGCTGGCTCAGACGCTGCTCCAGGTCGGGTGGCACGAGGGCCAGCACGGCGATCGCCACCAGGCCCACCGCACCCACGATCGCCGGGACGATCGTGATCGCAAACGGGTGCGGGCCGGGGAACACGCCCGCATACAGGCCCACGCCGCACACGACCAGCGCCGCCATGTACACCCCGTACAGCAGCACGAGGAAGGCGATCATCCGCTGCGCGACCTCACGGCTCTCCATTCCCGAGCGCCGCAGCGACCACGCCGTCACCGCCACCCCGCCCGCGCCGCCCGCGGCGAACAGGCGCGTCGCCGCCAGCCCCGCCATCGTGATCTGGTAGCTGTGGCGCCAGTGGATCGGCGAGCCCTTCGGCACGTGCACGCCCTGGAATATCGCGATGTAACTGGCCATCGACACGACCTCCACGATCACCGCCACCGCGATCCACCAGGCGTTGCCTTCGTTGAGGCGGTCCCAGGTGTGCTTCACGCCGCCAAGTTGGGGCAGCACGAAGTACAGGAACGCCAGCGCAGCCAGCACGAAGATCCCGAACAGCAGCATCCGCCGGCCGGTGACGCGTACGCGCAGCACCTCCTCGTGGCTCGGCTGGCGGTCGGTGCGCCGGCGCTCGGTGATCCGCCCGGGGCGCACGTTCGCGAGCCTCCCACCCGGGCGAGCGCCCTCGAGCCTCCCCTCCGGGACAGTCGGCGCTCTGCTCACCCGGCCGCTGTCGGGGCCCACAGCGCCCACCGGCTCAGCCTGCAAGACAGCCATTGCACTCTCCTTCGACGCCCCACCGCTCCGCCCCTGCGTGCTCGCCTCCCCGGCGCACACTCCCACGTGGGCTCCCCGACCGGTCATATCCGTTCCCCGTGCGCCCTCGCCTCCAATGCCGACACCGTGCGTGCGCAACGTCTCACGGTCGGGGCCGCCCGCGGCGCCAGGCGGCGCACCGCCATCGTCAGCGCCGCGCCACCGAGCAGGTCGGCGACGTAGTGCTCCCCGAGGTACACCAGCGCGAACCCCAGTGTCGAGGCGTACGTCCAGCCGATTGCGCCGGCCGCCGGACCGCTCTCGCCGAGCAGCAGCGCGGCCATGACAGATGTGGCGAAATGCAGCGAGGGCATCGCAGCTAGGGGGTTGCCTCCAAGCACACTGTAGAGGGGGCCCCAGCCGTCACGCCAAAACGACTCACCGTACTCGACCATCATCCGCCGCACGTCGATCATCCGGTGCGGCGCCGGATCCCCACCGGCGGCCGGGCCATCGTGCCCCCGGGCATCCTGCCCACCTGCGTGGCCCTCCCCTCTACCAGCCGTGCCGGCATGTCCGCCGGCGGCCGGGCGCAGGCCGTTCTCCGGCGCGGACGCCGCATACCAGGGCGGTGCCGTCGGCAGCACCCAGTAGATCATCGCGCCGATGTCGAACACTGCGTAGGTCAGCGTCGCCGCCCGATCGAAGCGCTTGGGGTGGCGCAGCATGATGTACACGAGCGTCCCGTGCGGCACAGCAAACCACGACCAGTGCGCCCACACCAGCACCTTGTCGAGCCTCCGCCACTCCGGGCCGGCCGGGCCAATGCGCGCGAGTCGGTGCTGCAGACGGGCGGTCGGGAGCTCACCGAGCCCGAGCACCCGGTCAATCGCGATCGGATAGTCCACGTGCACGCGCCGCGCTTGCGCGGCCGGCTTGTCGTGGGGCGACTTGTAGGCAGCAACGTAGGCCCACATCTGCAGGCCGCAGGCCGCCACGTCTCGTGTACGCGAGCGGCGCATCGCGACACACAGACCGACGGGAGCGCAGAAAGCGAGTGTCTGCACCGCCAGCGGCGGCGCCTTCACCTGTCTGCGCACTACCGGCGCCAGCACCCCCGCCGCCACCACACCCCAGGCGGTTGCTCTGATCGCCCTCCTCCGCCGCACAGGGGCGGGAGTATATGAGGGCCGTCAGTCCGCTCGGCCGTTGCTCGAGGCAGCCCGCGCCACGTCGGGCGCCTCGCCCCCCGCGGCCGCCACCAGCGCGCCAAGGATCGGGCTCGTCGCATCGGCCTCCGGATGCCACTGCACGCCCAACACGAAGCGCCGCGAAGCGCCGCGAAGCGAGCCGTCGGGATCGAGCTCGATCGCCTCGGGCAGGCCGTCCAGCGTGGAGGTGGCGCTCACCACCAGGCCCTCGCCCAGGCGGTCGACCCCCTGATGGTGGTGGGACTTCGTCGCATGGTGCGTGTCGCCCACCACCCCCGCCACAAGCGAGCCGTCCCGCAGCAGCACGTCGTGGTCGGCGTCGTCGAAGCTGCCCGCCACGCGGCAGTGCTCGTGGTGGCCGAAGCGCTCGGGCAGGTGCTGGAACAACGTCCCTCCATAGGCCACGTTGATCAACTGCATTCCCCGGCAGATCCCCAGCACCGGCAGCTCGCGCGCGATCGCCGCCCGTACCAGTGCGATCTCGAAGGCGTCGCGCTCGGGCACCGGGCTCGTCGTCTCCTCGTGGCGGGGCTCGCCATAGGAGGCGGGATCGATGTCGGCGCCTCCCGCCAGCACCAGCCCGGCGAGTAGGTCCAGCACCTCGCTCGGGTCGCCCACCAGCACGGGGTCGGGCGGGATCATCACCGCCAGCCCGCCCGCGCTCTGCACCGCCTCGACGTAGTTGCGGGGCAACAGCGCGGCCTCCTGGTCCCACACGCTCCAGCGAGCGCGCTCCAGCGCGGTGCATATTCCGATCACGGGGCGTGCCATCGGCACCATAGGATGCCAGGCCGCACCGCACGCCGCAAAGAGTGGGGCTACCCGCCGGCACTCCTGCGGCCCACCAACCAAACCAAGCCTCGCCACCACCAACATCCGCGACCCGTCTTCGATCCCACACACCAACCGCCCAACCGGCGCCACCACCCTCCAGAGGAGCCTGCGATGAGCGATAGCGACAGCCCGGCCGAGAGCAGCACTGCTTTCGAGACAGTCAACCTGTCGATCGACCCCGACGGGGTTGCCACGATCGAGCTCAACCGACCCGAGGCGCTGAACGCTTGGAACCGGCAGTTCGGCCGCGACCTGCTCGCCGCTCTGCGGCAGGCAGAGGAGGACGATGTAGCGCGCGCCGTCGTGATCACGGGCGCCGGGCGCGCCTTCTCCTCCGGAGCCGACCTGAAGGACTTCGGCGTCGAGACGACCCCGGAGGGCCGGCCCAACGTCTACAAGGTGCTGACCGAGCGCTACCACCCGATCATGCACGCCATCCGCGAGCTGCCCCTGCCCGTGGTCGCCTGCGTGAACGGCCCCGCCGCCGGCATCGGCTGCTCGCTGGCGCTCTGCTGCGACCTCGTGATCGCCGCCCAAAGCGCCTACTTCCTGCTCGCCTTCGTCAACATCGGCCTGGTGCCCGACGGGGGCTCCTCACTGTTCGTACCCACCCGTGTGGGCATGGCGCGCGCCGCCGAGATGGCGATGCTCGGCGAACGCATCCCTGCCGCGCAGGCGCTCGAGTGGGGGCTTATCAACCGTGTCGCCCCCGACGAGCAGCTCGCCGCCGAGACCGGCGCACTCGCGCGCCGCCTCGCGGCCGGGCCGACGCGCTCCTACGCCGGCTCCAAGCGTCTGCTCAACAGCTGGCTGTACACGCGCATGGAGGAGCAGCTCGAGCTGGAGGCCACGCTGCAGCAGGAGCTGGCCGGCAGCGAGGACTTCGTCGAGGGCGCCACGGCGTTCGTGCAGAAGCGACCGGCGCGATTCTCGGGCACGTAGACATGGGGCGGGCGGGCACCAAATCACTCGTGGCAAACGTCATCAAGCGCATTCCGCCCAAGCCTGAATAGAATCTCGCTCGCCTTGCACCATCTCCTGCCCACAACCCTCGCCTCGCTCTTCGTCCCGAAGTCGGGCGGCTCGGCGAACGCCAACGAAATCGACAGCCTCTACAAGATCACGCTGTACATCGCGCTCGTGATCTTCGTAACGGTCGAGGGGGCGCTCGGGTATGCGCTCTGGAAGTTCCGCAAGCGCAAGGGCGCCGTGGCGGCCCAGATCCACGGCAACACGCGCCTGGAGATCGGCTGGACCCTGGGGGCGGCGCTGATCCTCGTCATCCTCTCGACGGTCACCTTCATCAAGCTCTCCGCGATCCAGGATCCTCCCAACTCGAGTGCCGGCGGGGACGCGCTGGGTGCCGAAAGCGGCGAGCTGTACGCCACCGCCGCCAAGCACCTGCCGCCCAACGGCAAATCGCTTGAAATCCAAGTCATCGGCCGCCAGTTCATCTGGCAGTACGTCTACCCCGGCGCCAGCAACCCCGACGGGCTGGGAGCGCCCTACTCCTACACGGAAATGGTCGTCCCCACGAAAACCACCGTGACGCTCAACATCGTCTCCTCGGACGTCGTGCACTCCTGGTGGATCCCGGCACTCGGGGGCAAGTATCAGGCCGTCCCCGGCTACCACAACTACGGCTGGTTCAAGATCGAAAAGAAAGGCGTCTACCGCGGGCAGTGCGCCAACCTCTGCGGCCGCGGCCACGCGCGCATGATCGCGATCGTGCGCGCCGAGGAACCGGCCGAATTCGACATCTGGCTGGCCAACCAGAAGCGGATGCTCGAAGAAGCCGAGGGCGATGCGGCCAAGGAACGGACCGCGCTCAACTCCCGTACCGGACCCGAACAGGTCGAGAACCCCTGACAGATCAAGAACCCGCCCTTCCCGGCAGGCCCGGTTGGGTGAGCCTTCAAACTCCCTCCCCACACCACCAACTTT
>Ga0302311_10004957_pt1 | contig 14207 bp, 4 predicted proteins | sample III_Palsa_N1_3_FD_200449 | JGI IMG/M metagenome (GOLD analysis project Ga0302311, IMG submission 200449) | Peat permafrost microbial communities from Stordalen Mire near Abisko, Sweden - III_Palsa_N1_3 | ecosystem: Environmental > Terrestrial > Soil > Palsa > Peat permafrost | place: Sweden... | reverse complement strand
GCTGTTGCTGAAGCACGCACGCGCCGGCAAGCGCGTGGTTCGACTCAAGGGCGGCGATCCTTTCGTGTTCGGCCGTGGTGGGGAGGAGCTGGAGTTTCTGCGTGAGCACGACATTCCCTACGAAGTGATTCCCGGCATCACGGCGGCGATGGCGTGCGCCGCATATGCCGGCATTCCGCTGACGCATCGCGATCACGCACAGTCGGTGCGCTTTGTCACCGCACACTGCCGCGCATCGATGGATACGCTGGATTGGCAGGCATTGGCGCAGGAGCGGCAGACGCTGGCCGTCTACATGGGCGTCGGCGAGCTGGCGACGCTGCAGTCGAAATTGATCGAACACGGGCGTGCCGCATCGACGCCGTTTGCGCTGGTGGAAAACGGATCGCGCGTGGAGCAGCGTGTGATTACCGGCACGCTGGTACAACTGGCCGAGCGCTCCATCCTCCACGCCGTGCGCTCCCCCGCGCTGCTGGTATTGGGCGAAGTCGCGGCCTTGGCCGGGTCGCTCGCCTGGTTCGGTCAGACACCGCTAGGTGCGGTGACAGCGCCGATACGCGAAACGCGGCCCAAGGCATTGCCCGTACCGGACCAGCGCACACGCCGAAACGTGCTGGGCGCGATCCATCATCACTAACGAAAAGATTCGCCACGGCGAGCGATGATTCTGCTCACCATTGTCTTTCCATCGGAGTCATCATGATTTACGAAAGCATTCTGGACACGATCGGCAATACGCCGGTGGTAAAACTGCAGCGCCTTGCGCCGAAAAACGTGCAGATCTATGTCAAGGTGGAAGCATTCAACCCGGCCGGTTCGGTCAAGGATCGCCTCGCTCTGGCAATCATTCTCGACGCCGAAAAACGCGGCGCGCTGAAACCTGGCCAGACGGTGGTGGAAGCTACTTCCGGCAATACCGGCGTCGCACTGGCAGCGGTTTGCGCAGCGCGCGGCTATCCGTTTGTGGCTGTGATGAGCGAAACCTTTTCGGTGGAGCGACGTAAACTGATCCGTGCTTACGGCGGCAAAGTTCTGCTGACGCCGGCGGCCGAGCGCGGCACCGGCATGGTGCGCAAGGCCAACGAACTGGCGCAGAAGCACGGCTGGTTTCTCGCCAATCAGTTCGACAATCCGGCCAACCCCGCCTATCACCGCAATACCACCGCGCCGGAAATCCTGCGCGATTTCGCCGGCCGCCGGCTGGATTATTTTGTCAGCGGCTGGGGCACCGGGGGCACCATCACCGGCGTGGGCGAGGTACTCAAGCTGGCGCGCCCGGAGGTCAAGATTATCGCCACGGAACCGGCCGGTGCCGCGCTGCTCTCTGGCAAGGAATGGCAACCGCACAAGATTCAGGGCTGGACGCCGGACTTTTTGCCGGGCGTGCTGAATCGCGAGATTGCCGAGCGCATCGTGCTGGTCGACGACGTGCTGTCGCGCGACACCTCGCGCGCGCTGGCGCAGCAGGAAGGCATCTTTGTCGGCATCTCCGCCGGCGCCACGCTGGCCGCTGCACTCGAAGTTGCCAAGGATGCGCCGGAAGGTTCGGTACTGCTGGCTATGTTGCCGGATACCGGCGAACGCTATCTATCGACGTTTCTGTTCGAAGGCGTCAACGAAGGCTCGGACGAGATCAGCTGAGCCGCCGTATTCGCATGTTTCGTCGCTAGAAGCCCTTTTGCAGTTGCACCCAGACGCGTGTCGACGATGTGGAGCGGGCGTCAGCATGGTGGCTGGAAAGCGTGTGCTGCGAACGACTATGTCGCGCCGACGTCTACTTGATCGGTGCTGCGTTAGATGATCCGAATAAAAACAGGCCTGCCAACCCGCGCAGGCCTGTCAGGCCGATCACATCATGGCGGGCCGCTTAGAACGCAAAACCCTTCTGCACCTGCAACCAGAATCGGGTGGAATATTCCTCATTAAGCAGCGCCGGGGTATTGCCGACCGGAACCGAGATGCTGGCGCTGACCAGCCAGTCGTTGGGACCGTTCCAGTTCAGGCCGAGGCCGGCGCTGTTCATGCGGGCGCTGTTCGGGCCGGGAACGAAGGTGGTCTTGTACGGCTCGACATGGCCGCTGTCGACGAAGCCGCTGACCTGCCATGCGCCGGGCCAGGACAGCTCCAGGTGATGGCGGAACTCGATCGTTACCAGATTGCCCTGCGCGCCGGTGAGTTCGCCGACATCGTAGCCGCGCACCGTGTTCGGTCCGCCCAGGAAAAATTGCTCGGATGAGTCCAGGTTCTTGCTGGCCCACTGGTCGGTGAAGCCGACATACAGCGCATTGTTGGTGCTTAGCGTCTGCAACCGCGACACGGACAGGTTGTAACGGTTGTAGCTGCCCGCCGTATTGGCGCTGATCGCATCGATGAACTGCGCCAGGTTGTTGTCGAACCGCAGATCGCCGTGGGTGGCGCTGACCATGTAGTTGAAATTGCCATGGTCGTCGATATGGTCACCAGCCAGCGTGGCCGTCCACGAATCGGTATGGCGATTGGTGTCGATCGCAGTCACATCGACATCGTCGTTCAGTCGCTTGTGGTCGAACTCGATCTGACCGTAGAGATTGCTCGCTGCGCTGCGGATGATCGGCTGCGAGAGATAGATGCTCTGAACTTGCGCGGTGCCGTGCGCGTGCAGATCCTGCAGACCGTTGCCGAGCCGGTAGCTCAACGCCGACACCGAGGCGCCGATCGTCGTGCCCTGGCCATTGAGAAGGTATTTGTAGCCGACCCGGCCGTAGCTCATGTCGGCGCCGGAGGTAATCGCGTCGAGGTCGAGCACGTCGCCCTGATGCAGCAGGCTGTTGATGTCGAAGTTGCCGGTGAAGCGCGCGCGGCCGGTGTAGGTGTTGCCGAAATTGTCCAGCCCGACGGTGCCGGAATAGCGCGGTGCCGGGGTGGCGGTTACTGCGAGATCGGACGTACCCGCCGCCGCGCCGGGACGCAGCACCGAACTGACGATCACTCCCGGGATATCCGACAGCAGCAGCAGGCTGCGATCAAGTGAGTTCTGTTCCACCGGAGCGCCCGCTGACAATGGCGAGAGCGTGGCACGCAACGGGTGGTCGGACACGGTGCTCTGGTTGTCCAGGCTGACCGTGCCGTAGCGCGCTTCGACCACCGCGATGCGCACCACGCCACCGCTCAGCGTCTGCGCCGGAACGTAGGCGCTGTCCAGCGGGTAGCCGAGCTCGTGGTAGACGTGGGTGATGCGCGCGGCCAGCACGTTGAGTTGCGTAAGCGTCAGCGTCCGGCCTTCGCTGGAGGCGACTTGCTGGTGCAACAGGTCGGTCGACACCAGCGTGTTGCCGGTGATTTCGATCTTCGTCACCTGGAACGGCACATTGCTGTCAGCTGCACTTTCGGCCGGCCTTTGGATGGTTAATCCCGTATTCGACGACGGGGTCGGCGTGGCCGTGCGTGGAATCTGCTGCTGGAGGATCTGGCCACTGTCCGGCGGACGCGACTGCGCCTGCACTGCGCCGGTAGCGAGCAGGCACGCCAGGCCGAGCGCGGAGAGGGGCGGAAAGGTGGAGCGCGTAGTCATAGCGAAATGCCGGAAGCTGAAGAGAAAGAAAAATCGGGACAGACGCCGCATAACGCTGCGTCACGCAAACTATCGTGTCGCCAGCTCACAGCGGTGCATCCGCCGGCAGCCGCACGCCACCGCCGATCACCTTGAGCGCAATGCCGGGACGGAAGTCCGAACGATCGACATTGGGTTCGAGCGGTATGGTCTGGTCCTGATTCTTTTTATGGTTGCCGTTGTAATCGCTGACGGTGTCCATCGGCGCCGTGCCGTACGGCGTGGACACGGCGTGCGGCCACAGCAGCGACTGTGCCTGGACGACCGCACCGGTGACGGCGCTGTTGCCGGTGGTATTGGTGATATTGGCCGTCGTGGTGGTATCCGGATCGAGCACCACGTAGTTGCCGGCATCCGCGCCCGTGTCGGTGATGCCGCTCACGGCGATCGACTTGTTGTTGCCGACATTGGGATCGGAGAACAGCGCGGTGAGGTAGTTGAAACCGACCGCATCGCCCGGCAACACCCCGGTACTGTTCAGCGTGACGGTCGCATTGCGATTGCCGTCGAACCGCTTGTTCTTGCCGGTAGCGTTAACCATGATGCCCAGCGGCGTGACGTTGGCGGTGATGCCGGTCGGCTGCACCAAGATGTAGTTGCTGGCATCGTCGCCGCTGATCGTCATCGCGGTAGTGATCGGCTTGTTGTTGCCGACGTTCTTGCTGTCGAATGTGCCGGTGGTGTCGTTGCCCAGTGCGACCTCATCGTTGCCGAACAGACCGGACAGCATCGAGCCGCTGAGCGTGTCGCCGGTGAGGCCGTTGTAGACGCGGTTGGTGCCGACGGTGCCGATCACCTGCAGCAGCGCTGGGGTAATCGTCAACGTATCAGTGCCACCGACGAAGGTGTAATTGCTGGCCAGTGCACTGCCGTCGCCGGTGAGGGTGAAGCCAGCGAGGCCCCCCGGAGCAAACGGCAGGTTCGTACCGACGTTCTTGGTGGAAACCACGCCGGTGCCGCCGAGCGTCAGCGTTTCGCCGTTGACGCCGGTCAACACACCGTCGTTGCCGAACAGGTTGGCGCTGGCGTCGGTGGCGCCGTCATAGGTGCGCGTGCCGCTGAGGTTGAGGATCGCCGGAGTGATGTTGGCGGCGGTGGTTGCGGTGTTGTTGAAGGTGTAGTTGCCGAGGTCCGCGCCGCTGCCGCTGATGCCGTTCACCGCGATCGCAATGCCGTTGCCGGCGTTGGGTGAGGCGAATGTGGCCGAGCCGTCGGTAAAGCTGAGTTGGTCGCCGGGAAGCACGCCATTGCCAGTCAGCGCGACCATCGCGTTGGTGTTGCCGTCATAGGTCTTATTGCTGCCGGTGGCGGTGACATTGATCGCCAGCGGGGTGATGGTGACCCAGTCGTTGCTGATCGGACTCAGCGTGTAGTTGCTGGCAGTGCCGGAACCATTGCCGAGCGCCAGCGTGCCGAGGCTTTGGAACGGTTGCTCGTTGCCGACATTCTTGGTGGTCAGCACGCCGCTGCCGGTCAGCGTCAGCGTCTGTCCGGGAATACCGGCGAGCGTGCCGCCGGTGAGGAACAGGCTGGCGGCGGCATCCGGTAAACCGTCGTATACGCGCATCGACTGCAGCACGATCGGCCGTGGCGTGATCATGGCGGTAGTCGTCGCGGTGGTGTTGAGCACGTTGTAATTGGCCAGGTCGGCACCGCTGCCGGCGATGCCAAGCACGTTGACCGTCTCGTTGCCGACCACGTTCGGATTGGCGAAGTTGGCCGAGCTGTCGGTAAAGCTCAGATCGTCGCCAGCGATCGTACCGTTGCCGGTCAAGGCGACCGTCGCAGTAGTGGTGCCGTCGTAGACCTTGTTCTGCGCAACCGCGCTCACGGTGATATCCAGTGGCGTGACGTTGACCGTGTCGGCCGTGAAAGGCGCTAGCGTGTAATTGCTAGCCAGGCTGCCGTTGTTATCACCCAAGGTGAGCGTACCCAGGCCGGCGAAGTTCTCCAGCCCCGCGTTCTTGCTGTCCAGCACACCGCTGCCGGTCAGTGTCAGCGTCTGACCAGGGATGCCGGCGAGTGCGCCGCCGGTGGTGAACAGGCTGGCGCCAGCGCCGGTGGTGCCGTCGTACGGCCGCGTCGAGTTCAGCGTGATGACCTTGGGATCGATGTCGGCAGTGGTCATCGACGTATTGTTGAAGCTGTAGTTGCCCGCATCGGCGCCGCTGGCGACGATGTTGTCCGTGGTCACCGTGATGCCGGTCCCGGCATTGGGCGTGGCAAAGATAGACGGGCCGCCGCTGAAGCTGATCATGTCGCCTGGTAGCACGCCAGTGTCGGTGAAGCTCACCGTCGCAGTGTCGGTGCCGTCGTAGGTCTTGTTCGGCGCCGTGGTAGCCACGTTGATCGCCAGCGGCGTGATGGCGAAATTATCGACGCCGCCGATTAGCGTGTAATCGCTGGCCACGGTACCGGCGCCGCCAACCAGACCGAGCGTGCCAAGCGTGAAGGTGTTCGGTGCAGCTCCCGCCGAGGCATAGGAGCCGACATTCTTGCTGCCGGTCACGCCCGAGCCGGTCACGGTCAGGGTTTCGCTGCCGATGCCGTTGATCGTGCCGAAGAGCCCCCCAGCGGCATCGGTCAGGCCGTCATACACACGTGTACCCGTGAGGTCGAGGATCAACGGATTGATCGTTACCGTATCGGCGGTGAACGGCGACAGCGTGTAGTTGCTGGCCAGGCCACCGGTGCCATTGCCAAGCGCGAGCGTGCCGAGGCTGTTGAAGTTCTGTACGCCGACGTCTTTGCCATCCAGCACACCGCTACCGGTCAGCGTCAAGGCCTGGCCGGCGATGCCGGTGTTCACGGTGAACAGGCTAGCGTCGGCATTCGTGGTGCCGTCGTAGAGGCGGGTGGAGTTCAACACGATCGGCCGCGGCGTGATATTCGCCGCGGTCACGGCGCTGGCGTTGAAGGTGTAGTCGCCGGCGGTGACGGCGATACCCGCCGCCTTAGTATTGAGGACATTGATGGCGATCCCGTTGGCGACGTTCGGATCGGCAAAGGCCGCCGAACCGAAGCTATAGGTCAGCGTGTCGCCCGGTGCCAGCGGCGTCGATGGCGACAGCCCCACGGTCAGGCCGGGATCCGCCGTGGTGCCGTCATAGACCTTGTTGGCGCCGGTGGCGATGATGGTGATGGCCAGCGGCGAGATCGTGGCGGGGATGCCGCTTTGCTGCACCAGGTTGTAGTTGCCGGAATCCGCGCCACTGATACCAGCGGCGGTCGTCACGCTGGTCGCGTTCACGTTTTTGCTGTTGAACGTACCCTTGGTCGGGTTGGTGAGCGTAACGACATCGCTAAGCAACAAACCGCTGAGCTGGGCACCGCTGACGACGGCGGCGGTGGTGCCGTCGTACGTCTTGCTCGCAGCCGAGCCATCGATCACGTTCAACGTGGCCTTGGTGATGACGAATTTGTCAGTGCCCCCCACCAAGGTGTAGTTGGTAGTGATTGCTCCGTTCCCGGCGGAAACCAGTCCCAGGCCGCCGAGCTGGAAGTTGTTGGGCACGGCCGATGCGGCGGTATAGGTGCCCACGTTCTTGCTGCCGGTCACGCCGGAGCCATTGACGGTCAGCGTATCGCCGTTCAAACCGGTGAGCGTGCCGAACAGATTGCCGTTGGCATCCGTCAGGGCGTCGTACACGCGGGTGCCGCTGAGGTTGAGGATGTACGGCGTGATTACGCCGTTGAAGCCCTGGCCGGTGGTCGGCAGGATGTAGTTGGCCAGGTTGGTACCCGAGTTCGCCAGGAAGTCCGACGAGACCAGGGTCGAATCGACCTCCAGACCGGTGCCGGCATTGGCCGACGCATAATTGGCGGTCGCCGATTGCGGGACGGTCGCACCCTGGCCGGCGACGAAGCCGCCGAGCGTGTAATCAGCGGCAGTCAACGTGGCCGAGTTGCTGCCGTCGTAGGCCTTGGTCGGCGCACCGGTGATGTTTGCGGTCAGCTGCGCCCGATTGATCGTGGCAGCCAGTGGGCCCGGCTGCACCAGTGTGTAATTACCCGAAGCTGTGCCGTCGATGGCAAAGCCACTGATGTTGACCAGTCGATTGCCGGCGTTGACGTTATTGAACACACCGGTACCGATCGTCGACAGATCGACACTCGCCGCATCCTGGGCAAACACGCCGCTCAGCGCGGCCGCAGCGGTATCCAGCGTGGCGGTGTTGGTCGCGTCGTAGGGCTTGTTTTCGGCGGTGACGCCGGTGACCGTGATCGGCTTGGGCGTGATGGTGGCGAACAAACCGGTCGGCTGCATCAGGTTGTAGTTGCCGGCCTGCGTGCCGGTGATGGTGAAGCCACTGGCGGTGACGGCCAGGTTATTACCCACGTTGACCTGCCCGAACAGGCCCGAATTACCAGACGTCGACAGGGTCACGTCGCCGGCATCGGTATCGACCAACCCCGCCAGCGCAGCGTTGGTGACATTCAAAAAATCGGCGTTGGTGGTGTCGTATACCTTGTTGGTGCCGTACACGCCGGTGATGAACAGCGGTGCCGGGGTGATCGTGCCGGGGCCTGTCGGCGCGAAGTCCAGGATGTAGTTGGATTTCAGCGCGCCACCGGTACCGGTATAGTTGTTGCCGGTGAGCGTGCCACTTACCGTCGTGGCGCTGACGTTGGCCGTGTCGTAGTTAAACGCAGCCGTCGGCGTGATGGTGAAGCCCTCACCGGTTACGCCGGTAGCTACGGTGAAATTGGCTGAATTAAGTTGGGCGCTGCTGGTGCCGTCGTAGACCTTGGTGATGCCGCTGAGCGTGACCATCAGCGGCCGCGGCGTGATCGAGCCAGTGCCGTAGGCAAACACCGGATAGGTGTAGTCGCCCGCATCAGTGCCCGGGGTAAAGGTAAAGTCGGCGGCCGCCAGGGTGGCAGTGAGTGCAATGCCCGTGCCGGCATTTTTGTTGGCGAACGTACCGTCGATATTCTGGTTGATCACAGCGCTGTCGCCGTTCATAAAACCGGACAGGACAAAATTGCCTGGTAACAGGGTGATATCGGTGGTGCCGTCGTAGACCTTGGTCGCACCGTTGATGCTTGCGGAAATGCCGAGGGCCGCCGGAACGATGGTGCCGAGGCCGTTGAAAACCAGCGGCAGGATGTAGTTCGATGCCATGGCACCGCTGGCGAACGTCAGATCACCGGCAGTGAGTGTGGCGGTTACATTTTGCGTACCAGCATTGACCGTAGCGTAAGCACCGGAATAAGTGCCGTTGTTGACGGTGATCTGTTCATTACCGATCGCGCCGCTCAAGGCCAGGTTGCCCTGCGTCAGCGACGCTGTGTTGGTGCCGTCGTAGGTCTTGGTCGGATTGTTGACGATGGCCGCATCAAGCGGTGCGGGCGTGATCGAGCCGGCGCCGCTGACAGTGGCAGGGAAGCTGTAGTTGGAAAGCTTAGTACTCCCGACCGTGGAAAAATCGGATGCTTGCAACGCGGTCGTGACCGTATTCGCGTCAAGCACATTGGGGCTGTTGTATGTGCCCGACGCCTGCGCCACCGCTCCACCCTGACCGCTGATAAAACCGCTGACGTCGAAGTTGGCCGTGGCCAGGGCGGCGGCGGCGGTACCGTCGTAGATTTTGGTCGGCGCATTGGCCGCATCCAGGGTGATCGTCAGCGGCTTCGGCGTGATGTTCGCGGTGAAGGCAGGCTGTGAAATGGTGTAGTTGCCCGCACCCGTACCGGTGAGGTTGAAGCCGGTGGTGGTGACGGCCAAGCCGTTGCCGACATCGGACTGGCTAAAAGTGCCGGCGGCACTCCCATCAGCCAACGTCACCGTCGTATCGCCAGTCACCAGGCCCGACAAGATCGCTCCGCCAAGACCCCCTAACGTGGCGCTATTGGTGCCGTCATAAATCTTGTTGCTGGCGGTGACGCCCAGTACCGTCAACGCCTTCGGCGTGATATCTGCGGTCAGTCCCTGCGGGGCGATCAGCATGTAGTCGCCAGCCTTGGTGCCGCCGAGGCTGAAGCTGGCGAGGTTGGCCGTCACCGCCAAGTTGTTGCCCACGTTGGGGCTGGCGAAGTTGCCCGCCGCACCGCTGGCATCCAGGGTCACGTTGTCGCTGTTGATAATGCCGCTCAACACCGCATTCGTAGTGTTGAGCGTGTCGATTACGGTGCCGTCATACACCTTGTCCACGGCCAACAGGTCGAGGATATTCAGCGGCGCGGGGGTGATGGTGCCGGGCCCAGTCGCGCTGGTCGGCAGGATGTAGTTGGCGAAATTGGTGCCGGCGTTGGCGGTGAAGTTGGTCGGTCGGAGCGTGGCCGTGATGGTCTCCGGACCGGCATCGACACCGCCGTAGACGACCGAGCTGGGCTGGCTCACCGTCGCGCCCTGACCGCTGACGAAATTGAAGCTGTAGTTGGACGAGTTCAGCGTCGCCGTGGTGGTGCCGTCGTAGACCTTGGTCGGATTGCCGACGATGCTGCCGACCAGTTGTAACGGGTTGATGGTGCCGATGTTGGCGCTCTTGGCGCCTGCGGCGAATTGGTAGCCGTAAGCCGTAAGGCCGCCCGCCGTGGTGACACTAAACGACGTCGGGCTGGCAGCACTGGTTACGCTGATGCCCGTGGCCGCATTCGATGAGGCGTAGGTGCTCGACAACGCCAAGGCACTGAGCACATCGCCGTTGACCAGGCCGCTGGTCGTGACGTTGCCGAGGGCGAGCGTGGCGGCGGTGGTGCCGTCGTAGGTCTTGGTGACATTTCCGGTCAGGCCGGTAACCGTGATCTTCGGCGCGAGGCTGTACAGGAATCCGTTGCCGGTGCCCAGCGCGGCCGTGCCGAATGGCGCGTTGTACTGAGCGAAGGCCGGGGCGAGTCCCCCAGCGGTATTCAACGTGGGATTGGTCGAATAGATCAGCCAGTTGCCGGTCGTCGCTACCACCGCCGCCGCGCCCGCGGCATTGGTGAAGTTGGCGCTGGTGCCGAGTGTCGCGCCGGTGTCGCCGGTGATCGAGCCACCCGCGGCGATGGCCAGGTTGCCGCCGATCGCATGCATGGCGACCGCGGCCGCATTACTGGTGACCGCCGCGCCGACATTGATCGCGCCGGCTGCCGTGTTCATCGTCACGCCAGCGTCTGCACTGGTGGCGGCGTTGATGCTGATCGGGCCCGTGGCGGCGGTCAAGTTCAACCCGCCAGCGCCAGTGATCGTGTCGTTGACCGCGATACCGTGATACGCCGACAGCGTAAGGCTGGCGGCCGCATTGGTCCAAGCGATATCCGTATTGACGTTGATATCGCCGGTGGTGGTCCCGCTGGTCACCGGCGTACCGAAGCCGCCTGTTGGTGCGCCGGTTGCCGAGGTGGTGAGCGTGACGCTGGTTCCACCGTTCAGTGCGGCATCGAGCGCAGTCTCATCGCCGGGGTTGATATCGAGGTCGGTGGGATCGACCAGCCAGGTGCCCGATTTTCCGGCTTTCGCCCCGGCCGTGATCAACGCATTGCTTTCCAGCTTGAAATTGGCCGCCGAAGTTTCGATCGAGCCGCCGTTGCCACCGTTCGGCGCACTGGCGTCGAGCGTGCCGCCGACATTGACCGCGCCGGCGGTCATGCCGCCGAGCAGGGTGATGGTGCCGTTGTGGTTTTCCACCGTCTGCGCGCGCACCACACCGGTGTTGTTGACCAGGCTGGCCAGCAGCGCGTCTTTGGCGCCAGCGGTCATAATGACCTGGCCACCGTCGGCCTGGATGATCTGGCGGTTTTCGGCTAGGTTGTTCAGCGTGCTCTGGTCCACCTGCAGGTGCAGCAGCTGGTTGCCCTGAAAGGTGAGCGTTTCGGCCGAGCCGGCACCGAGCGCGACCGTGCCCAGCCGCGCGCTGACCAGGCCCTGATTGGATACCTGGTTGCCCAACAGCGCGATGTAGCCGCCATCGGCGGCCGTCAGCGTGCCCTGGTTGACCACGCTGCCCTTGCCGCTGCCGCTGAAGGTGCGTGTGTTCGAGCCCAGGTCGCTGTCGTTAACGTCCAGCGTGGAGGCGACCAGTCCGCCGACATTCACCTGCGCGCCCTGGCCGAAGATGATGCCGTTCGGATTGATCAGCCAGACCTGGCCATTGGCATTGAGATGCCCAAGGATTGTGCTGCCGTTGCCGCCCAGGATGCGGTTGACGGCAATCGAACTCGCCCCCGGCTGCAAGAAATTTACCGTTTCGTTGGCAGCGATGTCGAAACTCTGCCAGTTCAATGAAAGATTCTGGCTGCTCTGCTGAATCGTGGTCGTGTTGCCGCTCTGGCTGATACGACCCACACCTGCTGTGACCTGCCCACCTGTCGTGCCGGCGCATGCCAGACCACTCATACCTAGCGCCATGGACAAGACGGAAAGCATCGCCGCGCGGTGCCCGATCACGCGTCGTCGCGAAAGGCCGGGCGACATGCTCTTCGCAAATTCGCACGCGGGCACCCACTGTGCACGGGAGCGATTCCAACACAGGCGATAAATGCGATTCATGGTGTGATCCCCTCAGTACTTTTTAGCGGAAGAGCCCTGCGACTCTTCAATCGCTATAGCAAAACAAGTTGTTGTTATGCCGATCTATGGAGTCTGGAAACTGGCTTCACATCAAACATTTTAAGCCGGTTTGCTCTGCTCGGATGGCTCGAGGCTCGCGTGGAATTTGTGTAGGTTTCGTGCGCGAGATTTCAGCATCGCAGGCTATTTCGTCAGACGCCATCGCACGCATGGAAATTTTATAGCGCCAAAGAGCTTTCGTTGTCTACCGCAACGATAAAAATTTTTGTGTGATCGTTCGCTCATGATACGGGAAATAACTCGTTCAATGCCCTCGTGACAAAGGCTAATGAGCAGGTCGCCCGAGGCCTCCCGATGCCGGCCTTCACACAAGTGAAAGACGCCTTACCCGAGAAAATTATCCCTAAGGGCCTTATGGGACCGCATGTTTCGATGCCCACGCAACGCAATCGGAGCAGGTGCGTTTAGCCACACTCCGCGCGAGAATTACTACTTATTTTGCCGTAGCCATGAACACGTGAAGGAGCGGCTACGCAAAAAAGAAGGACGCCTAAGCGTCCTTCTTTTAGCCATCTAATTTGGCCATTCGATGTCCTTCCATCAGAAGGCTCGCGAACTGCCGAGAACCTGCGGGTCAGAACGAGTAATACATCTGGAATTCGACCGGATGTGTGCTAGCACGATAACGGGTGACTTCCTTCATCTTCAGCTCGATATAGGCATCGATGAAGTCGTCATTGAATACGCCGCCAGCCTTGAGGAAGTCTCGATCCTTGTCGAGGGCTTCCAGCGCCACGTCGAGGCTGGAGCAGACCTGCGGAATGTTCTTCTCTTCTTCCGGCGGAAGGTCATACAGATCCTTGTCGGCCGGCGCGCCCGGGTCGATCTTGTTGAGGATGCCGTCGAGGCCGGCCATCATCAGCGCGGTGAAGGTGAGATAGCCCGACTGCATCGGATCGGGAAAGCGCACTTCGATGCGGCGACCCTTCGGGCTGGCCACGTACGGAATGCGGCAGCTGGCCGAACGGTTGCGTGCTGAATAGGCCAGCATCACCGGCGCTTCGAAGCCCGGCACCAGGCGCTTGTAGCTGTTGGTGGTGGAGTTGGAGAAGGCATTGATCGCCCTAGCATGCTTGAAGATGCCGCCGATATACCACAGCGCGGTCTGCGACAGGCCGCCATAAAGATCGCCGGCAAACAGGTTCTCGCCGTTCTTGCTGAGCGACTGATGCACGTGCATGCCGCTACCGTTGTCGCCGACGATCGGCTTGGGCATGAAGGTGGCGGTCTTGCCGTTCTGATGTGCCACGTTCTTCACCACATATTTCATGGTGATCAGCTCGTCGGCCTTCTTCACCAGGGTGTTGAACTTGACGCCGATCTCGCACTGGCCGGCGTTGGCCACCTCGTGATGGTGCACTTCGACGGTCTGGCCGAGCGACTCCAGCACCTTGCACATGTCGGCGCGCAGGTCACCGAGCGAGTCGACCGGGCTAACCGGAAAGTAGCCGCCCTTGATACCGGGGCGATGACCGGTGTTGTCACCGTCATACTTGTACTTGGAGCTCCAGGCGGCTTCCTGCGAGGTGATCTCGTAGAAGGCGTGACCCATGTCGTTCTGCCAGCGCACCGAATCGAAGATGAAGAATTCGGGCTCCGGGCCAAAGTAGGCGGTGTCGGCAATGCCGGTGGACTTGAGGAATTCCTCGCCGCGCTTGGCGATCGAGCGCGGATCGCGCCCGTAGGCCTGCATGGTCGAAGGCTCCAGCACATCGCAGTGCAGAACCAGCTGCGTATGGGCGCTGAAGGGATCGAGATAAGCGGTGTCTGGATCGGGCAGCAGCACCATGTCCGACTCGTTGATGCCCTTCCAGCCGGAGATCGACGAGCCGTCGAACATCTTGCCGTCTTCGAAGGTCGAATCGTCGATCGAATGGGCGGGGAAGCTGACGTGATGGTGCACACCGAGGATGTCGGCGAAGCGGAAGTCGACGAACTCGACCTCGTGTTCCTGAATCAGATCGAGCACTTTCTTGGCGGCGGACATAGAACAACCTCGGCTAGTGATTAACAGGCAGGTTTAGCAAGCGTCATGCCATGGCGTGAAACCACGATTCCACCAGC
>Ga0302311_10004948_pt1 | contig 14219 bp, 13 predicted proteins | sample III_Palsa_N1_3_FD_200449 | JGI IMG/M metagenome (GOLD analysis project Ga0302311, IMG submission 200449) | Peat permafrost microbial communities from Stordalen Mire near Abisko, Sweden - III_Palsa_N1_3 | ecosystem: Environmental > Terrestrial > Soil > Palsa > Peat permafrost | place: Sweden... | reverse complement strand
GCTGGATGCCTTCGCCGTGATAGCTGTGCAGAAACTCCTCAATCTGGGACTTATCGTCGCGGCTCTCGTTGAGCGGAATGCGGATCTTGCCATCCGGGCTGCTCATCGCCTTCGAGTACAGGCCCGTGGCCTGCCCTTCGATGTCGAAGAAGCGCACCTCGCGGAAATTGAAGACACGCTCGTAGAACTGCGCCCACTTGAGCATATTGCCGCGCTCGACGTTGTGCGTGAGGTGATCGATGCGCGTGAGCCCGGCCGCCGTGACCGCTTTGAGCGCATCGCCCTCGAGCGCGACGAAGTCCACGTCGTAGATCTCCTGCGCGCCGTAGCGATCCACGAGATACAGATAAGAGCCGCCGATGCCATCGATTGCCGGAATGTTCAGCTCCATCGGGCCGACCGTGCCGTGCACCTCGCGCGCCCCGCGCTCGACTGCCAGGCGCAGTGCCAGGGCGGCATCGCGCACGCGGAAGGCCATCGCATTGATCGACGGGCCGTGCCGGCCGCGAAACTGCGCGGCCTGGCCGCCCGGCTCCATGTTCAGGATGAAATCCACATCGCCCTGGCGATAGTGCAGCACGTGCTTGGAACGGTGGCGCGCCACGGCCGTGAAACCCATGGCTTCGAACACGCTGGCGAGCGCGCGCGGCTCGGGACTGGTGAATTCGACGAACTCGAAGCCGTCGGTTCCGAGCGGATTGGGCTGGGACATCGGGCCTCCTGCTGCGCCAGCACGCGGCGCCAAGGGGGGCGTCACTATAACATTAGTTACATTTGTAACTAACTTTTAACCCCACGGGCGGCGTCGCGACGCATGCGCTAGACTGCGGGGCGGTACTGGGCACACCCGAGGCGAAGGTAAGCGATGCGTATCGGCGTACCGACGGAAATCAAGGTGCATGAGTATCGTGTCGGGCTCGTCCCGGCGGCGGTGCGCGAGCTCGTGGCGGCCGGTCACGCCGTCGCGGTACAGTCCGGGGCCGGCCGCGGCATCGGCTGCAGCGATGAGGATTATCGGGCGGCCGGCGCGCAGATCGCGCCCGATGCGGCTGCGATCTTCGCCGAGGCGCAGTTGCTCGTGAAGGTCAAGGAGCCGCAATTGTCCGAATGCGCGCGGCTGCGTCGCGACCAGGTGCTGTTCACGTATCTGCACCTTGCGGCCGATCGCGCCCAGGCTGAAGCACTGCTCGCATCGCAATGCATCGCCATAGCTTATGAGACGGTGACCGCGGCCGACGGCTCGCTGCCGCTGCTCACGCCCATGAGCGAGGTGGCCGGCCGCATGGCGGTGCAGGTCGGGGCTCATTATCTGCAGCAGGCTACGGGTGGCAGCGGCGTGCTGCTCGGCGGCGTGGCCGGCGTCGCTCCAGCCAAGGTCGTCATCATTGGTGCCGGCGTCGCGGGCAGCAACGCCGCGCAGATCGCTCACGGGCTGCGCGCGGATGTCACCGCGATCGATCGCTCGATCGCGCGGCTGCGCGAGCTCGACGCGCTGTTTCACGGCACGCTGCGCACGCTCTTTTCCACCTCCGATGCAATCGAGCGCGCGGTAGTCGACGCCGATCTCGTGATCGGTGCGGTCCTGCAGCCGGGGGCCGCCGCGCCCAAGCTAGTCAGCGCGGCGATGATCCGGCGCATGCGGCCCGGATCGGTCGTCGTTGATGTCGCGATCGATCAGGGCGGCTGCTTTGAGACGAGCCGGCCCACGACGCACGCGGATCCGACCTACACGCTCGACGGCGTCATTCATTATTGCGTGACGAACATGCCCGGCGCGGTACCGCGCACCTCCACGATCGCGCTCAATAATGCGACGCTGCCCTACACACGCGCGCTGGCGGATAAGGGCTGGGAGCGCGCCACCGCCGAGGATCGCGGCCTGGCCGCCGGCCTCAATGTCGTGCGCGGCAGACTGGTGCACCCGGCGGTCGCACAGGCGTTGGCCGCTCCGAGCGCGGCTTAGGCCCCGATTCCGCCCATGCACAGGTATTTCAGATTAATGAATTCCTCGATGCCATGGCTCGAGCCTTCGCGCCCAAGGCCGGACTGCTTGACGCCGCCGAATGGCGCCACGGTCGTGCTGAGCATGCCCGTATTGATGGCGACCATGCCGCACTCGAGTGCCTCGGCGACACGCCAGACACGGCCGATGTCGCGCGCGTAGAAATACGCAGCCAAGCCCCACTCGGTATCGTTGGCAATGCGAATGGCCTCAGCCTCATCGCGAAAGCGATACAAGGGCGCCACCGGGCCGAAGATCTCCTGCTGCGCGAGCAACATGGTCGGGCGCACATTCGTCAGTACGGTCGGCTCGTAGTAGGTACCCCCGAGCGCGTGCGCTCGCCCGCCAACCAATGCGCGCGCGCCATGCGCGAGCGCTTCGCCGACGAGCTCTTCGACCTTGGCCAGCGCCGGCTTATCGATCAATGGCCCCTGCTCGACGCCGGCCTCAAGCCCATTGCCGACCTTCAGGCGCGAGACCGCGGCAGCGAGCTTTTCGGCGAAGGCCTCGTAGACGCCATCCTGGATCAGCAGCCGATTGGCACAGACACAAGTCTGCCCGGTGTTGCGGTATTTGGAGGCCATCGCGCCCTGCACCGCGGCATCCAAATCGGCATCGTCGAATACGATGAAAGGCGCATTACCACCGAGCTCCAGCGACACGCGCTTGAGGGTCGGCGCGCACTGCGCGGCCAGCAGCCGGCCGATCTGCGTCGAGCCGGTGAAGCTCAGTTTGCGTACGAGCGGATGACCCGTGAGCTCGGCGCCGATCGGCCGTGCATCGCCCGTAACGATGCTGAGCACACCGGGCGGAACGCCGGCGCGCACCGCGAGTTCCGTGAGTGCCAGCGCGGATAAGGGCGTCTGCAGAGCGGGTTTGACGACGATCGTGCAGCCAGCGGCCAGCGCGGGGGCAACTTTGCGCGTGATCATGGCGGCCGGAAAATTCCACGGCGTTATGGCCGCGCACACGCCGACGGGCTCGCGCGTGACCACGATGCGCGTATTCGGAAATGGCGAGGGAATCGTCTCGCCATAAACGCGCCGCGCTTCCTCTGCAAACCACTCGATGAATGAGGCGGCGTAGAGGATCTCACCGCGCGATTCGGCGAGCGGCTTACCCTGCTCGCTGGTCATCAGCCGTGCCAGATCGTCCTGGTGCACGAGCATCAATTCATACCAGCGCTTGAGCACGCGCGCACGCGCATCGGCGCTCTGCGCGCGCCAGCTGGGCCCGGCGCGGTTGGCCGCCTCGATCGCTCGGCGCGTCTCGATCGCGCCGGCATTGGGCACCGAGCCCAGCGCCTCGCTGGTGGCCGGATTGCTGACCAATATGGTCGCGCCGCTATCGGCTCCGACCCATTGGCCGTCGATATAACACTGGCTCCTGAGCAGCCCCTGGTCTTTCAGTTCCATGCAATGCCCCGTTTGGGCGCGTGTAGAGCGCCCATCCTCCAATCATAGCCTGCTGGCCTTTGTTTAGCCGCCCTTCCCCCTTAGCTCGCGCGCGGCAGCGTCTTTTCGTAGCAATGCTGCGTCTTTCTTTGACGATAGCCCAGGCCCTGGTAGAAGGGATGGGATTCGACGCGCAATACATTGGAGCGCACGGTAATCACCCCGAAGCCCTGCTGCGCCGCCCACGCTTCGGCCGCACCCACCAGTGCGCGTCCGACACCGGCGCGTCGGGCCGCAGCGCCAACCACAAGTCCAGTGATCTCCGCTCTGTGACCTGTCTCCAGCGCAAGGTGCGGAGCCACCGCAATCCAGCCCAGTAGCTTCAGATCCGGGCCCGCGGCCACGAGCACGAGATCGCGCGTGCTTGCGAGCAAGGTCTTGAGCCGCAGCAGCAGTTCCGACTCCGCTACCGGATAGCCGAGCTCGTGCGACAGGTGCGCGATCTGCGCGGCATCGCGCTCAAGCGCTGGGCGAATTTGATATGACACGCTCGCGGCCTATAGATAGGGCGAGATCAGCCAGCACAGGCTGTTGCGCACGCCGGCCAACGGTGGCACGCAACGGGCTTGCGCCCAGGTGAGCCGGACCGAGCGCTGCTGCAGCTCGCTTATAAAGCTCGCGAGCGGGCCGCATTGTGCCGCACAGAACACTTCCACGGCAATTTCGAAATTCAGGCGCAGGCTGCGGGTATCGACATTGACCGAACCGATTTGCGCGTAATGCGCGTCGATGATGAACAGTTTCGCATGCGAGAATGGCGGCTGCTGCAGATACACCTGCACGCCGCGCTTGATCAGCGCGGGCAGCCAATGCATGGTAGCCCAATCGACATAACGCAGGTTGCTGTGGCTCGGCAGCAGCAGCGAGACCTCCAGGCCGCGTAGTGCCGCGCTCTGCAGCTCCGCAATCAACTCCGGCGGCGGAATGAAATAGGGCGTCATGATCTGCACCTGCCGCTGCGCGGTCGCGATGGCGCTCAGGAGCAGCAGCAAGAGCTTATCGGCTGACTCGTCAGGACCGCCGGTCACAACGCGGCAGATCGACTCGCCGGCGGCACCTGCCGAGGGCGGCACCCGCAAGCGCTCTGCAGTGGCGAAGCGCCAATCGGCGGCAAAGGTCTGGCCGAGCTGCTCGACGACGGGGCCGTGCAGCTCGAAATGAATATCGGACATGCGCCGGCCAGTCGAGCCGCCTACCTCCCGGCCGCCCAGATTCATGCCGCCCGTGAAGGCCGTGGTGCCATCGACGACGAGCAGCTTGCGATGATTGCGGCAGTTCAACGCCAGACTGGGTGGCAGCAGACGCGGTGGCAGGAAGCGCGCGGCGGTCACTCCGGCCCGGCGCAACACCGGCACGACGTGCGGCCAGTCGTACCATTCGCCGATGCCATCGACCAGCACGCGCACATGAACGCCACGAGCATTGGCAGCGGCCAGTGCAGCGACAAATTCAAGCCCGACCGGATCGGTCTGGAAGATATAGGTGGCGAGCCATACGCTGTGCCGCGCCTCGGCGATCGCACGCAGCATTTTCGGGAATGCGACCTCGCCGTTGTGTAAGGGCTCGAGGCTGTTGCCGGCCACGCGCTCGATGCCGGTCAGCACATCGCCCGCACGGACCAGCTGCGCGAGCGCGCTTGCGCCGGGGGCGATCGGCGCCTGCGCGTCGGCACCGCTTTGATCTTGCAGCTGCGCGCGCGTGGCCACGCGATTGATGCCAAACAGCCAGTACAGTATCGAGCCGCCCAATGGAAACAGGCAGCACAGCGCGATCCAGCTCACGGCACTGCGTGGATCGGATTTCGTCAGCAGCGCGTGCAGCGAGGCCGCCAGGGCGCTCGCGACATAGCCCGCGATGAACAGCGTGCCGGGCAGCGCGCTGAATGACATATGACTTACCTGCCCCACAGCCCTGCGGGCTGCGGTTCAGCGGCTTAACGCTGCGGCTGGCTTCGCGCCATTGCGCCCGCCGCGCAGAATCTCATCCACTTCCGCTTCAGCCGCCAGCCAGTCCTCCAGCTCATGTCCCGGCGCGAAGCCGCGCCTCAGGGCACGGAAGTAGGCGGATTCGGCGATGAGCGCACGGCGCCGCTCGGCTTCGTCAAACGGAGCGCAAAACCAGAGGGGATCCAATGATGCGTGTGCATTCATCACCATGTCCTCCAATGGCGCGAACTCTACGACGCTATGCAGCGCGCGACAATCGGCGTTTATCACATTTGGCATTCCACTATTGGTATTTAATAGTAGCCGACTGCACCGGTGGGCAGCGCGCTGAGCGCCTGCACACCGCGCGTCGCGCGCGGCACGCGGTTGCGGAACCTGGGCGGCTTGACCACCAGGATGTCGCAACGCAAGTCATCCAGGATGCGCTCGGCCGTGTTGCCGATCAGCAGGCGCTTGAGACCGGAGCGCGATACCGCGCCCATGACCACGATCGCGCTGTGGCAAGTACGGGCTGCTTCGGCAATGCCACTGACCGGGTCGCGTGCCAGCAGGTAGCGACGTGAGCGCGGGATGCGGCTATTGCGCAGCTCACGCTCGAAATTCACGCGGGCGATACGCTCGCTCTCATGCTCGATTTGCATCTGCATCACCGGCGTCAAGCCCAGCGGCGGCAGATTGTCGCTGGACAGGCGCGCGTAGGCGTGCACGGCATGCAATGTGCCCCGCAGGCCGGTGCTCAGGCGCCGCGCGATCTGCAGCAAGCTTCGGTCCAGCCGCAATGGCTTGGCAAACGCGTGGGAAGGGTCGATCGCGGCGAGCACGGCAGGATGCCGATAGGCATGCCGATCCTTGATCAATAACACTGGCACGGGGCTCAGGCGCACGAGCTCCCAATCGGTCAGGCGCATCAGCGCAGGCAGCGTGTGCCGGCCCGTGTGGGCCGCGGCGACGATCAGATCAGCACGAATCCGCAGGGCGCGGCGCACGATCGCCTCATAGGCAGGAAAATCCCACTCGGCCGCGACCGTAACGCGCAGGCTGTGCGCCCGCAGACGATCGGCGATCGCCTCGAGTCGACGCCGGGCACGTTGTTGCAGCTGCTGTTCCAGCGCCGACAGGCCCCCGCTACCGAGTCCCAGCACATCGGTGTACATGGGCTGATCCAACCCATGGTAGAGCTCGAGGCGCGCGCCGCAGGCACGCGCAATCTGCGCTGCCTTGAGTATGGCAGGCAGCGATTTGGCATCAAGCACCTTGACGGCGACCAGTATGCGGCGAATGGATGGCATGTGGATTCTCCGAGCAATATTTCAGTAGTCGTGCGCGTGCGAATATGGCAGCCTCGCCATTGCCGGCGACACATGCGCCGCGCGCCGGAGATCTATGGAACACCGCTGGGGCCAGCGCGTGCGGGTCGACATCCCCGTGCGACTGGAAGTCTCGCCCGCCACCATCGTTGCGGGCCGGATCCTGGATCTGAGCGTCAGCGGCGCATGGATCAGCGGCGAACTCGAGCAGCACTTATCGGCCGAGATCGCGGTAGTGTTTGAGCCGCTGGCAGGTAGTAGCGCGCCCCATTTGCATCGCATCCCTGCATTCGTCACACGTGCGCGCCTCGAGGGCATCGGAGTGGAATGGCGCGAATTGGCACCGCCGCTCATCAATTCACTGCTGGGGCAAACCGCGCCTGCCGGCGCGATGCGGCCGGAGCAGCCCTCGACGCCTTGAGTCGGACCGGCCGCTATATATAAGGAGAGCGCGCAAACCATGGCTGACCCCTGTGGCAGGTGACACTTTGGCATAAATGGGGCGGCGAGCCGCACCGTCCTACAGTGAATTAATCCCTCGCGCACTTGTCGATACGATAGGGCCGCAGCAACGTAATGGCCATGCATCGCACTATGGCGGAGGCGCAGCGGGAATGAAAAGTTTAATTGCGGCAACAGGTTGTGACCTGCTTGGGCTTGCCACGGCCGCGGGCGCAGCCGACTACGGCTATGGCGGCTCGCCCTATGGCGGGGCTTACTTCGGTGCCAGCGTCGGGGAGTTGTACTATCGCGAGGATGGCATCCCGCCACTGAACTCGACCGTGGCAATGTTCCGCTTTGGGCAGCAGTTCAGCCCGTACCTGGCGATCGAGGGCCGCGTGGGCAGCACCGTCAGCAACACGGACAATCAGGGCTATCACGCTGACGCGGATGTGCTCTATGCCGGCTATGCCAAAGGCATACTGCCATTTAATCCCTGGATTTCCATCTACGCGATAGGCGGCCTCGGCGGGGCGCAGATGCACCGTAATTATCCGGCCTTCAACACCAATGACATCGCCGTATCCTACGGGGGCGGTCTGGAAGCCAATCTGGGCGGAGGCGCATCGTTGGATGCGGAATGGGCCCATCTGACGAACGGCGACAATATTGGTTACAACTACAATGCAAATATGCTGACCCTCGGAGTCAGCTGGCATCCATGGTGGGGCTTTTGAATCGGGCGGCGCGGCGCCGCGGCCGCGCGGCGCGGCTCGTGACGCCTCTGACGGCTTAGGCTACTCTTGCCTTTCTGCTCGCAACCCCGCAAATCGATTCGATACGCCAGCGTGAAGTAGCCACCGCGCTGCGCGCCGTACTGCCCGACGAGTGCCTGCTGTATCGCGATGAGGACACTCGCCCCTACGAATGCGACGGCCTGACCCTTTATCGACAGCTGCCCATGATCGTGGCGCTGCCGGACTCGGAATCCCAGGTGGCGCAAATCCTCAAGCTCTGTCACGCCATGCGCGTGCCGGTGGTACCGCGCGGCGCCGGTACCGGGCTTTCGGGCAGCGCGCTGCCACATCCGGCCGGTGTGCTGCTATCGATGGCAAAATTCAATCGCATCGTCGACATCGACCCGCAGGCCCGCACCGCAACGGTCCAGCCCGGTGTACGCAACCTCGCGATATCGGAGGCGTCAAGGCCGCACGGTCTGTACTACGCGCCGGATCCCTCGAGTCAGATTGCCTGCACGATCGGCGGCAATGTCGCTGAAAACTCCGGCGGCGTACATTGTCTGAAATACGGGCTCACCGTCCACAACGTACTGCGCGTGCGCGCACTGACGATCGAGGGTGAGACAGTCGAATTCGGTGGCCGTGCGCTCGACTGCCCGGGGCTGGATCTGCTAGCCGTCGTGGTCGGCTCGGAAGGCATGCTTGCGGTCACGACAGAAGTCACGGTGAAGCTCGTGCCTACGCCGCAGCTGGCACGTTGCATCATGGCGAGCTTTGCCGAGGTGACTCACGCCTGCCACGCGGTCGCCGCGCTGCTGGCCGCCGGCATCATTCCGGCCGGCCTGGAGATGCTCGATCAGGCCGCATCGCGGCTGGTCGAGCCTTTCGCTCACGCCGGCTATGACCTGGATGCCGCGGCCGTGCTCTTGTGCGAGTCCGATGGCACGCCCGAGGAGGTTGAGGACGAAATCGAGCGCATGAGCGCAGTGTTACGTGAGGCGCAGGCCACGCGGCTGCAGGTTTCGCGCGACGAGCCGGAACGCCAGCGCTTCTGGATGGGCAGAAAGAACGCATTTCCGGCCGCCGGTCGCGCCTCGCCGGCCTATTACTGCATGGATGGCACCATTCCGCGGCGGCACCTGGCCCAGATGTTGACCGCAATCCAGGCGATGGAGCGCAAATATGGGCTTCACTGCCCGAACGTGTTTCATGCCGGGGACGGCAATCTGCATCCGCTGATCCTGTTTGACGACGCGGATCCGGACTCCGTGGCGCGCGCCGAGCAGTTCGGCGCGGAGATTCTCGAGCAGACCGTACAGCTGGGGGGAACCATCAGCGGTGAGCACGGCATAGGCGTCGAGAAACTCAATCAGATGTGCTCGCAGTTCGATCGCGCCAGCCTCGACGCCTTTCTGGCCGTCAAGCACGCGTTCGATCCGAGCGGCCTGCTCAATCCCGGCAAGGTCGTGCCGACGCTGCATCGCTGCGCCGAATATGGACGCGTGAAAGTGCACTCCGGCAGCGAGCGCTTCCCGGAGCTGCCGAGATTCTGATGGATCAGGCAGTCGCCGCCATCAGCGAGCAGATCCGAGCCGCTGCCGCCGATCGAACGCCGCTGCGGGTGCGCGCCGGGGGCAGCAAGGACTTCTATGGCAATACACCGCATGGGGCGCTGCTCGATCCACGCGCGGTGCGCGGCATCGTGAATTACGATCCGAGCGAGTTGTCGATCGCGGTGCGCTGTGGCACACCGCTCGCGCAGCTCGAGGCGGTGCTCGAGGAAAGCGGACAGATGCTCGCCTTCGAGCCGCCGCATTTCGGCGCGCACGCCACGATCGGCGGCTGCGTCGCCACCGGACTTGCGGGACCGCGACGCGCTGCCAACGGTTACTGTTACGGCGGTGTGCGTGACTTCGTGCTGGGCGCGAAATTGCTCGATGGTCAGGGGCAGCTGCTGAGCTGCGGCGGCCTCGTCATGAAGAATGTCGCCGGTTACGACCTCGCGCGCTTGCTCACCGGCTCGCTCGGAGTGCTCGGAGTGCTGGTCGAAGTTGCGCTCAAGGTCGTGCCAAAGCCGCGCATGGAAACCACGCTGCGCATCCCGATGGATGAGGCCAGCGCGCTGGCCAGACTCAATGAATGGGGCGCGCAGCCGTGGCCGATCTCCGCCTCAGCGTGGCAAGGCGGCATACTGAGCCTGCGCTTGTCCGGATCGGCCGCCGCGGTGAGCACCGCGCGTAAGCGATTACCTGGTGAGGCCATGCCGCAGGCCGATGCGTCGGCGTTCTGGCAGGCAGTCAGGGAGCACACTGATGCGTTTTTCCTGGGCAGTGCGCCGCTCTGGCGCTTGTCGTTGCCGTCGACGGCTGAGCCAGTGAAGCTCGATGATGCGCAACTGATCGAGTGGGGCGGCGCGTTGCGCTGGCTGCGTTCGGCGCGGCCAGCCACGCAGATTCGCGGCCGAGCGCAGGCTCTGGGTGGCCACGCGACCTTGTTTCGCGGCGGCGATCACAGCCAGAGCGTGTTCACACCCTTGAGTCCGGGGCTGGCCGCAATTCACAAGCGCCTGCGCGAGCACTTCGATCCGGCCGGCATATTCGATGCCGGCCGCATGCTCCTTTAAGAGCGGCGATGCAGATCAAGCTGGCTGATTTCATCAAAGATAGTGCGGCCGGCGCCGAGGCCGCTGCGATCGTGCAAAAGTGCGTGCACTGCGGATTCTGTACGGCCACCTGCCCGACCTATCAGTTGCTGGGCGATGAACTGGACGGGCCGCGCGGGCGCATCTACCTGATCAAGCGCGTGCTGGAGGGCGTCGAGCCGACGATCAAAACGCAACAGCACCTGGATCGTTGCCTGACCTGCAACAGTTGCGAGACCACCTGCCCATCCGGCGTGCAATATGGAAGGCTCGTGGACATCGGCCGTCGGGTCGTGGACGAGCGCGTCGCGCGATCGCTCAGCTCGCGACTGTGGCGCGCGGGGCTCAGGGAGGTGTGTTCTGGTCGGCTGTTTGCACCGGCGCTGAAGCTTGCGCGCTGGTTGCGGCCGCTGTTGCCAAGGTCACTGCAGAACAAGATACAGCGAGCAGGCCCCGCCGGTGCATGGCCGCAGCGCCGACACGCGCGCAAAATGCTGCTGCTCACCGGCTGCGTGCAACCCGCGATGTCCCCGAATATCAACGCGGCGACGGCGCGAGTCTTCGATGCGCTTGGCATCGAATTGCTCGTGCCCGCTGCCGCTGGCTGCTGTGGCGCTATCCGCCATCATCTGAGCGACCCGGCCGGCGCACTCGAGCACGCCAAGCGCAATATCGATGCCTGGTGGCCGCATGTCCAGGCCGGCGCCGAGGCGCTGGTCATGAATGCCTCGGGCTGCGGCGCGATGGTGCGCGAGTACGCACACCTACTGCGCCATGACGCGCACTATGCGCTCAGGGCGGCACGCGTGAGCGAGCTCACGCGCGATGTCGCCGAGCTGCTGCCCGACCTGCTCACGCCACTGCTCGGGCAGCGAGGCAAGGGCGCGCGGCTGGTCTTCCATCCGCCCTGCACGCTGCAGCACGCGCAGAAGATCCGCGGCGTCGTGGAGACCATGCTGCGCACATGCGGCGCCGAAGTACTGGCCTTCAGCGACAGCCATCTGTGCTGTGGTTCCGCGGGCACGTACGCGCTGTTGCAGCCGCAGCTGGCCAATCAATTGCGGGATCGCAAGCTCGCTGCGTTGCTTGCCACCAGCCCCGATACGATCCTGTCCGCTAATATCGGCTGCATCAGCCATCTGGCCAGCACCGCTGCCGTACCCGTGCAGCACTGGATCGAATGGGCCGATGCGCGCCTGGCGATGCATTAGCGCATCAGCTCGACTCCGCATCAGCGCCGTCGAGCGCGTGGCGGTGCAGCAGCTCGAGGATCGTCTGCGCTGCCGGGCCCGCCCGCGCAGGCTGCACGAGCACGATATAGAGCGGTACGCTGCGACTGGCGCCCGCTTGCAGCGGTAACACCTGCAATCGATGCGCCGCCAGTGAGGCGGCGATCGCGTGCTCGGGCAACCACGCGAATGCGAGCCCCGCCTCAACGATCGCGAGCGAGGCCTCGAGGCTGCCGACAGTCCAGCGGGTCTGCGCACCCAGAAAGCCCTCATCGCGTGGCGCGCGCTCGCCCGAATCGCGCAGCACCACCTGCGGCTGCTGTTCGAGATCATGCGCAGTGAGGCTGCGGCCGAGCCCATGCAGTCGGTGCGATGGACTCGCGCAGGCGAGGAACACGCTCTCGTAGAGCCAGTCACCGAGGAAGCCGCTCGGCACGCGCGATGTCACGACGACGTCCGCGGAGCCATCGGCGGCCCCATCGATGATCGCTTCCTCCGCACCCGAGAGTACCGCCTCGCTCAGGTCCAGCCGCGTTTGCGGACAGCGAATCTGGAAGGCCTCGAGCGCTGCCAACAGGCGTGCCCGAGGAAAGGCGACATCAACGACTAGCTTGAGCGTCGCTTCGAAACCGCGCGCGAGACTGTGTGCATAGCTCTCGAGCGCATGCCATTGCTCGAGCAGATCGCGCGCGCGTGCAAGCAGCACCTCACCCTGGGCGCTAAGCACCGCCCGACGGCCTTGCAGCTCGAGCAGCCGACAACCCAGTGCGCGCTGCAGCTGACTGACCTGATAGCTCACCGCCGATTGGCTGCGATCAAGCGCCTGCGCCGCGCTTGAGTAGCCGCCGCTGTCGACCACCGCCGCAAGCGCAACCCATTGATCAGCAGAGGTCTTTGGTAGTTTTAGCATGATGTATCGATTTTATCGAATGATATAAGCGAATTTATCCTATTTATCTTCTAATAAATAGATTTTAGACTTGCCTCCAAGACTTATAGAGGTACGAACCATGTGGGAACTCAGAAAAAGCGACGAGCGCGGCGTGGCTGACCACGGCTGGCTGCAGTCGCGGCATACTTTTTCATTCGCCGACTATTACGATCCCGAGCACGAGGAATTCGGCGTGCTCCGGGTGATCAACGAGGATCGGGTCGCTCCCGGCAGCGGATTTGGCACGCACGGGCACCGGGACATGGAAATCCTCAGCTATGTGCTCGAAGGCCAGCTCGAGCACAAGGATTCACTGGGCACAGGCTCCGTGATCGTTCCGGGGGACGTGCAGCGCATGAGCGCAGGCACCGGCGTTATGCACAGCGAGCGCAATGCGTCGGCGAGCGAGCCCGTGCATTTCCTGCAGATCTGGATCCGACCCTCCAGTACCGGAATTACGCCCAGCTACGAACAGAAACACTTTGACGACAGCCAGAAGCGCGGCAAGTTGCGACTGGTAGCATCCCGGAACGGGGAGCAAGGCGCAGTCTCGCTGCACCAGGACGTGAAGCTATACGCGGGACTCTTTGATGGCGCGGAGCGCGCCACTCTGAGCGTCCCCATCGCACGCCAGGCCTACGTGCATGTTGCCCGTGGCTCACTGAGCCTCAATGACACGCGTCTGGAGGCGGGAGATGCGCTCAAGATCTCCGGCGGCACGAGGCTGGAGTTTCACGCCGGCGCGGCAGCCGAGGTGCTGGTGTTCGATCTGCCCGCCGAGCAGCGCGGCCACTGAAAGCGCGCTCGTGTGCAAGACGCGAGCTGCTCGATGAATCCGGCAGGCGGGCGAGTAACAGATCTGTCAGACGGGCGGACGATGGCTATGCCAGTCCGTGGCGTCCTCATACTGACGCGCAAGTGCCAATAAATGCTGCTCTTGCCAGGCCGCAGCAGATATCTGCAAACCGATCGGCAAGCCGTTGCTCGTGATCCCGCACGGCACAGAGATGGTCGGGATGCCATACATGTTGAAGGGTCGCGTATTGCGCAGGAGCAGCGCATCCAGCGCGAGCTCCTCCTCGATGCCGGATGGGTAGCCAGAAGCCTTCGGGGCGGGCACGCTGGTCGTTGGCGTGACCAGCAAGTCGATCGATGAAAAGACATCCGACATGCTGCGCCGGAGACGATCGAGCTCGCGTCGAGCCCGAACGTATGATGGCGCATCAATGCCCGCGCCGAGCCGCAGCTTGGCCAGAGTCTCGGGCAGGTACAGCTCAGGGCTTTTGGCGATGTAGTCAGCGTGATACGTGTAGGATTCCGCGCGAATCACGGTTCTATCGGTGCTGACCTCAAGAGGAACATCGCGGATCTGCGCGCCCAGCTTACTCAGGGCCATCAGCGCCGCCTCGATGGCGCTCTGCACCTGCGGATCCAGGCTCGCGTAGAAGAACTCGCGCGGCACGCCGATGCGCAGCGCTGGCTGCCTGGCGCGCATGCCCTCGAGATAATTCGGAACGGCTCGGTCCTG
>Ga0302311_10004945_pt1 | contig 14222 bp, 12 predicted proteins | sample III_Palsa_N1_3_FD_200449 | JGI IMG/M metagenome (GOLD analysis project Ga0302311, IMG submission 200449) | Peat permafrost microbial communities from Stordalen Mire near Abisko, Sweden - III_Palsa_N1_3 | ecosystem: Environmental > Terrestrial > Soil > Palsa > Peat permafrost | place: Sweden... | reverse complement strand
GTCGGGCGCCCGCTCGCCGAGGAATATCGGCACGAACTGGTTCATCCCGGCGTTCGTGAAGAGCAGGCCGGGAGAGTCCGGCATCAACGACGACGAGGGCACGATGGTGTGCCCGCGCTTCGCGAAAAAATCCAGGAACGACTGGCGGATCTCCGTGGAGGTCATAGGGCGGCGATAATGGCGTCGGCCATGGCTCTTGTGCCCACGGACGCGCCGCCGAAGGCGATGTCGGCGGTGCGGGTTCCGGACGTGACGGCCTTGCGGACGGCGGCCTCGATCCGGGAGGCCGCCTTCTCGAGGCCGAAGCTGTGGCGCAGCATGAGGGCCGTCGAAAGGACCTGGGCGCAGGGGTTGGCAACGCCCTTGCCGGCGATGTCCGGGGCGGTGCCGCCGGCCGGCTCGTAGAGGCCGAAGGGAAGGCCGGCCGAGTTGCGGCCCGCGCCGAGCGAGGCGGAGGACAGCATCCCCAGGGAGCCGCAGATGACCGCCATCTCGTCGGAAAGGATGTCCCCGAACATGTTCTCGGTCACGAAGACGTCGAACTGGTTGGGGCTGCGGACGAGCTGCATGGCGGCGTTGTCGACGTACATGTGGCTGAGCTCTATGTCCGGGGCGTTCTTGGCCACGAATTCGGTCACGGTCTTGCGCCACAGGACGGAGGTCTCGAGGACGTTGGCCTTGTCAATGGAACAGAGCTTCTTCTTCCGCGCCCGGGCCGTGGCGATGGCGGTCGTCGTGATGCGCTCAATCTCGCTTTTCCTGTACACCATGGTGTCGACCGCCTGGACGTCGCCGTCGGGCAGGGTGGTGGTCTCCTTCGGCTTGCCGAAATACAGGCCGCCGGTCAGCTCGCGGATGCACACGATGTCGATGCCGTCGGGGATGCGCTCGGTCTTCACCGGTGAGGCGGCTGTCAGCTCCTTGTAGAGCAAGCCCGGGCGGATGTTGGCGAACAGGGTGAAATGGAGCCGCAGCGGCAGGAGGGCCGCACGCTCGGGCTGGTCCTTGGGCGGCAGCTTCTCCCATTTGGGCCCCCCGACGGAGCCAAAGAGGATGGCGTCGCTTCCCTCGCAGATACGCAAGGTGGAGTCAGGCAAGGCCTTGCCATGGTTGTCGATCCCGGCCCCCCCGACGTCGGCCGCCTTGGCCTCGAGGGTGAGGCCCTCGAGCGTGGCGACATGGCCCAGCACGCGCAGTGCCTCGGCCATCACTTCGGGTCCTATGTAATCTCCTGCCAGTACGGCAAACTTCAGGGTCGGCATTGCAAAGGGTGTATCGGTAGCCGCTGGGGCGGAAAAGGTGAAGGGAATTTTCGCCGTTGCGGAAGCGAGGGAATATCCTCTCTTTGCGGCGTGAACGTCCATGTGCTTCCGGCCGGTCCCATCCTGACGAATGCCTACCTGCTGACCGAGCCCGGGACGGGCGAGGCCGTGCTCATCGATGCCCCGGAGGACGTTTGGGAGGAGGTCGAGCCCCTGTTGAAGAAGGACGGCTGCCGCCTGTCCCAGCTGTGGCTGACCCACGGGCACTGGGACCACACGCAGGGGGCTGCGGAGATCGTGCGCAGGACGGGCGCCAAGGTGATCGCCCACAAGGATGACCAGCCGATTCTGGAAACCCCGGAGATCATGGGCCCCCTTCTCTTGCCAGGCATCGTGGTCGAGCCGGTCAGGGTGGACCGGTGGGTCGAGGACGGGGACGTCCTGCGCGCGATGGGCCGAGAGGTGAGGATCCGCCATGTCCCCGGCCATTGCCCGGGCAGCCTCATGTTCCATTTCCCGGAGGCCGCTGCGGCCTTCCCAGGCGACGCGCTGTTCCAGGGCAATGTGGGGAGGACGGATCTTCCCGGGTCCAGCGGCGAGCAGCTTGCAACCTCGATCCGCACCAAGATCTACACGCTGCCCGACGCCACGAAAGTGTTCCCCGGCCACGGGGGCCCGACCACGGTCGGCGTGGAAAAGGCCACCAACCCCTATGTCCGCGGCTGACGACGAGAAATTCATGAGGCGGGCGCTCGAGCTCGCCCGGCAGGCCTGGGGCGGCACCGATCCGAACCCGATGGTGGGCGCCGTCCTGGTCGAGGACGGGCGCATTGTTTCGGAGGGTTATCACGAGCGCGACGGCGGGCCCCATGCCGAGCGGATCGTCCTGGCGACCCTGGCGCGTAACCCCGGCCCCCGTGCGACCCTCTATGTGACCCTGGAGCCATGCTCGACCGAGGGCAGGACCGGCGCCTGCACGAACGCCCTTATCGCGGCGGGTATCCGGCGCGTGGTCGCCGGGGCCGCCGACCCGAACCCGGCCCATGGCGGCAGGGGCTTCGAGATCCTGCGCAGGGCCGGGGTGGAGGTGGTGGAGGGCGTCCTCGAGGCCGAGTGCTCGGACTTGAACCTCATCTTCAACCACTGGATCACCCGCGGGGCGCCCCTGCTCGCCGGCAAGCTCGCCTCGACCCTTGACGGCAGGATTGCGACGCGCACCGGGGAGTCCCAGTGGATCACGGGTGCGGAGGCGCGGGCCGACGTGCACCGGTGGCGGCGCCTCTTCCCGGCCATCGCCGTCGGGGCAGGCACGGTCATGAAGGACAACCCCCGGCTGACGGCGAGGCTCGAGGGCAGGCCCGAGTTCTGTCCCATAAGGTTCGTCTTTGACGGGCGGCTTCAGACCGTCAGCGACCGCGGCATGCCGGGCGTCTACACGGACGAATTCCTCGCGCGGACCATCGTGGTGACGACGCAGCACGCGGGCCTGGGATATGTCCGCAAGCTGCGGGAGAAGGGGACGGGTGTCTGGATCTTCGAGTCGCCGAGCGGCAGGGTGCCCTTCGGCCAGTTCCGGGAGCGCTGCGCGACCGAGGGGATCACGGGCGTCCTCTTCGAGGGCGGCGCCGAGGTCCTCAGCCGGGCGCTCGCCGAGCGGCAGATCGACTACCTCTTCATGTACCATGCGCCCGTGATCCTCGCCGACGAGCGCTCGAAGCCGGTCCTCTCCGGCCTGAGGACCGAGAAGCTGGCCCAGGCCATCCGCCTCGCGGGCACCCGCCGCCAGACGCTGGGCGACGACGCGCTCGTGCGGGGAACGGTCGTCTACCCGGAGAAGGTCACCGTCGATGAGACTCTATTTAGCCTCGGGTAACGCGCACAAGGCGCGCGAGCTGCAGGCGATGGCCGAGGCCTTGCGCGCGGGAATCGAGGTGGTGTCGGCGTCGGCCGTCGGCGGCATGCCGGACGTCGTCGAGGACACGGGCACGTTCCTGGGCAACGCGACGAAGAAGGCCCTGGCCCTGAAGGCGCGCCTGCCCGCGGGCGAATGGGCCCTGGCGGATGACAGCGGCCTCTGCGTCGACGCCCTGGGCGGCCTTCCCGGAGTCGATTCGGCCTACTATGCCGGTCCCGCCGGGGATTCGGCGGCAAACCTCGCGAAGCTGGTCGACGTGATGCGGCTCGTGCCCGAGGGCCGCCGCGGGGCGGCGTTTGTCTGCACGCTGGTGCTGGCGGCCCCGGAGGGGCCGACGCGGGCCTTTGAGGGGCGCTGCCAGGGGCGCCTCGCCCGGGAGCCGCGGGGAACGGGCGGATTCGGGTACGACCCCCTGTTCGTTCCCGACGGGTTTGACGTCACGCTGGCGGAGGTGTCCCCGGAGGTGAAAAACCGCCTCAGCCACCGCGGGCTCGCGTGGGCCCAATGCGTCGGTTGGCTTGCGGCCCGGGGATAAACCGTGCTTGCATCGGCCCCCCATGGCCGACTTTTACATCACCACGGCGATCGACTATGTGAATGGCTCGCCCCACATCGGGCACGCCTACGAGAAGATCCTGGCCGACGTCATCGCCCGTTTCCGCCGGCTGATGGGAGACTCGGTCTATTTCCTGACGGGCACGGACGAGCACGGCCAGAAGGTCCAGCAGACCGCCCGCAAGCGGGGCATCCCCCCGCTCCAGTTCGCCGACGAGATCAGCGCCGAGTTCCGGGCCATGCTCCCCAAGCTGCTCATCTCCAACGACGACTTCATCCGCACGACCGAGGAGCGCCACAAGAAGGTGGTGGCGGAGATCCTGCAGCGCCTCTTCGACAAGGGGGACATCTACAAGGGAGAGTACCACGGCTTCTACAGCACCGGGCAGGAGCAGTTCCTCCAGGGCAAGGACCGCAACCCCGACGGGTCGTGGCCCGCGATCTTTGGCGAGGTGACCGAGATCGTTGAGAACAACTACTTCTTCAAGCTGAAGGATTACCAGCCCTGGCTCGTCGAGTTCCTCTCGAGGAACGAGGGGTTTGTATTCCCTAAATTCCGCCAGAAGCAGGTCGTCGAGTTCCTGAAGGAGCCCCTGAACGACCTGTGCATCTCGCGCCCCAAGGAGCGCCTGGAGTGGGGGATCCCGCTCCCGTTCGACCCGGGGTTCGTGACCTATGTCTGGTTCGACGCCCTGGTGAATTATTTCTCGGCGGTCGCGGACAAGCCCGGCGTCTGGCCCGCGACGTGGCACGTCATCGGCAAGGACATCCTCGTCCCGCCCCACGCCGTCTACTGGCCGATCATGCTCCATGCGGCGGGCATCCCGCTGCCCAAGGGAATCGTGGCCCACGGGTGGTGGATGACAAGCGGCGCCAAGATGTCCAAGAGCCTGGGCAACACCTCAAACCCCCTGGACCTTGTGGAGGAGTTCGGCGCGGACGCGCTGCGCTATTTCCTCATCCGCGAGATGAACGTGGGCCAGGACGGAGACTTCTCGAGGGAGCTCTTCCTCATCCGCTACAACGGCGAATTGGCGAACGACCTCGGAAACCTCGTCAACCGCGTGCTCAACATGACCGGGCGCTTCGCCGGGGGTGCCGTTCCCGCCGCGGGCCCCGACGCCGAGCCCGAGGCCGACCTGAAGGCGCTCTGGGACGTCACCGCCAGGGAATATGTCGCCCTTTTCGAGCAGTTCCAGTTCCACACGGGCCTGGAGAGGCTTTTCACGTTCATACGGTCCATCAACGCCTACGTCGAGAAGCGTGCCCCATGGAAGCTCGGCAAGTCCGCGGAGGCCGCGGACAAGGTGCTGCTGGCGACGTCGCTTGCGACCATGGCCGAGGCGCTGCGCCTGGCCTCGGTGGCCCTGAGGCCCGTCATGCCGGGTGCCACGGAGAAGATCAACGCGGTCCTCGGCTACATGCCCCGCGGAACCTGGAGGGACGAGCTTGCCTGGGGCAATGGCCTGTCGGGTTCGAAGGTGTCCGCGTCGCTCGTGCTCTTCCCGAGGCCGATGCCCGCGGGAGCCAAGGCGCCGTGACAATCCTCCCGCTAGACCCCGTCTCCAGCGCCTCGCCGGAGGCCCTCACCGCTTTCCTGCTGGAGTGCCGCGAGGCGGCGGCGCAGTCGGGAAGGACAAAGCTTGTCAGCATCACGATCCAGGTGGAGAGCCTGGATCCCCTCGCCGTCCTCGAGTCGATCTTCGAGCCGGGGGAGAGGCATTTCTACGCCGAGCGCCCCTCCGAGGGCTGGGCCATCGCGGGCGCGGAGTCCGTCATCTCGTACACGGTCGCCGGGCCGCGGCGCTTCCTCGAGTGCCAGCGCTTCATCGACCGCACGCTGGCGGACGCCGTGGCGGTCGGCGACCAGGACGTCCCGTTTGGCGGGCCCCACTTCTTCGCGGCGTTCTCCTTCCTCGACTCCGTCACCGGCGGCGAGCCCTTCGATTCGGCCAGCGTGTTCGTCCCGCGCTGGCAGGTTGCGCAGCGGGAGGGGCGGACGAGCGCCGTCGCGAACCTGGCCCTGGACGCCGACTCCGACGTCGGGGCGCAGGCCGCGCGCGTGTGGAACGCGCACGCCAAGTTCCGCTCGTTCGACTTCAGCGCGCCCGACTTCCCGGAGGATGGTTCCGCCGCGGCCTCGTCCGTCGAGGAGGTGGGCGGTCGGGGCGGCTATATGTCTGCGGTGAGCAAGGCCGTGGAGCGGATCGGCCGGGGGGAGTTTGAGAAGATCGTCCTCGCCCGCGCGAAGGACGTGAGGGCCAGCGGCCCGCTGAACCCCCTTCGCCTCCTCAACGGGCTTCGCCAGCGCTTTCCCGACTGCAGCGCGTTCTCCATCGCGAATGGGGCAGGGCAGAGCTTCATCGGCGCCAGCCCCGAGCGGCTCCTGCAGGTGGGCGACGGCGTCATGCGGACGGAGGCCCTTGCCGGCTCGGCGAACCGCGGCGCGACGGCGAGCGAGGATGCCTCGCTGGGGGGCCGCCTGCTCCAGAGCGACAAGGACCTGCGCGAGCACCGGATTGTCCTCGGCTCGATCGTCAGGCGGCTGGCCCCGCTCGGCCTCGACCTGAGGTACTCGGAACGTCCCCTTCTCAAGCGCCTGTCCAACGTCCAGCACCTGCACACGCCGATCCATGCGAGCCTGCCCCGGGGCGTGCGCCTCCTCGACATGCTGGGCAGGCTCCACCCGACACCCGCCGTCGGGGGGACGCCCAGGGAGGTGGTGGTGCCCCTCATCGCGTCGCTCGAGGCCTTTCCCCGGGGCCTCTACGGGGGCACCCTCGGATGGATCGATTCGCGCGGCGGCGGGGAATTCCTGGTCGCCCTCCGGTCCGCCCTGATCGACGGCCCGAAGGCCCGGATGTACGCCGGCGCAGGGATTGTCGCGGGCTCGTCTCCCGAGCAGGAATACGCCGAGACCGAGTACAAGTTCAAGGCCATGCAGGACGCGCTTCTCGGATCCTGATCCCATGGACGCGCGTCCCACCGGCCTCCCGCCCCTCGACTTCAGGAATGTCAACGCGCTGTGGGGAAGCGTCGTCGCCGAGACCCTTGTCCGCTCGGGCGTGCGCACGGTGGTCGTCTCCCCGGGTTCCCGGTCGACGCCGCTCGCGTTCGCGTTCGCGCGCCATCCCGGGATTGAGGCGATTCCGGTGCTCGATGAGCGCTCGGCCGCATTCTTCGCGCTCGGCCTCGCCAAGCAGGGCACGAGGCCGGTCGGCCTTCTCTGCACCAGCGGGACCGCCGGGGCGAACTACTATCCCGCCGTCATCGAGGCCCACGAGGCGGCGGTGCCGCTCATCGTCATGACCGCCGACCGGCCGCCCGAGATGAGGGCCTGCGCCTCCGGGCAGACGATCGACCAGCAGAAGCTATATGGCTCCCATGCGATGTTCTACCACGAGCTGGCGGTGCCGGAGCTGAGCCTTCCGCTCTTTCGCTACCTGAGGCAGACCGTGGCCCACGCCGTCGAGCGGTCGCTCGCGCCTACGCAGGGCCCCGTCCACCTGAACGCGCCCTTCAGGGATCCCCTCGTGCCCTCGGATGACTCGGGCAAGGCTGACGCCTTCGGGGCGACGATCGACTGGGAGCTGTTCTTTTCGCACCTGTCGCCGCCGGCCCCGGTCCTGGCGGTGTCCGACCTTCCCGTGTTTTCCCACGCCGTCCACGGGATCATCGTCGCGGGTCCCGCGCAGCCGGCCGACCCTGGGGCGTTCGCCGCGTCGGTCGGCGAGATTGCGCGCAAGCTCGGCTGGCCCGTCCTGGCGGACGGCCTCTCGCCGGTGCGCAACCACGCCTCCCTGGTCCCGCACCTGGTCACGCGCTACGACGCCATCCTGCGAAGCCCCGCGTTGGCGGAATCGCTGCGCCCCGAATGCATCCTCTGCCTCGGCGCATGGCCGACGAGCAAGGTGCTCCGCGGCGTGATCGAGGCCAGCGAGGCTCCCGTCTTCTTCGTCACGGACCGCCCCGACAACCGGGATGCGCTGCATGCGGCGACGCGCCGGGTCGTGCTGCCGCTCTCGATGCTCGCCCAGGGCCTCGTCGCCGCGGATGCGCCCAACGGCTATGAGAGACTCTGGGCCGGCCACGAGGCCAGGGCCAAGGCCGCCCTGGATGAACGGCTCGCATCCGAGGAGAACCTCGTCGAGCCGAAGGCGGCGTGGCTCCTGGGCCTCCACCTGCCCGCAGGGACACCGCTCTCGGTGGCGAACAGCATGCCGATCCGGGACATGGAGTTCGTATGGCCGGCGGGTGACCGCGCGGTACGCGTGCACTTCAACCGTGGGGCGAACGGCATAGACGGCACGCTCTCGTCCGCCCTGGGCGTCGCCCACGCGGGATCCCCCGCGGTCCTCCTGACCGGCGATCTGGCCCTGCTTCACGACTCGAATGGGTTCCTCATCGCGCCGAAGTTCAGGGGAAGCCTGACCATCGTCCTCATCAACAACCGGGGCGGCGGGATCTTTGAGCACCTGCCCGTGGCGCAGTTCGACCCGATATTCGAGGAGTACTTCGCCACGCCCCAGGAGGCCGACTTCGCAAAGCTCTGCTCGGCCCATGGCGCCGCGCACGTGCACGTGGAGGATTGGAGCCATTTTGTGGCGCTTGTCTCGGTGCTTCCCGCCCAGGGGATCCGCGTCCTGGAGGTGACCACGGACCGCAAGCGCGACGCCGCGTGGCGCAAGGAGGCATTTGCCTCCGCCGGCCGGCCGGCCTAGACAATTTCCAATGACCCCCAAATGGAAGACCGCCAAGGTCTACTCGGACATCCTCTACCAGAAGGCCGGCGGGATCGCGAAGATCACCATCAACAGGCCCGAGAAGCGCAACGCCTTCAGGCCCGAGACCGTCTCGCAGCTGATCGAGGCCTTCACCCAGGCGCGCGACGACCAGCGGATCGGGGTCGTCCTCCTGACGGGGGCCGGGCCCCACAAGGACGGCAAGTACGCCTTCTGCGCGGGCGGCGACCAGAGCGTGCGCGGGAGTGCGGGCTATGTCGGCGGGGACGGGGTGCCGCGCCTGAACGTGCTCGACCTCCAGAGGCTCATCCGCTCGATGCCTAAGGTCGTGATCGCGCTCGTTGCCGGCTACGCCATCGGCGGGGGGCATGTCCTGCACGTCGTCTGCGACCTGACGATCGCCGCGGACAACGCCATCTTCGGCCAGGTCGGGCCCTCGATGGGGAGCTTCGACGGGGGCTTTGGCTCCAGTTTCCTGGCGCGCAGCGTCGGCCAGAAGAAGGCGCGGGAGATCTGGTTCCTATGCAGGAAGTACGGCGCCAAGGAGGCCCTTGATATGGGGCTTGTGAACGCGGTCGTGCCGGTCGCCTCGCTCGAGACGGAGGGCGTCTCCTGGGCCAATGAGATCCTCCAGAAGAGCCCCCTGGCCATCCGCCTCCTCAAGAGCGCCTTCAACGCGGAGCTCGACGGGCAGGCCGGGATCCAGGAACTCGCCGGCAACGCAACGCTCCTCTATTACATGAGCGAGGAGGCGAAGGAATTCCATACCGCGCAGCGCGAGAAGCGAAAGCCGGACGCGGGCAAGTACCCCTGGCTTCCCTAGTCGCGGTATGCAGCAGGACAGGACGCTGCGCTAATAGTGATACCGGAGCTGGGCGATCAGGAGACCACCGTTCTTCGTCCTGAAGACCATGCGATGCTCTTGCGTCATTCTGCGCGACCAGAATCCGGCCAGCGCAAAACGCAATGGCTCAGGCTTCCCAAGGCCTGCAAAAGGATTCCTCGTCGTATCCTTGATGAGCTCGTGAATTCGCTTCACGACCTTCGGGTCGACTCCTTGTCAGTGAAGATTGTCTTCCCACGCCGTCGGCGCGAAGACGATCCTCATCCCAACGAGAGTTTGTGCTCCCTGCCTTTGCCCTGGGACAGCCTATCCATGGCGGCGAGAAGCCGTCTCGCATTCGCGGGACTCCGCAACAGATGTGCGGTCGCCTCCAGCTGATCATATTCATCCCTGGAAAGCATGACCACGGCCTGATGCTTTGCCGTTCGGGTGATCGTCACAGGCGCACTGTCCCCGCAAACCATGTTCATGGTGGACGCAAGATTCTGCCGAGGATCGGTGTAAGTGATCGATTTCATGTACAGCATCCTGTACATGTTAATGACCGCGGCCAACAAGGCATCTTCGAACAACAATTTCCCTCGCCGCCTAAGTCAGGGTCGCGATCTTCTCCGCGGCCTCCGACGGCGACAGCTTCTCGGTGTCAATTGTCAGGCGTGGAGTCGGGATGACAGGCGTGACGAACACGCCCTCCTCCCTCAGCTCCCGGTAGGCCGCGAGGCCCAGGGTCTTGCGCTCGATCCGCCGCGACTCGGAGACGATCCTCTCCTCGATCGCCTCCTCGCTGGCGGTGAGTTCCACGGGGATCATCTCAACGCCGGCCGCGGTCATCTCCGAGAAGAGCCCGTCGATGAATGACTGCGGCACGGTGTTCTCGGGGTTGAACGTGAAGATGAGGAGCGGCACCCTCTCGGCGACGGCGGCGCGGAACGTCTCCATCCACACGCGCTCGCGCAGGGCGACGAAGCCCGGCGTCCCGAAGTCGAAGACCGACAGCGCCAGGTTCACCGTGAGGTGGTTGTGGAAGAGCCGTCCCCCGGTCATGGACGCCAGCGCCCGCGCGATCGTGAGCTTTCCCACGGCGGGACGACCATAGAGGAAGATGATTTTCATCGCGCAAAAAAAGCCGGCATGCGCTGCGCGTGCCGGCTCTGAGGGATGGGGTCGCTCCGCTTACTTTCCGAGCGACTTGCGCAGGTCCGGCAGCTGCCCGGACGAGCCGAGCTTGTCATTGCGGCTGGCGATGAACTTCGCGTACTCGTCCATGAAGATCTTGCCCGGGGGCCTGAAGTCGAACTCGCCCGGCTTGTCGCGGAAGAACTCGCGGTGGACGCGCGTCCAGACGATGCGGCCGTCCGTGTCGATGTTGACCTTCGTGACGCCGAGCTTGGCGGCGGGGAGGTACTCGTTGATGTCGACGCCCACGGCGTCCGCCATCTTGCCGCCGGCTGCGTTGATGCGGTCGACCTCATCCTTCGGGACGGACGACGAGCCGTGCATGACCAGCGGGAAGCCGGGGAGCAGGACCTGTATCTTCTGCAGGACCTCGAAGTGCAGGGACTGGCGGCCCTTGAACTTGTAGGCGCCGTGGCTCGTGCCGATGGCGCAGGCGAGCGAGTCGCAGCCGGTCCTCTTGACGAACTCCTCGGCCTCGACGGGGTTCGTGAGGGTGGCGTGGCCGTCCTCGACCTGGATGTCCTCCTCGACGCCGCCAAGCATGCCGAGCTCGGCCTCGACGGAGAGGCCCTTCGCGTGGGCCGCGTCGACGACGCGCTTGGTGATGGCGATGTTTTCCTCGAACGGCGCGTGCGATGCGTCGATCATCACCGAGCTGAAGAAGCCGGACTTGATGCAGTCGTAGCACGTGTCCTCGTCGCCGTGGTCGAGGTGCACCGCGTAGATGGCGTCGGGGTAGATGTCGCCGGCGGTGCGGATGATCGCCTCGAGCATCCGCTTGTCGGTGTACTTGCGGGCGCCCTTGGAGATCTGGATGATGAAGGGGGCCTGCGAGTCGATGCAGCCGCGGAAGAGGCCCATCGCCTGCTCCGCGTTGTTGATGTTGTAGGCGCCCACGGCGTACTTGCCGTAAGCGTGCTTGAAGAGCTGGGCGGTCGTTACGATCATGGAGGGCGCGACGGTACTCAGCGCACGCACGCCTCGACAAGCGTATTCATGGGCCGCCGTCAGCCCTTCGGGGTGCCGGCGGCGGGGGGGGAAGGCGAGGTGGCTGCCTGGTTGGCGGAGCGCAGCATCTGCTGGATCTGCTGCTGGGCCTGCTGCTGCTGCTCAATCTGCTGGAGGGCGCTCACCTGCGGGGCCGAGAGGACCGTGGACGCCTGGGTCACGGCGTCATCCGTGACGCGCGCGTTGCCGCCGCCGTTGATCAGGGCCATGACGCCGGGCCCTGGGGTGCCGCCCGTGCTGGTGCCCGCCGTCCCGTTGCCCGCCCGCTGGGGCTGGTTCTGGGCGAGGAGCGAGATCACCTGGTTGGCCTCGTCGTCGGTCAGGGGCGTCTGCGTGTAGCTGAGCGACTGCTGGAGGCTGTTCACCACGTTGCGCTCGGGAAGGGTCTGCTGGTACTGCTGGTATGCCTGGAAGCCGGCGTCGCCGAGGGCCTGCTGGATGTTGGCGTCGGTCTGGGCAACGGCCTGGCTCATCAGCGTCTTGAAGCCGTCCGGGTCGCTCCGGGGATCGATCCCCTGCTCCCGCGCGGCCTGGAGCGTGTCCATCATCGCCTGCTGCTTGTCGGCGAGCAGCGACTGGAACTGCGCGAGCTGGTCCGGGCTCAGGTTGAGCGACTTGAAGAGGGCGCCGTAGGTCGCCGAGATGCGGCCCTTCATCTGGATGGCGAGGAGCTTCTGGAACTCGGCATTGCCGCTAAGCGCCTCAAAGGCCCCGAACCGTCCGCCCGGCCTCTGGCCTGGATTCGGGCCGCCGGGGCCGCCTTCCCCGTCGGCAAGGTCGCCACCCGTGCCGCCGGCGCGGCGCCCGCGCGACGCCGCCAGACGGTCCTGGAGCGACTTGATGTTCTTGTTGGCGGCGGCCAGCTGGCGCTTGAGCGCAGCAAGGTCATTGTCAATGAGTTGCGCCTTCAGCGCGATCATCTCCTTGTACTGGCGCCACGAGACGGCGGCGAGGCCGACGAGGGCCACGCAAAGGAGCGCGATAATCAGGTTCTTGGTCGGTTTCACAGCGGGTGTGCCATGAGTAGACGCGGGGGCGGGGTGAAAGTTTCCGAAACCTGGGGCTAGACGGCCGGGGCCGCATCGCCTGCGGGCTTCTTCCTCGCGCGCCTTCCCTTGGGGGCGTTGGGGTCTTTCGGGGCCCGGGGCGCAAACTCAAAGCCGGTCGTGTTGTCCTCCTTGAGGACAAGGAAGGCGCTGAAGGGGCGGCGGGTGCGCTGGCTCCAGAACTTCTCCAGGAGGTCCGTCTTGCCCGTCGTCAGCATCTTCATGAACTGGTCGAGCGGGATGTCCCGCGAGAGGATCCTCTTGGAGCAGCGCACGACGACCTTCTCCTGGCCCTCGACGGTGCTGCGCACGACGAAGCTCTGCGGCGTCTCGAATATCTGCGAACCCGCGGCAAAGCGGGGAGCCGGGGCCTCCGCGATCGGCTGCAGGCCGGTGAAGTCGATCTTGATCGCGCCCGAGGCGTCGCGCTGGCCGTCGAAGACGAACTCAGCCTTCTTCTCCTCCTTGTTGTACTTGAGCACGGCGCTGAAGGGCTTGCCCGCCTTGGAGCGGAAGCCGTCGAGCGGCCCGATCTGGCCGTTCATGAGGAGGTCCTTCACCTCGGACTCGGCCATCTTCCGGTTGCCGATGACCTTGTAGATCATGAGCTCGCCGTCCTTCGACTTGTAACCCCTGAGGGTCTCGATGAGCGGCTTGCCGTCCGTGGGCGAGATGATGTCGGTCTCGCGCGCGGCCGAGTCGTCCTCCTCGAAATTCTTCACCCCGGCGACGATGGCCTTGGTCGTCTCGACGACCTCGGCCATGAACTTCTCGCGCGGGAACTTGCCGTGCTCCATCTGGCGCAGCTTGAACTCCCACTCGCCGGTCATGGCGGGGCTCGTGATCCCCTCGGCCTTGACCGCGATCAGGAACTGCAGGATCTGCTCGGCCTTGGGAGTGGGGATGAGCTCGCGCTGGGCGCGCTCGACGTACCGCGTGTTGATGAGCCCGTCGATCGTGTCGGCGCGCGTGGCGGGGGTCCCGAGGCCGCGCTCCTTCATCGCCTCCGCGAGCTCGTCGTCCTCGACCAGCTTGCCCGCGCCCTCCATGGCGGAGAGGAGCGTCGCCTCCGTGTAGCGGGGCGGGGGACGGGTGGCCTCCTCGTGGAGATGGGGGTCGTAGGCCTTCGCGCGCGGCGGGTTGCCGTCGGCCGCATCGAGGGCCGGGAGCGTCTTCGCGTCCGGGTTCTCCTCGTCGGCGCCCGACTTGCCGTAGACGGCAAGCCAGCCGGGGAACGTCAGGACCTTGCCCTCCGTCTTGAACGCGTGGCCGGCCACCGTGCTCGTGCGGGTCGTGATGTCGAACTCCGCGGAGGGATAGAACACCGCGACGAACCTGCGGGCGATCATGTCGTAGATCTTCGCCTCCATGTCCTCCAGGGGCTTCGGGGTCTCCACCGTCGGGATGATGGCGAAGTGGTCGGAAATCTGGGAGTTGTTGAAGATGCGCTTGTTCGGCCCGAGCCACTGCTTCTCGAGGACCATGTTGGCGTGCGCGGCCAGGTCGCCCTGCAGGTTGAGGAGCGCCTCGCGGACGGTCGGGATATAATCCTCGGGCAGCGCCCGCGAGTCCGTGCGGGGATAGCTGATCATCTTGTGCCGCTCGTAGAGGGCCTGCGCGATCTGGGAGGTGCGGCGGGCCGACAGGCCGAAGCGGTTGTTCGCCTCGCGCTGG
>Ga0302311_10004941_pt1 | contig 14227 bp, 10 predicted proteins | sample III_Palsa_N1_3_FD_200449 | JGI IMG/M metagenome (GOLD analysis project Ga0302311, IMG submission 200449) | Peat permafrost microbial communities from Stordalen Mire near Abisko, Sweden - III_Palsa_N1_3 | ecosystem: Environmental > Terrestrial > Soil > Palsa > Peat permafrost | place: Sweden... | reverse complement strand
TATACGTGCGACGACTGCAAGCATTTGTTGCAGGGGAAATGGAAAAAGCCGGCCACGACGAAGTCGTGGCCGGCCGGATGGCGGGGTTGCACGCAACCCTTGTCAGCTCAATTCTCGCGTTCGTACGCGCCGATGTCGTTCGCGCCGCCCGAGGGGCGGGCATCGCGAATCGTGATGTCGTCGACGATCGCGAACGGGATCGCCTGCGTGCCGGTGTTGACGGCGGGGCTCGCGGCGGTCAGCGACAGGTCTTCCGTCGTCGGCGAGTTGAACAGCGGATTGCCGTACAGGCCCAGCGCGTCACGGGTAAGGGCAGCCCAGCCGAAGCCGTTGTCCCAGTACAGGTTGCGCGCGAACAGGAGGTAGGCGTCCGAGTTGCCGGTGTTGTCATAGAAGCTCGACCCGGCAACCGTATGCGGCCCAGCGGCGATGATGTTGTCGTAGACCCGGATGGAGCCGGTCGGGTTGTAGTTGCCCCAGGTGTTGAGCACCTGGCCGTTGCCCGAGCCGCTGACGACGCGATCGTTGTCGTAGAACGTGTTGAACGCCACGGTCAGATCCATGTTCTGCGAGATCGTGTTGATCCGCAGCCCGGCGTAGGTCGCACCGATGATCACGTTGTTCCAGATCGCGCCCGACTGGATGCCGTCTGCCATGTTCAGGCCGTACTTGCCGCCATTCTCCATCCAGTTGTGATGGACCTTCATGCCGGTGAAGCCTGTCCAGCCCGCGGGGAAGCCCACGTACGAGTTGCCCGCCAGGCCGACGTTGTCGTAGAACTGGATCAGGTTGCCGCCGGTGATGTCATGGATCCAGTTGTAGCCGATGTTCCAGTTCATCGCGCCGGAGTCTGCATAGATGCCATGGTTCTCGTTGGCGCCGGTGCAGGCGATGTCGTGGATCAGGTTGCCCAGCACCGTGGTGCCATTGCCGTGACCGGAGACGCCTGCCGCCAGCGAGTGGATCGCCGCAGGCCACGGGCCGAGTTCGTTGTTCACGACGCGCCAGGGGCCCGCCGAGTACTGAACGTTGATCGGCGCCGCGTCGGACGTGGCATTGGCGTTCACGTCCATCTGCAGGTTCGAGATCCCGATGTAGTCGCCGGTCGTGCCGAAGTACGCGGAGTTGGCGCCCTGGAAGCCGCCCCTCATGTTGGCCGGGGTCGAGTAGTGGACGTTCTCGATCGCGTTGCCTTTGATCGGTCCCGGGTAGGCCGTGAACTGGATCCAGCCGGTGCCGGCGGCGCCGGTCGGCATGGAGCCTTCCTGGTTCGGGTAGCGGAAGCGGAACCACGAGGAGTCGAAGCCGATGTCGGACCACGAGCCGCCGCGGATGACGACCTGGTCGCCGGCCTGGATGATGGCGGCGACGCCACCATTCGTGCTGGTCTGCAGGTCGCGCCACGGGTGGGTGATGTCGCCGGCGACGGCCGTCGAATCGTTGCCGCTCAGCGAGACGAACAGCACGCGGCCGGGGTTCGGCGTGAATGTGTTGTTGACATTGCTGGCGACGCCGTTGACGACGACCTTGACGGGCTCGGCGGTGCCGAGCGGCAGGTTCAGGTTGCCGACCTGCACGGTGATCTGTTGCAGACCGAGCTTGGCGCCGACCTTGGCCGCGCCCAGATAGCGGTAGTTCGCGACTTCGACGCCGCCGATGTAGACCTTGGTGGTCGTCCCCAGTCCGGCGGCGCTGCCCAGGTTGAGGCCGAAGATCGACAGGTAGCCGCCGAGGTTGTTCTCGCCGCCGGTGATCGGGCCGGACAGGGCATCGGTGTAGGTGACGATCGGCGCGCCGCTGATGGGCGCGGGGGCCGGTGCAGGGGCCGGCGTCGGAGCAGGAGCCGGGGCCGGCGTCGGCGCCGGCGCGGGTGCAGGCGTCGGGGCCGGCGTGGGAGCGGGAGTCGGAGCCGGCGTCGGCGCAGGAGCCGGGGTCGGCGCCACGGTAGTCGCGGTCGCCTTGAAGAGGGCGGAGATCGTTTCCGTGCTGGACACGGTCGTCGAACAGGTCGTGGCCGTCCCGGAGCAGCTACCGCCACTCCAGCCCGTGAAGGCGTAGCCAGACAGGGCGGTCGCGGTCAGGGCGACGGAGGTGCCCGACGCAATCGCGTCCTGGCACAGGGACGTCTTGGGGTCGCTCGTGCAACTGATGATGCCGTAGGGCGTGCTATCGACCCTGCCGCCGGTGGCAGCGCTGACGGTCAACGTCACCGACGAACTGCTCGCCGTGTGGTGGGCCTGGGCCGTGGCCATGTCGGCCGAATCGGCCGTGGCCGTGGCCGTCGGGTCGTTGGTCTGTCCGCCGCCGCAGGCGACGAGGGTGGCGGCGGCCGCCATTTCGACTGCCGTCATTGCGGCGAACTTGAACTTCGATTTCATCGGTGTGGTATCCGGAAAAACTTTGGCACAGGCTTGCGCCCGCCTGGCGGCGTGCGACGCGACTTATTGCAAAGTGCGAGGGATCTCCGACGGGCCGCAAAAGGGTGAGCGGCCGGGCAGATCCCATATGGCGTTGCCGGACTGATGTCGGGGCGTTGGAAGCCAGGGCACTGTTTGCTGTACTCAGCGTATCGGCACGACGCGAACCTCCGGTAAGCCCGGATGTCGGATCGGTTACATATGGCCGAGCGAACGCAGCGCGACGGAAATCACCGTGGTCGAGCGCCGCTTTTCGGGCGCTGTCGTACCCTGGGGAGTACCCTAGGTGTTCCCCAAAAGTGGGGATTGCGGATCGCCGGATTCGGGGGTCTGTCGCAGGAGAAATTGAGGGTGGATCGAACCCGTGGAAGGGCTTTCTCGACAGTTCGCGGTGATCCCGAATCGGCGCCGCTGCGCATCGTCGCTTTAGGGCAACGGAAACGCTTTTCAGGGCAAAGCGTGAAGGGTTCGGCAGAATCTCAAGTTACTGCAACTTACGAATCACGACCCACGGAGCGCCTCCCGGCTACTCGACAGGACGCTGCAATGGCCCGAATTCGAGTCCCTTCGCCCGCCATTTCGGTAATTTGATGGCCAGCGCCTGCACGGTATGGGCATTGTGGTCGTGGAACAGAAGCATGTCTCCCGCTACCGGGGGCGATGCATCGATGCGCTGGAGCAATGCGTCCGTGCCGTCCTGCCGATAGTCGCTGTAGGTCTTGCTCCAGTGCACCATCGTGTAGCCGGCACGGCACACCGTACGGATGGCCGCCAGGCTCACCTCGCCCTTGGGCGGTCGGAACAGCCCGGTGTCGAGCCCGGTGGCTTCGCGGATGACCCGGCGGCAGTGTGCGAGGTCGGCCACGAGCGCCGCCGGGGCCAGCGTCGTGATCACGGTGTGGTCATAGCTGTGGCCGCCGATTCCGTGCCCGTCCGCCACGATGCGACGGACAACCTCCGGATGTTTCTCCACCTCCCGGCCGATGACGAAGAAAGTGGCGCGCGCGCCCGCACGCGCGAGCGCATCCAGCATGGCGGGCGTGTGCTCGGGGTGGGGCCCGTCGTCGAATGTCAGGGCGATGGTGCCGCCCGCCTTCGGCAGGCGCCAAAGAAAGCGCCCCGGGAAGATGGCCTGTTGCAGCAGGTCCTTGGACAGGCTTCTAACAAGCGCCAGCATGCGCCGCCTCCTTGGCGACGTCTTCGAGGACGTCGCGGTTGCGTCGGCCGATGGCCGACCAGGTGAGATGCGCTATCGACGATGAAATCCGCCCCGCGTTCCACTCGCGGGCGAGCGCGGCCGCGAGGGCGGTGGCCAGGGCGCGAGGATCTCCCGGCGGCACCAGCAACCCGTTGACGCCGTCCTCCACGAGTTGGGGGATGCCGCCGACCCGGCTGGCCACGACCGGGGTGCCGCTGGCCAGCGCCTCGACCACGACATTGGGCGACCCTTCCGCATGGCTGGGCAGGCAGAGCAGGTCGGCGGCGGCGATCCAGTCGGCGACCACCGCCTGAGGTCGCGGGCCCAGGAAGGTGACCTGGGCGGCCACGCCCTCGTGTTCGGCCAGTCGAATCAGCGCGTCGCGTTCGGCGCCTTCGCCGACCAGCACCAGGCGGGCGCGCGCCGCGCCCGGCTGCGCGCTCGGGAGCAGGGCCCAGGCCCGCAGCAGCACGTCGAGTGCCTTGACCGGCACGAGGTGTCCGACGAAGAGGACGAGACGCGTGTCGGCGTCCAGGCCCAGCGCCTGGCGCAGCACGGCGAGGTCGGCCGGGGCACGAGGATGGAACACGTTGGCCGCGTAGCCGGCGCAGGGAATGCATTCGATGCGCGGCGGCGCCAGGTCCGTGAGTGCCGCCACCGCGCGGGCGAGCGGGTCGCTGACAGCGATCACGCGTTGCGCCGAGCGCAACGCCGCCCGGATCTGCGGCCGCAGCAGGCGTTCGCGAGCCGACAGGTTGATGTCGCTGCCGTGCGCCGTGGCCACCAGCGGCAACCCCAGGCAGCGCGCGGCGATCGCGGCTCCCACGACGTCGGGATAGGCACAGTGCGCGTGCAGCACGAAGCGGCCGTGGCGTTGCTTGAGCGCCCGCAGCGTGCGCCACACGCCGACGCAGTAGGTCAGCCCCGACAGCCAGTGCAGGCCGGGCACCGCGAGGTAGCGCGGATGGAGGAGGGTCCGGTCCGCGTAGGTCTCGACGGGCGGCACTGGCACGCCGTCGCGCCAGGATCCGATCTGCGGCCGACGCGGCACGGGGATGACCAGGTCGACGTCGCAGTCGGCCGCCATCGCGTCGACCAGGTTGCGCAGAAAGGGGGTGCGGAACGGGTCGCGCGGGCTGGGGAAGAAGGTGGTCAGGACGACGACGCGCAGCCGCGCCGCGCGCCCGCCTTCGGCCGCGCCGCCGGGCCGGGACGGCGCGGGCGTGAAGCGCTCCGGGCGCAGCGGCTCCCCGTCCGAGGCGCTCATCGCGCCGCCCCCGCGTGCACGCGTTCGTAGAGCTGTTCGTAGCGCTCGATCATGCGACGGATGTCGAAGGTCACGCGCACGCGCTGGCGCGCCGCCGCGGCCAGTCGCGAGCGCTGGGCATCGTCGCGGCAAAGGGCGACGAGGCAGGCCTGCAGGCCGGCTTCATCGTCGCTCGCGAACAGGCGGCCATCGACGCCGTCGCGCACGATCTCGCCGTTGCCGCCCACCGCGCTGGCGATGGGCGGCAGGCCCGCGGCCATCGCCTCGAGCAGGGTGTTGGACATTCCCTCGCTGAACGACGGCAGCACGAAGAGGTCGAGCGCGCCGAGGACACGGTCCACGTCGTCGCAGTGCCCGAGCAGGTGCACGCGCGCGCCGATGCCCAGCGAGTCGGCCAGCGCCGCCAGCGAGGCGCGCTCCGGGCCCTCGCCCGCGAGGACCAGGTGCACGTCGAGCCCGCTCGAGGCCACCGCCCGCACGAGCAGGCCGTAGTTCTTCACCGCGGCCAGGCGGCCGACGCTGCCCACGACGAGCGTCCCGTCCGGCACGCCCCAGGCGCCCCGCAGGGCCGCGCGCGCGCGCTCGGGCGCGTCGAAACGGCTCAGGTCGACGCCGTTGTGCAGCACGTCGATCGCTGCATCGGGCAGGCCCACATGCCGGACCAAGTCCGCCTTCAGTTGGCCCGAAACGGCGAAGATCGCGTCGGTATGGCGGCTCATCCAGCGCTGGACGGCGAAGCGCGACGGGCGGTCGTCGAAGGCGCGCCCGTGCTCGCTGTGCACCAGCGCCGGCACGCGGGCGAGCTTGGCGCCCACGAAGCCATAGAAGAAGGGTTCGGCGTTGCGGGTATGCACCACGTGCGGTCGCGTGCGTCGCAGCAGGGCTGCCAGGCGCAGCGCCAGGCGCGGGTCGTTGCCGCCGAGCCAGTCCATCTCGTGGACGACGACGCGCGGATCCTCGATGCGGCGGGCGAATCCGCCGGCCCGCTTGAGGCAGCACACCGACGACTCGAATCGCGCGGGGTCGAGCCGGTTGATGACGTTGACGACCCCGTTCTCGAGGCCGCCGGGCTCCAGGCTGAGCAGCACATGGAGCACGCGGATCGGTGGCGCAGGCGGATTCACGACGAAGCCTCCGCCAGCCGACGCGGGCGATCGCCCATCTGGGCTGCCCCGCGTGCGCTCACGCCGCGAGCGCGGCGGTCCGCGCATCAATGTCGAATACCCGGTCGACGCGATCCCAGCGGAAATCCGCCAGCAGGCGCGCGAGCCGTGGTTCGGTGCGATGCAGGCTGACGTAGTGGCGGAAGCGCGACTTCGCGCCGACACCGGCCACGCGGGGTTGCTCCGGGTCGATCTCCCACGGATGCATGTAGAAGATCGCAGGCCGGCGCTCGTCGCGATTGAAGCGAGCGATGGCATAGCGCGAGGCAGCGTAAGGCAGCAGGCGGAAATAGCCGCCGCCGCCGATCGGGATATTGCGCTTCCACGCCCGGACGGTGGAGATCGGGATCTCCATCAGGCCGGCCGTGGCGCCGTAGGGAAAGCGCGGCGCGTCAGGCATGCCGTAGTGGTCGTGGCGCACCGGGTAGACGCTGGAGCTGTAGACATAGCCGGCGTCGCGCAGGGTGTCGAACGCCCACAGGTTGCGCTCGTCGATCGAGAAACTGGGCGCCCGGTAACCGCGCACGGCGACGCCGCCGATGTCTTCGAGGATGTTCTTGGCGCGCACGACGTCGTCCTCGAACTCGCCGCGCGACAGTTCGTTGGCGCGCTGGTGGCCGTAGCCGTGGCTGGCCAGCTCGTGGCCGGCGGCGACGATGCGGCGGATAAGCGCGGGGTAGCGCTCGGCGATCCAGCCGAGCGTGAAGAACGTCGCGTGGGCATTCTGCGACGCGAAGCGCGCGAGCAGCCGGTCGACGTTGTTCTCGACGCGGCACTCCAGCGTGTCCCAGGCACTGCGCGCGATATACGGCGCCATGGCGGAGACCTGGAAGTAGTCCTCGACGTCGACCGTCAGCGCGTTGACGATCGCGCGCGGGACGACGGCACCGGCGGTGCCCTGCGGCGCGGACATCATCCGATCGTCTCCATGCCGCGGCGCCTGGAACGATAGCTGTGGCCGAGCCAGTGGGCCAGCCACTTGGTCACGCGCGCCGTCGCGCCGCCATCCCAGACGTCCGGACTGAAGCCCTTGTCGTCGAGGTGGGGGTTGCTGGCGTTCACCACGCGCACGGCGCGTTGCGCCAACTGCGTGTCGAGGCCGACCGCCACGTCGCAGCGACCGGCGAGCTCGTCGTCGTCGCTCGCCTCGTGGCCGACGGCGATGGTCGGAATGCCCAGCGCCGCGGCCTCCTCCAGCAACTGGCCGTCGGCGCCCGTCACCAGGCAGCGCGCATGGCGCAGCAGCGCCAGCGCATCGATGTAGCCTCGATCGCGCACCAGCAGCACGCCGGCCTGCTCGAGCAGCTGGTCGCAGCCCGCGACGATGACCCGCCGGCGTTCGGACGTGCGCAGCGGCCAGACCAGCGGGATCTCGTGCGCGATGTGGCGCAGCACCGCGGCGAGCTGCGCAGCGATCTGCTGCGGATCCGAGGTCGTGGGAAAGCGCCAGGCGAGCATGCCGTAGCGGCTGCGAAGCGAGTCGGGGACGTCGAACTCGGCCAGGATCTTCTCCGCGGAGTCGAGTTGCGGGAACACGATGCCGATGAACTTCGCCGCCACGCTGCCCATGAAGTGGACGTTCTCCGACGGCTTGCCCTCGCGGACGAGGCGGTTCGAATCGGCGATGTCCTGCGTCAGGCACTCGGTGGCCAGGCGGTCGATCAAGGTGCCGTTCAAGGCGGCGTCGGTGCCCGCGCCCTGCGTGCGGCCCGCGTCCAGGCGCAAGACCGGAAAGCCGCGCTTGCGGGCCAGCAGTGCACACGCCAACGCCGAGTCCTGGGTGCCGGCGACGAACACGGCGGCGGGCGCCTGTTCCTCGAGCACCGCGTCGAAGCGGGCGGTGGCCGCCGAAACCACGCGACCGTAGTCGCCCGGGTCGAGCGCCAGGTGGATGGCCGTGTAGGCCCCGGTGAGCGCAGTGTCGGCCACCTTGCCGATCGCATGCTCGGAGCCGGTGTGCACGATCGTGGGTGCCGGCACGGTCGACAACTCGGCCAGCGCCTGGGCCAGCGACGCGAACTTCCAGAAGCCGGAGGCTGAATCGCAGACGCACAGGACGGTTCGCGTCGCCGACGGGGGCGGCGGTGCCTGGACCATCGCCGGGCGCCATTCCCGCAGGGGCTCTGGCAGCGGGATCAGCCTGCTCGTGTCGGCGTCGCGACCCGCCGCCTCGATGTCGATGTCGATGTCGAGATCGATGTTGCCGCCGGCGGCCTCCTCGGTCGCCGCCACGCTGACGGGCGCCAGGTCGCTGAGGCCGCCAATCTCGGAGCGCAGCTCGCTGGCCGTCGCGACGACCATCGCCTCGGTGATGCCATTGCGATCCTGCAGGTAGGCAGCGAGCAGCAGTCGGTTGCACAGCCGGTTGATGCGCCGCGGCACGCCAGCCGTCCAGGCATGGATCTTCTCGTACGCAGCGATCGAGAATTCCGGATTGCCAGCCCAGCCCACGTGGTGCAGGCGGTGCTCGATGTACTTGCGCGTGTCCTCGCAATCAAGGGGCGTCAGGTGGCAGGACGCGCTCACGCGCTGGCGCAACTGCTCCATGGCCTTGGACTTCAGCAGGTTGCGCAGCTCGGGCTGTCCGACCAGGAAGCTCTGCAGCAGCGAATGCGTGCCGATCTGGAAGTTCGACAGCATGCGCAGCTCTTCGATCGATTCGCGGCCCAGGTTCTGGGCCTCGTCGACGATCAGCAGGGCGCGCTTGCCCTGCACGGCCAGCGAGGTCAGGAAGGCCTCGAGCGTCGAGATGAAGTGCGCCTTGGAGTCGCCGGCCATCGGCACGCCGAACGCGATGAGGATGGCGCGCAGCAGTTCGCCGGCGGCCAACTGGGTGCTGACGATCTGCGCCGCGACGACCTTGGTCGCGTCGAGATCCTCGAGCAGCGTGCGCACGACGGTGGTCTTGCCGGCGCCGATCTCGCCGGTGACCACGATGAAGCCTTCGCCCTGGTGAGCCCCGAACTTCAGGTAGGCCAGTGCATGGCGGTGCCCCCTGCTGTCGTAGAAAAAAGCCGGGTCGGGGTTGAGCTGGAACGGGGAACCGGTGAGGCCGAAGTGCGACTCGTACATGGTCTCAGTATTGCACTCTGAGCCCGGCAAAAGCCTGGTTCTCGCGCACTTCCGTGGTGGTCGAAGCCGAATTCAGCACGACGTGCGAGTTGAAATGGCGCACGCCGCAGGACAGGCTGGTTCGCGGGCCCAGCCGTCGCGTGAGGCTCAGCGTGCCGGCGGACTGGTGCGACGAATCTCCGGCGCGCGCGCCCAGGGCTTGGATCGAGCTCCATTCGAGCTCGGCGGCCGCCGAGACATCGGGCGTCAGCCGGTGATAGAGGCCCAGCGAGCCGCCCCATTGTTGGCTGTCGAACGTGGTGGCCGTCGGCGTCACCGGAGCGCCGGGGAGCGCCACGGCTTTCTGGTAGTAGGCCGAGGCATAGATCGTGTCGCGGAGGGCGTTGAAGATGAGGTTGAGCGTCGCGCGAGTCGCGAGCTGGGCTGAATCGGAAGTGATCTGCAGCGGCTGCGCGAAGCTGTCGGGCAGGTTGCGGGTCTGCACGAGGTCGTCGACCGCCTGATCGTTTGCACCGGCGTCGGGCGTCCGACTGCTGAGCAGGGCGCCGAGCAAGGCGGCCGGATCGCTGTCGGGCCCGGTGACGCCGAAGCTGGACGGGCTGGCCGAGGGCGCGCGCGTCAACGACAAGTCGACCGTGCTGAGCGGCAGCCGATCGCGGAAATGCAGGTTCCAGCCGGTGCCGAAAAAATGGTGTTGGGCGTCGGCATCGAGTGCGGTGCGCCGCGATGGGCGCCACTGCAGCATCGCCCCGTAGGTGGTGTCGTTCTGCGCCACGGACGAATAGAGCGCGTGCTCGTGGCCGCCGATGAGGCCCACCACGAGATCGCTGTCGAGTGCCGAGCTCAGCGTGGCCTGCAGGGAATCGGTGCGCAGCACAGGCGCGCTGTCGTCCTGGTAGGTCGTGTCCTCGTGCGACGCATCGACCGACAGGCCGAACGGCGTGGGCTTGCGCACGATGCTCGCGACGTCATGCTGGTATGTGGAGCCGTCGGGGGCCGCCAGGGTGGTCGTGTCGTCCGACCTGTTGCGGGTGACGGTCGTGTCGCTGCGCACGTTCGCGCTCAGCGTGGGCGAGAAGTCGTGCGCGAAATACGGGCTGGCGCGCAGGCTCACCGTCGAGACGGTGTTGGCCGTCGATGCGGTGTCGGACTGCGCGGCGAGCGGATCGCTGCGCGTGCGCACGGCGGCGACCTCGCCGTCGAAGAACAACGCCTGCTCGAGCAGGATCGCGTTCAGGTCCAGGTGCCCGCGCGGCAGCACGCGATCGGGCTCGGAATGGTTCACGTAGCCGATGAAATCCAGGCCGGCGTCGCCGGTGATCGTCACGCGCGCACCGCGGCTGTGCACGAGGAAGCCCGCGTCGAGGTCGCCGATGACGTCGCTGCGGCGCAGGGCGGCCGTGGTCAGTTCGGCGTTGTCGGTCGCCACGGCGCTGAAGGACAGGGTGGGTTGCAGCGGCGGCGACGTCGCCGCGTTGGACCCGACTCCGACCGACAGCAGGACGAGCCCGGCCGCGCTCGCGCGGGTGACCCTCGCCGCGCGGCCACCATCAGGTCTCGTAGTAGCCATACGCGTCCGGATCCGGCATCGTGGATCGGTTCAACACGGTTGACACCAGCGGGCACGAATCGACCGCGGCATAGGCCTGGGAAACGGTGCGCGAATCGGTGCTGTCGGCCTGAACCACCATCACGACCTGACCGACGCGGCTGGCGAGATGGCGCGTACCGCTCGAAACGAGAATGGGCGGTGCATCGAAGATCACGAGTCGATCGGCGTAGCGTTCCGACAATTCGGTCAGCAGCCGATCCATGTATGCGCTGGACAGCAGCTCGGGAGACTTGCGATTCTCGGCGCCGGCGGGCAGCAGCGTGAGCTTGGGGACGCTGGTGCGCAGCAACACGTCGGAGACGTCGAGCTCGGGCTGGGCTGCGAGGTCGAGCAGGCCTGGCCCGGGGGGAATGCCGTAGCGCTCCAGCACCGACGGCCGCAGCACGTCGGCGTCGACCAGCAGCGCGTGGAAGTCGACCTCCATGGCCAGGCTCATCGCCATGTTCATCGAGAAGAAGGTCTTGCCTTCGCCAGCGGTCGCGCTCGTCACCAGGACCAGGTTGCGCCGCAGGCCGCGCGCCGCGGCCACTTCGGTGTTCTTGATCAAGGCCATCTTGATGACGCGCATCTGCTCGGCCAGCACGCGGTCGGAGAGCATCGGGGTGAGATAGCCCTGCGAGGCCAGCCTGTCGAGGTCGATCGAGACCTCGCGCGAACGCTTGCCGATCGAGCGGTCGTCGGCGGGCATGGTCGCTGGGACGGGCGTCAAGGCCGGTGCAGCAGCCGGCGCGGGAACCGATTCGCGCAATATCGCGGGAGCGTCCAGCACGGCGGCGCCGGGCGTCGAGGCGCCGTATGCGAAGCCCGGGACCTCGATGCCGGCTCGGCGCAACTCCTCGAGGCGGCGCGTGGCTTGTTCGATGATGTTCATGGGGGCGCGATTACAGGACGTGGCCCAGCCGCTTGGTGACCAGGACGATCCAGATGCCCTGCGTCACGAAGAAGACGCTCGTGGCGACGAGGATGCGTTGCATGTCCGTGCGGCGTTCAGCGACGACCCGGGCCGTCGAGACGCTGCTGATCATGCCGATCACGGGGCGCTTGGAGACGGCCTCGATCTGCCTGGGCGACGAGAAGGTGGGATAGACGAGGCTGAGGCCGTAGGCCATCGCCAGGCCGATGCCCAGCGACGCGAACATCGAGAGCACGGCCAGCGCCGTGCGGTCCGGGAACACGGCCTTGGGCGTGACGTGCGGCGGCTCGATCACGCGGAAATCCGCCAGCTGGTCCGACTCGTCCATCTTGACGCCCAGGGACGCCGCCTCGCGGCGCGAGACGAGCAGTTCGTAGTTGTGGCGCATGACGTCGTAGTCGCGATTGAGCTGGGCCAGTTCGGCCTCTGCCTGCGGTACCTTGCTCGCGGAGGCACGCAGCTCCTGCAGGCGCGACTGCTGCGCGGCCAGTTGCGAACCGAGCGAGGCGACGTTCGCCTCGGCATCGGCCAGCGAGATGCGGATGCGCTGGAACACGGGGCTGGTGGCGGCCGAACCGTTGTGGCCGCCGCTGGCCTTGGCAGCAGCGCGCTCCGCGCTGCGCTGGGCTTCCAGCTGGCGGATGGTCTGGCGCGCGCTCACGACGTCGGGGTGGGCCTCGGTGTAGCGGCGCAGGAGCTCGTCGAGTTGCTTGCGCTGGGCGTCGATGCGCGAGTCCAGCTCGGTCGGCGCGGCCGTGCCGCCGTTGGGATTGAGGGCATCCGCGGGCAGGTGAGGATCCTCGCTCGCCAGCTCGTGCTTGAGCGCGTCGCGCGCCTGTTCGGCTGCGGCATAGGCGATCTGCAGGCGCGTCACCTCGTCGGAGATGGCGGACGTGCGTGCGAAATAGTCCTGGGTCGACACGCCCGAGACGCCGAAGTTGCGGATCTTGAAGTCCTTGAGCCGGCCTTCCGCCTCGGAGAGCTTGGTCTCGTAGCTCTTGATCTGCTCGTCGATGAAGGTGCCGGCTTCGGATGAATCGCGCTGCTTGGCGTCCGTGCCGTTGCCGACGAACAGGTCGACCAGCGCGGCGACGATGGCCTTCGCCGCAGCCGGATCGATGTCGCGGAAGCTGATGACATACAGGTTGCCGCCGCTGGAGTCGACCTTGATGCGATCGATCATGCGGTCGATGGCCTGCTCGTGGGCGATGCCATGGCCGGCGGGGTCGGTGTTCGTGGCCTTCAGAATCCGTTCGACGTTGGGGCGCGACACCAGCGTGCGGGCGAGCATCTTGACCTGCTGGTCGGTATCGGGCTGGAAGGCCAGGCCGGCCATCAGCGGCTTGAGCACCGTCTGCGTATCGACATACACGCGCGCGCTCGCTTCGTAGCGGTTGGGCGTGAACCACACGGCGGCGAAGCCGATCAGCGCGACGACCCAGGTGGCGGCGACGGCCAGCCAGCGGCGCCGCCACACGGCCCGCAAGCCGATGAGGACTTCTTCGGCAATCTGGTTCACGGGCGCCCACCCAGCCCTGTACGCACACGCATCGCTCGGATCCCTAGAACCAGCTCTGCGGAACGATGATCACGTCGCCTGGCGCCACCGCGGCGTTGGCCGAGATATCCCCGCGCTTGAGGAGATCCTTCAAGCGCACGTTGTAGGACGTGTTCTTGCGCACCAGTACGGCACTGTTGCCATCGGCGAAGTCGGTCAACCCGCCGGCCAGGATCATGACGTCCAGCAGCGTCATGTTCTGGCGGTAGGCGATGGCCTGCGGCTTGGCGGCCTCGCCCACGATGCGGATCTGCTCGGAGAACGTGCCTTGGAACGAGGTGACCAGCACGGTCACGTTGGGATCGCGCACGTACTTCGACAGCGCTGCCTCGATATCGCGGGCGATCTCGCCCGGCGTCTTGCCTGCGGCGAGCACGTCCTGGGCGAGCGGCGTCGAGATGCGGCCGTCCGGACGCACCGACACGATCCCGGACAGATCCGGGTTGCGCCAGACCACGATGTTCAGCGAATCGAGCGGTCCGACCTTGTAGAGATCGTCCGCGGACTGCGCGTCCATCGGCACGAGCGGGTGGGTGGCGGCACAGCCGGCCAGACCGCTGGCCAGGCATGCCAGAGCGAAGAGCGCCCGCAGACTGCGGGCGGCCATGGAAAGGGCGGTCATCGTCATTGGCCTTCGCGGAAGACAACGACGCTCACGGTCTCGATCAGGACGAGCAGGTCGAGCGCCAGCGAGTTGTTCTTCACGTAAAAGAGATCGAACTGGTGCTTGCGGCGCGCGTCCTCGATCGAGGCACCGTAGCCGCAGCGTACCTGGGCCCAGCCGGTCAGGCCGGGTTTGATGCTGTGCCGCAGATCATAGAACGGGATGTGCTTGCGCAGTTCGGCCACGAAGGTCGGGCGCTCCGGACGCGGGCCGATCAGGCTCATCTCGCCGCGCAGGACGCTGAACAGCTGGGGCAGCTCGTCGATGCGGGTCTTGCGCATGAACGCGCCGAACGGCGTCACGCGAGCGTCGTTCTTGGCTGCCCAGCGTGCCACGCCGTCCTTCTCGGCATCGGTGCACATG
>Ga0302311_10004938_pt1 | contig 14233 bp, 18 predicted proteins | sample III_Palsa_N1_3_FD_200449 | JGI IMG/M metagenome (GOLD analysis project Ga0302311, IMG submission 200449) | Peat permafrost microbial communities from Stordalen Mire near Abisko, Sweden - III_Palsa_N1_3 | ecosystem: Environmental > Terrestrial > Soil > Palsa > Peat permafrost | place: Sweden... | reverse complement strand
GAGTAAACAGTCCCGTAGGCGTAGTACGTGCCCCTGAAGTCCCCGATCATGCCGTCGTGCAGGCCCAGTCCGGCGGGAAGCCGGAAAACCGTGGCCCCGGCCGCATCGGCCTGCGTGGGGCCGCCACCGCCGATGAGCGCAACACAGAGCAGGGCGACGACGGCGAGGATGCCGGCGCAGCACGTAGGCTCCATTCAGGGGGTAAGCAGTCGGATCACATTCGCATGACATGCCCGACAAACCGGCATTGACGGGCAGCGAAGACGGCACAACGGCGTCCGGGGCTCCCCTTCGGTCCCGGACGCCGTTGAGTCTGTGTGGCTGGGGCTCGACGTCAGTCGGCCACCGGCAGGTACACCCGGTGGCCGCCGGCCGCGAACTCGTCCGACTTGGCGCGCATCCCCGCGTCCGCGTCCAGCTCCGGGCCGAACTCCTCGCGGATGCCGTGCGAGATCTTCATCGAGCAGAACTTCGGACCGCACATCGAACAGAAGTGCGCGGTCTTGGCCGGTTCGGCAGGGAGCGTCTCGTCGTGGAAGTCGCGGGCGATCTCCGGATCGAGGGCCAGGTTGAACTGGTCCTCCCAGCGGAACTCGAACCGGGCGTCGGACAGGGCGTCGTCCCAGACCTGCGCGCCCGGATGGCCCTTGGCCAGGTCGGCGGCATGGGCGGCGATCTTGTAGGTGATCACGCCGGTCTTGACGTCGTCCCGGTTCGGCAGACCCAGGTGCTCCTTCGGGGTGACGTAGCAGAGCATCGCCGTCCCCCACCAGGCGATCATCGCCGCGCCGATGCCCGAGGTGATGTGGTCGTAGCCGGGGGCGACGTCCGTGGTCAGCGGGCCGAGCGTGTAGAACGGGGCCTCGTCGCAGATCTCCCGCTGGAGGTCCATGTTCTCCCGGATCTTGTGCATCGGGACGTGTCCCGGCCCCTCGATCATCACTTGCACGTCCCGGGACCGGGCGATCCGCCCGAGCTCGCCGAGCGTCCGCAACTCCGCGAGCTGCGCCTCGTCGTTGGCGTCCGAGATCGACCCGGGCCGCAGCCCGTCGCCCAGCGAGTAGGTCACGTCGTAGGCCGCCAGGATGTCGCACAACTCCTCGAAGTTGCTGTACAGGAAGTTCTCCTGATGGTGCGCCAGACACCAGGCCGCCATGATAGAACCGCCGCGCGAGACGATGCCGGTGCGGCGGCGCGCGGTCAGCGGCACATGCCGCAGCAGCACGCCGGCGTGCACGGTCATGTAGTCGACGCCCTGCTCACACTGCTCGATGACGGTGTCCCGGTAGACCTCCCAGGACAGCTCCTCGGCCCGGCCGTCGACCTTCTCCAGCGCCTGGTAGAGCGGCACGGTACCGATCGGCACCGGGGAGTTGCGCAGGATCCACTCCCGGGTGGTGTGGATGTTGCGGCCGGTGGAGAGGTCCATCACGGTGTCGGCGCCCCAGCGGGTAGCCCACGACATCTTCTCCACCTCCTCCTCGATGGACGAAGTGACCGCCGAGTTGCCGATGTTGGCGTTGATCTTCACCAGGAACTCGCTACCGATCAGCATCGGCTCGGACTCCGGGTGGTTCACGTTGACCGGCAGCACCGCCCGCCCGGCCGCGATCTCGGCCCGGACGACCTCCGGGTTCAACCCCTCCCGCAGCGCCGCGAACTCCATCTCTTCGGTGATCAACCCTCTTCTCGCATAGGAGAGTTGGGTGACTGTGCGTCCGCCGCACCCCCGTAGCGGCGGACGCACACCCCCGGGGAACACCGCGTCGAGGTTAGCCAACCCGGTCCCCGAGGCCCGACCGTCGTCCTCGGGGACGACCGCTCGCCCCTGGTACTCCTCGACGTCCCCACGCCCGGCGATCCACCCGGCCCGCAGCGCGGGCAGCCCACGCCGGACGTCCGGCGCGTGGTGGGGATCGGTGTACGGGCCGGAGGTGTCGTACAGCGGGACGGTGCGGCCGGTGCTCAGCACCACCTCCCGATAGGGAACCCGCAGGTCAGGGCGTGATCCCTGGCGGTACGCCTTGCGCCAGGCGGGGGTTGGGTACCCGGTGGTGGTGCTGATGGCGGCATGCTGCTGCCGCGACTGTGCGTCGTGCTCGGTCATAAGACCAGCTGCTCCCTACGCCGGCATTACCCGGTCAGGTTCCTGCGGTCGGCGCAAGCAGCGGCCGTACACGGATGTACGACGGTCAGCGCCCTCTCAGCCCGGTGCTCCGAGCTCCCGCGTCTGCAAATGAGATGTACACACCGTACCCACAGCCGACCGCCTTTGACCAGACCGCCGGTCCTGAGCGGACCCGTCGTATGCTTCCAGCCCGGCTACCTGCCCGGACGTGCGGGACGACTCAGGTGGAACAGATGATCGACACGACCGGAACCCTGTTCACTGGCGGCATGGGCGCTGCCACTTGGCCGGCCGCCGGCTGGGACGCCCGGCGGCAGTGGCGGGCCCGGTCCGGGCTACGGGCGACCGGCCTGGTCACCCAGGTGCGTGCCACCGCCCGAGGCGGCAGCTCCAGCGTGGTCCGCTTCGTGGCCGAAACCACTACCCCGCAGCGGGTCAACGTCGACGGCGGCCGGATCGGGGAGGAGGTCCAACTCGGATACCCCGCCGGAATGCCACAGCAGGCCCGCAGGATAGGAGGCATCGGATCGTGGGGCTTCAGCCTCATGGCCACACTGGTGGGTGCCGTGTTCTTCTCAGTCGCCGAGGGCCTGCTCACCAACATGACTCCGCTGGTATTCAGGCTGCATTGACGATCAGTCAGCAGTAGTTTTGCCCCTCCCGCTGATACAGGCCACGATTGTGCTCGTCGCGGACGTCAATGGCCGCCGAGAACGACGCCGACGCGAGCGGGACACCGTCCCGGTCCACCAGCGGCTCGCCTCCGGCAGTGATCCTCCACCGTGTCGCCTCCCGGTCGAAGCACACTTCGGCACGCTCAGTCGGTTCCATCACAACCCCCTTGTTGATACTGCGAGTCGGTCGCCCCGGCTTCGCCGCCGAGTCGGAACCTGACCCAGACCCGTTTGACGAACGGCCCCCGCTGCATCCCGACCTCCCCCAACTGCTGGACGATCAGCAGCCCCCGCCCGCTCTCGTCCAGCAGCCCCCCGCCCTCGGCCGGTCTCGGCCCCCGTCGGCCAGGGTCGGAGACCCCGAGCGTCAACGACTCCCGACAGGAGGCGATGTCCACCCGGATCACCGCCTCGTCGACGTCGCAGTACTTGACCGCGTTGGTCGCCAACTCCGACACGGCGAGCACGGCGTCATCGACCAACGTCGACAACCCCCAGGCGGTCAATGTCTCGCAGACCAGCATGCGAGCCTTGCGGACCGACTCCGGCACTGCGGGGAAGTAGGCGACCACGGGTTCTAAAGCACGTGACACCTCAAGGACGGGTACGGACATGGGGAGCCCCTGATCTGTGCGCGGCACAGTAACGGATTGCCTTGAGCCAGGCACCTGCTGTGACCAGAGACCACGCTAGACCCGTGACGGGCATGCCCGCAATGTGTTGCGACGCAATGTTGCGCGATCACTCTTTGGGGTGACTTTTGGCGGTAACCTGTGCCCACCCGGCAGACTGGTCAAACAAGTTGATGGGAGGTCACATCGTGCCTGATGGCGGCAGGTCCACAGTACGCAGCCGACGACTCGGCGCTGCGCTGGTCAAGCATCGAGAGGCCGCCAAGCTCGTCCAGAAGGACGCAGCGGCAGCGATCAAGGGCACCACAACCAAGATCAGCCGCATGGAGACCGGGAAAGTGTCCGTTCGACCGCTGGAGCTGTCGATCCTGCTCAACCTCTACGGCATCCGCGATCCGGTGGAGTGCGCACGGCTGGAAGGGCTCGCCCGCGACAGCGGCAGACGCGGCGGCTGGTGGACGGACTACGGCGACACCACAGGCCCGGGCTACGCCGACCAAATCAGCCTGGAGAATGACGCCACCCATATCTCCGAGTGGACGGGGCTCATCATCCCCGGCCTCTGCCAGCATCCGAGCTACGCGCAGAAGGCCATCGAGAATGGTCCCAACTTCATTCAACCCGAGCGTATTGCAGAGCTAGTGGCGGTACGGAGGCAACGGCAGGAGCGCATTCTCAAAGAAGGGGTCTACTATGCTGCCGTCATCTGGGAATCCCTGATCACGACGCCAGCGTGGGGAGATGAGATCCATCTGGCGCAACTGGGGCACCTCCTGGCCATGTCAGAGCACCAGAACGTTACCATCCAGGTGCTACCCACAAAGGCAATCGCTATCGCGGGCCTGGCCAGTCCATTCTCAGCCTTCTCATTCGGCCTGGAGCCGGGCATTGAGGCCGTGGTGGTCGGCAATATCACAAATACGACAGTCCTCGAAGAGGCCGAAGAACTGAGCGCTTACTCTTTGGCTTTCGAGCGGCTAAGATCAGATGCATTGTCAACGGACGAGAGCACGGCTCTCATTCGGCGCAACCAATAAGCAAGGGACCTGAAAGATGAATCCGGAGATTGTCGGCGCGTTCCACAAGTCATCGTTCTCGGGCAACCAGGCGAACTGCGTGGAAACCGCGCCCACGGCAGGCGGCGGCCGGGCCGTGCGCGACAGCAAAGACCCCGAAGGCCCGAAGCAGTTCTACTCGGCGGCCGAGTGGTCGGCGTTCATCGCGGGCGTGAAGAACGGCGAGTTCGGCGCCTGACGCCACCGTCGACAGACAGGACCCCCGCCAGCCTCCTGGCGGGGGTCTCTTCACGCCCGGGCGGTAGCAGGTGGCAGGTGGCAGAACTGGGTACGCTCCACGCCGAGTTCAGGACTCCCGCAGGACCGCATCCGAGCCAACAAGGAGACCACAGCGTGAATCCGGAGATCGTCGGCGCGTTCCGCAAGTCATCGTTCTCGGGCAACCAACCGGACTGCGTGGAAACCGCGCCCACCGCAGACGGCGGCCGCGCCGTCCGGGACAGCAAGAGCCCCGAAGCGGGCACGCACTTCTACTCCGCCACCGAGTGGTCCGCGTTCATCCAGAGCGTCAAGGACGGCCGGTACGACCTCTGAGACCATCATCGAGCCCCCCGCGTGGGTCAGTTGCAGTCGAACCAGCTCGCCAACGGCATGTCCGGGCAGTGCGCGCAGTAGAACACGTAGCACCCGCCGTTGTCGCCGAAGGTCATGTCCAGTGGATGCCGGTTCGCCTCCGCGGCCTCATCGTCGGCGGTCGGCTCCTCGATGCCCCCGCTGTAGCCGGCGGTCTCCCATTCTTCGAGTGGTATCCAGCGGCGGCTGCCCTCGTCGCCGGAAAGGGTGAGGAGGTGACCCATGGTCCGCTGGCACTTCGGGCACTCCGGCCACTCCGGGGACTGGGTCCAACTGGGGTAGCCACCGACCTTGCACCCGTGCATGACCAGCAGGTCCCACACGCTCCAGCCTTCCTTCTGGGTCCCGAAGAACGGCTCATCGTGCTCACGGAAGCGCTCGTACAGGCTCTCCGGCGCGTCCTCGTACGGATAGTCGGTCACGTCTTCGGGATCGACGGTGCACGGACGCGGGATGAGTCCGGCGTCCGCCTCCGGGGGCGCGGCGGGCGGGGTGTCCAGGCGCGCGTCGATCGATGCGGAGTCGCGCCACAGCAGCAGCGGAGCATCAAAAGCCTCGAACTCGTCTATCGGGCACCACAGCATCTGCAACAGGTCCGCGCCGGGCGGGTGCGGCAGGCCCGGCACATCGCGAACGTAGAGCTGTAGCGCGGGGATCAGCGGCGGCGGCGCCTCGCCCTGATGGAGGCCGCACGTCGGCCATGGCTCGTCCGCCGGCCACAGCAGCGGACCGCCGATCGAGCTCTGCTCTGCGGTCGGGGTGCCGCGCCGTGGGTGCAGCCTGGTCGCGGGGCGTGCCAGGGGCCCGAGTTCGGGATAGGCAGCCTCGACGTCAACCGGACGCGGGGGTGTGGTGCGGGTCATGGGCGACCTCCTGCTGGCCTGGCCGATGGACACAACACGTGTCGATCAACCAGACCGTAGCGTCCGCCACTGACAGCCCGACGCGAAGGCCGCCACGTCCTTGTCCGCGTTCCCCGGGAGCGCCGTTCCCCGGGTGCGCCGTTCCCCGGGAGCGCCGTTCCCCGGGAGCGCCGCGCACGGACGGCGTCAACCGGACGGGGACGGGCAGGGGTACGCTCCGAGCCGGGGCAGGATGCCACTGCGGGTGGTCGACGGGGGGCGGGATGGTCGGGAGCATGGGGCGGGTGACCGGGACGGTCGGGCCGGGGCTGGTGGGCGAGGTGCTGATCGCGGTGCGGGGCGGGACCGAGGCCTTCCTCGCGTACCCGGCGGTGCCGGGGGATCGGATCACCCCCGGGTCGCTGGTGGTGGTCCAGGAGTACCAGCCGCCGCGCACCGTCTATGTGGCCGCGCTGCTGCCGGACTGAGCAGGCCCGTCGCGGCGATCCGGATGTCAGTCGGCGTCGGGTCTGCATCAATGCGCCCCTTCATTCGGCGCAGTATGTCGCCGGGCTCTTTCACCGGACGCCGCAGCGGGTGGACACTTCGGTTCGGCCGCTTCGTAGCCCGCGCAGTCCTGCACAGTCGGCGCAGCCACGGGCCGGGCGGCGCCGAAGGGGGAATGTGCCGATGTTCGTCGGCGTAGTCGCGGGCGCGGTGGTCTGCGTCCTTATTGTGGTAATTGTCCTGTTCAAGCTGATGTGGCGGGTGGCCGAGCCCAACGAGGCGCTCGTGATCTCCGGCTCCAAGCACAAGACCGCGGGGGTGGACGACGGTCTGGGCTTCCGGATCGTGACCGGGCGCGGAACCCTGGTCACGCCGGGCCTCCAGGTGGTCCGCAAGCTGTCGCTGGACCTCAACGAGGCCGACCTGGACGTCGAGTGCGTGACCAGCCAGGGCATCCCGGTGCGGGTCAAGGGTGTGGTGATCTTCAAGGTGGGCGACGACCAGGCGTCGATCGCCAACGCCGCCCGGCGCTTCCTGGACCAGCAGAAGATGATGGGCAGCCGGGTACACAACGTGTTCGCCGGACACCTGCGGTCCATCGTCGGCAGCCTGACCGTCGAGGACATGATCCGCGACCGCGAACGGCTGACCGGGGAGACCCGGTTGGCGTCCGGCTCCGAGATGGAGAAGCTGGGTCTGATCATCGACTCGCTACAGATCCAGGAGATCCTGGACCCGACCGGGTACATCAAGAACCTGGCCGCGCCGCACGCCGCCGCCGTGCACCGGGACGCCCGGATCGCCCAGGCGGAGGCCGACCGGGCCGCCACCCAGGCCGAGCAGGAGGCAGCCGCCCGCAAGGCCGAGGCCACCCGCAACAGCGAGATCCTGCAGTCCGGTTACCGGGCCGAGATGCAGAAGGCGCAGGCCGAGGCGCTTCAGGCGGGTCCGCTGGCCGAGGCCGCCGCCCGGCAGGAGGTGGTGGTGCAGGAGACCCGGGTCGCGGAGTTGGAGGCGCAGCGGCGCGAGCAGCAGTTGCAGATCGACGTGCGCAAGCCGGCCGACGCCGCCGCGTACCAGACCCGGACCGTGGCCGAGGCCGAACGTGACGCGCGGATCTCGGCGGCGCAGGCGCAGGCTCAGGAGACCGAGCTGCACGCGGTCGCCGAGGCGAACCGGGTGAAGATCTCCGCACTGGCCGCCGCCGAGGCGACCAAGGCGCACGCCCAGGCCGTCTCCGGGGAGCTGCGGGCGACCGGTGAGGCGGAGGCGGCCGCCGCCAAGGCGCGCGGTCTGGCGGAGGCCGAGTCGATCCAGGCCCGCGGTCTGGCCGAGGCCGCGTCGGCCAAGGCGCTGGGCCTGGCCGAGGCGGATGCGATCAAGGCCCGTGCGGCGGCCCTGGCGGAGAACCAGGAAGCCGTGGTGGCGCAGCAACTGGCGGAGAACTGGCCGGAGATCGTGCGGGCGGGCGCGTCCGCGTTCGGCAATGTCGAGCACATGGTGCTGCTGAACGGCGCGGACGGGATGGGCGAGATGTTCGCCAAGGCGCTGACCATGGGCGGCACCGGGCTGGGCCTGGCCCGGCAACTGCTCAGCCAGATGAAGGACGACCCGGACCGGACGGCCCCGGCCGAGGCGGGGCCGAACGGCTCGGGGCCGAACGGCGCGGGTCCGCGCTCGGTGCAGATCCCGATCCAGCCGGACGAGCCCGGGCACTGAGCCAGCGGCACAGCGAAAGGCGCCCGTACCCCTGGCTTCAGTTGCCGGGTACGGGCGCTTCCGCCGGGTGTGCGCTACGGGCGGGGCCTGTCAGCGGGAGGCCTTCTTCACCAGGATCACGACAGCCGCGCCCAGGGCCACGATCACCAGGACCTTGAACACCCAGCTGAAGAGGAACCACATCAGGCCGAAGACCGCGCCGACGATCGTCGAGATGATGGCCCAGGCGGCGATCAGCACGATGATGGGGACCACGATGTGGCGTACCCACCCGGGCAGTGTCTTCCAGATCTCAGCCATGATGTCCGTCCTCCCCCACGGGGGTTTCCCGGGGCCTCGGGGCCGCCGGGCCCGCTTTTGTTCCTTGATGAGTCGATCGTACGGCCGCCGCCCAGCCCGGCGGAGGGCTAGCGCCCCTGAGATACCCCGGATAAGACCCTGATCGTCCTGGCTGGTACGACCCTCAGACCGGCCAGCTCTCCCCGCGCCAGGCGGCGTCCCAGAACATCCACTCGTAGCGCGCGGTCACCGCGAAGTGCGATGCGGAGCGCTGCCGTTCGGCCACGGACAGCTCCTGGCCGAGCCGGTCGGCCAGCGCCAGCACCCGGCGGACCACCGACTGGAACGCCTCGTCGCCGTAGCTGGCGATCCAACGGGCGTACAGCGGGTCGGGGGAGGACTTGGCCAGCAGTTCCTCGCCGACCCGGGCATAGATCCAGTAGCACGGCAGCACCGCCGCCAGCCCTTCGGCGAAGGAGCCGGAGTAGACGGTGGCGAGCAGGTAGCTGGTGTAGGCGCGCGTGGTCGGCAGCGCGCCGTCCGCGAGCTTCGATCCGCCCCCCGCGCCCTCCCCGACCTCACCGACCTCGGACTCACCGACCTCGCCGGCGTCGCCGAGCGCTGCCATGAACTCGGCGTGCATCTCCTGCTCGGCCGCGAGCGCGCCCACCGCGTCCGAAGCGAAGGCCCGGACATCGTCCTCGGTCGGGGCCTTGGCCGCGCAGACCGCCAACGCCCGTGCGTAGTCGCGCAGGTAGTACGAGTCCTGGACGACGAAGTGCCGGAACGCGCTGTGCGGCAGGGTGCCGTCGGTGAGGCCGCGCAGGAACGGGTGATCCAGGATCTCGCGGTAGACCGCGTCCCCGGCCGCCCAGAGCTGCTCGCTGAAGGGCTGCTCCCTGAAGGGGTGCTCACTGAAGGTGGTCGGCATGCTGAGGTCAGCGCTCCGGGGGTGAGAAGACCACGAGTACCCGCAGGTCCTCACTGATGTGGTGGAACCGGTGCGGCACCCGGGCGGGGACATAGACGACGCTGCCGCGCCCGACCGTGGTGGTCTCCTCACCGACGGTGATCGACGCCCGTCCGCTCACCACGAGGTAGACCTCGTCCTGGTCGTGCGGCTGCTGCGTGTCCTGGCTGCCCTGGCCGAGGGCGTACAGGCCGACGGACATGTTGCGCTCGTTGAGGAAGCGCAGGTAGGCCCCATCGTTGGCGGCTCGCTCGGCGTCCAGGTCGTCCAGCCGGAATACCTGCATCGGACTCCACTCCCCTGTGGTCGTTTTCCCGTATTGAATCAGGCCCCGAACCGACCTTGAACCGAGCGGTACGCATGAGTCCGGTGAATCAGCCTGGTAACAAGGAGCCAACTTGGGGCCGCGGATACTTCCGTCCAGGCCCGGACGCCTGCGACGATCACAGCATGATTCGCTTCGTCGGCAAGACCCTGATCAACGCGGTGGCCATCTGGGTCGCCGCCTGGCTAGTCAACGGCATCTCGCTCACCGCCGGCGACTGGCAGCGCAAGGCGCTCACCGTGGTGCTGGTCGCGGTGATCTTCGGAGTGGTGAACTTCGCCATCAAGCCGATCGTCAAGCTGTTCTCTTTCCCGCTGTTCATCCTGACACTGGGGCTGATCACCTTCGTGATCAACGCGCTGATGCTCTGGCTGACCTCCTGGGCGTCCGGAAAGCTCAGCCTGAACTTCCATGTGAACGGCTTCGGACCGGCGCTGATCGGCGCTGTGATCATCAGCATTGTGGCCTTCATACTGCACCTGGTCTTCCCCGACGAGAAGTGAGCTCCCCCGGGCGCTCCGGCCGCCCGCCCGCTCCGGTGTACGAGTTTCACCGGTAGCCCCACGCGGCACACTCTGTGCAGGCATTTATGCACGGAGGAAGCCCATGGGTTCGGTCGACCGTCCGGTAATCAAGCGCACCGCCCGCGCCATCCTGCTCGACGACACCCCGGACGGTACCCAGATCATCCTGATCAAGCGGACCAAGCCGGGTTGCCATCCCTACTGGATCACCCCCGGCGGCGGGGTCGAAGCAACCGATCCCACCGTCGTCGACGGCCTGCACCGGGAGCTCTCCGAGGAGCTCGGCGGCAAGGCCACCGCCCTGGTCTCGGCCTTCGTCGACACCGTCCCGTACACCCACCACGACAACGGCGACCCGGCGCACCCGCACGGCGTCAAGGTGCAGCACTTCTTCGTCTGCCGGCTGGAGTCGATGGATCTCTCGCAGATCCACGGTCCGGAGGTGGACGACCCGCACGGCGAGTACGAGGTGGTCCGGTTGCCGTTCACCCGTGAGGGTGTGACCTCGGTCAATGTGGTGCCGCCCGGGCTGCGGGCCTATCTGGCGGCCAATATCGAGGGCATCCGGGCACTGCTGGCGGAGGACCTGGGCCGCTGAGCCGGGGCCGCTGAGCCGGGCGGCCCGGCCTACCCCTGCGTCTCCTGCTCCAGGTCGTGCCGGATCCGGTCCTCGGACACCCCGACCGCGTGCAGCGCCCGCACTCCGCGCCGCACCATCGCGGGCGGACCGCTGAGGTACGCCTGATAGTCGTCCCAGCGCCCCTCGGCGGCGACCACGTCCGGCAGCGCGCCGCGCAGGCCCGGGCCCGACCCCTCCAGCACGGTGGTCCGCACGGACAGCCAGGAGTGACGTTTCGCCAGCTCAGTCAGCGCGCCCTGGGCATAGAGCTCGGACTCCCGGCGGGCCCCGTAGAAGACCTCCACCAGCGGACGCTGTCCCTGCGGCCGGGCGGCCACCTCCTGGACCAGCGCCAGGATCGGCGCGATCCCGGTGCCGCCGCCGATCATCAGCAGCGGGCCGGTGCTCCCGGACGGCAGCACCATCCGCCCGGCCGGCGGCCCCAGCCGCAGCACGTCCCCCGGCTGGGTCCGGCGGACCAGGGCGTTGCTGACCCAGCCGGCCGGTACCGCCTTCACCTGGAAGCTCAGCAACCCGTCCGGACGCGGCGCGTTGGCCATCGAGAAGGGCCGCCAGACCCGTGGCCACAACGGCACCTCCAGCGTGGCGTACTGGCCGGCCCGGTACAGGTACGGCTGGTCGGTACGCACGGTGACCTCGGCGATCTCCCCGGTCAGCGGCTCCACCCGGACCACCTCGCCCTGCCACCAGGGCGGGGCGACCACCGCGTCACGCTCGGTGGCGGCGATCATCAGCTGCGAGATCGCGCCGTAGACCCGCCCCCAGGCCGCCTCGGCGTGCCGGTCCCAGGCCCCGCCGCCGAACTTGGCCAACGCGGCCATCAGCGCCGCACCGACCGGGGGGTAGTGCTCGTTCCGCACGCTGTACTTGCGGTGTCCACGGGCCAGCGGCTCCAGCAGTTCGGCGAGCGCGGCCGGGTCGTCGGCCACCCGGGCCGCCGCCAGCAGGGCCCGGAACAGCCGGTCCCGCTGGAGGTCCATCGACGCCGGGAACAGCGCGCGCAGCTCCGGGCTGCCGACGAAGAGCACCGCGTAGAAGTGCGCCACCGCCCGGTCGGCCACCGGCTCGACCGCCACCAACGTGCGCCGGACCAGTGCCAGATCGGACTCGGCCTTCCGGGCCCGGGACGCCAGCGGGATCACCGCGACGGCGGTCTCCGGGCTCAGCAGCGGCGGCAGCGGCGGGAACGACTGCTGCAACGGCTGTGCCGTGGGCCGCGCTTCGGACTGCCCGGAGGACTGCGGGAACGACTGCGGCGGCGCCGGGGGCTGCGCCCAGGCCCTGGTCCAGGCGTCGCCCGGGCCGACCCAGTTCAGCCCCGGCGCGTTGGTGATCATCGGGGTGTAGACCTGACGCACCGGCACCGGCAGATGGTCGGGCATCGGCGGCACCGTCAGCTCCGGTGCAGCCGACGGAACTTCGGCGACACCAACTGTCCCCGACCCCGGTTCGGGGCCTGGTCCCTGGCCGTCGATCACCGGCAGTACGGCGGTCGGCCACTCGGCGACGGCCACGGTGTCCGCGCCCGCGCCCGGTCCCGGCTCAGCGCCGGGCTCGGGCGAGGGCGCAGCCGGGGCCTCCGCCGTCTGCTGCCGACCACGTGATCGGCCATGTCGATTGAGAGCGCTTCCGATAGACACGTTTCGGCGTCGTCTCCCGTCGTATCAGCACACAGTGCTCCTATCGCTGAGCAGCGTGTCACGAGGGAAGAGCCGGTCGGACTAATAAGACGAAGAGCGGGGCGCACATCCGGCGAACGCGCTACCGTGCGCGACCCGCACACACCCCCGACACCGGGCGTACCCCGCGTCCTCACACCTGTCCGCACACCCGCCCTATACCGGCGAGGCGCCCAGCACCTCACCCAGCTCCTGGAGCAGCCGTCGCTTGGGCCGGGCCCCGACCAGCGACTTCACCGGCTCGCCGCCCTGGAACAGGATCAGCGTCGGCATCGACAGCACCCCGTAGGCGGACTGCGTGCCGGGGTTGACGTCCACGTCCAGGGTGACCACCTTCAGCCGCCCGGCCTGCTCCCGCGCCACCTCTGCCAGCACCGGTGCGATCATTCGGCACGGCGGGCACCAGTCGGCGGTGAAGTCCACCAGCACCGGCCCTTGCTCGGCCAGCACCTCGGCCGCGAAGGTCTCATCGGTCACCGCGAGCACGCCCTCGATCCGGGCCATGTCCCACTCCGTCCTGTCGTCAGTCCTGTGTCGGAACCCGTTCGTCCCGAACTCGCTCGTCCGGAACCCGTTCGTCCCCGGTCAGCTGGCACATCGGCGGCTCCGGATGCTGCGCCTGGGCCTCGACCCGGGCCCGGGCCAGCTGCGCGCCGACCTCGGCCCGCACGGCCTGGAGCCGTTCGATGCACTGGTCCAGCTCGTCCAGCTTGCGCCGGTAGACCTCCAGCGAGGCCGGGCAGCTGTCGCCGGAGGGGTGGCCCGCCCGTAGGCAGTCGACAAAGGGCCGGGTCTCCTCCAGCTCGAAGCCGAAGTCCTGGAGCAGCCGGATCTGCCGCAGCAGCCGCAGATCCTCCTCGCCATAGGCGCGGTAGCCGTTCTCGGCCCGGCGGGAGGGCAGCAGTCCCCGCGATTCGTAGTACCGCAGCGTGCGCGTGGTGGTGCCCGCGCGCTCTGCCAGCTCGCCGATCCGCATCCCGGTTCTCCCGTCCGCCGTGTGCGTGCTTCCGACGCTAGACCTTGACGCTGACGTCAACGCCAGTCTGCCTGGTCCACGATCCACTCCATGATCCACAGATAACATGCGTTTGCAATTATTTCTTACGCCGCCTAATCTGAGGGCTGGTAGCAGACCCCACCCCGACCGAGGACACCATGAGCATCCTGTTCGAGCCGCTGACCCTGCGTGGACTGACGGTCCCCAACCGCGTGTGGATGGCTCCGATGTGCCAGTACTCGGCCGCCTCCGAGGGGTCCGAGACGGGCGTCGCCACCGACTGGCACCTCCAGCACCTCGGCTCCCGGGCGGTCGGCGGCGCCGGACTGATCCTCACCGAGGCCACCTCGATCAGCCCGGAGGGCCGGATCAGCCCCTTCGACCTCGGCATCTGGAACGACCGCCAGGTCGAGAGCCTGCGCCGGATCACCGAGTTCATCACCGCCCAGGGCGCCGTGCCCGGCATCCAGCTCGCCCACGCCGGACGCAAGGCCTCCCACGACGCGCCCTGGGCCGGCGGCGGGACGCTGACCGCGGACGCCGGCGGCTGGACCCCGGTCGCCCCCAGCGCGGTGACCTTCAGCGACAGCTACCCGCTGCCCGACGAGCTCAGCACCGAGCAGATAGCGGTCATCGTCCAGCAGTTCGCTGGCGCCGCCCGCCGGGCG